>WNGJ01000014.1_pt1 | contig 152475 bp, 130 predicted proteins | sample 5400611 | NCBI WGS metagenome assembly WNGJ01 (sample SAMN13153375, study PRJNA577476) | soil metagenome | isolation source: 40 cm soil or saprolite under Garry oak tree replicate 1 | place: USA:California | collected 2016-06-15 | reverse complement strand
CTGGCGCGCAGGCATCTCCAGCAGGTTGCTCCCAAGGCTGCGTTTGTTGGTGGAACCGATATGTACTTCTGCGAACTGAACCGCACCCGGCCGCAGGTGGAGGCGATGGACGGGGTTGCATACACGATCATCCCACAGGCACACGCCTTCGATGAGCGTTCGTTGGCCGAGACCCTGGAGGCACAGGCCGAAACGGTGAAGAGCGCGCGGGCTTTTGCCGGTAGCCGTCCGATTATCGTCAGTCCAATCACGCTGAAACGCAGGTATAACCCGCATGCCACAGTAGCTGAGGCCGAGCGGGCCCCAGATGAACTGCCCGACTCGGTAGATCCACGCCAGATGTCGTTGTTCGGCGCGGCGTGGACAGCAGTGAGCATCAAGTACCTGGAGGAGAGCGACGCGGCTTCGCTTACCTACTATGAGACTGTGGGTTGGCAAGGGCTGATGGAACGAGAAACGGGTTCGCCCCTGCCAGAGCTATTCCCCTCAGCGCCGGGAATGGTCTTTCCGCTGTACCATGTTTTTGCCGATGTTGCAGAATGGAGGGACGGATCGATACTGGAGTGCAGGTCGAACCGACCACTCGCCGTCACTGCGCTTGCTGTTGAGAGTGAGGGGACTCTGCACCTGCTGGCAGCGAATCTGACGGGTACGCAGCAGCGGGTGGTGATTGGTCCACTCGCGTCTCGACAAGTCCGGGTGAGGAGTTTGGATGCAGGCACCGCACAGAAGGCTATGTTTGAGCCAGAGAGCTTTCGCCGGGAAAATGAGCAGGTAGAGATTGAGGGTGGAGAACTGGTGCTGGACATGGCTCCATATGCGACAGTGCGTATCGATGTATGATAATGAGCGCATGCGACTAGCAACTGAGTCTTAGGAGGTAGCAGAGATTTTGAAAATCCTGGCAGTAGGTGACTCTTTCGTACCAACGCGCCTGTTTGAGACCGGGTTAGCGAGTCTCGCAGCCGAGCACCAGATTCGATTCATCCAGCTCGACATGGACGCGCCTTTCGTGCCCATGACCCCGTCCGAACGCGCCATCAAGGAGTGTGCGGGGAATCCACAGCAACTGGTGAACGCGCTCGATGGCGAAGAGATTCTGCTTGTGCATGGGGCCCCGGTTACGGATGCAGTCCTGGATGCTTCTCCCAATCTAAAATTGGTGGGAGTCGCCAGGGGAGGCCCGGTCAATGTCGACCTGGCGGCGGCCAGCGATAGGGGCATCGCGGTTATCACTGCGCCCGGACGGAATGCTGATGCTGTTGCCGATCTCACGCTGGCTTACATGGTCATGCTGGCACGAGGCATTATGACCAGCGTGGAGTTTGTGGCCCGGGGGGGACGTGTGGGCGATTCGGCTTTCGAGGGAGCCCAGTTTTTTGGCCACGAACTGGGTGGACACGTGTTGGGCCTGGTAGGGTATGGCAACGTTGGTTCGCGGGTTGCCAGGCGGGCGCTGGCTTTTGGTATGCCGGTAGTGGTGTATGATCCGTACGTGGCAGCCGACCAAGTGGAAAGCCCGGGGATCGAGATGGCGGATCTTGACGAGCTGCTGGCGCGCTCCGATTTTGTATCCCTGCATGCCCGGGTGACGCCGGAGACTGTTGACTTCTTTGATGCGAAGAAGTTTGGGAAGATGAAAAGGGGAGCGTTTTTCATCAATAGCGCGCGGGAGGCCCTGGTAGACGAGCAGGCTCTGTACGAGGCGCTGGTTTCAAAACACCTGGCCGGTGCCGCCCTGGATGTGCTCAAGCCATGGCCTGAGGATACGCCAAGTCCCCTGGTATCTCTCCCGAACGTAATCATCACACCGCATATTGGTGGTGCTACACACGAAGCAGCATTGCGCGGGGTGCAAATACTGGCTGCCCAGATCGACCGTTACCTGGCCGGCCAACCCATGCAGTATGTTGTGAATCAGCGGGGGACGAGATGAACGAGCAGTATTTATTAGCTATTGACGCGGGTACCGGCAGTTGCCGCGCGGTACTCTTTGAACCGTCCGGGAAGCAGGTGGCCATAGCCCAGCGGGAATGGTCACATCTCTCTCAACCGGAATATCCTGGTTCTCAGGTATTCGATACGCGCACGAACTGGGAGCTCATCTGCTCCTGCATCCAACAGGTGCTCGCCACCTCAGGATTGACGGCAGACTCAATCCTGGGTGTGAGTAGTACCAGTATGCGGGAAGGAATTGTGCTCTATGATAAGGCAGGCCGGGAGATCTGGGCCTGTCCCAATGTCGACTCCCGAGCAGTGGAAGAGGCGGCGGAACTGGTTGAGCGCAAGCTGGCCGAGAAGATCTATTTCACGGGAGGTGACTGGGTGGCGATCACCACCCCACCACGCCTGCTCTGGTTACAGAGACATGAGCCGGAGGTCTTCGAGCAGATTGCTCACCTCACCATGCTGAGTGACTGGATTCTGTTCAAACTGTGTGGAGAGTACGTCACGGACCCTTCGGTCGGCTCCAGTTCGGGGATGTTTGACCTGGCCCGGCGCAACTGGTCCGACGAGATCGTACAGATGTGCGGGTTAAGTACCTCCGTTTTGCCACCGGTGTACGAGCCCGGTACAATGCTTGGCAGGGTGCACCGGCAGGCGGCCATTGACACGGGCTTGAAGGAAGGAACACCGGTGGTGGTGGGCGGTGCCGACACGCAGTTGAGCCTTGTAGGCATTGGCCAGGTAGAGCCGGGGGAGTTTACCGTTGTGGGGGGGACCTTCTGGCAGAATACGGTGGGGGTGGATAAGCCTTTGATTGATCCGGAGAGCCGGCTTAGGACGCTCTGCCATGCCCTGCCGGGCCAGTGGATGCTGGAAGGGATCGGCTTTTACTGCGGTTTGACCATGCGGTGGTTCCGTGATGCGTTCTGCCAGCTTGAGCTGGAGCAGGCACAGCGGCTGAAGCAAGATCCCTATGTCCTGATGGAGCAGGCTGCGTTGCAGGTGCCGCCGGGATCCAATGGGGTGATAGGGATTTTTTCTAACTTGATGAACGCCAAACGCTGGATTCATGCCTCACCAAGCTTTCTGCAATTCGATGTGGGTAACCCGGCTGCTTCCGGTAAAAAGGAATGCATCCGGGCAATCGAGGAAAGTGCGGCCTATGTCTCTTATGGTCATATGAAGGTTATCGAATCGCTCACCGATCGCACCTTCAACGAAATAGTGTTCACCAGTGGTGCCTCCAAGGGGACGCTCTGGCCACAGATCATGGCGGATGTGCTTAACTGCCGCGTCAAAGTACCGGTGGTGAAGGAATCCACCTCGCTGGGCGCTGCTCTGTATGCCGGATTGGGGGTCGGCCTATACGACGACTTGCGGAGCGCAGCTCAGAGGGTTGTCAGTTTCGAGAAGACATACGAACCCAATCAGGAGGCTAACAAGATATACCAGGAACTCTACGACCAATGGCTGCGTGTCTACCAGCGTTCGCTTGCGATGGTAGAGGAAAACCTGGTGCGGCCACTGTGGCGAGCTGCCGGGACCTAGAGTTTATCAGATTTCAAGAGCGAAAGGAGTTGTTTCATGCCGGACGTAGATTCGGCCAATGAGGGCAAGAATTACTATGTAGATATTCCCGCGCGGACCATGGGTGGCTTTCATCTCAAAGGCTCTGGCGCCCTCGATTGGGGAATGCAAAATCGGCTGTCGCGCGTGTTCCGTCCTGCGAGCGGGCGCACGGTGATGCTGGCCATCGACCACGGCTACTTTCAAGGGCCGACCGCAGGGCTGGAGCGGGTTGACCTGAGTATTGTACCCCTGGTACCATATGCTGACGCTTTGATGTGCACACGTGGCATGCTGCGCTCGACGGTCTCACCCAGTTCCACAACTCCTGTGGTGCTGCGGGCCAGTGGTGGACCCAGCGTGCTAAAAGAACTGTCGAATGAAGAGATTGCAATCGATATTGACGATGCCATACGCTTGAACGTGTGCGCGCTGGCCGTGCAGGTCTTCATCGGCGGTGAGTTCGAGACGCAGACGATACATAACATGACCCGCCTGATCGACCTGGGCCTACGGTATGGTATCCCGGTGATGGGGGTCACCGCTGTTGGCAAGGAGATGGCGCGCGACGCCCGGTACCTGCGCCTGGCTTGTCGTATCTGTGCTGAACTGGGAGCGCAGTTCGTGAAGACCTACTACGTGGCCGAGGGTTTTGAGACCGTGACGGCGTCGTGTCCTGTGCCCATCGTGATGGCAGGTGGAAAGAAAGTGCCGGAACTTGATGCGCTGACTATGGCGTATAGAGCTATGCAAGAAGGCGCGGCAGGTGTTGACATGGGCAGGAATATCTTCCAGAGCGACGGCCCAATGGGGATGATCCAGGCGGTTAGCAAAGTAGTGCATGAAGGCATGAAGCCCAGCGAGGCGTTCGATCTTTACAAGACGATAAGCAGCCGCGAGTCTGTAGCGCAGCCAGTTGCTTGAGAAGCAGGAGGTAACTTTGAAGGAAGAAGTAATTTTAGGAGATTATCGTGCTGCTATTGGCAGGTCACGAAACGAGTTGATAACTCCTGCACTGATCCTTGACCTCGATGTTGCCAGGCGAAATATTGCTACAATGGCGGAGTACATGCGCACTGTCCATGCCAAGCTTCGACCTCACATCAAGGTCCACAAAAGCCCCGAACTGGCGCGGATGCAGATGGAAGCCGGGGAGTCGATAGGACTGACAACTGCTACTGTCTGGGAGGCGGTTGTGATGGTGCGTGGAGGCATCGGCGATATTCTAATAGCCAACGAGGTAGTTGGTGGGGAAAAGATCAAGGCACTGGCCGAACTTGCGCGAGATGGGCGCATAAGTGTGGCCATTGACGATGCACGGAATGCAGAGGAACTCTCGGCGGCCGCGCTCAAAGCGGGAAGTATGCTGGGTGTGCTGATCGACCTCGATGTTGGGATGGAGCGCTGTGGTGTACGCAACAAGGAGGAAGCGCTGCGCTTGGCAGAACAGGTCAGCAAGCTGCGCGGCCTGCGCCTGGAAGGGATGATGGGATACGAGGGTCACTGTATGCTCGAGCCCGACCCTGAACTACGCGTGCAGAAAGCTCATGCCGCCATGGATAAGCTGATGGAGGCAGTGGATTATCTCGCGCGTGCCGGCTTCGAGTCGAAAGTGATATCCGGCGGCGGCACGGGTACGTACAATATCACCGGAGCGCACCCGCGTTTGACCGAGCTACAGGCGGGATCATACGTGGTGATGGATGCTTTCCACGCGCAGCTGGTTCCAGGTTTTCCGGTCGCGTTGACGGTTCTAGCGACGGTGATCAGTCGCCAGGGGAACAGGGCCGTGCTTGATTCAGGACGGAAGACTGTCGGCAGTGAACTCGGATTGCCACGTCTCAAGGATGTGCCAGCCACCACAGCGTCAATTGCTGAGGAGCATTTGCTGGTTGACGTGGAACCGGGCTACCCATTGAGGGTTGGAGATCGCGTTGAGGTCATCTCCGGCTATGGCCCGACAACGGTCAACTTGCATGATGTCTATTACGTCGTGGAGAAGGATGTGGTCACGGATGTGTGGCCTGTGCGAACGCGTGGTGCCGGGCTAGGGCCATTTCGGTAGATGCTACTCGCAGGTCCCATGAAAAATAGACAGGGCAAGGTTGTCAGCAGACCCAGGCGCACGTGCGCCTGGGTCCTTGGTCAAGCCACAGGGTCGTCGGCTTGGAGGATAACTTGGTAGCCCGGTGTTCCAGCTTACCGTTCTTGCTGTTCCCCTCCTGGAACGCTGTCTCCGGCAGCTGCGCGCACAGGTTCAATAATCTCTTCACTTATCCAGTGCGCAATGCCTTCGTCCAGCCTGCGAGAAGCCAGCACAAGGTGCGTTGCTCCCGCCGCAATGAAGTCTTGTACGGTTTGGCGTGTGGTCGCTGGATTCTCTCGTGGGTCGATGATAAATTGTACGGAGCGCGCAAGGCTTGCCGGGTCACGTTCAATTTCAGCACAGTACCCATCGAGGACCTGGTTCTTGTGTTGAAACTCTTCGAGGGCACCATGTGGTAAGCCGGGGAGGCCGGGGAAATTCCACACATCAGCATATTGCGCGACGACGCGCAAGGTTAACTGCTCACCATTTCCACCGATGATAAAGGGAGGAGTAGGCTTTTGGAGTGGTTTGGGTTCGCAATAGGTTTGGCTGAGGTGGTAGTACCGTCCCTCAAAATTGACTATAGGCTCTGTCCACATGCGCCGGATGATCTCACAGGCTTCGCCCAAGCGCCGTACGCGTTCCCCCGCTGGGAAGAAATCGGTCCCGTAAGCTGTATGCTCTCGCTCGACGCCGCCTGCCCCCAGGCCAAATTCCAGCCGTCCATGTGAGATGATGTCAAGTGTGGCAGCCCTTTTCGCCAGGATGGCTGGCGTTTGATTCGCATTGCTGGCAACCATCAATCCGAGGCGTAATCGCTTTGTCTGAGCAGCCAGGGCTGCAAGCAGCGTCCAGCCATCCAAACACGGACCACCTGGGTCAGCACGACCGATAGGCATCGGGTGATCAAAAAGCCAGGCGTGCTCAATGGAGGGGAGGGTCTCTGCTTCCTGCCAGACACGCAGAATATCCTCATAGGAAAAGTACTGCGTTGTTTTTATCCCGAAATGGAGTTTGTTGCTGTCTGTCATTGTGTGTATCCACCTTTCCTTGACTTGATGTCTTCTCTTTGCTAGTATGCAAGAGAACTGATCACATTACCAGCCTTTGGTTATCGTATGATTGAGAGTAGTAGGCTAAGGAACGGAAGCGATGGATGAGAGAGAACGCCGGCAGGCCCTCGCCGCTTTCTTGCGCACGCGCCGCGCACGCCTGCAACCCGCAGATGTGAGTTTGCCAGCGCGCAGCCGTCGTCGTACTCCGGGCTTGCGGCGCGAAGAGGTTGCGGAACTGGCAAACATCGGGGTTTCCTGGTATACCTTGCTGGAGCAGGGACACGATGTGCATCCCTCACGACACGTGCTGGAAAGCCTGGCGCAGGCGCTCAGGCTCACCACAGCCGAAGAGCAGCATCTCTTGCGTCTTTCAGGCCTGGAGCTGCCGGCAACGATGATGGTGGAGGAAGAACAGGTCACGCCTGCGCTCCAACGGGTCGTGGATGCACTCGATCCTCATCCAGCTTTTGTCATTGGGCGGCGCTGGGATGTGCTCACCTGGAATCGCACAGCCGATCTGATATTTCAGTTTCACGAGCCATGCCCACCTCACTCGCGCAATGCTGTCTGGCGCTTCTTTGTGCGTGAGGCACGCACGCTCGACCTGCACTGGGAGAGGCAGGCACAAAACCTGGTGGCGCAATTCCGCGCGGATTACGCTCGCTATCCTGGCGATGCTTCTTTTCATGAAGTCATTGCAGACCTGCAGCGGGTCAGCCCACGGTTTCGCCTGTGGTGGGAACAACAGGATGTGCGAGGTCTGCCAGATGGGCCGCGAGCCATGCATCACCCAACGCTAGGAGTGCTGGAATTTGACCATGTGACTTTCCAGACGTCCATCACTCCTGATCTGCGCGTGAAAGTGTATGCGGCCTCGCCCGAAACTGCTTCCAAGTTGGAACAGGTTCTGTCTGCGTCCTCCTGAGAAGGGTCCCCGTCTTTACGGGGTGGGATCGATGATGCAGCCTTCGTTGCCACGTAGGCGCAGGGAGGCCAGGTCGACAGGTTCCTCGCGGTCGAGATGGGTAGAGAGGAGAATGCGAGCTGTGCTCATGATGGGCAACTGCACCTGCTGCTCGTGGCTGGAAAAGTTGAGTGCGATCAGGCGACGTTGACCGCCAAACTGGCGTGTGTAGACGAAGCAGTCAGCAGGAGCACCTTCGATGGGAGTGTAACTTCCTAGCGCAAGAGCAGGGGTTGCGCGACGAAGCCGCAGAAGTGCACATGTCAGGGAGAGCATGGAATGGCGATCCTGGCGCTGGGCTGCGACGTTGACCTGTTTGTAGTCGGGGGCGATGGGAAGCCAGGGGTCGACTGTGGGTGGACAGAAACCGGCATTGGGACTGTCGTCCCATTGCATGGGGGTGCGCTCGGGATCGCGGCCAAAGCCCATACCAGGGAGGTTCTTCTCCGCTGGATCTTGTATGTACTGCGGGGGAATTTCGCTATTGTGCATGCCGATTTCGTTACCGTAGTACAGGGTAGGCGTGCCGCGTAGGGTGAGCAGGAGCATCGCGGCGACACGGGCCTGCTCCTGGCCGATGCGTGTTGCGATGCGGGGTTCATCGTGATTGTCAAGGACGTAGTTCGGCCAGGCCCCTGGCGGCAGGGCGGCCTCGACCGCATCCACGAGATGTTGTACGGTGCTGGTATGCCAGGGCACGCTAACCAGGCCGAAATTGAGGGGCATGTGGAGTTCATCGAGTTGCTCACCGTAATAACGTGCCCATACTGGCCAGTCGTAGATGTGCATCTCGCCGAGCGCGACACGCGGTGATTGAGCGTTGTAGGTATCGAGGAGTTGGCGAAGCTCGCGATAGACGGCATGGATGTCGGGGTGGCCTTTGTCATTGAGATGGAGTTGGGAGTCATAAGCGACCAGGGGTTTGTAGGCGCTCACGTTCGGGTTGGGGTTGGGCGGATTATCGCGTAGTTGTGGATCTTTCATGATGCGCTGGGCTGAGTCGATACGTAGACCGTCCACTCCCCGGTCGAGCCAGAAACGCACGACGTCGAACATGGCTGCTTTGACGGCGGGGTTCCGCCAGTTGAGGTCAGGCATGGCCTTATGATAGGAATGCAGGTAGTATTGATGGGTGGTGGGATCCCACTCCCACGCCGAGCCACCCCAGCTTGCCAGCCAGTTGTTGGGAGGTGAGCCGCCGGGTTTGGGATCAGCCCAGACGTACCAATCGCGCCTGGGACTGTGACGTGAAGAGCGGGATTGGAGGAACCACGGGTGTTGATCAGAGGTGTGGTTCGGCACATAATCTATGATTACTTTGAGGCCGCGTTGATGGGCCTGTGCAATGAGTAAGTCAAACGTTGCGAGGTCGCCAAAAAGCGGGTCGATGTCAATATAGTTACTCACATCGTAGCCGAAGTCGACCATGGGCGAGGGATAGATGGGCGAAAGCCAGAGAGCATCCACGCCCAACCAGGTGAGATAGTCGAGTTTGGAAATGACACCCTGGAGGTCGCCAATGCCGTCTCCGTTGCTGTCTTTGAAGCTACGCGGGTAAACCTGGTAAATAACTCCTTGTTGCCACCAGAGCGCTTGATCTGGCTGAGCATTGTGCTCCATAATATCTCCTTCTATGATGTGGGAGGCTGTGGACGAGGTCTGATGCACCAGGTAGTGAACTGGTGTGTTATTCAATTCAAGGATACTATACTAATAGGGCTATTGTGGATTAGTGTCAAGGGCTGGGGCGGAATCAGGCTGTGGAAGTTCGAGCGTATCGCGGTACTCTGTCGCCAGGGTAGCGCATGCGGGGTCGTCGGGATGCCACCACCATAGGCGCTGGTAAGCATCCCTTGTTTCTGAAGTCCAATCGAAGCCAATTTCGCCGATATTGTCATACCCGACGATATAAGCCCCGGCCTTCCACTGGTTCAGCCACTCCTCACGGTGGAAGAGCGCCTCTGCCAATATATTTTTGCGCTTTTCCAACCTGCGCTCCAAGTGCTCTGCTTCTTTGATGGACCCGCGTACTACGTGGTGCGTGCCCATGGGAAGTTTTTTAGGAGCCTGTTCGGCTGCCAGTGACCTTCTCACTAGCTTATGCCTGCCCCTCCTTAGTCTTGTTTCTGCAAAGGTTATCGCCCTCAGGACCATGCGCTTCAGCCTGAACCGCAGCCTGGCAAGTGACAGGTGAGATTTCCGTTCCTGCTCAACGGCCAGGTCTTGAGCGTTGATGGGGTGCAGCGTGTCACGAAGATAGCGCAAACGATAGCTGCGGTCTGGTGGTGTATCTTTGAATGCCCCCGTAGGCCATCCCTCTGCCGGTAGGACGAGCTCAGTAGGGGATCTCCGCGCATCTACCAACCTTGGCACTGCCCACCAGAAGAAGAGCATCCTTGAGCGTACGATTTTTAGCACTTTTTGCAGGATATGACGGTGAACAGCAACGATATCCCAGGCGAAAAGCTCCAGCGTCGGCATTTGAGTGCGTTTTAACAAAGAGTAGAGATGTGGGTAACCTACGGCTAGCATGGCCATCTGAGAACTCGAGCTTTCATTGCGTAAAGGACTGGATGTGAAATTGATCATCTTGGCGGATGTAGATCTTGCTAAGTCCCAATATTCCAGGCTCGTGGCAAAAGCGTAATGAACATCGCCTGAGAGAAAGACGACGCGCTGCATGGCACTAACGGTGCTGAGAAATTTTTGGAAGGTCCCCCACTCTAAATTCCACGCCTCGCAATCGTAGGCATAATTGTCTTTGATGCGCATGCGGGTCCAGTATTGAATAGCCTCCATTAAGCCCATACCAAGCACGGGGGCAGCCGAAATAATGATGGTCACATCTGCATCATGGCGCTCAGCAGCGACGATTTGTTTCTCTATGGCATCTAGAGCCAGCAATCCTGGAAATTCGGTAGGGGATCGATAGAGGCGGTGTGTGCGCGTATCCATGACTATCAATTGATAGCGAGGACCAGAGAAGGTATAGTTCCATTGGAGTGCCCGTTCTGAATGTGGTAGTTTGCCGCTGCCTTCAAAGGAAGCGGGTAAACCGATGATTTCGGCGATTGTGTGCTCCTGCGAGTCCGACTCATGCCAACGCCAGCTATCGAGAGCATTGAGGAGAGCGAGACCATTGGACTCATCAAATTGAGCAGGGGTGTTGCCCCATGCCTGGAAGAGGGAGTATGCCAGGAGCGCATTGCGCACCACGCGACGTCCCAGGGGGCTGGCCAGGACTCTGCGGCACCATGCGCCATCCAGGTACCAGTCATCGGTCACATCATGGTCGTCACAAATTGTATACGTGGCAATGTTCGCCAATGCCCGGCGCACCTGTGGCAAGGTAGAGCGAAACGCGCGCAATTTCTCAATGTGATCCGCGTATGTAGCCTCTGTTTTATCCTGTAATGCGGGCTGAGGTCGCGCTTCTGGATATATACTCCAAATATCTTCAGCACCAGGCAATTCGGCGGGCCAGAGTACATCTGACCAGGCAAAGAGGTACATGGTAGCGTATTCGGCAAAGGAGAGCAACTGGTTTTGCGGCGTAGTCGTGGTAAACAGGACCTTGTTACGCACAACCTCTGTACGTGTCCCGGGAGCCAGCAAACGGGCGGGCTTACGCACCAGCGGGAGTACTTCCTCCTGGTTTCCTTCCAGTAGAAAATAGCCTGCATCTACCAGCGCAAACAAGAGTGATGCAGCTACGTCATCGCCATAGATTTGATCGCCCGTCATGAAAAGCTGCTGGGGGCGGTCTGCCGGATGCTCGCTTGCACTTTCGAGTATGGCGTCTATCGCCGACAGCACTTCCTTACCAATGCCGTGCGGTTTGCGACAGGAGCCGTGCAGTAGCTTGACCTGGTTCAAATCTTCAGGTGGCAAGACGAAGCTGGGAAGTGGATGTCCTGGATAGACCAAACGATGGAGTGGATCAGCCAGGGAAAGGTCGATGTTGAGAATGCCCGGCGTATCGAGATCAGCAGGTGTTTCCTGGTCGTGACTACCAGGTGTGTTGTCAGATTGGAAGAACAGATTATAATAGTAGAGTTCTCCCCAGGCTAAGTGCTCATGTTCTTTGGTGGAACGTGCTGTGACGGCCACAATATGCAGGTGGTCGCCCAGGCGAACCGTATGGCATGTGCCTTCCAACTGCTGCATGAGCTTGCCCTCTGCACTTTTCCCATAAATACGCAGTGTGACCACGCGCGGTTCTTTCAATGCGAGCCATACGGTGACTGCGTGAGGCTCTGTGCGGCGCAGCATAGGACCCGTGAGAATAAGTGGTAGAGATGAGAAGCGCTCTGCTAATGGTGTCCAAGTCATATGGCCTACTACTCCAGACTAGGTGAATAAGAATCCTTTTCTCCTTAATCATTTATAATGGTATACAAGTAGACATGGAAAAACAATACCCAATTACCATGAGGCTTCCTGCGAGGTAGGGCTTGAAATGCTCAAAGTGAAACGGGGATCACAGTGTGTTGAACATACTTGCAAAGTGTTGTAGTATGGTAAGGGCTAACTGATGACTATTTTGACGAAGTGCCGAATATCTTCTTGCCGTCCATAAGCAGATTTTAATCGGGATATCCTTTATGAATTTTCGCCTGCTACCTGCAAGAACCTGCTTTTATTGTTTATGCGTGGCACCCATGCTTGTCTTCTTCCTCTCTCCAGAAGGGGTATCGGCGCATAGCAGGGATATTAAAAATACGATTACGGGGCAAGTGACACTGCAAGTGGCCGTGGGTTTTGGTGGCGACTCCAGGCTTGATTACTGGACTCCAGCGTGGATTACGTTGAACAACGATGGGCCGGATTTCAGAGGTGTCCTTTCAGCTACTACATATGCTAGCCGGTTTCCAACTGTAGTAATAGCAGGTAGCATTCTGCCGTGGAGTTACAAAGAGCCCATTGTATTGCCGCATGGTGCCCAGAAGCAGGTCAGCATTTATGTTCCTTTCTATGAGAGTCCATCCGCGCCACGAGGCATTATAGCCACACTGAGCGATAACAAGGGCAGAGTGATAGCCACTCAAGCTGCTGCCCCTTTCACGTTAGACCAGGGCTCTCTGCTCATAGGGGTACTCTCCGACGAGACTGCACAGGGCGCAGGGTTTAGCCCACTGACTGCTGTTTCATTGCCTGATCCAACCAGGCCCATCGAGATAGCAGGACTGGATGCGGGCACGTTGCCAGATATAGCTGAGGTGCTCGGCAACTTTGACGTTATCGTACTGGATGACTTTAACACGAACGCGCTTAATGCCGGACAACTAGCCGCATTGCAGACGTGGATCAACCAGGGGGGGACCTTGATCGAGATCGGTGGTTCACAGTGGCAGCGCACGCTCTCTGTGCTACCACCTCAACTGCTGCCAGTTGTGATAAATGGTGCAGCCACACTCCCAGCAGGTACCGAGCTGTTGACTACCGGCGGACCCACTATAGCAGAGATTGGACAACAACCAGCGCCTGGTACACTGAAGAAATCCATAACGATCAGCTCTGCGACGCTGCCAGGAAGAGATGATGCCAGGCAGAAGGCGTTTTCCAACCTTGAGACTGTACTTGCGTCCGGCAACATCCCTTTAATCGTGCAGGCACACCAGGGACAGGGAAATATCTGTTATCTTGCCTTTGATCCGGCAAGCGAGCCTCTTGTTAGCTGGCCGGGGACTATCGCGCTGTGGAAAGGCCTGTTATTGCGTACGCTTGGTGACCAGGCTCTCATTCCCGAGACGATCCCGAGATACAACAATGGACCTGGACAAACGATCCTACGCGGGGGGGTATGGCAAATCCTGCAGCCAGGCACGATTATTCCAGTGTGGGAACTTGTCTTTTTGCTGCTTGGCTACCTTATCTTAATCGGGCCGGTACGTCTTTTCATTGTGAAAAAGCTGAAACGTCCCACGTGGAGCTGGCGTTTTATTCTAAGCGGTGTCGTAGTCTTTTCTCTCCTCACCTACGGACTTGCCTACTCGCAAAAAAGAACAACGATCAACAGTATTTCGATAATACAACTCAACCAGGGTGGGCAGCTTGCGCATATGACGACATTTTACAGTGTATTGATTCCTGATCGGGGTGATTTCCAGCTACAAATCCCTGCTAGAGCCCTGGTACAGCCGGTAACAGATGCATCTTTTCAAAGTGACGCTAGGCTTTCAAGTAGTGACTATCACCCCACCTTTACAGTTGGACAGGACGAGACGAGTGTATTTCTGCCGGATGCCGGTTCATGGGCACTGCATCCTATCGTCTCAGAGGGGGATCAAAAAATGCAGGGCGGCTTGTCCTCCCACGTGGCGCTACGCAATGGCTCCCTTGTAGGGACCGTGACAAATACACTTGATACCTCTCTCAGCGATGTATATATCTTGATGCCTCACAGCTTTGCCTATATTGGAAGTCTCCCGGCAGGGAAGACCCAACAGGTGAACGTTTCAGTACATAGCTCGATGCCTGACAGTAGCAGCACCCTGGCTGACCAGATTGCCAGGGATAGTCACCTACCTGCGCCTTATTTCCCGTATGCCGGCGGCTCACAACCGCGGAATGATTTCCAGCGTCACTTGGCGATCCTAGCGGCTCTTAGCGGAGAAGGCTATTCCTACACAAACTGTAATGGCCCGTGTAGCACGCATGCGATCATTAGCGAACACCTGATAACTACTCCCCCTGCCTTTGGACCGAATGTGAGTCCGTTGGATGGCAGCGATTCGTTATTAATAGCAGGAGCACCTGCAACCTTGATCGGTTGGGCTAACCAACCTGTCGATGCTACCAACGATGTTACTATCGACGGTGTCAGTCCTGGGGGTACCCATTACGATCTTATACGGGTGCCGCTCAATATCGACTTTGCTGGACCATTGCCACCCGGCCTGATCTCCGGACAGGTAATTAATACGCAGGGGAATGGAGTGCAAATTATCGCGCCCAATGTTTATAGCATGAATACGGGCAAAATGACCTTTGAATTCGGGTTACCCAATGTGGACGCCCTGCAGATCAACAGCATAACGATTAGGGAACCATTCATTGGTCAGTTTGCCGTCTCTACGGGCATCAACCATGCGCAAATACGTCTCTACAATTGGAATACAAGTTCGTGGGATACAATTGCGCTCAATAACTATGCCTTTACAACGACGAACTCCAGAGCGTACACTAGTTTAAGTGGAAATGTATTGTTGCAAGTAGTTAATCATAATGCCTCGCCAGGGGCACTCTTGTTTGTTAAACCCTCATTGAGCCTGAATGCTACTAGTTAAAAGGACGTTGTTGCGCAATAAGATGGTGGAAAAGGTCCCCTACCTAACGGGAAAGGCTTGAAAATATGCTCTTTAGTAATCGTTATCAAGCTGCGATGGCTAGAAAACTAGAGCCTCTGTTGGCCCCAGCTGCCTCTTGCCTCGTGCTTGTTCTGCTTTTTCTGGCCTTTCCGGCGCAGGGGCAGGCCCACACAGTTACGACTGGACCTTCGTTTGAGGTGAAGGCCGGTTTTGAGACTCGCTATAGGGATGGAAATTGGGTTCCGGTGCAGGTTACACTCCGCAATGGTGGCCCGGATTTTAGCGGGACCTTGTCACTCTCGGCATCCGCATCGCAGTTTCTGGGGCAAAACAATCCTACCACGCCGTCAAATTACCAGGCGCCCATTTCGCTGGCTAACGGTGCTCAGAAGCAGGTGACAATGTATATACCACTTTACTTCTATGAGTCAGGCGTGGCGGTGAAGTTGCTCGATGGCAGTGGCGACGTGATCGAGTCACAGGCCGCCCCGCTCAATCCGCTTATGCCTGGGGATGTTTTTGTCGGTATCCTTTCCGATCAGAGTTCAGGCTTTGGGCCGTTAGGTACCGTTTCCTTGCCTAATCAGGGCAGTTCGGTCGTCATAAAATTTCTAAATGCGAGTACAATGCCCACCATGGTAGCAATACTCAAAAACTTCGACGCCATTGTGCTAGATAACTTCACGACGAGTAACCTGAGTCCGGCACAGTTAAGCGTCTTGCAAACCTGGGTCAATCAAGGTGGAACACTCATCATGGTGGGTGGTCCTGAGTGGCGTAACACGCTGGGCGCGCTACCTGCGGGACTTGTGCCAGTGACGATGAATGGTACGAAGACAATACCGCCCGGGACCTCTCTCTTGCCTATCGGTGGACCCGGGCTAAGACGCACGGGACAAAACAGTGACTCTGTTCAGCTTCCTGTTACAATCAGTACAGCTGGGATAAGAGATGGGAGTGAGATTGTCCTGGCATCTCGTACAGCACCTTTAATTGTACAGGCACAGCGGGGACAGGGAAATGTAATTTACCTTGCCTTTGATCCTACACTCGAACCGATCCTTGGATGGCAAGGGGCCCGCGTTCTGTGGGAAAGTCTCCTGCTGAGCGGCCTGGGTGAGCAGCTACTCTCCAATTACAATACTTCTTCTGGCGGCGGGAGTAACGCCCAACCGCAGAAGCCCCTTTTAGCATACAGGATGAGCGGCTTATTACAATCGCTGCTTCCGAGTACAATTCGTTCTCCATGGTGGATACTTGGCATATTGTTCGGCGGCTATGTCCTGGTGCTTGGACCCGTGCGTCTCTTGCTTGTAAAACAATTGAAGCGTCGCGATTGGAGTTGGCGCATTGTACTGAGCAGCATCGTCATCTTCTCTGTACTTAGCTATGGACTTGCCTCCAGGGAGAAAAGCACGTCCATTTTGAGCAATAGTATCACAATAGCTCAGCTTGGGCAGAACGGATCACCTGCCTCTATTACAACCTACATGGGTGTATTCGTGCCTAACGAGGGCAATTTTCAGGTCTATATCCCCGGTAATGGACTGGTCCAGCCATCACCCGATAGTCTCCCGTCCTTCCAGGGTGGACCCACCGGCCCGACCGAAAAATCACCTGCTACGGTTGCTCCGGTACAAGGTGGAACCAACTTAAACCTGCAAGACGTCAATATCTGGACGTTACATGCCATCCTCTCGGAACAAAACCAGCAGATACATAAAAGCCTGCGATCCCAACTGACCCTACAAAATGGTACCCTGGTGGGCACAGTGACGAATACTCTTGGTTACGCACTTAATGATACTTTCTTGTTGATGCCCAATGATGTGCTTAGCCTGGGGCACCTGGCGGCAGGAGAGACGAAGCAGGTACGACTGGAGTTGAGCAGCCGGCAACTTGCTCCCAACGAAACCCTGACGGATCTGATTGCTGTGAAAACCCATTCACCTACGTATATCGACATGCCTCCACAACCTCAGTCCGCGTGGCAACGTCACCTGGCAACGCTGTACGCACTCGATGGCGAAGGTTTCTACGGTGGATCATCCCAATGTACAGGCCAATGCAGTTCACCTGTGCCAATGCTGCCAGGTCCGCTGGGCATCAACCCTATAGCAAACAATAGCAGCGCCTCAAACAGCAGTGCTTTGACTATAGTAGCTACTGCCGGCTGGCCATATACAGCGACAAAGAACAATGATCCACTGCTCGTGTCCGGCTCACCGGCTACTTTGATCGGCTGGGCTGATAATCCGGTGGATGCCAGCGAGAATGTGACCATCAACGGTATCAATCCCACGGGTCTGCATGAGACGCTTATACAAGCCCCTCTCGCTGTCAACCTTGCGGGTTCGCTAAACCTCCCGCCCAATTTCATTGAGGGACGTTTGATTGATGCCGAGGGCAATAACGTACAACTCCGGTTTCCGGATGTTTATACGATCTCAACCGGGAGTATGACATTTGATTACGTAGTGCCTAACACGAGGATTAGCGGCCTGACAATCACAGAACCGTCCGACATCAACATCTTTGCACAGGTCGGAGCGTTCGTGGATGCTAATTCCTTACCTTTTCGCATATACAACTGGCATTCAGGTTCCTGGGATGCCATCTCGCTGCACGAGGACTCCTTTACAACGAACAATGTAAGTGCGTATATTGGTGCGGGTGGGCGTGTACTGGTACAGCTTGATAACCAGAACAGTTCACTCGGTACATTCGCATTCGGCAAGCCGTTGCTTAACGTGCAAGGTGTTGCGCCGGGCAGCCTGCCTGCGAACGGGTAGCGAAGCCCAGGGGAGTGTGTAAAGCAGAGTTATGATCAAAATCCAGCATGTTTATAAACGTTATCATACTATTCATGCGCTAGAGGATCTCAGTCTAGAGATACCACAGGGAGCTATTTATGGCCTGATCGGCCCGAACGGCGCAGGTAAAACCACCTTACTGCGTATACTGGGCGCATTAATCTCGCCTACTGTGGGCCAGGTCTGGTTCGACAACAAAGAGGTGACCCGGTCCCCCACAGCAATACAGCACAAAGTAGGGTATATGCCGGACTTCTTTGGCGTCTACCCCGATCTGACTACAGAGGAGTATCTTGAATTTTATGCCGGCATTCATGGCATTTCACGCAGCAAACGTGCCAGTGTTGTGAGGGACCTACTCGAGCTGGTTGATCTTACTCCGAAAAGGGATGCTGCCGTTGAGGACCTATCGCGTGGTATGAAGCAGCGACTGTGCCTGGCACGCGCTCTGATACACGATCCTGAGATACTACTGCTTGATGAACCGGCTGCGGGGCTTGATCCGCGGGCCAGGATGGAGTTTCGCGAACTGCTGCGAACGTTGCAAGGCATGGGCAAGACCATCGTTATAAGTTCGCATATTCTGCTCGAGCTGGCGGAGATGTGTAGCGACATCGCCATTATACGCGCAGGACAACTGGTGATAGCAGGAGATGTTGAGCATGTCACGCACAGCCTGGGCGGAGGACAGCGGGTTGAAGTGCGTGTATTGGAGCGTGCAATGGATGCCAGGCAGTTGCTTAAGGAGATGCCAGAAATCAGCAACGTGATGGATGGGAGTAACGATGGTGAGGTCATCCAGGCCGAATACATGGGCGATGATCGGACTCTACATAACATCCTTGCCGCGCTCATGGCACACGATGTTCCTGTAATCTCCTTTGCACCACGTAGAGCTGCTGACCGCCTGGAAGAAGTTTATATGAGTATTACGGAAGGAGTTAGCTCCATATGACTTTTGCAGCACTGCTCAGCAAAGAACTGCGTTCGCGCCTGCGGCGAGAGCGTTTCGTCTGGGTCGTCATCGCCTACTTGTTGATAATGGCATTGCTAGGCTTTGGCTTCCTGCAGCGGGAAAACGCATTCAGTGGAGGCTACCAGGTTTACCTGCTCAGCCAGATTGGAGCACAACTCTACGCCCTGTTCTCATTCGTAGAGCTCTTCTTGATCATATTTATTGCTCCAGCCTTTACCTCTACTGCCATTAATGGGGAGAAGGAGCGGCAAACCTTTGATCTGCTGCTGTGCTCTAAGCTGTCAGCCTTCTCGCTGCTAGCGGGCAAGCTTATTGCAGGGTTGGCCAACGTACTCTTGCTGATTGCCGCATCTATTCCGCTCTTTAGCCTGGTATTCTTCTTCGGAGGAGTTGCGCCGGCACAGGTGCTCAGTACACTGGTGGTTTTTGTAATGACAGCCCTGCTAGCAGGGACGTTTAGTCTATTTTGTTCGACAGTGCTGCGTCGTCCTACTATTTCGACAGCAGTGGCCTATGCATTCAGTGTCTTGTGGATGTTCTCGTACTGGATTGTATACTTTCTAGTAGGGAACTCATTGTTAATCACGTCCCGCTGGTTTATATGGGTCCAGTGGTTGAATGCTTCGAATCCAATCACAGCAGTCAATAGTACGGTCAGTAGTGGAATCAGTAGTTTTTCGTTGTATCGCCTGCACCTCGCTCCATGGGTAGCTTATACGTTAGTGTGCCTTGTGGTGTCTATCATCTTGTTTCTTTTAAGTACCTTGTTCGTCAGGCCAAACTCGCTTGACCGCTTTCAGTCCTGGCTGCGTAATCTAAGTAAGAAATCTGAACCTGCGAAGGTTATGAAAGGCTAGAGAATTATGGCAACCATTGTACCTTCACGCCATGCTGCAGTCGTCCGACGTGCCGGTAGTGGTATAAAACTAACTGAAGCCTTACACTCGTGGCGCAAGCGGCTGTGGGTACAGCAGGTGCTGCGCTGGACAGAAAACGGTGTAATAGCGGGCATTGTGCTTGCCTGTCTGCTGTTACTTATCTCGCGCTTTGTTCCCTGGGGAACCGCTTTGTACTGGGCGATTGGAGTTGCTATAGTTTCATTGCTCGGCGCACTAGGAGCGGCGTTGTGGTATCGTCCTTCCTTTGCCCGAAGTGCCCGCCTGGTTGATGCGCGATTGTCGTTACACGATCGCCTGAGTACAGCCTGGGAACTGCGCGGCGATGCGGCTCCCATAGCCGTACTGCAGCGGCGTGATGCACTTCAGCGATTGAGCAAACATATCCCTGCTGCAACGATTTCACTCTGGCCACGGCGTACGCGCCTGATTGCGATCGGCGTGGTCGTCATCGCTTTCGTTTTGCTACTATTGCTGCCCAATCCGATGAACGCCGTGCTCCAGCAGCAGGCAGCCTTTCAGAATCTTGTAGCCAGGCAGGTAGCTGCCATCAATCATGAACGCGCGGTGATCAATAGCCAGACAGAGATTTCTGCGCAGGAACGTGCCCTGATCGATAAAATCTTACGTGACGCTTTGGCCCAACTGCAACAGGCAAAAAACGGGACACAGGCGCAACAGGCGCTTGCCCAGGCACAGTCACAGCTCGATCAACTGCGAGACCCACAGGCCAGCAACAAGGCGCAAGCTCGTGCGGCTGCCAGTTCGTCGCTGCAAGGCAGTTCCAATGCTAACTTGAGCGCTGCAGGCAAGGCGCTTGGCACGGGAGATAGCAAGGGCCTGAGCGCCGCGCTACAAAAGCTTGCGTCCCAGATAAATAGCATGACTCCTGCACAGCGTGCACAACTCGCTCGGCAGATTGAACAGTCAGCTAATCAGGCATCGAATAATCCCCAACTCAGTTCTGCCCTGCATCAGCTCGCCAAGTCAGTTGCCAACGGAAGTCCCAGCGAGATTTCTGATGCAATTAAAGCTGTCGAGACTGCCGCCGCCCAGGATAGTGCTAACCAGAACAATAACAAAGGTATCGACCAGGCTTCTCAGGGCCTGCAAAATGCTGCCAACACGCTTGCATCATCTACAGATAGTAGCACTGGCCAAATCCCTAATCAAAGCCAGAATCCTGGCCAGACACAAAATCCGGGACGAGGCCAGGCCGGTGGCCAGGCACAAAATCCGGGACAGAGCCAGTCTACCGGCTCGAACCGGGGAAATAACGGCTCTGGCGGGCAAAATAATACGGGGAGCAAATCTGGGAAGAACGAACGAGTGTTTGTTCCAGGGCAAGTTGGCACAGGCACGAGCACCGTAAACGGGAATGGCGGTAATGGCACAACTCAGCCCGGTGTCACTGTGCCTTACTCGCAAGTCATTGCAAACTACCAACAAATGGCGCATGACGCCGTTGACAATAGTAACATACCACCCGATTTGAAAAATCTTATTCGAGGCTACTTCAATTCATTAGAGGGGCAGAAACAATAGTATGGCAAAAAAAAGTGAGGGCTCTTCACCAGAGACCGGAATTAAGCTTGAAGTCGAAGAACAGGTTGAAAATCTCGATTTGCAAAATGGAAATGAAGGCGCGATTTCAGATAGTGGTGTAGGGGTGGGGGGACCTGGCGAGGCTGAGATCGAAGAATTCACGGATGTAGCCCAGCAGTTGGAAAGCGAACTCTGCTCTATCGTTGTCGGACAGGAACGAGTGATCCGAGAACTCCTGCTGGCTTTACTAGCTGGTGGTCATGTGTTGCTGGAAGGGGTGCCCGGGCTTGGCAAAACATTGCTTGTGCGCACACTAGCGGATGCATTGGCTCTGAAATTTACACGTATCCAATTTACGCCAGATTTGATGCCAGCCGATATTGTGGGTACAACTATCGTCGCTGAGCAAGCAGACAACAACGCCGTGGGGAGCAGGCGGGTCTTCAGTTTTCAACCAGGTCCCATCTTCGCCAACATCGTACTGGCCGACGAGGTAAACCGGGCAACGCCCAAAACACAATCGGCTCTGCTTGAGGGCATGCAGGAACATACTGTGAGCGTGGGGGATACCACGCGTCCACTGCCCCAGCCGTTCTTTGTTTTAGCAACGCAGAACCCGCTGGAGATGGAGGGAACCTATCCTTTGCCGGAAGCCCAGCTTGATCGCTTCTTGCTCAAAGTGCTCGTGCGCTTCCCCAATGCCAAAGACCTGATGCGTATTATCGACACTACCGTTGGCTCGCAGGCACTGCGAGCCAAGCAGATCGCTTCTGGCGAACAATTAATGCGGTTGATAGAGACAGCACGCGCTGTTCCAGTGGCAACGCATGTCAAAGAGTACGCAGTACGCTTGCTACTGGCAACGCATCCAGACCAGGAGAATGCGCCCGAGCAAGTACGCAAATATGTGCGCTATGGTGCCAGTCCTCGCGGCCTGCAGGCGCTCATTACGACAGCTAAAGTCCGTGCCTTGCTGGAAGGCCGCTACAATGTTTCCATGGAAGATGTGCAGAACGTCGCTTTCCCCGCGCTGCGCCATCGAATCATCCTCAACTTCGATGGTTTAGCCGACGGGGCCACTCCGGAGGATTTGATCGAGGCGATCATTGAGGAATCCTCAATGGAATAGGGCAGGAGGAAATTACGATGGCCAACGAGAGCAGCACAGCGCGCTTCCCACTTGATGCCGGGACACTGCAACGCCTGGATAACCTGGTGCTGGTTACGCGCAAGGCAATGGCTACGGGGCGGCCAGGACGGCGCCGGTCTCCGCTCGCGGGCTCATCAATGGAGTTTGCAGACTATCGTCGCTATGCCCCTGGCGATGACTTCCGCCGGATAGATTGGCGAGCATACGCGCGGCTGGAGCGGCTCTTCCTGCGTGTATTTGAAGCCGAGGAAAACCTGACGATAACCATACTGATCGACTGCACCGACTCGATGCAGCACGGAAAGCCAGCGAAAGCCGAGCTAGCCTCTGCCCTGGCGGCTGCCTTAGCATACATCGCACTCAAATGTGAGGATAGCGTGATCGTAGGGGCGCTTGCAGACAAGTTGATGGCACATCGCAGGGTTGGCAGCGGCAAACATGCTATCTGGACGGTCGGCGAATTTCTCAATCGCTTGCCGCAAGCCGGTTCAACCGACTTGAATCGCGCACTGTATGATCTCGGCAGGGTAGTGACTGGCCCGGGGCTGACCATCGTGATCTCAGACTTTCTGGCACGAGGGGGTTACCAGACCGGGCTGCGCGCTGTACGCCAGTTACGTCAGGAAGTGGCATTGTTGCAAATCCTGGCACCGGATGAGATCGAGCCAGACCTGCAAGGTGACTGGCGTCTGCGCGATAGCGAGGGATCAGAAAGCGTCGATATAAGCGGCACACCTGGCGTACTACAGGCATACCAGCAGCGACTGCAGGCATATATGCAAGAACTGGCCTCGTTCGCCCATGCCCACGCCATGACATACGCGATGATCCCGAGTGATACCGCGCTTACTGATGTCGTACAAAGGCTGCTCAGACAGGTAGAGATTGTCAAATGAGAACATTGAAAGCCACACCTCCAACGATGCTGCGCAGCTACCCTACGGGTCAGGAGGTGTGATACGAGTCTACTTATTCCGGCGGCACTCGCCTTTGGCGCCATCATACCCATCATCCTGCTGTTCTATTTCATGCGGCCTAAACGGCAAGAGCAGGTGGTTAGTAGCACGCTGCTCTGGCGGCAGGCAACGCAGGACCTGCAAGCGAGTCGCCCCTGGCAGCGACTGCGTATCACAGCACTGCTCCTACTGCAGATCCTGGCGGCGATTGTGGTTGTACTTGTGCTCACACGGCCAGCAACCTTTATACGCAGCCCTATTGGTGGTGACACCATCATTATTTTACAGGCATCAGCTAGTATGCAGGCTACCGACGTCTCCCCCAGCAGGTTTGAGGAAGCCAAAAGTCTGATCGCGGATTTAATCGATGGACTCGGTCCCAGTGACCATGTTTCAATAATTAGCATGGCACGCATTCCGCAGGTAGTGATTGCCTCTTCCTCCGATAAAAGCCAACTCACTGCCGCGCTGCAGCGGGCGAAAGTCACAAATGAGGATGCTGATCTCGAACAGGCGCTCTCACTGGCAACGTCGCTGGCTGCTGATCATTCAGATGCGCAGGTACTGGTCATCGGGGATGGCCATGTACTGCCAGTTGATCAAACACTCGTGGTTCCTTTTCCGGTGCATTACTTGCAGGTCGGTACGGATGCTCCGAATGCTGCCTTTCTAGCACTCGGCTCGCAAACTATGCAAGGCCGACTCGTTGCCCTGGCTCAAATCGCTAACTATAGTCACCAGCAGCGATCGATACCGGTGGAGTTGTATGCTGATGGTAAATTGGTAGGTGTACAAACCGCCGTCCTGGCAGCCCGAGCCAGTGGAACGCTGCAATGGGGTCCATTGCCGCCAACAAGTCGTTTCCTGCACGCACGCATCGTCTCCCAGGATGCTATGACGGTTGATCACGAGGCATGGGCCATCGTTGGTGGATCGATGCATGGCCGAGTATTGCTGGTAACCAGTAGCAATAGCTTTCTTGAGGCTGCACTGCATCTACAGCCGAATATCGACCTCTATGAGACGACTCCTGATAAATATGCCAACGCCGGCAACTTTGACTTGACGGTGTTCGACGATTTTATACCCTCGCGCCTGCCGGCAGGCAATGTGTTCTTCGTCAACCCGCCAGCCGGCTCTTACATCTTCGGTAAGTCAGGTGCTGAGATAAATGTCAGCCACATCAGCGCGGGAAGCGACGGTCAGAATCTGCTGAGCCAGGTCGATCTCAGTAGTATCCATGTGCTGCGTGTAAGTCATCAACTTATTCCGGCCTCGTGGACGCAACCGGTGATTGTTACACCCGAGACTCCACTGCTGATCGCGGGAGAGAAAGATAACCGGCGCATAGCGGCGCTGAGCTTTGACCTGCACGATTCTGATCTGCCCCTGCAACCAAGTTTCCCCATCCTCATGTATAACATAGTCAACTGGTTCTTGCCGGCTCCTGTCCCTGGCAATGGGCAACTCGCGCCCGATACACCTGTGACCATTCAGGCATGGCCAGGGGCACAGCGCATAACGGTCTCCGGGCCGGGCCAGCAAGCTGTCACTGTTGCGCCTCCATTTCCAGTGGCGGTCTTTGATCAAACGGATAGGACCGGCATATATAATGTGGCACAATACACCCAGGATCAGGAGCGGCAAGGTGCTTTCGCAGTTAACCTGTTTGACCCGCTGCAATCGAGTTTAGTGCCAGCAAGCCAGCTTCCCATAGCTCATAGCACACCTTTTGACTCGGGAGGAGCTTCCGTGCCGCGAGTGCTGCGTGAGATCTGGCCCTGGATCGCGGCTTTCCTACTACTGGTACTTTGCGCGGAATGGTGGCTCTTTAGTCGCAGCTATACAATGCGAGGCGTTTCGACTCCGGGACGCGCCACTTCATCACAGTATGCACGTAATGGTGGTCGTCCTCAACAATCGCAGCAATTTGGAGCAATTAGCGCTGTGCAGAACCAGGTAGCGACCCGGTATAGAGTCGCGAGGAAGCGCGTCATCAAGGCGACGAAACGCTTGAAGGGTAAGCTCAGGACGAAAGGAAAGAGAAATGCTGACGTTTGAGCAGCCGCTATTGCTCTTGCTCTTAATCCCGATTGGCATGCTGGTGCTGCTCACCTGGCGACGTATGACTCTACCTTTTCCCAGGCCCCAGCGCTACATGATCCTGGCCTGCCGGATAGCGCTCTTCACGCTGATCGTCTCAGCTCTGGCCGGTGCAGCATTGTCACTGCCCATCTCGCGCCAGGCAGTTGTTTTTGTAGGCGATATCTCGGCCAGCACAGTGCCACAACGAGCTTTTATGGAGCAATGGATCAACAACGCTATACAGCATAAGCGACCCGATGACCAGGTGGGCATCGTAGCAGTGGGACGTAATGCGCTGGTTGAGCAATCGGTCAGGACACGCATTGACTTCTCACAGTTTGAGTCGACACCTGGCACGGACTACACCGACCTGGCTGCCGGACTGCGACTTGCGGCAGCCATTCTGCCGAATGACAGCGAGAGGCGCATTGTCCTGCTGAGCGATGGCCAGCAGAATCTGGAGGATGCACTACAGGAAGCGCAGCTCTTGCAGCAGGAGGGGATTCGACTGGACATTGTGCCGCTGCCCGCATTTAGTGGACCGGAGGCACGTGTTGACGGCTTCGCCGCCCCAAGCACATTGCATACCAACGAGCGTTTTCAACTGCACGCCCGGCTCTTCAGCAGCGTGGCCCAGCCTGTCACGCTGCGGCTGTACCTGGACCAAACGCTTTTATTACAGGAATCGCTGCACCTGGTCGTAGGTGAGCAGGAGGTCACGTTCAATCTAAAGGCTCCGCCAGTTGGGTTCCACTCCTACCGCATCACCATGGATGCTGCACAAGACACGATCAGCCAGAATAACGAAGCTGCTGCTTTCGTCGACGTGCAAGGGCCACCAAATGTGCTCATCATCGAAGGCAGAGCTGGAGCAGGGCAGAACATTGCTGCTGCCTTTCGGGCTACGAAGATCAACGTCACGATTGGAACCCCTGCTGATGTGCCGGTAACCCTGGAAGGCCTGGCTAACTACAGCGCAGTTGTGCTGGCCGATGTGCCTGCGGCAGACCTGGGTACTACACGCATGCAGGTGCTGCAGACATTTGTGCGTGATCTTGGACGTGGATTGGTCGTGAGTGGGGGCGAGAACAGTTATGGCGTTGGCGGCTACGCCGGCACTCCGCTGGAAGAGACGCTGCCCGTGAAAATGGATATACCACAGCACAAAGAGACTCCTTCCATCGCTGTCGTGCTGATCATTGAGAGTTTAGAAAACAATACCGGAGTGAATATTTCTAAGGAGGCTGCCAAAGGGGTGGTAAGCCTCTTAACTCCGCGTGATTACATAGGAGTTTCAGCGGCATTCGGTAGCCTGGTTATTCCCATGCAGCATGTTACAAATAGAGCAACAATCGACAAGACTATTGATGCGATGGTACCTGACGACCCTCAAAGCTATATACCAGACCTGGTCGCGGCAGAAAACGCTTTACGGCATACAGACGCAAAAATCAAGCATGTGATCTTATTGGGTGACGGGGATGCTACGGATAGCTATGCAGCACAGGTGCTCAAAATGGCAAGCGAGCACATCTCTGTGTCAGTGGTTGGTACGAATATAGGATCGTATGGGGATTTGACGATGATGCAAGAGATCGCTGCCTGGGGTAAGGGGCGCTTCTACCGGGCCGATAACCCGAGCGCCATCCCGCAGATTTTACTCAATGAGACGCACGAGGCAGCCCGGCGGGCGACCATCGAAGAGCCATTTGTTCCGGCCATCATTACATCCCACCCGATTTTAACGGGCTTAGGTGCACTGCCACAGTTGAATGGTTATGTCGCAACCACGCCTAAACCGGCGGCGCAGCAGGTGCTTATCAGTCACCTGGATGATCCTGTCCTGGCGGTGTGGCAGTATGGCCTGGGCCGTGTGGCGGCATGGACAAGCGATGCCCTGGGCCTGTGGACGGCCAACTGGCTAAGCTGGAGCGGAGCCGCCCGCTGGTGGGCCAACCTGGTCACCTGGACATTACCCCCGCCTGAAAGTCAACTCATCGTGAATGGGGAGATAGCGGGTGGGAACGGACATATCATTGTCGATCTTCCCTCCGGAACTACAGCCACGGCCGGGGTGGCAAGTCAGCAGGTGCAGGCAAGGATTATCGCTCCTGATCGATCGCAGCAAACGGTGACGTTGCAACCCAGCGCACCTGGACGCTGGGAGGGGAACTTTCCCACTACACAAGTGGGGGTATACTTGATGCGTGTAACCTGGCAGGCGCGGAACAGCAGCAATACAGGCTTTTCCAGCCAGTTGAGCACCACTAGCGGGTTGGTGGTGCCGTACTCGCCTGAATTCCAGACCTCGGGGACGGATGTGCACTTTCTCAACCTGCTTGCTCACGCTGGCAGTGGAACCATGCTTGGTGCGAACGACTATGCTGCTGCATTTGCTCAAAACGTGCCACCTGTATATGCAGCTTTACCGATCACATTCTGGCTTTTCGCGCTAGCGGCGCTATTGTTGCCGGTAGACATTGCGTTACGACGCCTTTCGAGCCTGGAGTTCCTGGTTGTCGGCTACCAGTGGCTGGCCTCTCATGTCAAGTTGCGCAAAGCTGCACAGACGGAGGAGAGCAGAGACAAGCTTGTACTTGGTGCTATACGCGCCAGCCGCGAGGAACGTAGGAGGCGTGTAGCTAGCCTCAAACCGAAGGATGCTCATGGCGAGAAGCTCAGTGGCAGGTCAAAAGGCATGCAGGCCGAATCGGGCAAGCAGGAGACAGCGGCAGTGAAGAAAAAGCAAGAGAACTCGATGACGAGCAGGCTGTTGGAGGAGAAAAGGAAGCGGGAGAGGGGGAGGACAGGAGGAAGATGAATTACGTTGATAAGGCCATTAAATGAGCGAGTTTAAGGAGATGAAATGAAACAGCGCGAGTTGCCTGGGGAGAGTAAAACACCCTTTCCTCCGGCACACAGCGCACGCCTTCTATCGAGCATACATGGCTTTGTCGTCTCACACATGCCAGCGTCGGGTGCCGGTAGTCCGGAGCAGGCGAATAAGTGGGTGGTGCTGCTGCTCGCTGGTACCGGTGCTTTCATGACGACGCTCGACGGGTCGATTGTCAATATCAGCCTGCCGGCCATCGCGAGTTCCTTTGGCGTACCTCTCAGTGGCACTATCGAGTGGATTATTATCGGTTACCTGGTGGTGATCGCTGGAGTACTGCTCACTTTTGGGCGTCTCGCAGATATGGTCGGGCGAAAGCCGATCTGGTTGGCAGGCCTGGTGGTGTTCACCCTTGGCTCAGCTATCTGCGGCGCAGCGCCTTCCCTGGGAGTGCTGATTGGCGCTCGCATTTTCCAGGGATTGGGTGCTGCGCTCATCTTTTCCGTAAATGTTGCCATGATCACGGGGAGCTTTCCTTCCCAGGAGCGTGGAAGAGCGCTGGGCGTGAACGGCATCGTGGTGGCGCTGGGGATCAGCGTTGGTCCGACCGTTGGGGGCATTATTACGCAGTATTTGACCTGGCACTGGATCTTCTTTATTAATGTGCCGATAGGGGTCTTCCTTTTCATCGTGTCGCAGCGCCTGCTTACCGAGCGCATGCACCGGGGACAAGGAAGATTCGATCCGGCAGGCGCAACTTTGCTGGGTATCGGACTGGCAGCAGTGACGTTAGGCCTCTCTTTCGGCCAGGAGTGGGGCTGGACTTCGGCTCGCTTGCTCATCTCCCTGCTAGTGGGCGTGTTAGCGCTGGTTGCTGCAGTGCTCGTCGAGAGCCGTGTCCAGGATCCTGTCTTAGATCTGAAGCTGCTGAGGAACCGCGTCTTTGCCTCGGCCCTCGTCAGTTTTATCATGGCCATGCTCGCGCTGTTCGCCCCTGGTTTCCTGCTGCCCTTCTATTTCGAGGAACTGCGCGGCTTCTCTGCTCTAGAAGCTGGATTGCTACTCACCCCCCTATCACTGGTCCTCGCTGTTCTCGCGCCTATCAGCGGCTCGCTGGCGGACCGTGTTGGTTCGCGCTGGTTATCGCCTATCGGGTTGACGATAGCCTGTATCGGGCTTGTCCTACTCAGCCAGCTAAACGAGACAAGTTCTATCTGGGATATCGCCTGGCGACTTGCCGTTACCGGAGTTGGGCAGGGCATCTTTCAGGCTCCGAACACCAGGGCAATGATGAGTCCTGTACCACGTTCTAAATTGGGCGAAGCTTCGGGTTTGCTGGCAACGGGGCGAGTCATCGGCCAAAGTTTGAGCGTTGCGATTGCGGGTGCCGTCTTTACCGGCTTGGGGGGTGCAGCGGCAGGCAGTATGCTCGTCATTCTGCGGCAAAGCCATATTAGCTCTTCCGCGCTTCAAAGCACCTTCGTGAATAGCTTACACGCCGCGCTGCTGGTTTGCGCTGCTTTCGCTGCGATCGGCATCCTCACCTCGCTGGTAAGGGGTAACGAGAGAGCAAAATCCTCATAAAGCTGTTTATTGCGTCCCGTCCTGGCTCTCGGGGCGTTTCATATACCATTCCCGGAACTCTGTGCAGCGGCCCGCGTCATCAAAGCGTAGTAGGAAGAGGTTGTTCCACTCGGCCTTGAGCGTAGTACCATCCTGCTCGAAGTAGCGACTGCGGCCATTTGCTACGGCGCGATCACCCTCGATGATGATGGGTTCGTAGTGACCATCGTATGTACCAGGTGTGTCAGGCTGCTCCAGCCAGGAGGCAACGATGGCGACACGCCCACGTAGCGGCTCGCTGAAAGGGTCGTAGAAGTAGGTGGCGTTTTCGCTGAAGAGGTTGCCGATGGCCTGTGGGCTGCAGGTTTTCCAGGCGTGGACGTAGGCATCCAGCCAGGCTGCGACTCTAGCTCTATCCAACATATGAGGTGCTCCTTTCGCACGCAATTCCAGGGACAAATCCATAATCGGGTCCATGCGACTCGCCATCGCTTCACACGGCTCAGGGCACGCGCAAAGCAATTAAATGAGTCTCTTTGTCGAGAGTACCACAAAAAGCGGTTATAATCGGTCCTGATTAAGCGAGTACAGCAACAGCTTGGCGCACATCCCTGCGAAGCCCCCTTTGGACGGGCTTCATTTTCTCCACCACCGGCTCCTTTCCTCTTGTCAGCAGCACTGTAAAATTTGAAGGACACTCAAATACTCACGAAGGTTGTATATTACTTCAAAGTAATATATACTATTCTCAGTTCTGTCAATATTATTAATATTATTAAGGAGACATCTATGGAACGTCTGCTGACGACAGAAGAAGTCGCGGAACTGCTGCGCATCGATCCGGTGACGGTCAGGCGACTGGTCACGCGAGGCGAATTGGTGGCATATCGCATTGCTGGAGAATACCGCTTTACCCCGGCGGGTATCGAGAACTTCGTGGAGAGCCAACGGGTCGTAGTGAGCATGGCGCCGGGGCCAAATCACCCATTTGCTAAGTTCACTGAGCGAGCCCGCAAAGTATTGTCGCTGGCGAATGAGGAAGCATACCAGTACCATCATGATGGTGTGGGCACAGAGCATGTGTTGCTGGCGATCATGAGCGAGTGGGAGGGGGTCGGAGCCAGAGTGCTGAACCGGTTACAGGTGCAGCCGAGCGACGTGCGGGCGCAGATCGAAACGTTGCACCCGGCGGGGGAGCAGCCGGTAGGTGACGGCCAGCTTGCGATTACACAGCAGGGCAAAGCGAGCATCGAGCTGGCTGTACAGGAGGCGCGCTCCCTCGGTCATCACTATCTTGGAACAGAGCATCTGCTGCTGGGCCTGCTGCGTGAAGAAGCGGGACTTGCCAGCCAGGTCTTGCTCAAGTCAGGCATCACGCTTGAAAAGGCGCGCGAGCTTGTCAAGCAAGTGCTCGCGGCGAAACAAACAACGAGTGCGCCTGAGTCGGAACAGCACAGCGCATAGCCGGTGTTCAAATAGGTGTCAACCACCTCGGACGAGAGATATCACTCGTTCAGAGCAGGCACCGAGAGAAAAAGACAGATCAATCAGCACCACTGCTCCACACCAGGTGGGGCAGAGTCCAGGGCATGAGCCAACAGGACCGCCTTCCTGACGTCCGCGTGATGCTGTGCGGCCAGGCAGCTATCGTCTTGCTCTATGGCATGCGCAGCTTACCCCTCGTGCTCCATGTCTTCGGCAAGATCGAGCGCAAGCACAGACGCAAGAATAAGCACATCATCTTGACCGGGAGCAATATCGACGCCATAGGTGTCCGTCAGGCTGAACCAGCGCTTCGAGACGGTCGCGATAGCCTGGCCTCCACGAGTGAAGGTGTACTCATGCTCTAACAGCGATCCCGTGATGTACAGGTCGTCCGGGCCAGGAATATCCACCGTATAGCGGTCGACAAAGGGGCTGATGAGGTGTTTGCGGACCTCAGCGAGCTCCTGTCCGTCGCGGGTGATCTCATATGTTGGGCGCATTGCGAGGAGTCGCCGGTGGACACCGACCACCTCGTTTCCTCTCATATCGCGGACGATCAGCCGGTTGTGCAGGCTCAAGACCTTGCCATCAACCTCAAAGACGGGTTGGCCCGCTTCGTTCATAATGCTCGAGTCTTCGCCGAGACGGAAGAACTTCTCGCGGATAATATAGCGCATAGCGCAGCCTCCTTCCATGTAGACATCTGTCTTCTAGTAGCTCTCTCGCTTCAGGTCAAAGTTCTGCCCGTACTCCACACGCTTGTCAGCGTCTATGCTAGAAGTTGGGTGACCCGCTTCAGGGCTTCCTCTGCCTCGGCAACTATGCTGCGCACGATTTCACCCGCGGGTAAGATTTCGTGTATCAGGCCTGCGGTTTGTCCAGCAAAGGGCACCATCTCATGTAACCTCCCTTGCTGCACAGCTGTGATCACTTCGCCCTGTAAACGCTCCGCTTCCCGTTTCGCGTCGTTACGACGCTGCTGCCATTCTTCGATGAAAGGAGTGCGGAGCGCACGTGGCACGGTGCCATAGCCACCGCCTCCCGGCAGCAGAATAATGTCATTCCAGACCTCCACTTTGACCGCATGCTCGGATTCTGCTGCTAGAATCGCTTGCTTCCAGCCTGCGCTGATGGGAGCTTCTACCGAAGCTAGAAACCTCGTGCCAATATTGACGCCTTGTGCACCGAGAACCAGGGCAGCGGCTAGCCCGCGACCATCAGCTATACCACCGGCTGCCACCACCGGGATCGGCTGAACAGCATCGATGACCTGTGGGACAAGCGCTAGAGCAGCCACCATGCCACCAAAACCGCCAGCTTCACCTCCCTGGGCAATGATCACATCCACTTCCCTTTCGGCAGCTTGGCGTGCTTGCTTGACAGTATGCACCTGCTGTATGACAAGTATATCAACATCGTGAGCCCGCTTGACGAGATCGCCGGAGTCACCGAGAGCGAGAGAAATGATCGGTGGCCTGGCTTCTAGCGTGAGCGCAAAGGCTTCTTCGTTCAGCGAGGGCACCAAGTGATTGACGGCAAAGGGTCGATCGGTCAGTGTGCGTATGAGCGCCAATTGCCTCCCGAGGTCATCGACAGGTCGTTGCGAAGCCCCGAGACTGCCTAGCCCGCCAGCATTGGAGACTGCCGCGACCAGTTCTGCCGCAGTGAAAGGTCCCATCCCAGCCTGAATGACCGGGAATTCAATACCTAGCAGGTCACATAAAGGGGTGCGTAACATGGCTTACCTCCGGTTAAAAATGTTCCTAGTTACTTAACAGACGACACCTATGGAGGTAGAAACATATTCTGTGAACCAGTATACCATTTCGATCAAGACATCTTCATGATTGGTATACTGGCTCTTTACATAGAGGGTCTGTGAATTATCCTGGAACCCCCGATATGTTACGCCATTTTGTGACGCAGGGCAAACAAGAGGACCAGGCCTAGCAGGAGCCAGGCGCCCAGGACAAAGGGGATGAGGTTGAGTGGGGGCGGTGCTGGCGTGATGGCTATGGCCACGAAGATGGCCAGGATGAGTAGCGTGCCGAGCACAGGGATGATGCCATGACGAAGCACGCTGAATTGCGCGCGCCGCTTGCGCCAGAAGAAGGTGATGCTGGCTATGCAGACCAGGGCGTAGATGATGAGGACGAAGAGCGCGTCGAGCGTACCAAGGAAGCCGAACGCGGCAATAGGTGTCATGATGAAGCCGAGGAGGAGGCCGACCACCAGGCCGAATACGCAGAGTGTGGCAATTGAACCTACCGGGTTCTGGCGGACAGGATGTAACCAGGCAGTCCAGGACGGCAGGAGACCATCGCGGCCTACAGTGTACAAGATGCGCGAACCACCGTTGATGATAGCCAGCGCAGCTCCGAAGAACGAGAGCAGGCCGACAAGATCGATCAACACGGCTAAAAACGAGCCGCCGTACTGGCGTCCAATTGTATCGAAAGGTGCGGGATCTTTAGCGTAGCCTGTGACCATATGGTTAATGCCGTAGCCGACCGTGCCAACGTAGGCCATCAAGACGTAGAAGAGTCCGACCACGATCATCGAGCCGAACACGGCACGCGGAATGTTGCGATGCGGGTTTTTTGTCTCCTCTCCCAGTGCTGCTGCGGCCTCGAAGCCGATGTAACTGAGCACAGCCAGCACGATGCCTACGGTGAGATCACCACCCTGCGGAACCGTGCTTGTGCTGAATGGTACGGCGGTGAGGCCTCCATGCTGGCCCACCTGGAGAAGTATGATTACAGCCAGGACAAGGCAAATGCCCATCTCAAAGGCCAGGAAGGTGAGGTCAACATTCATCGATTGACGGATTCCCCAGTAGCAGAGGGCAAAGGCAATGCCGAGTGCCAGGACGAACCAGAAGCTCCAATGCAGGTTGATGCCGAACCAGCGGAATATGAGGGCCTGCAAATTGGCGCCCAGCAGGATAAACGAGTAGGGTACGCCGATTGCTATGGCGATTAGCCCGACCCAGGCGGTCAGGAAGCCCAGGTGACGGCCAAGTCCTTCTGATACGAAGGTATAAGCGGAGCCGCTGGAGGGAATTTCACGCGAGAATTCGCTGTACTGGTTGGCTACCAGCAATGCGACCACGAAACCAATCACATAGCACAGCGGAATAGCTGCGCCAACCAGTCCCGCCTGGGGGATGGTGTTGAAGAAAATAGAGGCGGCCGGCGACATGACTGCAACCGAGATCACAATGGCATGACGCAAGCCAAGCGTGTTACGCCGGAGCGTCGAGGGAGTCGCTGCCTGGTTAGAGGATGTTGCATCGGTTAGGTCGCTCATGAGGGTCCTCCTTGTGTGAATATCCTGGGTCAGGATGAATAGAAAAGATGCATACGCTGGTAGTACCCTGGGAAATGATTATTCAAGCCGGATTGCGCTCGTGTCCGTCTTGCCCGGCGACGGAGACATTGGTGATAGGGGACGTTACCGGCGTGCCAGCGTCGAACAACTCGCGCAGGTAGTCGTTAAGGAAGATGCCCTGGGGATCGAGGGCAGCCCGAATGCGCCGGAAATCGTGCCAACGCGGGTAGAGCTTGGCCAGATCAGCGGCGCTGCGTGTGTGTATCTTGCCCCAGTGCGGTCGTCCCTGGTAGCGTTTGAAGATTTCTTCGATATGCCGGAAATAGGGTTTATAAGGCATGCCGCGGTACATGTGTACGGCGATATAGGCTGAATCGCGTTGGTAGGCAGGGCTGAGCCAGATGTCGTCGGCATGCACGAAACGGCACTCCAGCGGGAAGTTTACCTTGAATTGGTGCTGCTCGATACACTCCTGAATCTCGGTTATTACTGTGCCGGTGTGCTCAGCCGGAATATTGTACTCCATCTCCTGGAAGCGTACGGCACGCGGAGTAGTAAACAGGCGGTGGCTATAGTTGATCTCATCGACGTTCGCGATAGACCGCCCTGAGATACGACAGACTGTCTTGCTGAGGCCGGGTAGCAGGCGGCAGGACTCAGAGAGCAGCCAGAAGACACCATTTTCTAAGACAATCTTGTTGAAGTTGCCCCAGAGGCTACCTGTAGTCTCCAGAGCAGGAGTTTCATTGATGAATTTGGCCTGCACCCACTGGGTGTAAGGAAACCAGAAGAGTTCAAAGTGGCTGTTCTCCTGCTTATAGCGCTCCAGGTTGGCGATGCAGTCGGAAAGGCGAGCGCGGTGGGCCTGGAAATGCATGCGTTTGGTGGGTACCACGCGCAGCTTGAGTTTCGCGATGATACCGAGCGTTCCCAGCGATACCTGCGCTGCTTTAAATACATCGGGATCGCTTTCGGGCGAACACTCTAAGATCTCGCCTGACGCTGTGACCAGGGTGATACCCGCTACCTGTGTTGAGAGGCTGCCGAAACGTACACCTGTGCCATGGGTGCCTGTGCTGATTGCGCCGGAGATGCTCTGTTCGTCGATGTCACCGAGATTCTCCTGGGCCAGCCCATGTTCGAAAAGCGCGTTTCCGAGGTTTCTGAGCCAGGTTCCACCCCACACCGTCGCGGTTCCGCGCGAGGTGTCGATGGCCTCGATGCCTTGCATCTGCTCCAGTGACACCAGTACATCGTTGGTCTGCACCAGCGGTGTGAAAGAGTGGCCGGATCCGACAACCCGCACGTGGCGACCGTCACGCCCATATTGCCCGATCATGTATGCCAGTTCTTCGATATTGCGCGGTTCGACGACCTGGAGTGGTGTGCACTTCACGGAGCCTGACCAGTTGCTCCAGCGTTCTACCTGCCTGGTATTCATCTGTATATATCCTTTCAGATACCTGACTCATGTCGCCTACGGCGGCGAAAAAAGGGAAAAAGGGTTTTTCGGGGACACCCCGCACCCCGACAGGGAGGCTTCGCCGCCTGCATCCCTGAATGGTTACTTTTTCTATATGAAACACTGGGCGTCGCCACGATAGGTGGTGACCTCGTCTACGATGGTACCGCCCGCGACGAGCAACAGGTGTGTGAAGCGTTCACAAAGTTCGCCTGCCTTGCTGTGGCGCATGAATACCGGGTCGCCGGGTTTGAGTGGTATGGCTCCCACGTATCTGATGGGGGTTTGAACCTCACCCGCTCCTTCGAGCGAAATGAGCTGGGCACCGCGAGGCAGATAAGGCTGGGGCTGCTTTTCGGTGCCAACTGAGCCGGAGGCGATGTAGCCACCGCCCAGGCAGGTGTAGATAGATGGGCGTGGGTGACGCACGATCTCGATAGCAAAACCGGCGGCGGGTTGATAGTGGAAGTCGCGGTAGTTGTCGAACAAGGCTGGAGCGTAGAAGCCGGATCCGACGGTAACTTCGGTCACCAGCGGCTCGCTAACGGTCGTAGCTATGCTGCCGGTACCGCCGCCGTTGACGAAGCGGAGCGATAGGCCATAGGTCCTGACCAGTTCGACGAGTGCGGCTCGGCGTGCGGCAATCTCGTGTAGTGAACGTTGCTTCAGCCTCTGTACGACTGCATTCCTGGCTGCATGACCGGGGAAGTTGTCACCCACGCCGGCGATCTGTGCCTCGTAGCCCATCAGGCCGTCGAGCCAGATGTGTGAGGAGGCCATGATGCGCTCGATCACCGGACGCGCCTGTTCAGGAGTGCGCAGCGGGGAACGCCAGACGCCGAAATGCAGTCCGGGCAGATCCATCGACATATCAATTTCGAGACACAAGGGCAGGCGCACGCCGTGACGCAGGGCTACAGGCTCTATTTGCTCCACGTGTTCGAGGCTATCGACCATCAGCGTGATGTGTGTGCCTGCTGCCACTGCCCGCGCGACGGCGGCGATGTCTTGCTCGTGCCAGGCGGGATAGCCGACGAGCAGGTCATCGAATCCCTGTGAGGCCAGGTAGGCTGCTTCCTGGGCGGTGTAGCACATGATGCCCTGAAAAGATGGGTCGGATGCGAGGATGTGCCGGATGACGGCGACACTGCGCAGCGACTTTGAAGCAAGACGTACCCGCTTCCCGGCAGCACGAGTGACTACCTGGCGAATGTTCTGGTCAAGCAAGTCAAGATCGAGGTAAGCGAACGGCATAGGGCGACCGCTGAAGACTTGCTGGTAGTAGCTGTACCGGCGCTTTTGTACGGGTATAGTGAAAGGTTCATGTAGAGGGACTGCGCTGCCTGGTGCCTCTCCTGCTGAGAGTTGGTGTTCCTGTCGTCCTTCCAATTTTTGGTCCTGCATGGTCGCTCCTTCCTGCCCATCTGATCAGATACTGGCGGGTTTCCCCTCTGCCAGGCCAATTACGGCGGCGATCAGATGGTCGAGATCACGCCGCGCACGCACGGTATCGTGGTCGCTGATAAACTGTAAGATGAGGCCGTCTAACCCGCCTATGATGAAGCGCGCCAGGTCTGCGAAAGGCAGGGAGCATGTATTGCCGGTAGCTTCGAAGCCTTGCTGCAACAAGGTCTCAACGACAGAACTGTAGCCATCGTACTGCTGCTTGGCCAGCCATGCGGATTCCTGGTGGCGCAGCGCGTAGAGGGTAAGTTCGTATTGCATCACCTGGAGTTCTGGAGCCGCCTCGACATGGGTCCAGAAAGCCTTGAGACTTTCGGCGATGGCATGATGCAGTCCATGATCGAAGGTTGTGCCTGCCTGCACAATCTCGCCGGTCATGCGCATCATCTCCTGCAGAACGGCGAACAGCAAGTCGTCCTTGCTGCCGAAATAGTAGCGCAGCATGGCCTGGTTGACGTTGGCCTCCGCCGCGATTTTCCTGGTGGTCGTCTCGGCAATACCATCGCGTGCAAGCACACGGATTGCTGCCGCGATGATCTCTGCGCGCCGTTCAACGGCGGTATTCGTCCTGGCCATTATTTTCCCTCAATGAGGAACGTCTAAAAAGTTATTCAAGCGATTGAATAAAGTGTAACATCGATATAGATGGCTGTCAATGGGGAGAATAGGAGACGCCGAGTAGCCGGAGGGCGGCAACGCCCTCCGGCTACTTGGCGTCTCCCTGTTTTGTGAGTCTTGAGAAATGACTCTTGGAGGATCAGCTAATTGGCTCTTGTGCTTCCACGATGGTTCTGGTAGGATAAAAGTTCTGCTGGAAACGACCGATTTTCTCTTTTGGGATGTTGCAATGAGCCAGGAACTTAATACTGTTGCGTTCGGTTTGGCCGCTTCCCTCTCGTGGGGAGTAGGAGATTTTAGCGGGGGACTAGCCAGCCGTCGTGCGAGCGTGTTTAGTGTCGTTGTAGCTGCACATGCGACCGGGCTTGTACTGCTGGTCGTCCTTGCCCTGGCATGGTCCGAGCCATTGCCCTCTGCTCTCGATGTCGTCTGGGGAGGTACGGCAGGTTTGGCGGGTGCAGTGGGGCTAGTAGCGTTCTACCGGGCACTGGCAGTCGGGCGAATGGGCATCACTGCCCCGATTACCGCTATGCTTGCTGCTGCTATGCCTGTAATCTTTAGCGCATTTGCCCAGGGACTCCCAAGCCTGGTGCAACTCGCGGGCTTCATCCTGGCATTGCTTGCGGTAGGGCTGATATCACGCTCGGAAGGAGCGAAAGGACGACCTGAAGGGTTAGGGCTGGCATTGCTGGCGGGGCTTGGCTTCGGAGGATTTTTGATCCTTCTCGGCCAAGTGAGCCCTGGAGCCATTTTTTGGCCCCTTGCAGTTGCAAGGTTCTCATCCACTCTCTTTATGCTTGCAATTGTACTTACCAGGCGTCAGAAGATACTGCCCAAAAGAACGGTACTTCCGCTTGTGCTACTAGCAGGCACGCTGGACGTGGCAGGGAATGCCTTCTTCGTGCTCGCGACCCATGCAGGACGCCTGGATGTCTCCGCGATCCTTTCTTCACTTTATCCAGCAGTAACTGTACTGCTGGCAAGTATCGTGCTCAAGGAACGAGTGACGCGATGGCAGGCTATTGGCATCGTCGTTGCGCTCGTTGCGATTCCGTTGATCTCGGTTTGAGGCGATTCCAGCAAGAAGAGGGGCTCATTGATGCCACCCGGCCTGGGCGACGCAAGCGTCTCCCCTCCTCGTCCGCACCGCTCCCGCCCCTACGCGGGTGATCGGCGCCCCTGGTATCAGCCCAGCCCGATCAGGCGACGCTCTGCTTCTTCGATGGAGATGGCGCCTGTACGAAGTTCTTCAAGAATAGTGCGGCGTCGTGCATCACGCTCCTCACGCGAAAGTGGCGTGGAGGAGGCAGTGCCGGTCGGGCCAGCAGCGGAATCTTCAGCAAAAGGGTCTTCCGCATTTTCATACTCGATATGCACACGGTGAGCTTTGTGCTTTTGCTCACTTTTCGTGGATTGGGATTCTGCCCGGCGCTTGCTCCACTCACGACGAATGTTTGTGAGCGCTTCTTCCAGTTCGGCCATGGCTTTGTCTACTGCTGATAGCACCTCGCGTTCTATTACTTCCCAATTCCTCTCGCGCATTTGCCGGGCTGCGCGTTCTGTATAGTGCCTGGCTTGTTTGGCAGCCCGGCGGGCTGCTCGTTCGGCTTTCTCGCGCAGATCGTCCCAGCGTTCTTCGTACTCGCCATACACGTGTGCTCCTTGTCCCTGTTCCCATTCAAAGCCGAAGTCAGGCGAAAACGGGACGCCAAATCCATCCGGATCATTTTCTTCGGTAAATGGGCCCTGGAAACCAAACCGGGCATGTTTTGGTCCGCGATCCCACTGCGCACGGAAGCGGTGTCGTCCAAAACCGCCTTCCCACATCCGTGGATCCTCTTGCTCTCGCTCTTTGTTATCTGAAGCAAATTCGTTGCTCATAGAGTATTCCCTTTCATCGTAATCTGCAGCGATAATAGTAATATTACCGTACTCACTTCGTAAGTTGACTGTAGCGTCACCTTGTCCAATAACTCCGATTAGATTGCGCCTGCGCCCACGCTCTACCATTAATGGCAACCGGGTGCGTATCATTCCCTGCGAAGTCTGGGCGACAAAACGTGCATTGATTTCGCCATGGGTACGTAACGTTATGTTGGCAGCGGCGTGCACTACGAACTGGGCATGCGCGCCGAGTGACGTATCTAGCACTGCATTGCCCCCTACCTCTGCAAACAGGCCATAGGGAACATCTACACTCAATAAGTTGCCGTCCACTTTGCCAATATTTACGTGCCCTGGAGCGTTTAATATAGCGGCATTGCCGGCAATTTGACGTGCTGTTACTTCCACGTTATGAGGGACATGAAACTCGATTCCGCCCCTGAGCCTGGCAAAACGCACTACATTATAACCAACAATGTCTTCTGCAATAGAGTTATCAAGAACCCTGAGGAACACCTGTGGTGCCCCTCCTATAATTGTTGCATCCCCTTCAACTATACCTATCTCAATACGTTGCGGTGGCACAGATTGTTGTATTTGTGTGCCTGGCGCAAGTTCGTCAGCGGTAGACTGAATGTCAGAGGTTTTAGCGTCGAAATTTGTAGCGCGCGATTCGCTCTCCGCTGCCTCCGGTGACGAAGCGGGAGCAGCATTGCTCAGAGGTGTATTGATATCCGAGCCAGGATCATAGTCTCTACTTGCCACAACTGTACCTTTCTGTTTGCCCCATGTGCGTTCAGCACGCCATTTGATAGGTCAATGACCGCTGCTGCCTTCATTCGCTGTAGGATCGTGTGCGAGTATTTGAAGGGCTTCGTCCGTGGAAATGCGGCCAGCGGCTAAATCGGCTAAAATCTCACGACGCATGCGCCGGTGATCTGCTGCAGGCGAATCTTCTTCAGGGCCAAACCCCATCGTCTCTAGCACATCAGCTAAACGGGCCTTGACTGTCGGATAAGAAATGCCTAGCATGTCTTCGACATTTTTGATGATGCCACGGCAACGCAGAAATACCTCGACGAACTCCAGTTGTAGATCATCCAGGCGGGCCAGGCGTCCGAAGTGCGCTTCGACGCTACGATCACTGCGAGTGACATTTCGTTGGACATCAGTGGAGTGTTCACGAAGTGTAAAAGAGCCTTCGAGGGCGCTTCCACAGTTGCTGCAACTGAGTCGCGAGATTACCATATCATTGCCACAGATGGGGCAAATTCCATTAACTTGATTCGTCCGCTGCATTCTACAAGATCCTCTAACTACTAAGATAAAGGGCGCCCTCTACAATCGTCCCCCTCAATAAGAAATATAACACGAGTGATTAATAAAATCAAGGTCAATATTAATAAAATCAATATTGACCTTGATTTTATTAATGCGAGGTTGCTGTATTGCATGCGAATGGGGAAGGAAGATGTGGGGATTGTTGTTAGTGCATGGGCATACACTCCTGAGCAAAGAGACGCAGTGATTCTAGTTTTGTTGCGTCAACGAACCTGACGACGAGTTCCTGTATGCCCGCTTCTGCATATTCTGCCAGGCGTTGGCGAATCATCGCGGGAGTTCCGATCAGTTGAGTGCGGCGTAATTCCTCAAGATCGCTGCGCTCTGCCGGCGTCAATTTTGCGATAGCCGCCTCCTCTGTTTCGGCAATAGCGCAATAATCGATGAGGGTGGTACGCCGGATGCTGTTGTAATCGCGTCCGAGCTCATCACAATGTTGTTTGAGGACTGCCAGCTTATGCTTGATGGTAGCGATATCTCCCCCAATATTGCAGGCGTCAGCATATTGTGCGACCAGCCTGAGAGTGACCTTTTCCCCTTCACCGCCAATCAGTAGAGGGATATGTGGTTTTTGTACGCCTTTGGGCTGGTTGATGGCGCCTACAACCTTATAATAGGTCCCATCAAAGATGGCTTCTTCCTGCGTCCACATTGCCAGGATGACCTGGACGGCCTCGCGCAGGCGCTGCAAGCGTTCGCGCGTGCCGGGATAGGGGTAGCCATAGGCAAGGTATTCGTGCTCGTACCAGCCTGCGCCAATGCCTAAAACAAGCCGGCCATGACTGAGCACATCAACGGTGCTGGCCATTTTTGCTAAAAGCGCGGGGTTACGATAGCTGTTACAGGTCACCAGCTGGCCAATACGGACGCGTTTGGTGTCGCGAGCCAGGGCGGCGGTGCTGGTCCAGCATTCAAAGGTCACTTGCTGGGTGGGTGTGGGAACGGTGTGGAAATGATCGTAGAGCCAGATCGAGTGATAGCCGAGCGATTCGGCTTCGTGTGCGACGCGAGTCATAGCTTCGTAGGCTTCAATCGGATCGGGAATGTCTACCAGGTCCATGTGCCATCCCTGGGGAACCATTACTCCGTAATCCATTGCCATGAGCAAAGCTCCTTTCTGTGTTTGAAGGAAAAATAGGTTGTATATGTAGTATAGAGGGAAATAATGAGAATTTCACAGCGTCACAGACCGGGGGATTGTAACGTTCAGTGCTCCTGACAGGAGATAGTATAATGGAGACTGGAAAACAGCTCTAAGAACGCATGGGGGATTAATCGAATGCTCAGTTGTAAGGAGTAATGTGCCGGATTGTTTTCTCCGGCACGAGAAAGAAGGTAGCTAACACATGAGTGAAGAAAAAAGACAACGGAAAGAAGCAATTGCGGCCCTTCTCCATCAGACGGCGGAGGATCATCATGTCGCATTTAAAGAGACCGACGGAGTTGACGCAGATTGGTCGATCTGGTATGCAGGCCACCTGCTAGAGAAAGGTTTTGACACATTGCTCGATGCGAAACTGCTGAAAAGCGATTTAATTTATCTGCTGGTCCTGGTAGATAAACAGCAGATGAGCGAAGCTCCTGGAGCGAATTGGGAAAATTACTATGCTGACTTTTTTGTCAAGCGCTATCTAAAATAGCGTTACCATTTGATATCTATATATTGATTATTCTATTTCGCGGTCCAGCCACCATCGATGACCAGGGTCGAGCCGGTGACAAAGGCTGCCTCGTCTGAGGCGAGATACAGGGCGGCATAGGCGATTTCGTCGGGCCGCCCCATGCGTCCAATTGGTTGGCGCGCGTGGAGTTGTTGGCGCATTGCTTCTTCGTGACCCGCAAAGTTGCGCGCGAGATAGCCTTCTACAAACGGGGTCTGCACCGTACCAGGACAAATGGCGTTGCAGCGAATCCCCTGTGTCACAAAATCGATAGCAATTGAGTGTGTCATACTGATGACAGCTCCTTTGCTAGCGCCATAAGGGAAGCGTCGATCTACGGCGATCATGCCTGCCACGGATGCCATGTTGATGATCACTCCCCCCTGCGGTTGTTGGGCAAGCATGTGTGTGAGAGCGTATTTGGAGCAGAGGAAAACGCCGCGTGCGTTGACTGCCATGAGCGTGTCCCATTCATCGGCGCTTGTCTCCAGGATGTTGCCGACGTGACTGACCCCTGCATTATTCACCAGGATGTCAATGCGCCCATGTTCCTGTCGAAGATTAGCAAATGTGGTGCGTATCTGCTCTTCATTGCGTACATCCAGCGACAAGGCATGGGCTTTGCCATCCTGCGTGGCGATCTCTGCGACCACTCGCTCTGCTGAGTCAGGCTGGATATCAGCGATGATGACTACGGCACCTTGCTTTGCGAAGAGCAACGCGATCTCACGCCCAATACCGGAACCAGCCCCTGTGACCAGGGCGACTTTGTTATCCAGTCGAAACATCTTGTTTTCACCTCACGTGTCTTTTAACTTCTCTTGAAAAGGTATTTCTGACCTATCGTTGAGGAATTGAACATACTCTATTTTAGCAGCAAACACTGGCAAAAGGATATAATATGCTTTGAGAGTTGGTTGGCAGCTCATGGTAGAATATAGGTTGACTGGATCCCGCAAGAAGCGGGGTTAATCCAGGTCAGAGTTTCAGGCCGCTATCCATAACGATGCTCATGACGCTTCCTGCTTATACTAGCGCCAGAGAAGACGAGGTGCGTCAGTTGGGTAGAATTTATAACTAGAGCGAGGGTATGTATCCGATATGCAGATAGGAGTCACTTTTCCACAGACCGAGATTGGCAAGGATCCCGTGGTCATCCGAGACTATGCGCAAGCGGCCGAGGGATTGGGTTACAGCCACATTGTTGCGTTTGATCATGTCCTGGGGGCGGATCCCACGCACCGCCCGGGTTGGCAGGGATATACTCATCGGAGTATGTTCCACGAGCCTTTTGTACTCTTCGGCTACTTTGCGGCGCTGACACGCCTGGAGATGGTCCCAGCTGTGATTATTCTGCCGCAACGGCAAACTGTGCTTGTCGCTAAGCAGGCAGCGGAGGTGGACGTGCTCACCGGCGGTAAGCTGCGCCTGGGGGTAGGAGTGGGCTGGAATCCGGTGGAGTACGAGGCACTGGGCATGAACTTCCATACACGAGGGCGCATGGTAGAAGAGCAGATAGAGGTGATGCGCCTGCTCTGGAGCCAGGAGATCGTCAATTATAAAGGCAAATTTCACACCATTATCGAAGCCGGGCTGAATCCCCTCCCTGTGCGTCGCTCCATCCCGATATGGATGGGTGGGAGAGCGGATGTACTACTGCGGCGCACTGCGCGCCTGGGCGACGGCTGGCTCCCACAGGGGAGACCTGATGCCCAAATGCGCGAAACCGTCGAGCGCCTGCGAAGCTACATCAGGGAAGCGGGCCGCGACCCCAGCGCAGTAGGCATCGAGGCGCGTATGAACGCAAGCGACGGTGACCTCGACGAGTGGATTCGCCAGACGGAGGGATGGCGGAACCTGGGCGCGACGCATATCTCTATTAACACGATGGGCGCTGGGTTCAAGTCACCTGACGAACACATCGAGGCCATGCGCCGCTATAAAGAGGCGGTTGCTGGCTAAAAATTTAGCTAGCCATCCAGATTATCTGTGGGAGAATCAGACCTTGTTTACACTATACTGTAATCCTGTAAGATCTCCTGTGCGGCACGGGCACCTTCTCTTGCTCCACCCTCCATGAAGCCCTGCGCCTCGATGGAACAATGCTCGCCCGCAAAGTGAATCTGCCCCTGGCGTACGCGCTCATAGCCGGCAAAGAGGGTGTATTGTCCGACACACCACAACGAGTAGCTCCCACGGAGGTACGGATCACCGGTTGGATAGCTGAGCGTTGCAGTCCCGGTGTAGTGGGCGCTGATGCCAGGAAGGACTTGCTCCAATTGTTCAAGGCAGTGATGAGCATACTGCTGTATCTTCTCTGAGTCCCTGGTTGTTGAGTAGGGAGCCGGGGGCGTATAGGAGGCTCCAATCGGACCGCTGGTGTAGTCGACGAGAATGCCAACAGTGCCTGTTTGCCCCAGAGAGGCGTCCCAGAGAACCTGGATATCCAGGTCAGTGATTATGAAACCATTGTTGACACGAGGCCAGGGTCCATCCTGAACCCAATAGGGAGAATCGAACTGCAAGAAGAGCTTGGAGATGGTGCCGTAACCAAGCTGCGAGATGGCTGTATGCTTCAAGGCATCAAAGCCCGCCTGCCGGTAGTCGACTTGCCGTAGGGTACTGAAAGGAAGGGCAAGAACGATATGATCACAGGTGACATCAGATAAGCCATGCGGAGTCGCGAGGGACAAGGTGACAGAATCATCATTATTCCGCTTGATTGCGACAAGCTGATGGTTCAACTTGACACACTCTTCCGGTAGACTTCTGGCGATGGCAAGTGGGAGCTGCTGATTGCCTCCTGCAATTTTCACACTTCCGCGCATTGGTCCTGAAGTAGCCGTGCGCTTGCCGGAATCCCATGAACCAAACATATAGAGCAGGTTGAGTGAACTCTGTACCTTTGTATCGAGGCCATAGTAACCGGTACAGCCGACATCCAGAAAATGGCCGAGGGGTGTATTATGCCCTCCCTCTACGTAATGCTCGATCCAATCATAGACGCTCATGTGATCAAGGCGGTATCCAGTGTCAGTATAGTGGGTGCAGGTGGTTGGGAAACCCGACTCTTGAACTTGCTGCTGTAAGATGGGGTAGATTGATTTAAAATCCTTTCGCATTTGTTCTGCACTATAATAGTGGTTGAAGAGATAGGTGATGCTCGGGACATTGCGCGCCCTCGCCTGTTCCAGGTCGATGGTCTTGAGTCCGAAGCGCCGGATCAAGCCATGGATCGTTTCGTGGTCGCTATCGATGAATTCGCCACACCATTCGGAGGCCATGCCTGCCGGCCAGGTCGTTGTATCGGAATGCATACGACCGCCTATACGGTTTGACGCTTCGTAAACGTTGCAGGAAAGACCTGCATCCTGCAGTGTCAGGGCCGCATTGAGCCCCGCGATACCCGCGCCAACGATAGCAATGCGAGCAGGTTTTGCCGCATGATACTGCTTTGTCATTTTTACACCCCTGGAATATAGCAATCCTTTATGGTTAACTGTACACAAAAGATGATCGCGATTAAGTATATTCGATAGATGAAGTGAGGGAAAGGAAATGCAAGGACCATTGGTATTTGTGGTGCAGAAACACCAGGCCTCCCGTTTGCATTATGATTTCCGACTTGAACTCGATGGTGTCTTAAAAAGCTGGGCGGTCCCGAAGGGTCCATCGCTCAACCCACAGGAGAAACGACTGGCTATGATGGTTGAAGATCACCCGATAGAGTATCGAACATTCGAAGGGGCGATTGCCGGGGGCAGTTACGGAGCAGGAGAGGTGATCGTGTGGGATCAGGGAACATACAGGACTCTTAAAGGGACAACAAAAGAAGAGATGCAGGAGCAGGTACGAGATCAGTTGAATAAGGGGCATTTAGATGTGCTGCTGTTCGGAGAAAAATTAAAAGGAGAGTTTGCGCTTGTGAGGCAGAAAAGGATGGGAGAGAAGGCCTGGTTACTCATAAAAAAGAGGGATGAATATGCTTCAGATGAAGATATTACCCTGCAAGATGGATCGGTCATCACGGGAAAGCGTTTAGGAGAGGCTGTATGATTTCCCTAATCTGTGCTGTGCTAGAGCATGCTGACGCCACTCTACAGGAGCAGAGTGGTGAATTGTTGAGTGAGCTGGTGGACATCGCCCAACGCCAGCCAACACCAGCGACTGTATGCGCTGTGCTTCTCCTCTCTCAAGGGACTGAACTGCCCGATGTCAGTCTATTGCCGGAATTGGGAGTAAACCGCCTCTATATCCTGGAGCATCCACTCTTAGATCGCTACTCGACAGAAAGTTATGCTGGTGCGCTGGCATGGTTTATGCAACAGCGTGCACTTATGATGATAGCGACGAGTGCGACGCCGAACGGACGTGACTGGATACCACGGCTTGCTGCACAGCTTCAGCTCCCATTTGTTCCGAACGGCCTGAGCCTCGATCTACATGACGATGGCCTCTTTGCGTTGCGTTCGATCTATGAGGGGCGGGCTTATATACAGACGCGCACTGCTTTACATGGTCGTACCGCACTGGCAACGCTGGTCCCTGGCGTGCGGGGTGCACCTGCAAAGATTCAGCAGAAACTATCCTCAATGCTGCCCCTGGAAATCACGCGCCTCATCCCCGAGATTTCACAAGGACACGGCCAGGAGCGCATACGACATATCGCGATACAGGCACCATCACCTGAAGAGATTGAGCTGGATGCTGCCGAGCGCATCGTCGCCGGAGGACGCGGCGTTGGGCGAGAAGGATTTACCTCTATCGCCTCCTTTGCTCGCCTGCTTGATGCCGCTGTAGGAGCTACGCGCGTGGCGACTGATCTTGGTTGGATTGAACATGCCCGGCAGATCGGCGCGACAGGCAAAATTGTTCGCCCCAAGCTCTATATTGCCTGCGGCATCTCTGGCGCGGTACAGCATACCAGTGGTATGAGCGAGGCACAAACAGTGATCGCCATCAATCCCGACCGCAGTGCGCCGATCTTCGCGTTGGCTGACCTGGGTTTGCTGGGCGATGCCAACCAGGTACTTCCGCTTGTGGAGAAGATGCTTGAGCAGTCTGAATAGACAGATATGTGGTACACTCATGATAGCTGAGCAACTATGAGAGTCGGTAAAGGATGAGTCTAGAGCGATGCAACACTTTGACGCTATCGTCGCCGGCGCAGGACCGGCGGGAAGCAGCGCAGCCCTGGCAATGGCGCGCGCAGGGCTACGGGTGGCATTGATCGAGCGTGGCGAGTACCCGGGGGCAAAGAATGTCTCGGGGGCGGCTCTGTATGCGCCCAATCTACTTGCAGATCTCTTGCCCGAGTATTGGGAAGAGGCTCCGGTGGAGCGCTATTTGACACGACGCGTCGTCACCTTGCTCGGACAGGAAGCGGCGGTCTCTCTCGATTTTCGCACGAATCATTTCAGCAAGCCACCTTACAATGGTTTCACTATGCTACGGCCCAAGTTTGATCGCTGGCTGGCGAACAAAGCAGAAGAAGCAGGCGCTCTACTGATTAGCTCTACCGTTGTTGATGATCTGCTTTATAAAAATGAACGGGTCGCCGGTGTACGCTGTCGCCGCCAGGATGGCGACCTCTATGCTCCAATCGTCATCGCCGCCGATGGTGCTAATTCGTTCCTCGCGAAGAAAGCGGGATTGCAGCACGAGTTCCGGGGCGATGAGATGACGCTTGGTGTCAAAGAGGTTGTGCGTCTCGACGCCCATACTATCGAGGAACGTTTCAACCTCAATGGGGATGAAGGTATGACCAATGAATACGTGGGCTATGCTACAGGTGAAGTCAAGGGCGGCGGATTCCTCTACACCAATCGTGATACGCTCTCTCTGGGTGTCGTGGTACAGATCGCGTCGCTTGCCCAGAAAAAAATGCGGGCCTATGAACTGCTCGACCAGTTTAAGCAGCATCCTGCTATTGCTCCGCTCGTGCGCGATAGCGTGACGCTGGAGTACTCGGCGCATATGATTCCCGAAGGCGGCTGGGCTATGCTGCCCACCCTCTCTCGCGCAGGCTTGATGGTTGCCGGTGATGCCGCGGGCTTCGTCTTCGCTGCCGGTCTTTTCCTGGAGGGTATGAACTTTGCCATTGCATCGGGACTGGCTGCTGCTGCTACCGCGCAAGAGGCCCATGCCAATCAAGATTTTTCAGCAGAGAGCATGGCACGCTATCGCAAGCAGCTCGAATCGAGCTTCGTGCTGAAAGACTTGAAGAATTTCAGACATGCGCCAGCATTTGTAAATAACGAACGCTTGCAGAACGTCTATCCCGAGCTGCTCTGTGAGACGATGGAAAATATTTTCCGCTCAGATGGCAAGCCACGTCGCAAAATTGGGCGAGTCGTACTCGATACCATGCGAGGGAAGGTACCGTTACTGACACTGCTACGCGACGGGTGGCAAGCCGGGCGGGCATTGTTGTTCTAACTACACGAGGAGCTACTAATGCAGCCAATCGAGGAGCGTTTAGAGTTAGTACGCTTCAAGGTCGATAAAACGCCACATATTCGCCTCGATCGCGAGAAGTGCGTTGGATGCGATACTACTGCCTGTGTCTATGTATGCCCTGCAGGTCTCTTTGAATTGCTCGGAGGAGAGATGCACTTCTCGTATGAGCATTGCCTTGAGTGTGGGACGTGCTATGTCGCCTGTGATCGTAAGGCGATCGAGTGGGAGTATCCGCGCGGCGGCTGGGGTGTGAGTTTCCGCGCGTCGTAGACGGGGGGTCGCGTGTTGCATATTTGTGTATGTGTCGAACAAACGCCCGATAGCGCCTCGGTCTACATCGATCCTATCACAGGGCAGGTTGATAGCGAGCGCTTCGTACGGGTGCTCAACCCGGCGGACGCCTGTGCAGTCGAGGCTGCAGTACGGCTTAAAGAGCAAGCAGGTGGTAATGTTGAGGTGCTCACACTCGGCCCCGAAGACGCGGAGGGAGCATTGAGAGCCGCACTCGCTATAGGTGCCGATACTGCTAGACGACTCTGGAACCCACAGGCTGTCGCATGGGGACCATTTAGCGTAGCAGCAGCGTTGGCAGCTTATCTCCAAAGCGAAACAGCCGGACCTGACCTGATTCTGTGTGGTGACGCGAGCAGCGATTGGTCATCAGGTATTGTCGGGCCAGCACTGGCCCAACAGCTCGACCTTCCGCAGGTAACAGGTGTCATGCAGTTCGAATTACTCAGGGATCGCATGACGTTGCAAGCAACGCGTAAACTCGAACGAGGCTACCGTGAACTATTAGAGGCGGAACTCCCGCTACTCATCACCGTCACAGCCGATCTGAATGAGCCGCGTTACCCTTCATTGCCAGCACACCTTGCGGCCTTGCAAGCAAGAATTCCCGTACTCGATCCAGAGCCACTCATGAACGATACGTGGCTGGATGGAGCAGACGAGATGGCGCTGCTGGAGATACACACTCCCCGCCCTCTCCCACGACGCATTCCTGCACCGGATAGCCGGCATAGCCCTTACCAGCGTATTGGTGAGATTGTAGCAGGTGGGGCCACCGGCCGGCAGGCACGCGTGGTGGAGGGGTCACCGGAGGAACTGGCCAGGGCATTAATCGAGTTCTTGAAGGCAAGGGGTTTCGTATAGCCATGTCGATGACTGAACGCGTCTACAGCAAACTCTTCCAGCCACTTAGCATAGGTCCACGCGAGGTGCGCAACCGCATTGTATTCGGCAGCCATACCACCAACCTTGCACGTCACAACCTCCTCAGCTCACAGCATGCAGACTATTATGGCGCGCGTGCGGAGGGGGGAGCAGGTATGATTGTGCTGGAGGAGCATGTCGTCCATTCCTCTGATATGCCTTACGAGAGCGCTGTACTGGGGTATCTTCCTGGGACGGCACAGGCAGTCGCGGCGGTAACCGAACGTATTCATGCTTATGGTGCGTTGACGCTTGTGCTGCTCAACCACAACGGACAACAGTCCACGAGTCACCATCACCAGCGCGAATTGTGGGCGCCATCTCCCGTAGCCGATGTCGCCTCACGCGAAGTGCCGAAGGAGATGGAACGTGCCGATATACGTGCCGTCATCGATGGTTTTGCGCAGGTAGCACGCACAGTCACGCAGGCTGGAGCAGATGGAATCGAGCTCCAGCTCTCGGATTATTCGCTGCTCCGCCAATTTCTTTCGCCACTGACGAACCAGCGCAGCGATAGCTATGGAGGCGCACTTGAGAATCGACTACGTTTTGTGCAAGAAACGCTGGAAGCGGTAGATGCGGTTGTCGACAGCGGTCATGTGCTGGGCATGCGCTTCTGTGCAGACGAACTCGCGCCCTGGGCAGGTTTGACACCTGAGCAGAGTCTTGAAATTATGTGTCTACTGGTGGCTACGGGGCGCATAGACTATATAACCGTGACCATGGGAAGTATTTTCAGTACGCATATGTTCCCATTCCAGGCGTCGATGCATGTCCCGCCGGGTTACGCGGTCCACCTGGCAGGCGCAATCAAAGCAGCCGTCAGTATACCTGTTTTCGCTGCCGGGCGCATCATGAACGCGGCACAGGCTGAACGTGTGCTGGCAGAAGGACAGGCCGACGGCGTAGAGATGATCCGCGCTTTGATCGCAGACCCTAATCTGCCCCGGCTCTCGCAAGAGGGACATGCAGGGAGGGTGCGCCCCTGCATTAGCTGTAATCAGGGGTGCCAGGTACGTGGGGTCATGAATGCCGCTATTAGCTGCAATGTGAACCCGGATGTTGTACATGCTCAATCTCTCCAGTTAGAAAAACGTCTCGTAAATGATGGTCAGAAGGTATACATCATTGGTGGTGGGCCAGCAGGAATGGAGGCAGCGCGCACAGCCGCCCTCGCAGGGCGGCGAGTAGTACTTTACGAACGAGAAACAACACCAGGTGGAGCGGTGGCACTCGCGGCAAAGGGGCCAGGGCGCGGCGAATTGCAGTTTATCATTGACTACCTACAGTCAGAGCTTGAGCAACTCGGCGTTGAGGTTCACACAGGGATCGAGGTCACAGCAGAGATGATGTTAGCGCACCAGCCACACACGGTCGTCATTGCTACGGGAGCGCATACGGGTACAGGTTTGTTGCCGATCCCTGGTCATGATCTGCCACATGTCACAAGTGTTCGTCGTGTGCTGGCCGGAGAGCCGGTTGAGGGGCAGCGTGTTGTTGTCGTCGATGAAACCGGGTCGCACGGCGTCCTTTCTGTTGCTGAAAAGCTGGCGCTGGCAGGAAAAAGTGTGGAGGTTGTGACCGAGGATTTTTACGTGGGGCGTGATCTCGTGGCCAGCCATGATATTGGACCCTGGAAGCAAAGAGTGCTCCCCTTTCGCATTATACTGACTCCACACACGACAGTCATACGTATCGAGCCAGAGAAGGTCATCGTCGCTGACCGTTTCGCCGAAGGCGAGCGTGTGCTTTCTGCCGATGCCGTCGTGCTGGGGACGTACGAGCGTCCAGCGCAAGAACTTTATGTGAGGCTCAAGGGGCGTATCCCGCGTCTCTTGCGTGCCGGGGATTGTGTCGCGCCACGTCGCATTGAGCAGGCTATTTTAGAAGGCCGGAAGGTAGGGGAACAGGTCTAAGGAGTTTCATTACAGTTCTCTCCCCTGGCTCGCTTAGAAAAAATGCATCTGGTATAATATCCCTAAGTAACCGTTGTACGTGTACTTACTTTAACCGTTCGTAGCATCTAAACAAGATCAACACTTGCTGCTTCTGGTCATCACTGTTTGTGCCGCTTTGCGTGCAATTATTTGAAGCAATAGAAGCTTGGCTGGAAGATGAGCATGCAAAGCGAGCGTTGGAGCAAATAGTCTCCTGCATAAAAGGAGCTTGAGCTTTGCTTCATACTCAGTTGCTCGTTCACATTCGCGATGCCATTGTCGCTGGATCAACAGGTAGGATGGCAATGATCCTTCTTATCTACGGAGGACCATTAATCGGCTTACCCAGATTTGATGCTGTGAGTATGTTGGGCTCACTCGCTGCTGCGAGCAAGCAATCTGCCGTGACGCTGGGCGGTGCTATCCACTTCACCATGGGCATTCTTTTTGCCATGCTCTATGCTGCTTTATGGAGTGTAGGGATCGGCAGCGCTACCTGGTGGTGGGGACTGATCTTTGGTGCCATTCATGGTCTACTTGTGATACTGCTGCTGCTCGTGTTTATGCGTATAAATCCGCAGCTATCCGAATTCATCAATGGATTACCGGTGATGGTCGCCATCTTGCTAAACCACATGGTCTTTGGAGTAGTCGTCGCACTGGTCTATGCAACCTAATGCAGATCTCATATGTTTTGAAAGGCAGTTCAATGTATGGCGGGTCAATACCGGTATTTATTCACACCCATGCGCATCGGGCAGACGGTTATACCAAACCGTATCGTCTTTGCAGCTCATCTGACTAACCTTGCAGAGGATAATCTTCCTGGGCCGCGTCTCATCGCCTACTATACCGAGCGCGGGCGAGGTGGGTGTGGCCTCATTATTACGGAGGAACAATCAGTACACCCGAGTGACTGGGCCTATCAAAAACTGATACATGGTTTTGATCCCCACGTTATACCTGCATACCGGCGTTTGACCCGCGCGGTTCACGAACAGGGTACGCGCATCTTCGCGCAGATCAATCATAACGGGATGCAGGCCAGTAGCATCTATTCGCGCCGTCCCGTGCTTGGACCATCGCCCCTGGTGGACCCGATTCATCGTGAAATGTGTAAAGAGCTTGAGCCGGAGGAGATCGCTGAGATAGTGCGCGGCTATGCCCTTGTAGCGCGTCACGTGCGCGAAGGCGGCTTTGACGGCGCAGAATTGCAGTCCTCGCATAGTTCGCTGATACGGCAGTTCTTCTCGCCCTACTACAATCGACGCACAGATGATTATGGCGGATCATTGGAAAACCGCATGCGTTTTGTGCTGGAGGTGATTCAGGCTGTACGTACTGAGATCGGACGTGACTTTACGCTCGGTATCCGGATGTGTGGAGACGAGCTGATTCCGGCGGGGCTGACACTCGATGATGTACGCGAAATTGCCAAACGCCTGGAAGCAACAGGCCAGCTCGATTTCATTAATACCAGTATTGGCGAGTTCCATAACCTGTATATGGTAGAAGGCTCGATGCACACGCCGCCTGGATATCAACTTTTTGTCTCGGCAGGCATTCGCGAAGTAGTCAAGCTGCCCGTCTTTTGCACAGGACGCATCAAAGACCCCGTTCAGGCCGAGCGCATTCTGCGCGAAGGGTTGGCCGATATGGTTGATGTCGTGCGCGGTCAAATTTGTGACCCTGCCTTTACAGGTAAAGCTCGCGAGGGACGCAGCGAGTCGATCCGTCTCTGTATCTCCTGTAATCAATACTGTATTGGACGCATGGGTCTCAACCTGAGCCTGGGCTGCATTCAAACACCAGCGACGGGTAACGAGCTACAGTTTCCGGCGATCACTGTTACCCATACTCCCAAACCCCAGGGCCGGTATCCGACTGTACTGATTGTAGGTGGTGGTCCTGCAGGCATGCAGACGGCAAAAGTCGCAGCACAACGCGGCTTCCGCGTCAAACTCTATGAGCGACAGCATGAACTTGGCGGTCAGGTCAATCTACTGGTGCGTGTACCTAACCGCGTCGAATTTGGTGACGTCTCGCGCAACCTGCAGCGCGAGATACACGAAGCAGGAGTCGAGATACACGTAGGTGTCGAAGTGACGGCGGAGATGGTTGAGCACGAACAGCCCGATGCCGTTATTATCGCAACAGGTTCACGCCCACTGCTCCCACCCATACCAGGAGCAGACCTGCCGCATGTTGCAACTGTCTGGCAGGTCATCCAGGGTGAAAAGACAGCCCAACCTGGTTCCTATGCCATGGTTTACGATCAAATTGGCTTCCACCAGGCGACAAGCACCGCCGAATTGCTGGCAGAGAAGGGTTGCAAGGTGGAGATCGTCACGCCACAATTTTACGTCGGTGGCGATCTCGGGGTCACGCTGGATATCGAGCTGTGGTACCGCCGCGCGCTTGCTAAGGGGATGCAACTGACCGCTGACCACTTTCTGGCGGACCTTGGCCCCAATAGTGCAACCATAATCAACAATTACACCGGTCAGCCGCGTCAGCTTGAGAACCTGGCACTGGCGGTCATGGCAACACCACAAGCCGCCAATGACACGCTGTACCACCAGCTTCAAGGCAAAGTGAAGCAACTCTACCGCGTTGGAGATTGCGTAGCGCCGCGGCGGGTAGAAAATGCTATTCTCGAAGGTGAGCGTGTGGGACGGGCGTTGGATATTTTATGAGTACAGCCTATCATCAGCCTCGCCCCGGTCACTATCGCTTGCCGGATGGTGTGCGCATCGCGGCACAAGATGGAAGCGCGGTAGCGGTCTGTGACTACCCGCTGCGTCTCGTGCGAGTCAGCACCATAGCAGCACGCGTACTCTCACTCTGCACGGAAGAATGTACGTGTGTGCAATTAGCTCAGGCGACAAACATTCCTGTCAGGCGCGTAGAGGCGCTGTGCAATCAACTGCGTTGGAAAGGGCTCTTAGAAGCGGGTCCGGCATTGCCGCCTGCTACCTGGCCCTGTGTTTCCATCGTCATTCCCAGCTACAACCGCGCAAAAGAACTCGAGCGCTGTCTCTACGCGCTTTTCGGGTTGGATTATCCCGTCCAGTGCCTGGAAATTATCGTGGTCGATGATGCCTCGACCGACGAGACCAGGAGTATGCTGCAACGGATGGTGCAGGAGGCCGCGGCGCATGGCCTGGAAATGCGCGAGGTACGGCATGCGCAGCGGCAGGGGGTGGGGATCAGTCGCAATACGGGCGCGGGGGTTGGCCAACATGAACTCATCGCCTATATCGATAGCGACTGTGTCGCCTCTCCGGGCTGGCTAAAAGAACTCGTGCCAGCATTTCGGGACTCGCAAATAGCTGCGGTTGGTGGCATGATTCGCGCTTATGATCGGAACACGCTGCTCGGACGCTATGAAGACGTATGCTCTTCCCTGTTCATGGGGGTGCGACCCCAACAATTGCGCCTCGAAGGCCCACTCACATATTTGCCTGCTGCAAATATGGTGATACGCCGCACGGTCTGGCAGCAACTGGCTGGTTTCGTCCCGATGACCCAGGGTGAGGACGTAGATTTCTGCCGGCGTCTGCTCATGTCTGGGGCATCTATGAACTATCTACCATACGGTGTCGTCTACCACGACTATCGCACAACTCTGGGGGCTTTTTTGCGTATCCGTGCCGCTTATGCCTCTGCGGAGGCAGCGTTGCTCGTACGTCATCCTGGCGGACGGCGTATTTTGGTATTGCCTCCTGAGCAGGCGACGTTTGCGGCTGCGGCGATCGGAGGAGGGTGGGGCATAATCTGGCGCTATATTTGGTTTGGTATCAAGGATAAGATGGCGGTGTTTGCCCCGCTCTCTCTTCTGCTGGCCTTTTTACTGACTCTCTGCGGCGCTCGTAAACGCCTGCGAAAAGTGCGCGAGCAACATATTGCTATCAGCCCACTGGCCGTACTTAAAGCAACACTGCGCGGTCACCTGGCGTATACCTATCACCTGTGCAGGCACCTGACACGCTATTACTCCCTGCCATTATTGGCAGTTAGTCTGCTAGTACCTCCATTGTTGCTCCTGACATCTATGCTGTGCGGCATTGTCATCTGCGTAGACTATCGGCGCCTGAGGCCAGATATAGATCTGGGCAGATATGCTCTGTGTTCTCTGCTGGATGATTGTGCCTACGAGGTGGGGGTGGTGTGGGGATGTGTGAAGCATAGGACGTGGAAGCCGCTGTTGCCACGTATCAGTTAGTTGCAGTACAAATGTTGAGGCAGCTTTGAAGCGTAGTCCGATGCGCTGGCACTTACAAGGAAACTTTACAATAAGGGCATTGGAATCCTTTGTCTTCTGGAGGGGTTGGATAGTCCACGCGGCGGCCGCAAAAGGGACAGTATTCCTTTTTAGGTTTTTTCCCCGGTGTAAGTATAACTATTAAGAAGAGGACACTGGCGACGAAGATAGCCATGATCACCGTTGGGTCTAATCCACTATCTGCAAGTGTTAGGGAGGTGATACTGAAAGTGATCATAGATCGCTATTCCTTTTCATGTTTGCAGTACTCTACTTTTCTACTGTTTAGATGTTCCATCACTATTAATTTAGACGATTCATCTTTGCTGAAATAAAATATTTCATAGCGTCAAAGTATATATCGATCCTGCTACATTCCAGGCTGCGTCAGTTTCTTTCTGATTGCGTTTATTGCATCGCCTACGGTACGTGATGCTTGCTGCAAGGGCAGGCGTTTGAGCCTGTGTGATAGGGCCATAGGTGCTATGGTGTAGACGTGTTCGGGTGTGACCTCTTCTACCCCGAGATAAGCCGCATAGGTCTGGGCGGCCCGGCGCATCACGATATCTCCACGATGACCATCTACGTCGAGTTCAATGTTGATGAGAGCGATGAGTTCGGCAACGTGCCGGGGCACGGTGACTTGTTGTTCCGACCGGGCTGCCCGTGTGATGCGGGAGCGCAGTTCTTGTTCAGCAGCGGCATATTCGGTGAGAAATGCCTGGGGTGCGGCCTCGAAGCGCTCGCGCAGTTCGACGATCTCAATACGCTGTTGAATGTTATGAATAGATGTGATATCAATGCAGAGACCAAAGCGGTCGGTAAGCTGCGGACGTAACTCGCCCTCTTCGGGATTCATTGTACCCACCAGCATGAAGCGTGCCGGGTGGCTGAAAGAGACTCCTTCGCGTTCAACGATGTTGACCCCCATGGCAGCAGCGTCGAGCAGCACATCAACGACATAATCATCGAGCAGGTTTACTTCATCGACATAGAGAATACCCCGGTTCGCCTCAGCGAGGACACCTGGCTCGAAACGTCTCTGTCCCTCACGCAGTGCATGTTCAAGATCGAGGGTACCGACGACGCGATCCTCTGAGGCGTTGATGGGCAAATCCACAACACGCATGCGGCGGCGGGCAGCCGGTAGCGATTCGCCTTGCTCCAGGCGAGTTCGACAGGAATCGCACATTGCTGCTGGCTGATCAGGGGGACAAGAAAATGGACAGTCGCTTACTACGACTAATTCTGGCAGTACGGCAGCAAGTGCGCGCACTGCTGTCGATTTAGCTGTACCTTTCTCGCCGCGGATGAGTACGCCGCCGATAGCTGGTTGGATGGCATTGAGGAGGAGGGCCAGTTTCATCTCTTCCTGGCCTACGATGGCGCTGAAGGGGTATGTGTACATTTAGTGGCCTGTCTATAACTTACTACATCTCGATAAAAACCAGGTATGAGTACAACACTCTCAGATCTTTGCTCGTGTCACCCAGTAGTATACCAGATGTCGAGTTAGAGCGTTAAGATGCTTTTTCCTGAGACAGTATGCTATAATGGCCTCGACAGCAACTCAGAGAATGCAGTAGTGTCTGTGCTATGATCCAACCAAGAAAAAGGAGACCCGGCAGTTGACGGGCATTCTCTGAATTGCCGTCAGAGGTATATCTAGACGTTATCACGAAGGGATTACAGAGATGCAGGTTGCCTTTTTAGGTGGAGCGAGCGGTGTTGGAGCCAGTTGCCTTGCCATCGAACTGGCCGAACAGTGGTTTGTCGTCGATGCAGGGGTACGTGTGGATCACAAGGCGGACCCATTACCCGATCTAGCCCAGCTTGAGGGAAAGGATATACGGGCGATCTTTGTTACTCATGCCCATGCCGACCATATTGGTGCCCTGCCGCTGCTGCATAGAGCCTTTCCTACGACGCCTATCTTTACCTCGCGGGGAACAGCCTTGCTGATGGAGGTTATGCTGGCTGATGCCTTGAAGATCATGGCGAAACGAGCGGTTGAAGAGATGGAGTTGCCGCTCTACCCAGAAGAATTGGTCTCAGGCATGCTCATGCAGGTGCGCCCCATGCCCATTGAGGAACCATTCACCGTACCAATGCTGCCGGGGATAACCATTCATGCTAGCCGCGCCGGACACATCGCCGGAGCGGTAAGCCTTGGCTTTAGGGCTACCGGCGGTTCCATCGTCGTCTCCGGCGACATCAGCAGCACCCCACAGCGTACAGTGCTGGGGGCAACGCCTCCACCACTCAAACACTGCGATCTGCTGGTCTTGGAAGCCACCTACGGCTCACGGCTCCATCCCAATCGACAGGCCGAGGAACAGCGGCTTGCACAGGCCGTCGCGGAAGGGCTGGCCCATGGTGGACATGTCCTCATTCCCTGTTTTGGACTGGGCAGAGGCCAGGAAATCCTTTTGCTTTTACAGGCGGCCCAGGAACAGGGCCAGATACCGGAGTTTCCCATCTATGTTGATGGCCTGGTAAGGCGCGTTTGCACAACCTATCAACTACTGCCTGAATTTCTGACCCCGCGCCTACAGCGACAGATTCGCAAAGGATATCTCCCCTTCACCGGGCCAAACATCACCTTTGTACGTGATGAAAAGGAACGCGAACGTATCCTGGCTGGCCCGCCGGCCTGTATTCTCTCCAGTAGTGGAATGCTCACCGGTGGGCCGAGTGCCTGGTACGCGGCCCGTCTGGCTGCGAACCCCAATGCCTCTATTCTCATTACCGGCTACCAGGACGAGGAATCGCCCGGCAAGAAGCTGCTCGACCTGGCCGAACACAAGCAAAATACGTTGGAACTGGGGGGACAACAGGTACAGGTGCAGTGTTCTGTGGCCAAATATAGCTTGAGCGCACATGCCGACGGGGGTGAGCTCGCCAGTTATGCCTCTTCTCTCAATCCTCGCAGCGTTGCCCTTGTGCATGGCGATGAAGAGGCTCGCCTGGCCCTACGCAGCCTGCTGACAGGGACAGAGGTGCTGTTGCCCACCAACGGGACTAGCATGCTGATCGAGCAGAAGAGAGCGCGAGCGAGGCACTCTGTCTCAACTGAAGAGGCACCTGTCCAACTGCCGGCACTGCCGACAGGGGTTGGCGGCGGACGGCCATTTGAGTATCCCGATGTGGAGAAACTTTGGCGTGCCGTGGTAGAAGTGCCAACACTGCGTATCATCACAGCTCGTGAACTCGCGCTAGTCTGGTATGGCGAAGCCACTGAGGAGAACACGGAGAGCATTCTGGATATCTTCGCGCAGGACTATGAGCAACGCTACTTCATCCGGCAATCTGCCCTCGAAGAGGCCTATCGCATACGCGGACAACACGAAGAAGCTCCCGGCGACTTCCTGAGCGATCTGCCAGGAAGTGTCCTCTTGCTGCTTGTCAGCCCTGAAAGTGCCAAGCCTGCCATCTGTCGTTCCGTTGGGCCTGGTGCGGCTGTTCAAGTACAGCTTCCCAAAGGGGTCTCACAAGAGCGCACGCGCTTTCCCTTTTCATCCATCCTGGAGGTGTTAGGACCTGCTCCGCTGGACCTGCAACAATCCAATGCAAAAGCCGGGACGTACCTGAATGACCTGGTCAAAACCATGCGGCGCATACGCCGCACCGTCTCGGCACATGATCTGGCTCGCAGGTGCCAGGAAAACGTCACATACACACTGGGAGAACTCTGTGACGCCGCAGGCCTGTTCCCCCAGTCGCTGGAAGACCGGCTGGCCCTGGCAAAAGTACTGCAACAGCATCTGCGACTGTTCACCCAAGCTCGTGGCGTTTTCGAGGGTGAGGGACTAACGCTCTATGAACTTGCCCCTGAGTGGCAAGAAGCCCTGGAAGAAGATGAAGAGTACGAACGGCCAGACCAGAACTGGATACTCTCTGTCATCGAAAACTACCTTGGCTCACCCACTGACCTCTACCGGCGCAGCGTCGATCCAGACATGGGAGCTGTCATCCTCTACTTCCACTTCCCAGTAGTGGCAGAGACGCGCTACGCGGAAGCTATTACTGCTGCCGCAGAGGAAACAGGCGTTCCCATTAGCATTGCGCCCAACGCCCATCAGGGTATCCTCGCCAAAACCGCTCGCCAGCGCATTCCACAGGGCCTCACGGTGCAGGAAACACCTTCGATCTACCTTGATCGCAGTATTGTCTCGCTCAGCTGTATCGGGCAAGCGACCGAAGAGGAAGTTGCTTCGGCACAATCCCGGTTTTGTGAGGAGACGGGTTGGCAACTTGAGATAAAAGGAGTAATCATCTCTAAATCGGCACAATCCGACGCAGCAAACGCATCGAATGAAATCGGCGCAGCTCAAAACGTGCCAACGTTGCCCAATCTTCCTGCCGTATCTTCACGAGCTCCAGAGGCAGCTACACCCGTTGGCGCAACACGAACGACGAGCTCAACACCGCTGAGCCAGCATGATGCCATTCAATTAGCGCAACGAATGTTAAGCGAGCTACCAGGCTATTATAAAGCAGGGGGAGAAGTAGCAACGACAACATTGCTGCTGCGCTTCTACTTTCCGCTGGTCGCACAAACACGCTACGCGGACGTGTTTGCCGAACTTGAAGCACAGACCGGGTGGCAGGTGCGGCTACATCAAACAACGCATCAACAAGCATTGATCGAGATGGCCCGCCGCCTGCTGCCGTCCGATCTTACTTGCGTTGGAGTACCCTCGCTGAACCTGGATCAACAGATGGTGATGGTGAATTACGTCGGACACGCCGACCCCGAAGCTTTGCAGGATGCGCAACAGCAATTTTTAGCCGAGACAGGTTGGCACCTCCACCTGAGAGCTCCCGGCAAGAAAACAGTTACCTCTGGTCGGATGCTGCAAGGAGAAGCCATATCCCTCACCAGCGAGACATTCAAAGAGGTACCCGATTTTTATCGGGTTGGAGCCGATGCGAATAAAGGAATACTCTGGGTACACTTCCACTTCCCGAACCTGGCCAAGGAACGCTATGCGCAACAAATTGCAGACCTTGCCCACAAAACCGGTTGGAAGGTGTATCTCTATCCCTATGTACATCAAATGGCCTTGATCGAGGCCGCACGTCGCCTCCTTCCCAAAGGAGTGGTTGTGAATGGCAAAGCCTCGCTCTATCAAGATAGTCGCACCCTCACTCTGACATGCACCGGCACTATCCCCTCCGAAGAGAGGGAAGACATCCAGCAGCAATTCTCCAGTGAAACAGGTTGGACATTGGATCTCCGGACGCCTGTTGAGGAATTCAATATTATGCCTGAGTCGTAACTATTACCTTAGCTGTATGAGGATGCAAGTCCAGGTGACTTGCATCCTCACGGGGAGGCTTTGCCCCCTGCCCTTTCTGTGTTGTTAGTCGAACTCGATGACGCCACGAATGTTCTTGCCTGCGAGCATGTCGGCATAGGCTTCGTTGATCTGATCGAGCGTGTAGGTCCTCGTAATCAACTCGTCCAGCTTAACTTTGCCTGCGTGATACATCGCGAGCATGGTGGGAATGTCGTTGCGCGGCTGCGAGTCTCCGTAGAGCGTCCCCATAAGCGTCTTCTGGAATAGCACGAGGTCAAGTGGTGGTATCGGAATAGACTCGGCGGTAGCTGGCGTCAGGCCGATCACGACAACCGTGCCATTCTTGCCGGTACACGCATAGGCTTGCCCGATGGTGGCAGGGGTGGCGATAGCTTCAAAGGCGTAATCCACGCCAATACCCCATGTCAGGTCCTTAGCCATCTGCACAACATCCTGGTTTTTTGCGTTGATGGTGTGGGTTGCCCCAAACTCTTTCGCCTTCTCCAGTTTAAAGTCGACCACATCGACCGCGATCACCATGCGCGCGCCGGCCAGATGAGCACCCTGGATAGCATTCATGCCGATACCGCCGCAGCCGATGACCATTACGGTGCTTCCCGGTTCGACCTTCGCACGATGGATGACCGCGCCAATGCCCGTCGGCACGCCACAGCCAACGAGTACTGCTTTATTGAGAGGGTAATAGTCGGCAACCTTGACCACTGACATGTCAGGAACAACAGTGCGTTCGCTGAAGGTGGAGATCACGCACATCTGGCCGACATCCTGCCCCTCTTCACTGTGCATGCGGAAGGTTCCATCAAGCTGGGGGCCCATCAAAATAGAGGCTCCCATATTGCAGAGATTGGTATGGCCCCTGGTGCAGTAGTAGCAAGTTCCACACGAGGGAATGAAGCTGAGGACAACATGGTCACCGGGTTTGACGCTGGTGACTCCAGACCCAACTTCCTCAACAATGCCTGCTCCCTCGTGGCCGAGCGCCATCGGCATGTAGCCAGGTAATTCACCTGAGACCAGGTGATAGTCGGAATGGCAGACGCCCGCTGCAACTATCTTTACCTGCACTTCGTGCTCTTTGGGTGGATCAAGCTCGATCTCTTCAACGCGTATGGATTCGCCAGGTGAATACAGAACTGCGGTTCGAGTCTTCATTGAAAGAACCTTTCTTTCTAAGAGCGTTTGCTCTAAAAAAATAGATACAACTGGTCAAAGACTACCTGTTCCAGGACGAAGAAGATGCGATGTGGCAACAAATGCCGAATGCAATGTACGCTTCGTTCTAAGACTGCCTTTTTACCCCTTTCTCAGCAATAGAGTATCGTATGGCAAACAATACTGGTAATAGTCGGCGGCCAGAGCTTGAGCCAGCTCGCGGGATGGACTCGGAACTTTCTCGCCTGCCTCGTTTGTCACTGTAGGGTAAGGGTTTGTATCGATCATGACCGCCGGTACCTGGCGTGCTGTGATCTCCTGGGCGACATTGAGCGCGTCACGGCGCGGAGTATCGTGGCGCATGTTGCCGGAGAGGTCGATATTTGCCAACCCATCGGTCAGGACGATCAAGATAGGTTTGGTGGTTGGGTCGCGCAGGCGTTCCGTTTCGGCGAGACGCAGCCCCTCCAGCAATCCTGTTGCTAGTGGCGTGCAGCCACCAATGTAAAGTTCTTCGACACTGCGGCGAGCGCGTGCGAAGTTGCGCGTGGGTGGCAGTACGACGCGTCCCTGAGCAAAGCGAAAGACCAGCATGGCAACACGGTCGCGCTTCTCATAGGCATTTTGCAGTAATGCCAGCAGGACACGTTTGGTTTTGGGCATCAATTGCCGTGCCATCACCGAATCGCTGCCATCAACCACGAGAATGAGCAGCGAACGAGTCTTGCGTTCGCGCACCTTCTGGCGTAAGTCCTCGGGGCGTAGTTCCAATTTGCCGTTGTTGATACGTCCACGCGCCTGCTGATAGGGAGCGGCTGCACGGATGGTAGCGGCGAAGGCGATATCGGTCACAGGTTTGGCCTGGCGGCTGCGTATGAAGCGTCCACTCCGTCGCGTTGTGAGTGAGAGGAAACGTCGTCCGGCCTCCTGTCGCGCCAGGCGGTCTCGTGCGACTGTGATCAGTGCCTGTACCTGTGCAACATCGTGTTCACCGCGCAGCCGACGGCTTAGACCGGCAGCCCCTTCACGCTCGTCACCGCGTTTGTCCACGTCGATATCATCATCTATTGTCGCTATCTCTTCTGGTATGTCTACATCCATTGTTGCCGTGGGCAACTGATCGAGCGCCTGCGCAAGCTGTTGCACATGTGCAGTGCCGGTGCGAGCTCTATGAGGAAGAGCCAGCCCTACAGCTTGCTCTATATCGGAGAGCTGTACTTCTGTGCGGTTGTCCCAGGTGGCCAGGGCACGAGCGGTACGCAGCAAGACGAGATCACCGCGATGTCCTTCAGCGTGTAATTGACGATCAACAAGCATAGCCACGACCTGGCGAAGATAAGTAGAAACTCGCACAGAAGGAAGGAGTTGCTGTGCGTGCTTGATACGTTCGTGCAATACCTGCTCAGCTTCTGCCCATTGGGCGATAAAGCCGTCAGGAGATGCATCGTAGGCCAACCGGCGCTCTACCACAAGGGCGCGAGTTTGGGGATCGCGCAGGTCTTCCGCTTCAACATAGAGTCCAATCCGATCAAGCAGTTGAGGACGTAGCATTCCCTCTTCTGGATTCATTGTGCCGATCAGCACGAAACGGGCAGGATGGACAGCCGAAATGTTATCCCGCTCGACACGATTGACCCCAAGGGCGGCAGCGTCAAGCAGCAGATCAACAATATGGTCATTGAGGAGGTTGATCTCGTCGACGTAAAGGATACCCCGATTGGCTGCTGCTAACAATCCTGGCACGAAGTGGCTGATGCCGCTCGATAGCGCCGCCGCAAGATCGAAACTGCCTGCAACACGATCTTCGCTTGCATTGAGTGGGAGCGTTGCCAGGTGTACAGGACGTTGAGCAAGGGGGAGGGTTTCTTTGTGCTCGTAACGGGCCTGGCAGGTGCTGCACATCCATTGAGGCGCGGTTGGATCACAGAAGTAGGGGCAGTCAGCTACACCCGTTACAGGGGGAAGCAGGTTAGTAAATGCGCGTACGGCGGTTGATTTGCCCGTGCCTCTACGTCCACAGATAAGACCCCCGCCGATCGATGGATCGATAGCGTTGAGGATGAGAGCGAGCCGCATTTGCTGCTGTCCGACTATGGCACTGAACGGGAATGTTGTCATTTTCCTGCTCTCGTCGTCGCTTCCATACTATGTTGGGTAGACATCGATACATATGTCGCTAAACCCGGGAATGTTGCATGCTATCACATCGATTGGTTTGCTGTCAAAAGAGTGGTTGCAAGCATAACCAGTTTAGCGCGTCAAATAGCCGGCATCTACGGGCAAGGCACAGCCTGTCAGGTGACGAGCTTCGTCAGATGCCAGCCACAACACGGCCGCACTGATCGCCCCTGGTGGTAGAAGGTCGCGGTCAGGAAAGAGATTGAGTTGATTCATCAGTTCCAACATATGCTCGTAGGTTGCCAGTGGACCAGGGCCACCCGCGAATACATCATATAACGCCTGGTTACGGCACATGGCAGTATCCACGCTCGTCGGACACACAGCATTCACATTGATGTTATAGGGGGCCAGTTCGATAGCAAGCGTCTTGACGAGACCAAGTACGCCGTGTTTGGCAGCGACATAGTGCGCCAGGTTTCCCATGCCCTTCAGTCCCGCCGTTGATGAGATACAAATAATTTTGCCGCTGCGCCTGCTGAGCATCTGCGGAATAGACACCTTGCACGTAATCCAGACGCCTTTGAGATCGACATTAACAGTTTCATCCCATTGTTCTTCGGTCAATTCCCAGCTGGGCGCAAAGGAATAGAGGCCAGCGTTTGCTACCAGGATGTCGATGGGTCCGAGCTCGCGCTGCGCCCTCTCTGCTAGCGCTTGCATAGCAGCAAGGTCGGTCACATCTACCTGTGCCGCGAGAACAGGACGCCCCATCTGCTCGATCTCGGAGGTAAGTGACGCTAATTCTTCGGGCTGTGCCAGTGGATAAGGAACGGTGCTGTACTGGCGACAGGCGTCACACAGCACAAGACGGGCTCCCTCACGAGCAAATGCAAGGGCGTGAGCGCGGCCCATACCATGAGCCGCACCTGTGATAAATACCGTGCGATCCTGGAAGCGCGAATTGGTAGAGTTAGTAGACGCCACAGATGCCATCGATGGTGAAATCTTCGATGATGAGTTCCTCTTCTATCTCCTCGTCCAACTCTATAACATCGGTGGACTCCTCCGAGGTAGGGTTTTCTCTATTGAAAGTCTGTTCGGTGAATGCAGTTTCGCTGGTTGAGTGGATAGTGTCTGCCATCGAAATACCCTCACTGTGCTGTTGATTCCTACATATACCGTGTGTTAAGCATACCATCAGTTCCTGAGGAATACAAGGGTACGGCGCTTCAAAAGTCCTGAGTCGTGCCGGGCGTCTCTTGTAGGCCTTCTGAGAGTATGTTATCATACAACTACCTGCCGTTCCGCCAGCAAGGCCGACACGACAAGCATTAAGATCAGTCGCATTGTCCATCTAAGGAGGCATGCATGTCTCAATCTCCTGCATACTATCGACTCATTGCAGAAGTCAAGATTCGGCGCGAATCTTTTGGAGGGATTCTCTATAAGTACGGCTGTGCTGATAGGGGTTCCCTCTCCTTTATCAATTCACCCCAGCTGATCGAACTGCTGATCGCGGGTCAACAGCGGCACAATGGAGATGTCAGCGCTGCGATTGAGAGCAGTCGCTATTCTGAGACCAGCAAACAGAAGTTATATAGCGCCCTCGACGATCTCGTGAAACGAGGCTACATCCAGGTACAGAGGTAGGCGTCCAACAGTCCCATATGTTCACATGAGAGGAGTTTTCCTGATGGCGGAACTCGTGCATTTTATGGAACGACCAGCTCGTTCTCCTGGCCAGAAAGCAGGCGCATTACATCCACTCGCCAAAGCAGCGATGCAGCAGACGGGAGAAATGGTTCCGCAAAAGAAGGGACATGGCTCCCAGCGCTTCCTGCAAGGCGGTCTTTCAGCGCCGATTACCGTCACATGGGAGATCACTGCGGCGTGCAATATTGCCTGCATCCATTGCCTCTCGTCATCGGGACGCCGCCGCCCGCGCGAGTTGAAAAGGGAACAAGCGCTGGCGCTGGTCGATGAACTGGCAGATATGCAGGTTTTCCAGATTCACTTCGGAGGAGGCGAACCATTTATTTATCCTGGTATCTGGCAGGTGCTCGAACGCTGTACGCTGCGCGGACTTGTCATGTGCATTAGCACCAATGGAACATTGATCACGGCGGAACGGGCCCGTCGCCTCAAGCAGTTTGACCCGCTCTATTTCCAGGTAAGCCTTGATGGTGGCACACCACAGACGAACGATAGCATACGGGGGAAAGGCGTCTTCGAGCGTGCGCTGCGCGGCCTGGAACTGCTTGCGGCAGAGAACCATAGCCTGACGGTGAATAGTGTATTGACGCGCTATAGCTTCTATGAACTAGATCGCCTCTACGAGATCGCCACAAGCTTCAATGCGAGACTGCGTGTGACCCGTTTGCGCCCTTCGGGACGCGGGCAAGATGTATGGGAAGATTTGCATCCAACAAGAGAGCAGTACCGCGAGTTTACAACCTGGTTGATGGCACACCCTGATGTGTTGACGGCGGATTCTTTCTTCCACCTCAACGCCTTTGGAACCAGGTTAGCGGGTCTTGATATGTGTGGAGCAGCGACGGCTACATGTTGTATCTGTCCAGAGGGTGAGGTTTATCCGTGCGCCTTCTTCCAGGCACCGGAGTTTGAGGCGGGAAACCTGCATACGCAGAGCTTCAGGGAGATCTGGCAAAGCTCGACGATATTTGATTACTATCGTAAAATGGGTGCAGGGGCCTGTTCCGGTTGTGGACAGTACGATGTTTGTCATGGCGGCTGCCCAGCCACGAAGTGGTTTGTGCACCAGAAGTTGAACATCAAAGACCCTGAATGCGTGTTATAAACTGTTCAAAAGGCGTGGCGAATCCTGCTACGCCTTTCCTGGAAGGAAACCGACACATGGCTGATACAGTATCACCTTCACTTTCTGTTCGACACCCCCTGGAACCCCTGACGCCCGAGGAGATTGCGGCGGCCGTCGCCATCGTACGCGCCGGGCAAGCCCGTGCCGGGCACATGCGCTTCGTGATGATGAAGCTCCACGAGCCACCACCCGAGGTCGCGCTTTCCTATAAACCGGGGGATTTCGTCCCACGCGAAGTCTTTCTGTCCTTACTTGAAAAGACGGATGGCAAGGGCGCAGCCTATGAGGCCATCGTCAATCTCACGGAGGGCGCGGTGAGCTCGTGGAAGCGGATAGAGGGCGTGCAGCCGAGCATCATCCTCGAAGAATTTTTCGCCTGTGAGGATGCGATCAAGGCAGACCCGGACTTCCAGGCTGCACTTGCCAGGCGGGGTATTACCGACCTCAGCCGCGTGCGCATCGACCCCTGGTCTGCGGGGAACTATGGCAAAACGGAGGAGATGACGGAGCGCATTCTCCGTACGACCACCCATTACCTGCTCGATCTCGAAGATCCGGAGGAAAACACCTATGCGCACCCGATCGCGGGACTGCACGTGGTCTTGAATCTCAATACTATGAAGGTCATTCGTGTCGATGACTTCGGCGCTGTCCCCATCCCCCAACAGCCGGGGAACTACCTGCCGAAGGATGTGGGGCAGCTGCGTACCGATCTCAAGCCGATCGAAATCACGCAGCCCGAGGGCCCCAGCTTTAGCGTGGAGGGCCACAAGGTAGGCTGGCAGAAGTGGGAGTTCCGCGTGGGCTTCTCCCCGCGTGAGGGGCTGATTCTGCACCACATTTTTTATGATGGCCGGCCCCTCTTCCGTAGCGCGCGGCTTGCCGAGATGGTCGTACCGTACGGGGACCCGAGCCCGTCCCACGGTCGCCAGAACGCCTTCGACGTGGGGGAGTACGGCGTCGGCTGGCTTGCCAACTCGCTCGAACTGGGGTGTGACTGCCTCGGCGTCATTCATTACTTCGATGCGTATATGACCGAGAACGACGGGAGCGTGCGCACGCTGGCAAACGCGGTATGCATGCACGAGGAGGACGACGGCATACTGTGGAAGCACTGGACCTACCGCACAGGGCACACAGAGGTCCGGCGCTCGCGCAGGCTGGTGGTCTCGTTCATTGCCACGGTCGGCATCTACGAGTATGGCTTCTTCTGGTACTTCCGGCAGGATGGCAGCCTGGAGATGGACGTCAAGCTGACCGGTATCATGAATACCGGGGCGGTTCGGCCAGGAGAGAGGCCCGCATACGGTACCCTTCTCAACCAGGATGGGCTATACGCGCCGAATCACCAGCACTTTTTCTGCTTCCGGCTGGAGCCGATGATCGATGGGCTGTACAACTCCGTGGTGGAGACGAATACCGTACTCGAGGAAAAGGAGACCCCTTTCGGCAATGCATTTAAGGTAGAGAGCCAGGTGCTCAGGACCGAGGATGAGGCGCAGCGCGACGTGAATCCTTTCTCATCGCGCAGGTGGAAAATCGTCAACCCGGGTGTACGCAACCCGAACAACGGGGACCCTGTCGCCTACGAACTGGTCCCCCATGACAACGTCCTTCCCTTTGCCAGGCCCGAATCCAGCTTCATGCGGCGGGCAGGCTTCACGGGACATCATCTTTGGGTGACACCGTATCATCCCGGTGAGCTTTACCCGGCAGGTGACTACCCGAATCAGCACCCGGGTGGTGCGGGTTTGCCAACCTGGACGAAGGCCAGGCGATCCATCGAAAATACCATGTTGACGGTATGGTACACCGTCGGGGTACACCACGTTGCGCGCGTGGAGGATTGGCCGGTGATGCCGGTCGCTCACGCCGGTTTCCTGCTGCGGCCAAGCAATTTCTTTGATGGCAACCCCGCGCTGGACATCCCACCGGCACATAGCGCACATGGTGAGCAATACGAGCACGAGGGACACCATGGCTAGGCGAGCAGCAGGTAGCCGGTATCACGATCTTTCACGAGCGTCCGACGGTCAATCAACTGTTGGGCGTGTTCCTGGTGATTGCGGGCCTCCTGCTGTTGGCGATCAACCCTCCTGACTTTAAACGCCCGTCAAAGCGGACTGCTCAACACTTTGCCGGAGATGCTGGGCGAACCAATCGCTAGCCGCCTTGCTTGTGATCTTGAATCCAGGATCAATGTAAGCATCGAAGTGGCCCGCAGGCAGGATAACGAGTTTCTTTGGTTCTCTGGCCAGGTTGAAAGCTGCGAAAGCTTCGTCCGCAACCGCCAGGTGATCTTGTGCCGCAATGATCATCAGCAAGGGAGTAGGGCTGATCCGCTCTATATATGTCACCGGCTCATACTCCATCAACATCTCCACGGTACGCAGCGTGACCTCATTCTTCCAGGCAGGCGCCCTCGTATTACCAGTCTCGGTGAACCACTTATAGGAATCGGCTGTAGGTAAAGCTGCCTGTCCGGCGGGATCAGCAGTGACGACTGGAATCATCGCAGGTGGTTTACCAGCAAAGCGTGCTTCACGATCCTGATCAAATTGAGCGCGTACTTGAGCGATGAGGTCGTTACGCACTAAACGCAAGATGTTCCGGTAGCCACTGCAGAGGGGCACCTGGGATACGACACACTTGACGCGCCGGTCAATGGCTCCTACCACCAGTGTGTGACCACCGCTGTAGCTCGAGCCCCAGACGCCGATGCGGTCACGGTCGACTTCTGGTCGAGTTGTTGCAAAGGTGATGGCGTGCCGGTAATCGCGCACCTGTGCCCAGGGGTCGATTTCCTGGCGTGGCTCACCATCGCTCGCTCCAAAGTTGCGGTTGTCGAATACCAGTGCGCCAAGCCCTGCATCAGCGAATACCTGGGCAAAGCTGTCGAGATACATCTCCTTTACGGCTGAGAAGCCATGGACCATGACGATGGTAGGAAACGGTCTAACTCCCGCATCCGGGGTGTACAACCAACCACGCAAGGTGGTTCCTTCGGCATTGAATTCGATGTCTTGACGCAAGTTCAGACTCCTCTCAGTCTCTACAATTAGGTAGGAAATAGGTAGGAAAACAAAAAGTTGTGACGGCCTACGTATGACTCTGCCCTCAATGTGACGCTCATCCGATGATTTTGGTATCGTGCGGAGAACATCTTTTGAGAGACGTACTTCGAGAGAAGCACTACGAAGAAGACAGATTTCTGTTTCAACGCTACAGTTACGGTCTCTCCTCAAGCAGGAAGCCAATTTCGAGGGTGATCTGATACTCAATTGCACCGTTATCTGTGATTCGACCGCGCTGCTCCTTGATTTCAAACCACTGCACATTGCGCAGTGTCTTCCGTGCGCGTTCTATAGCCCGTTGTATCCCATCCTCGAAGCCAACGAGAGAGGTTCCCACCAACTCTGTTTTCCGGTAGACTTTGCCTTCCTGATCTGCCATTGTTGTTTCCTCCTTAAGACTACAATGCGGGTAAACGGCTCGCGGGAGTTGCAGATTATCTTTTATCACACCTGGCCGGCATCATCGAGCAAGGTGAGTGTATATATACTACCACAATCAAGCCCCTGCTTGCCCTTGCCTCGAATAATACGCATACACGATAATTCCTGTGACAATCAGCACGACACCTAATCCTCCCATCGTGAAGATAAGCGCAAGAGGTTCGCCACCTCCGCCGTTATTTCCAGCATTCGTTCCCGGAGAGGGCGTGGGCGAGGGAGTCGGAGATGGTGTTGGAGAGGGCGTGGGCGAAGGAGTCGGAGAGGGCGTGGGCGAAGGCGAAGGGGTTGGAGAGGGCGAAGGCGAAGGGGTTGGAGAAAGCGGGAGCGTTACAGAAGGTATGATTGCAGGCGTCGCGTCACTCACATGTTGACTGATCCCATTGGCATGGGTATGGGGAATCAAGACGCCGGCAAAAGCTAGAAAGCAGAAGCCACAACAGAGTAACAGAAATAGATATCTCCCAGGTCTCTTAGACACGATACAAATCTCCGACTAGCACGATATAGTTTCAACTGTACAAACGTTGAGGAGTAGAGACTTGTAACGCCAGTACAGTTCATGGGCTTGATCGTTATTTTTTGTCTTGTTTGTTGCTTTTATTGCTGCGCTGCCTTAATGCTTCGTAAAGGGCTATGCTGCCTGCTACCGCTGCATTGAGCGAATTAATGTGGCCATGCATTGGCAGGTTGATCAGCAGGTCGCAGTGCTCGCGTACCAATCGGCTGATACCTTTTCCTTCGTTCCCTACCACCAGCGCCAGCGCGCCTGTCAGATTAGCCTGGTCGTACTCCGTTTTAGCTGCGCCGTCCAGGCCGATCACCCAGATATTCTGTTTTTTCAGCCAATCGATTGTGCGCACCAGGTTGGTTTCCTGGGCAATCAGTAAATGTTCGCTAGCCCCCGCCGAGGTTTTGACCACGGTCGCATTCACTTCGGCTGCACGATGCACCGGAATAATAACCCCGTGCACACCTGCCGCCTCCGCGCTGCGCAGCAAGGATCCAAGGTTGTTCATATCTTGAATAGCGTCAAGTATGAGCAGAAATGGATCTTCGTTTTTGTGGTGAGCGTAATCTATAATTTGCTCAAGTGTGGCATACTTACGCGCTTCTACCACTGCTATGTAGCCCTGGTGAACTGCCCCCTGACTCAGCTCGTCGAGACGTTCGCGCGGCAGCATTTCGATAGGAATGTGCCGCCGTTCGGCCTCGTGAAAAATGGTCGCGAGTGCAGGTGCATCACGTTGCCCTTTGGCTATTAAGATTCGCTTGACCTGCCGGGGCGAGCGCAGAGTCTCTAAGATGGGATTGCGACCCCATACATATTCAGGCATTTGCTACTTTTTCGTTTACCCCAACAATTTCTTAAAATCCATTCATTGAAAAATGGGATCGGGCATTTGTGTTCAGATAGAGTATAGCACACGGGGAAAGGCGTGAATCGGGTACACACCAGTGAGTATAGCAGCACTTACAAAATAGCTAATCCTGGAAAAACCCCATCCTGGTTCGTCTATTGTATTAGGAGGGTTTTACAAGTATTATACCTCCATACAAAACATTTCCGGCGGGAAGAATAGAGGAGTTGTCATGATTTGTGTCCAATGTGGGTCGCAAAACCCTGATCATGCTACGTTTTGTAGGATTTGCGGCAGGCGGTTGAATGAAGCGGCAAGTCCACCAGCAGCACCATCCCTATCCGCGTCCACAGCTCAGCCACTGAGTGCCGGTCCTCCTTTTGAACCTCCAACGGCGCCCTTTTCTCCTATCGTGCGAGAGCCCTGGTACAGAGCATTTGCCAAACCACTGCCTCTGTGGGCGTTCATTGGTAGTATCGTGGTAGTTATCGTGCTGCTCGTGGTCTTGCAACTGACAGGTAGCGATTGGGCGGCAGGCGCGAAGCATGTGGGTATTGCGGCGGGTGTCATTGCAGTCGTGCTGGTAATAGTGACAGGAGTCCGTGCTCTGCTGGGCATGGCGGCGCAGTCCAACCCCGGACGCGTGATCCAGTTAGCTGGCGCAGGCCTGGCTATCCTGCTCCTGTTGACACTTTGCCTGATAGGTCTGACCCAGCAATCTACCATCCATAATTTACAGGGGCACGCCTGGGAGGGGCAGCAGCAGTGGCAATCTGCGATTAGCGAGTATCAACTGGCAGGCGAAAGCGCTCCCACGTCTGAGGATATCGCACGGGTCTACGATGAATGGGGCGAACAGTTCAGCACACAGCAGCATTACCAGAATGCCGTTGCCAGGTTCAACATGGTGATGACCAATTACAGCTCCGCCAGCTCTGGTGTCGCTCAAGCCCAGTCGGATACGATCAAGGCCTACCTGGCCTGGGCCCAGCAGGCATCCCAGCAGCACAACTATGTGGCAGCTACCAATCACTACGATGCCTTATTGCAACTATCCTACTGTACAGTCGCCTGCCAGTCTCAAGCCAATGCCCTGGATGCCACCGCTTACTACAATCTTGCCGAGAGTGAGCTTACAGCACAACAATATATTGATGCCGACACCAACTTTCATGCCCTGGTTTCGCGTTTCGCTCATTCACCTGAAGCGCAAAAGGTTCACATGGATTATGCCAAGGCGCTGATGGGTGAGGGAAAACAACAGCTCGGTACCCTCTGCATAAGTGCTATTCCGACCTACCAGCAGCTCTCAACGCAGTTTGGGGATACGCCCGAGGGGAAGCAGGCCGCGGTGGCGCTGAATGCACCGCAGCCGATCAAAGGCCGCTTCACTGGCTCTGTTCCTAACAATCCATCGCTCACGCAAGAAGCCACGTTGATGCAAGGCCTTACCGGGAGCATTCCCCAGAATCAGTTCTTCCAAATGCTCAGCAGTGGAGCACCGACTGCAGTAATCCAGCAGGATGGCAGCTTTAGCTTCAAGTCTATGAAACAGGGGACTTACGACCTGGCATGGGGAACGACGAATAATAACTCTGGGTCCGAGTCCTTTACTTTTTATTACCGGTCCGATGGTTCACCTGCCTATGTTGCCAATGTTGGTCCCTTGTGCCCGTATGATTTCGGTAATATCAAACAGAATATTCCGGTGGCGCCGTAAGATCGGTCGCTAGCTCAGAACTGTTCGGGCCTACCTCCTGGAAAAGACCGAACAGTTCTCGCACCGGTGCGAAGCTTCTACGATGGTGGGGGGTAGCTCCGTACTGGCGTAAGGCTGCCAGGTGGGCTTCGGTGCCGTAGCCCTTGTGTTGCGCAAAGCCGTAAGCGGGATACTGCTCGTGCAATTGTATCATTATACGATCACGGGTGACTTTGGCGATGATAGACGCTGCTGCGATAGAGAGACATAGTGTATCGCCCTTGATAATCGAGCGTTGTGGAAGTGTTATACCGGGCAAGTTTATGGCGTCCAGCAGCAGCGCCTGTGGTGGAATCGCCAATTGCTCCAGGGCAGAACGCATGGCATATTTTGTGGCCTGCAAAATATTGCGCGCGTCGATCAGTTCGACCGATCCGATACCCACTCCAACTGCGTGGGAATGCTGCAAGATTACCTCGTAGAGGCACTCTCGTGCCTGTGGGGTCAATTGCTTCGAGTCGCGCACGCCCGCGAAGCACATTAAGCAATTATCGGAGAGCGGTAAAATGACGGCGGCAGCTACCACAGGCCCTGCAAGACAGCCACGGCCTGCTTCATCAAGTCCTGCAATAAGAGAATAGCCCTGACTGAGCAGGGCCATTTCTTCCTCTAAGGTTGGAGCTTGTTTATTATTCGTCAGAGCTCTCATTGTTGCTGGTATCGTTAACGACTGTTTGACTTGCGGCTTTAGCGGCCCTGGCAGCTTCTTTTGCGGCCACCTGTTTGCTCGTCAATGGGCGAACTTCTTTCAGGCGCGCAGCCTTGCCGGTCAAACCGCGCAGGAAGTACAGTTGCTTGCGGCGTACGCGCGCATGGCGTATCACTTCAATCTTCTCAATACGTGGGGAATTGAGCAGGAATGTACGCTCGACGCCAACGCCATGCGTGATGCGGCGTACTGTAAAATTGCGGTTGACGCCACCGCCACGCAGGCGCATAACCACTCCCTCGAATGGCTGCAGGCGTTCGCGGTTCCCTTCAACAACTCTCACTTGCAGGCGCACAGTATCGCCTGATTTGATTTCCGGTACATCTTTGCGTAACTGGGCGTTCTCGACTGCCTGCAGCAACGCCCTTCCAGCAGGCTTGGTTACGACTTGTTTGTCAGCCATCTCCTACAATCTCCTATGCGCGTTGTGCTCAGCGGTGGTAATAAATTAGAAGCGGAGCGCTCAGCGCGAGAACTTATTTTATTGTGTTAAGTTGCTTCATCAGGCGCGATTTGCGGCGAGCAGCATTATTGCGGTGAATAACACCTTTTTTGGCGGCGCGGTCTAGTTCGCTCACGGCGGCGCGTACGGCGGTTTCGGCGTCCGTATCTTCGGCGGAAATAGCCTGGCGAGCCTTTGTTATTTGTGTTCTAACAAGTGATTTAATACTGCGATTGTGCAAGCGGCGCTTCCGCTCCTGGCGCATGCGCTTCCTCGCAGCGGCATTGTTGGGCATGTAAGTACTTTTCCTCCCCGAGACATCTGCCCCTTCACACGGGCTGATCTACAAAAAAGCCGACAGTTCGTCGGATCGAGTGCCCCTGGATTATAGCAGAAACACGTTTGACATGTCAAACTATATGACTAGCTGGTTCTTGGGAGAACCGGCTAGTCAGCTAAAGCTAATACAATATCACCGGCGTTCCATATGGGATGTGTGGATACAACCAGGCCACGTCGTCCGGGTTCATATTAATGCAGCCGTGACTCCCATTATCATTATAAACGGTCGTTGGAGGATCAGGATGTGGGAAGTTTCTTCCAGGACCGTAGCTATATCTCCACCAGCTATCGTGGAAGAAATAACCACCGGCGTGGTACTCCAGCGCATATTGAATGGGCGTAGGCGGATACCAGAATGCCGACCCGGGTGGCTCGCTTGACTTGAACTGTGTCGGGTGCTCGCGCAGGATGATGCTCCAGAATCCCGGTGGGGAAGGCAACTGGTACTGCCCAGAAACGATCTCAAACGACCTGATCAGCTTCCCATTGTTGTAGTAGCGCAGCGTCTGTTCGAGCAGCGAAACAACAAGCACCGGGCCAGCGTCAGAACCGTAGACACCGTAGTGCTTCATCAAGCTGATATCGGCGGCGTGCGGCTGATTCGACGGTGTCTTATCGTTATAGTCAGCCTCCATTGCCCTGAGGTGTAGGAAGTCATTGTTCACCTGGTCGATTGCTGACTGGTAGTCGTCTAGTGTTTGTGCCGACTGTACGGCAGCATCCGCATCTGAACCAATACCCTGCATATCGTACTCATAATCCAGGTTGTAGTTGTTGCCGTTGTAGGGATCATGATATTGATGCGTTTTGCCCCAATTCGTGACTTCTTGATGGAATTGGTTGAGCAGGTAGTTCGCCTCACCCTGCACAAGCGGAACCTGGATGGACGCCGTATCGCTATCGATTTGGGCCGAAACCTTCAGAAAATCGTTGATGGTCTTGGCCTGGCTGAGTGATGCCTGGTCTGCTTGCAGATGTTGCTGGAAAGGCGCAGGATTTTGTCCATAGTGTTTGAGCAGGTCGATATCTGCACCGAACTGCTTCAGTTTGGCCGCTCCAACGTATGGGATAGCTTGCGTAGAGTACACCGTTGTTTCTTGCATCTGCGCATCAATCAGCTCGATGAGCTGTGAGAAATCTGCCGGTGTAGCAGCGGCACGGAAAGCCTGCAGATCATTCTGTTGCTGTTGATTGAGAGCCGCCACATCCAGGTGCGATGCCTGTAACTGCTGGATCACCTGTTGCAGGGAAGTCAATGACGAAAATGCAGGGCCCATCAGGTGTAGCGCTTGCGTGGAATTCAGGGCATTCTTACTGATTTGAATATAATCTCTTGGAAATTGCGCCTTGGCCAGTTCTGATTGATAGCGGGTAAGCTGCTTCGCAAAGGTCCTGGCCTCAACGAAATTCTGCGCCTGTCGCTCAGCGAGTGCATTCTCAAGCTTCTGTAGATCCTGGCTGGCCCGGTAATCAAATTGCTGTGTCGCCTGAGATATCAGGCCGTTGACCTGGACAGCAAGCATTGCGTAACGCTGCCCAAGGTTAGAGTAATAATCATTCACCGGTTGATTGTTAAGCAGACCAATTGGTGCATTGGTCTTGCTCAGTTGAGCTTCCTGGCTAATAATCGGCTGCAGCATAGTGCGAGGAATACCAATACTCTGTGCATGCACAATAGCGCTGTCGAGAGCGGCCTTATTCTGGCTCACTTGCTGTTGTAGTTGGGGGTTACCGCCGCAGGCGCTGAGCAGAAGCATTGTAAGTATAGCCAGGGTTAAAACAAGCACACCTTTGCTTGCACGCCTCCGGGTAGAGCGGAGATATGACATTTCAGATTGGGCCTCCCGATAATCATAAAAGTTATAAGTCTTATTTGTTCAGATAGAGATATGCTGATAGAACAATAGACATCAATCCTCATTTATTACATCGGTCGTAAGCTATAAAGGTAACATGACGCTTGAATTTCATGTTTTCCCAAAAATTTGTGTGGTGGAGCGACAGCGTCGCTCCACCACACAAATTTTTGGGAGGTGAAGAACATGTATTTCAAAAATTCGCCATGATTCATGGACGTTAGCTTAACGCTTGCTTCAAATCCTCGATCAGATCCTCTTTATCTTCTATGCCGGTTGAGAGACGCAGCAAGGTATCGGTGAGGCCGCGAGCCTCGCGAATGTCTTTGGGAATCGAGCCATGTGTCATAGTTGCGGGATGGCACACCAGCGACTCGACACCGCCAAGGCTTTCGGCCAGCGCGAATACTTTGAAGCGGCGCACCACTTGAGCAACATCAGCATAGCTACCCTTAAGCTGGAACGAAACCATGCCACCGAAACCACTCATTTGCCTTTTGGCAAGTTCGTGATCGGGATGCGAAATCAACCCCGGATAGTATACCTTCTCCACTCGTGGATGCTCGGCGAGGTACCCGGCAATCGCTTGTGCATTCTCCTCGTGCTGGCGCATGCGTATCGCGAGGGTCTTAATGCCACGCAGGGTTAGCCAGGCATCAAAAGGTGATGGTACGCCGCCCGCCGCGTTCTGGTAGAACTTGATGGCCTCATAGGCCTCTTCATCGTTCAAGACAAGGGCGCCGCCAATTACATCGCTGTGCCCATTGATATATTTGGTAGTGCTATGTACAACAATGTCCGCCCCCAACTTCAGCGGCTGCTGAAAATAGGGGCTGGCAAAGGTATTATCGACAACAACCAGCAGGTTGCGGCGGTGTGCAATCTCTGCAATTGCCTGGATATCCACCAGCCTGAGCAGCGGATTGGTAGGAGTCTCCAACCACATCATTTTCGTGTTTGGGCGAATGGCCTTTTCGTAAGCAGTCAAACTGCCGGCTGGCACGTAGCTGGTCTCAACATTATAGCGACGCATCACGCGCTCAAAGATACGATAGCTGCCACCGTACAGGTCATCGCAAGAGACGATATGGTCACCGGAACTGAGTAAGCTCAGGATAGCGCTTTCAGCAGCCATTCCTGAAGCGAAGGCTAATCCAAATTTCCCATCTTCGAGGGCTGCCATACATGCTTCTAATGCAGTACGCGTCGGATTACTCGTGCGAGAATACTCAAAGCCTTTATGTTCACCCAGTCCTGCCTGGGCATAGGTCGCAGTTTGGAAGATCGGCGTAATGACCGCTCCTGTCGAGGGGTCAGCCTCTTGCCCGGCGTGAATGGCCTTTGTTGCGAATTTCATATAGTAACTCCTCTGTCTATAGTCTTGCCGGCTGCTTCAATGAAAGCAGCCGTGCTATAATATCTATAACTGATAACAAAAGCGACTATAGCACTTTTACTCTCAAAGAGCAACGCGCATAGGCATACAGGCCAGGCCTGTGAATGATCCCGTCATCGCACCACCTCAGCGGCGTGCTCTCCCTAGCTTGTGGCTCAGGGAACGCTCTTCTCTCACAGACAATCATCAAGGAACGTTTGGAAGCAACGGTTTAGCAACGGTGCATGCCCTAAACTCCCATCAAGATGTATGCGAGTCGAACGAATAAGAGTTCTACTATTGTGAGGTCCACTATGCCAAATTAATTCATAGACCCTGCTCAGAATGGTATTATGGATTGACGCTCATCGCAGCATATATCCTGGAAGATTGTGACGAAAAGGAGAGATACATGGCTGTATTCCAGGTATCATCGAGAACTGTGCCGCTGGTCGCTCCGCCGAAGAAGAAGCCCAGGCGCTTACGCCAGGAATGGACTGCCGTCATCGGCTTCGTTGTTGCCGTGAGCTCCGCTGGCGGCTTATACGCCCTGTTGGCGATCTTCATACCTTCTGATATTAAATTCCTCCTTCTTCCCGTATTTGTATACCTTGCCGCTATGCAGTTCCAGCGCTACAACCTCAAAATTCCCGGATTCGTGCTCAATATGCTTCTCAATAGTACGCCAGTCTACCTCTTGCTCACGATCTGCCTGGCGTTCGTCTACTACAGCGTTATCACCGGATTGGAACTGCTCATACATCAGAGTCCCGTTGTATCTCATATCATCCTGATCACCACTGCGCTCACCTGGACGATCATACTTGATCCTGTGCGTGTGTATGCCCAGAAACGCATTGAGCAGCGTTTCAACGTTCGTGATCGGGAGGTGGTCAAAGCTGTCGAGGCCTTCACCTCGACGCTGCGCGAGGAGATTGACCTCGATCAATTGCGCGAGCGCTTCCTCACCGTCATCCAGCGAACCATGCAGCCGTACTCTGTCTCAGTATGGATACGCACCTCCCATGAACAGCGGGAGCAATCCAGCTCGACGGAAGAGATCATGGTTGCTGACGATGATCCTCTCCTTGCCTACGTTTTGAGTTATCCCGGCGCTCTAGAGATTGACCGGCTGCAACTGGATTCGCCGGTCTTGCAGGATCTGAAGCGCCGCGCGGCAGAAATGCTCCTGCCCTTAGCCAGCCAGGGAGAACTGATCGGCCTGCTCATCCTGGGGCCGCGTCTGAAAGTAGAAGCATACACCCACGAGGAGCGCGCTATGCTCGATACCCTCGCCCCCCAGGTCGCACCGGCGCTGCGTGTGGCGCAAATGGTGCAAGAACAAAAGGGACAGGTGCGCGAACGCGAACGCATCGAGCAGGAATTACGGACTGCTCAGGCTATCCAGCACGCCTTCTTGCCCAAAGACGTGCCTGCTTTCCCCGGATGGCAGCTCGCCCCATACTACCGACCTGCTCGCGAGGTTGGTGGCGACTTCTACGATTTCCTTCCTTTTGAGGATGGCCAGTTGGGTTTCGTCATTGGCGATGTAACCGGTAAGGGGTACCAGCCGCCCTGGTGATGGCGACGGTGCATACCATGCTACGTACCACAGCGCAGGGAATGCCTTCTCCGGGCGAGGTATTAGCGCGGGTCAATGATCTGCTCGCGGCCGAGATTCCAGCCGGCATGTTTGTCACCTGCTTCTTCATGCTTCTTGACTCCAAAAGTGGGCGGCTACGCTACGCTAATGCTGGACATGAGTTGCCCTATCGTCGACACGATGGAAGCGTCGCAGAACTCTGGGCGACCGGCATGCCGCTTGGAATGATGCCCGGCAGCAGCTATGAGGAGTATGAAGCAAGCTTAGCACCGGGGGAGGATCTCCTCTTCTACAGTGATGGCCTGGTGGAGGCCCATAACCCCAGCCGTGAGATGTTCGGCTTTCCTCGCCTCAAGACCTTGCTCGAGACACATGCCGATGGGGCATCGCTTATCGACGTCTTGCTGGGCGAACTCAAACACTTTACTGGCGAAGGGTGGGAGCAAGAGGATGACGTGACCCTGGTGACGCTGCAAAGAATGCAGATTCCGTAACCGTTCCACCTATCCAATCGTAGTAACGAGTAGATTATCAGGCACCGAAAAACACGTAAGAAATTCAGTTTTCTTTTACTTTTGCGAGGATTACGAAGATAATGAAAACACCCCAGTCACTACATGTCTCTCGTAGCCACTCATCACAGCCTGTAATTGGAGTGCTGCTGGTGCATGGCTTCAATGGCAGCCGGACCGATCTAGCCGAACTGCAAAGTATTCTCGATGCGCATGGTATAGTCACCGTAAATATGCTTTTGCCGGGACATGGAGTGCAGGTGCGAGATTTATTTACCGTTGGTTGGGAAGATTGGGCACAAGCAGTGCGTCAAGAATTGAACCTGCTCAAAGAACGCTGCGATGTTGTGTTTCTGGTTGGTCACTCCCTGGGCGGCGCACTTGTCTTGCATGTAGCTGCTCACGAGGAGATAGCAGGTGTTGTTTCATTGTGTGCTCCACTGCATATGTACCCCTGGTTAAAACCGGCAGTTGGACTCGCCAAATATATTTTGCCATTAGTACCGACCATACGCGAGGATGTAAGTGATCCGGAAGCTCGCCGGCACTATATACGCGAGGTATATCGATGGACGCCCATGCGGCCGGTGGAAAGTATGTTGGAGAATCTACCGCAGGTGCGTGCAGAACTGCCACAAGTGACAGCGCCAGCGCTCATTATGACTGCGATTCACGACCACGTCGTCCCTGCTCGCGATGGCAGAGAGATTTACCGGCTCATTGGCTCGCGTGAAAAACATCTTGTCACACTTCATCACTCTTATCATGTGATAACGAGGGATCGCGATCGCGAAGAAGTTTTCGATAAAACGCTGGCCTTTGTTCAACGCCATGCCAGGACTGCAAATTCGCACAACAAAGAATCAACGACGGATCAGGCAGTCTGATTCACAGGCTCTGGCCAGATGAGGCTAAACAGCTTTCTCGGCGGGATTATCTCATGATACTCAAATTTGATATCAAACAAGTGGGAGATAAACCAGGGTTTTGGCACAACAAGTAAGTGATCCACCAAATCAAATACCGCCAATATCGCAGCCGCCACAGGATCGGCGTATACGGCTTACTAAAGCAGGGATACTCTCCTTGCTTATTCTCGTTAGTCTATTGCTGCTTTTATTTTCTGGCCAACTCGTTCTCAGCCTCGTACAGCGGAACGCCGGAAAGCCTGTTGCTGCAAGCACGACTCCGACCCCAACCGTGCAAAGTAGTAGAAAGGTGACGCCTACACCAACGCAAAACCTGGGGACTGCAACTAGCACATCATCTCCTTTCTTTACACCCAATAACGCAATGCTACCTCCACTTCAATTGCCTGCCGGATACCCTGTGATCTATGAGCAGGGGAGCAACCTCATAGTCGTTTCCAGCAGCGGTGACTCACGCATTATACCTGCGCAGGGCTATGTCTATAATGAGGCCGTGCCTCCCATACTGACGCCTTCCGGCCAGGTCATTTATAGCGGTGATGGCATATGGTCGACAGATATTTCTAGTGGAACAACTACCCAAATCGCAGACCTGTCTCAAGGCCAGGTGATTACCTCAATGGCGTTGAGCAAGGATGGCAAGATGATTGCCTGGAGTACCGAGCCTGCAGACGGCACAGGTACTATTGATCTTCACGCGGGCCCATTGGCAGCTCCTTCGGTCGTCTATGAACAATCGGCTTTGAATTGCCCCTGCTTCCGCATCTTCTCGTTTATGAATGGCTCGGGGCCGCGAGCTGATAACACACTGCTGCTGACGGATGATAGGGGCAGTCATGAAGCTGTGCAGTATGGTTTGTGGTCACTCGATCTGAGTCAAACTTCTGCCACCCCCGAGGCAATTTTAGATGAATATCCGCAGAAAGGGCCGCTGGCCCTTTCCCTTTATGGCAATGGTTTGTTGTACTCTTCGGATGAAGGAGCAGTTCCTGTACCCACGGATAAGAGCGTACCCGCAGATATTGCTGCACTTTCGTATGCAAATAGTTTGAATTTGACGACATTGGATGGATCTGCGCCTGCTCGAGGAGCATCACAAGTAATATTGGCGGAGCAGGATAACTTGAGTAACAGCGCTCAATACCATTGGGTCACCACACCTATATTTTCGCCCGATGCGCATACGCTTGCATATGTAGAGTTTTCAAGCGACTCCCAGGAGCCCTATGCTCGGCATAACGCACTCTACACGGTGCAAATCAGCGGTTCGGGAACGCACCTGCATGCGGGTAAACCCCAATTGGTCGCGACCTCGACAGACCTCCTGGTAGAACTGGGGCCCTGGTTCAATAACCATATCATTACGTTCTATGGAGATGGCATCCTCTATGCCATGGATATCCAAAGCGGAGCATTGACAAGTTTAGCCCAACCTGGAACATATGCACGCATCCTGGGCGTTGCCGGTCCCCAGCTCCCATAACCTCAACAACCGGTTGGTAGTCAAACACGGCAGGAGATTGCACACCTGGTAGTATAACGCTCTCTTCTCACACCACTCTCCGCCTTGATCTCGGAATGAGTAGCGCCCCGATAATTATTCCAGCGACGAGGCCGCCGATGTGGTCCCAAATGCCAATACCCGTGTTTGTAAAGCCAAAGACAAGGTTGAGCCCTAGCCAGAAGAGCCAGTTGGTGATAGCTCCAGTACCATACCTGCCAAGCGCCCGGCGGTTCACTATATAGAACACACCCAGTGCGCCAAAAACCCCGAAGATGGCTCCCGAAGCGCCGACCGCTAAAGTATTAGGCGGCATCACGAAGTAGGTCACGATACCACCGGCAATACCGGAAAGCAGGTAGATCAGCAGGTAGCGCCATTTCCCATAAAAGACCTCGACAACCCCGCCTATGAGGAATAGCGAGAGCATGTTCAACCCGATATGCAATAAGTTGAGGTGCAGGAACATGGCCGTGAAAATGCGCCAGACCTGTCCCTGTGAGATAAGTAGGTTGACCTGGCCGCCCGCAGTAACCAGCAGATTTTGATCGATTTCGCCCAACGAGCCCAGACCCGAGCCTACGGTCACGCTGAGTACGAGCAGGACCAGGTAGATGATAACGTTGATAGCAATCAAAATGTTGGTTACGAAACGCGGGTTCTGGCTCATCCAGAAGCGCGTGCGCACCATCCGCCGCTGCATATTGCCGGGGCGTGACCATGTGGGTACCTGTTCCTGTTCAGCTCTGGATGCAGTCGAACCATCTACAACCTGCCCATTCGATGCATCCGTAGTATTCGGAGGGACGGACGCGCCCCTGTAGCCTGGTGTATACATTGGCTCAACGGGTGGAAAGACGTTGTCAAAGTGGCCACCGTACGAGAGGCGCGCGGCGCGTGCCCGTGCCAGTCCTGCATCGTAGTCGTGTCCGGTGACGCGCAGCAGGTAAGCGCGCAACGCGTGTGCATAGCCATTGCCGGGGTCCTCGTTGACGACCGTCTCTACTTCCTGCAAGGCGCGGTCATAGCGTCGATCCAGTAAGTCAAGCAGTGCCTGTGCCATGTCGCTTTCAACACCGCCTTGTGGCTGCAACTCCTGTACTTTGCGACATGCCATATACACAACACCATAAGACCCAAGCGCGAGATTCGCCTCGGCCAGTCCAAGATGTACCATGGGATTATCTGGTTCTATCTGGGCGGCATGCGCATAAGCTACAGCAGCTTCGCGTCCCTGGCCCTGTGCGAGTGCCTGTTTCCCACGCTCAAGGTAGGTTTGTACGTCGGTTTGTGCTTCCAAAACATTTTCCTCCAATAAGAAAAACAGCTATAATTGCAATTTATAGTGTAACCGCAATTGTCAACACTGCCAATGGCGGCCAGGGCTATGCACATCCGTCAATGCTTCCCCCACGTGTCACAAACTGCTCATATATATTACGTTCAAACGTAAGCAAGGTTACCTCGTCCACTGACCCGGGTGCGTACAAGAAGCGATAATATGCAAAACGTCACGAGTGCTCGTATCCTAAAAACCACAATAAAAAGCCCTCGGAGCTTGTGTACAGTATATCATCTCCGAGGGCTGCTGAACTTTACCGGCCAAAACGGTAGTTCTTCATTTAGGCTCTGCGATAGTAGTAGCGATGGCGTCCACGCCATAGTCCATAAGTCAGTAGGTGCCATAGCGACACCAATATGATAGCGCCGATCAAGGCTCTGACCACGGGGACTTGAGGATTCGTGCCAAGGTAGATATCACCAATGCCCGTAACGATGATCACTTGCGTCATCAGCCAGATGCCAACGAGTGCGGCAATGACAGCACCGACGATACCGAATGGCAGACGCCAACCTACGATAGTCTCTGCTATTAATCCAACGATGGCCGCAATTACCAGATAAATGATAAAGCTGAGGCCAAAAGTCCAAACGTTGTTACCGATCCTGATGGTGACACCATCCGCAAGAACCGTTGTCAAAGCAAACATATAATTTTTCTCCTTTACCGCTTAGAGGATATATGCTGAACTAGATGCATATTTACACGTCTCCACTCTTAACATACATGTAATACTAGACCCAAGGCAAGTCAACAATAAAAAGTCTCAGCTATTTCTCAGTAAATCTTCAGCTTTCTAAGCTACCTGGTTTGCTTGGTAGGACTCTTTCATTATACCACTGGTGAAGCTTTTTCCAGGTTGCCAGCGTGTTCCTTGTAGGAGTTCGGTACTATCTGAATAAAACTCTTGCTAGAAGGCGTTTTTTGCCTACTCTAGTCCTCAACTACCTCTGTGGGCTATAATCTGGTATTAGTCAGAAAATAAAATAAATTGTCGGAGGCGTATTATGCAGAAGGCGACTCGCTATGCGATCATTATCGCAATCGTCTTGCTGGTTTTGCTTATCGCGGGCTTCATTCTTGCGGGAATCTATGGTGTACTGCTGAATGTGCTCTACATTGCGTTAATTATCCTGGCTTTCTTTGCCCTGCTCTCAACGGTATTGCTCATTTATACCCTGTTCATGCTCATTTCAACCATTACCATGGTGCGTAAGGAGATGAAACCTTTGATAGAATCGGTGCAGCATACGGTCGGCTCAGTCAGTGCATCGGTAGAGGAGACGGTCGAGGAGGTGAAGGTCACGGCAAAGAGGGCAAGCCAGACCGCTACTACTGTTAGCAGTACCGTTAAATTGACCACCGATATTTTTCTCGACCCGGGTATACGAGTGGCTGCTCTGATCATCGGTGGCCAAAAAATGTTGCGCGTCTTCTTCGGCAAGGGTCGTGTGCGTCGTAGCTATGAAGAACGCAGGCACGAGCAGCAAGAGTTGATAGAGCTTAATTCTGCTGCCGGAGGAGATTGACCATGCTACATGTACTGGCAGATAGTACTCTTGCTATGTGGGGACAGATCGCTGCTATCATCCTGTCCATTTACATGTTAGTCCTTTTACTCGTTGGTCTCGCATTCTCCGCGCTGCTCATGTACGGAACCACCTGGGTGCGGATAAAGGCCGAGCTGGTGAAAAAAGTGCGTCCAACTGTTAACAGTGTCAATGTAGCTATCGATACGCCGAGTAGCGAAACGCTGCCTGCCATCGTAGAGCCTGACAACAAATTAGTGCAGGCGGTACATGCTGTGCAGTCGGCGCAGGTAGTTCAGATGGCCAAAGCTGCCGAAAAGCAAATCGATACCATTGAGAAAGAGGTTGAGCAAGGAGCCGACCGTGTTGCTGATGTGGTAATTGAGATTCGCGCGCGCACTGTCCAGGCAAAGGGCATACTCAAAACCTTTTTCTTACCCGGCTTGACGGTACAGAAACGTCGTGATGTCCCGTTACTGGAAGCGACGCGTGATTCAGCCTCCGGTAGTATACCCGGTGGGAGCTCAGCCTCACTGGCAGGATCCTCAAACGTTGTAGTTGCCCAGCCGAACCTACCTGATGAGCAGACCGATCCTACGGGGGCCGGGGGGACTCAAACCGCTGGCGAGCGAAGGAGCTGAAAAACCCGGCGATGCATCTGTTCATTGAGTATGCGCAGCAGTTCAGGCGTTTCCAACGCAATGCCCGGCTTTATCTTATCAGCAATGTGTTGAGTGGAGTAACTACAGGCATCCTGCTCGTGCTCTATAATCTCTACCTGGTTTCTCTAGGCTATCACACAGATTTTATTGGCGCTGTACTTTTCATAGGGAGTATCGGGGCGGGCCTCGCCATATTTCCGGCGGGAGTGTGCGTTGACCGTTTCAGCGGGAAGGCAATACTGATCTGGGCAAGTGCGCTCATCGGCGTGGCTGGTGCAGGCCAGATTCTCTTTCGCCAACCTCTCCCCTTGCTTGTCAGTGCATTTATGGTCGGTGTAGGTGTGGCCTTTATGCTTGTCGTAAATGCACCGTTTTTAACCGCGAATAGTACACCTGGAGAGCGTCCCCACCTTTTCAGTATGAATATTTCGTTGGGCCTGGCGACCCTGGTTCTGGGCGAAGTACTCGGCGGCGCACTGCCCGCCTGGCTTCATTCTTTCTCCTGGTTGATGGCCCCTCTCCCTCCCTGGGCTTCGTTACTACTGGCCAGTCAGCCTGACCCGCGCTCCTATCAGTTGGCGCTGCTTTTCGCGGGTGCCATTGCCGCACCAAGCTTCATCCCCCTCTTTATGCTGACCAACGACCGTCCCTCTCGCGGCATCCTCCCCTCGCGTGTGGGTGGGAGAGGTGTACATGCGCTTAGGGGCGGGGGAGGAGGGGATGAGGGGAGGGGATGCTTGCATCGCCCCGGCCTGGATAGTATTCCATCCGCTGCCCGCATACACACACTCCTGCATACGCCTTTCTTTTTTCTAACGCTCGTTTACATCCTCACAGGATTTGGCGCGGGGCTATTCATCCCCTACTTCAACATCTACTTTGTAGAGCACCTGAAGGCCTCTCCTTCGCTCTTCGGGCTGATTGATGGCGGGGCAAATGCCATAACCGCACTATTCACACTGGCTGCTCCCGGGCTTGCTAAGCGCCTGGGTAGAATCAACACGATCGCATTGACGCGCCTCGCAAGTATACCCCTCTTACTGACGATAGGACTGACGAGCATCTTGCCACTTGCCGCACTGCTCTACCTGTTCCGCCAGGGCGCTATGGATATGTCAGCGGGCATCCTCCAGGTATATTCAATGGAAGCAGTCTCACAGAAAAACCGGGGCGTTGCCAACAGCAGTTACCAGGCGGCATTCCAGGCTCCCCAGGCAATAGCTGCCCCCATTGGTGGACTGCTGATTGTCCAATTGGGCTACCCGCCGATATTCCTCTTAGGCGCATTTTTCTACATCTTGACGATCATCATACTGTTGGGCAGATTTGGGCGTGGGAAAAGTGGAGGGTCTGCCGCTGACGATACTTCCTCACCAATCATTCATGAGACCCCTGTGTGAGTCCGATTATGGAGATTCACAAATTATCGAGCAATGTCTGTAGGGACGCACCGTTGCACAAAAAAATCTGGCACCCGGATGCCAGATTTTTTCATTGTTTCCCTACGCCTTAATTTTTTGTGATCTTGATGAATATGATCGTCAACTCAAACAAACACGACATCGCCACTCCCAGGATGATCGGGCTGTAGAGATCAGCACCAGGGGTCAGGAATGTCGCTGCAATCCACATGCCAATGTGCGCGGCTGGTCTCCTCCTGGTCAGTGTTTGTGAAGTCACCAGGCCGATCCGCGCCATGAATGTCAGCACAAGCGGGATTTCAAAGACGATTCCGAAAGCCAGCAGGAAGAATGCCACGAAAGTGAAGTAGCTATCAGCCGTTATCAGTGGCGTAAAGCTATCAGATGCAAAGTTTATTAACCACGCCACCGGGTATTGCAGCACAACGAAGCCCAGTGCAATGCCAGCGATGAACATCACAATGCCGATGAAAATGAAAGGCACGGCATTTTTCTTTTCTCGCTCGTATAGCCCTGGAGAGATAAATGCCCAGACCTGGTAGAGAATCACCGGCAAAGCAACAAGGAATCCTACAGCAAATGACAGCTTGAGGTAAACAGTAAACCCTTCCGCCAATCCTGTCACGATCAGCTTATCACCTGCCGAACGAAGCGCCGCATCAGCCGTTTTTGGCAGCGGATACGTCAAGAAATGCAAGATCGGTTCACGGAAGATGAAAGCGACGATGCCACCAACTACAATAGCGATCAACGACTTGAAGATACGCCAGCGTAACTCTTCCAGGTGCTCCATCAGGGACATGCTGGAATCATCGAGTTCTTCCTCTTCATCTATGCTGTATTCATCCTGATCTATGTTACTGGTTGCCATATTTCCCTCAAAAAGGCGAGATTCGATCCAGCCCTCTGCCTGCAACCGCTGTTAATCAACGTTCGCTTCTTTGTTGCTGGCTTCGGTCTTGGTCGTCTCGACTTTAACCTCGCTATCGGCTGCTGTGGCCCCCGACTTGCTCATATCTTTAGCGCTAATTGGCAGATTGGGCTCGTCTACATGCTCGTCCTTTGGCGAGGTCAGTTCGCTCATGCCTTTGCGGAACTCTTTGATACTTTTGCCGATGGAAGACCCCATTTCCGGCAGTCTCTTAGGGCCAAATATCAGGAGCGCGATCACGAGTATGACGATCAAATCGATGCCATGAAAACCAGGTATCATCTTTGTGTCCTTTCTGGGCGGTTGTATAACATACGCTATGTGCTTACTATGCCGTGCTACGAAAAATTCTACAGACAAATGATAGTATATTATACGTTCGCGGCAGCGGGTTGGGTAGTATCCTGACCTAGCAGCGCCGTTTCAATCATGCGCAAACCCTCCAGGGCGAGGCTCAACCCACCTAAGCCTGCCGTACCGATGGCTACCAGGCGCACAGCGTGCCGGCGGCTCATCGGCCTCTCGGCCAACTGAGTAATCATCCTGTGCTGTTTGCCTAGCTCGTCTACTTCCTCATGTAGCGAGGCGCACAGTTTGTCCTCCAGACCACTGGGCCCTTGTGCCCCGCTTCCGTAGTGGCGTAGCAACAGGGTCTCTATTGAATCATTGCGCATACTTCCTCCGCGAACGTCAGGGTTGCGATGTAGCAGTCGATCTGCGGCTTTCAACTCGCTCTATGTTATTATGATGTTTGGCGGGGTGATTTTGTGACATGTGTGTCTCAATTGTGGAAGCAGCTTTGTCAATAACCTCTTCGCCGCTTTCGAGCGCATAATAGTTCTGAAATAATTTGCGCGCACGTGCCAACCGTTGTCGCACGGTTGCCTCTTCAATAACCAGCATCTGCGCAATCTCACTTGTTGAGAACTGGCCGACTATTGAAAGCAACAAGCAGACACGTAATGGTTCGGTGAGGCGTGCCAGCGTTCGCTGTACGGCGTCCTGCTCAGCGATGAACGCCCCCGGGTCGACACTTTCGGATGCTCCATACCCGGCAGGCTGCACAGCGGCTGCGCGTTCGTTCAGCTCGTCTACATCTGCCGGCTGGATCGCGCCTTCTGATTCAGCCGGGTTCTCCTTCTGCATACTCGAGAAAGGAATGAAGCGGAAAATGTTGCGTCGCCGGCGCTGCATACGTACAGTATTCAGAGCAATCTGCAGTAGCCAGGGCTTTGCCCGAAACTGCGAGCCACTTTTGGCACGAGCAGCATCGATTGATCTCAATGCCTGGTGAAAAGTATCTTGCGTCAGGTCCTGGCTTTCTTCCCAATCTCCTATCAAACCATATATGGTATGAAAAACCAGTTTACCGTATTCATGAATGAGCGCTTCTACCGCTTCAGCGGCAGGAATCTTGTCCACAAAAGGCTCTTTTCGTTCTCGTTTCGCTGACACACTACACTGATGAAGATACCTGAAGCTGGAGAAATACACATGCCTGAATAAGAAATAAACGAGAAGCAAAAGTAGTTGTGCTGCACGTAAGAAGTCAGAGCAACCCAGGCAAAGCCATAGACCACAATCGAACCAAATTATTATAGGGCGACCCTCTTGGTCCTCCTGGCGCCTCGTTGTCCCCTGACCCTTGCGGTCCCGCCCTGGCCTTCCCTGGTTGCCCCATCTTTAACGTGTTAGATGCGCTTCTGTAATTATCGCAAATGCTCTTCTATGTAATCCTCGGCCTCTTGAACCGTTGTGATCTTCTCCGCATCCTCGTCAGAGATCTGAAGCTTAAACTCCTCTTCAAGGGACATAATGAGCTCGACCAGGTCAAGAGAGTCGGCGTTGAGATCCTCAACAAAAGAAGCGCTGGGAACGACCTCACTTTCATCAACACCTAGTTGGTCGACAATGATCTTTTTGAGTCGTTCGGAAACTGTTGCCACTATTTCACCTCGCTTTCAGCTTTCGGAGTGGGCTGGTTATGTGCCCGGTTAAATATCGTACCCAGGACACCATTAATAAATCGGCTGGAAGTATTAGTGCCAAAAAGTTTGGCGAGTTCCACCGCTTCGTTAATAGCAGCCTTTGCTGGTACCGTATTATTAAACAGAATTTCGTAGATTGCAAGTCTGAGAATATTTTTATCAATTCGGGCCATTTGCTGTAATGGCCATTCCTTGGCCGCGCTCTGAATATGCACATCTATTTCAGCCAGGTGGATACGAACGCCTGTCACCAGCTCTTTAGCATATTCAGCTACCTTCGGTTGCAGATTGCGTTCTTCGGCATGGCGCTGCAAGACCTCTTCAGGTGAATGTTGCGCGGTATCGTATTCGTAGAGTGTTTGCAAAGCAATCATCCGCGCTTGTCTGCGTATTCCAATCGGCATACTATCCTCGCGTGCCTGCCAGTAGAAGCGTCGTTGCTCCTGTCTGGCTATAATTCCGGTTAACACTATTCCTCACTTGTCGTACTGCGTAGTCTATTTCGTCGGTTTCCAACTCAGGCTACGTCTTGTATATAAACATTCACTTCACGTACCTGCATTCCCACCATTTCTTCGAAAGCTGATGCTACTTCGTTCTGAATGGCGGAACCGACATCAACAATGTTGACGCCCGTAGCCACCACAACATATAAATCGGCAGAGACCGCATTGTCTTTGATCGTCAGGGCGACACCATTTTTGGGAATTTCACGCCCAAGAAAACGCGTCCATTGATCGCTGACCTGGGCCATGTGGACAACTCCAGGAATCTGCAATGCTACGTTAACCACTATGGTTATGAGCACCTGGCGGGCGATACGTACAGTCCCTAGCGATTCTGTTACCATCCATCTCCCCCTTGGGTTTTTCGCCCCTTCCCAATCTATCGTAACACGGTTATAACATTGCCGTGCAAGTTAAACTGGTGTATACAGCAAGCATAGGCGCTTTCTAGCGCACTTGTCAAGTACACTATCCCAATCGATATGTAACCATTAAAACGGCTTACCTGCGGTATCTTGATTATACCCTACCCACAAGTCCCATTTCACGAATAACACCCACTGTTTTCTCGATATCCGCCGCGCTGCTGATGTTCAGCGTTGTAACACCCTTCGCAATACGTTTTACCATTCCTGCTAACGTTTGACCTGGACCGATTTCGAGGAAAGTTGTCACTCCTACGCCCACCAGGTATTCAATCGTGCGAATCCATTGTACCGAAGCGGCAATCTGTTGCGCCAGTTCTTCTCGTAGCGCCTGCGCTTCGGTAAGCGGCAAAGCGTGAATGTTACCGATAAGCGGAATAGTCGCATCGTGTACTTCGGTCTGCTCGATAGCTTGAGCTAGCCCTGCCGCGGCGGGTTGCATCACAGGCGAGTGAAAGGCTCCACTCACAGGCAGTGGAATGACGCGCTTGGCTCCGCGCGCTTTCGCCAGTTCCATGGCCACGCTTAATGCACCTCGTTCACCCGAGATCACAATTTGCCCTGGCGCATTGAAATTGGCGATAATCACCCGCCCCTGGCCGGGATGGGCATCCTTTGGTAGATTGGTGACCGATTGCGCTGTTGCTTCCTGGCAAACCGCTTCCAGGGAACCTTCGTCCATGCCAATAACCGCGGCCATTCCTCCGGGACAGACGGTGCCCTCGTGGTGCATCAGGCGGCCACGTTCGCGTACCAGGGGCAGCGCGTCTTTTAATTGCATTGCGCCAGATACGACCAGGGCTGCATATTCGCCAACACTATGCCCGGCAGTAAAACTCGGGGCAAGCGGTGATGACCAGGAAGAAGTACGTTCATTTAGAGCTTCTTGTAATGCTGCCAGCAGCGCAAGGCTAACAGTCACAATGGCGGGTTGGGCATTGATCGTCTCACGCAGGACATCATCCGGGCCGTGAAAGCAAAGATCGCTCAGAGCTATTCCTAAAGCCTCGTCTGCGCTTTCAAAAACGCGCCGGGCAGCCGGAGATGTTTCGAAAATATCAGCGCCCATACCGACGGTCTGGCTGCCCTGTCCAGGGAAGAGAAAGGCGACTTGTGTCGTCATGGTTGTGTACTCTTGTATGAAAAGGAGGCAGGAAAACCGTTCCCGCCTCCCATCGAATCGAAATTATTTCTTTCTTGCTTTGGGAAAGTAAACCTGGCGTCCACGATAATACCCACAGTTGGGGCAAGCATGGTGCGCAAGGCGCGGCCTCCTGCAATTTGGACATGCGACTAACTGTGGTAAGGTCAGGTGATGATGTGCCCGCCTTTCACCCTGGCGAGCATGCGAAACTCGCTGTTTTGGTAACGCTCCCATAAAATTATCCTCCTCTACGATTCATTTTGTAGTAATTTTTCGAGTACGCTCAGCCGTGCATCAACTTCTGGCTTGCACTCGCACGGACCAAGATTTAAATCTTTTCCACACTGCGGACAGAGCCCCTTACAATCCTCTTGGCAAACCATCACCATAGGCAGCGCTACAAGTACATTTTGTCGTATCGCCTCGGTAAGGTCAAGAAGATGATGAGCATCAATGGGGAAGATCTCTTCCTCATCGAAAGGAGCCAGTGGTAAGCCACTAACTACGTCAACAGTCGGATAAAACTGTTCTTCAAAGTTTACATGCATCGGCTGCTCGAATTGTTTCAAGCAGCGAGTACAGGTGAGTTCAAGCGTGAACTCCACCCACCCATCCAGCAGCAACCCCTGATTTGTGCGGCGCATGCGCACATGACCATCGAGTGGGCCAATCACCTTGATATCATCATCAAGATGAACATCGTCTTCGTGAAAATCATTGACTAACGAAGTCCCGACAGGAGCCTTCATCAACTGCGCCACATTGTAAATCATGCTATCCATTTCAATTCCTCAATCCATTTCAATTCTTCAATCGGACTCAGGGCTGTTCTAAATAAAGTATGGTTGTGGCGCAACCATAGATGACGTTTCGCTCTTGTGCTCGCTCATTATAGGTTAGCAAATGCAGCGTGTCAAGCCCTACCTTACTCTTGCCTTTGCGTTGAATCCTGCTGGTACATCGGCCCCCCCATCGTATCAGCAGCCAGAGAAGCGCGCCTGGGGATAGGCCGTGAAGGTGGCTGCATTTCCTCTAGCCCCTCCTCTTCCTTGTAAGCGTCCTCCCTGCCTTCCTCCGCCTCTTCAGGTAGTTGTTCCAGGCTGGCAAGCCCTTTCTCGATGCTCAAAATGGAGCGGCCAACGTCCATCTCGATGCTTGCAAGGTGGTCCCGCAGGGCACGCAGCGTCTCCGCAACATAGGCGTCGGCCTCAACTTTGATTTGCTCGGCTTTTTCGTCTGCCAGGCGCAATATTTCCCGGGAACGTGCTTCTGCGGAGCGCAGCAGGCCTTCGCGCTTCATCGCACGTTCAGACTCTTCGCGTGCCTGGGTCATGATCTTACTCGCATCAGCTTGCGCCAGGGCCAGGATGCGCTCCTTATCCTGAATGATTCGTCGTGCCTGCTTGATTTCATCGGGAATGGATACGCGCATCTGGTCAATAATGCTGAAGATATCGGTTTCTTTCACCAGAATCTGGCTAACCAGGGGCATCTTACGGCTACTTGCAATCAGATTCTCCAGGCGGTCTATAAGATAGAGTATATCATCCACGCCTTTTCTCCGTTCCCAATTGCACTCACCTGGCCACTAGCGGCTGGCTCAGGCAGCTTCGACGCACTACAAGCCGAATTTCTTTTGTAGTGCCAGCACTACAGTTGAAGGAAGCATATCTGTAACGTCCCCTCCCAGGCGCGCGACTTCCTTGAGCAAAGAAGAGCTGACAAAGAGCTGTTCTAAATTCGTCAGCAAACAGATAGTTTCAATCTCTGGTGCTAACTTGCGATTCATCAATCCCTGCTGGAACTCTGCCTCGAAGTCGTTAGGTGAACGCAAACCCTTAACGATAGCCTGCCCACCAACAGAACGTACATAGTCTACCAGCAACTCTGGGAACGTGTCTACGCGCACATTTGCCAGTTCTTCTGCTTCAATCACTTCTTGCCAGAGCTGCATGCGCTCTTCAACCGTAAAGAGCAGATTTTTAGCAGGATAGGCATAGACGGCGATAATCAACGTGTCAAAGAGGCGCGCTGCCCGCCGTGCAATATCGAGATGCCCATTAGTGAGTGGATCAAAACTACCAGGATAGACGGCTATGCGCCTTTGCTCATTGCTCAAGCTCGAAAATCCCTCCAATACGATCGTTCTAAGCCAGTACAGTATCAACAACAGCTTGATAACACCATTAAATCATATCAGCGGGCTTTCGGCAATAGTATAAGTTGAGTGCTATGCTGCAGTCGTAGCCGTCATCCTCCTATAACGTGCTCCGATCATTTCTCCTAAGCTAATAGCCGAAAGACCGAGTATGAGGTGAATCACCTGAATCACCCAGTGATTAGAGCCGGTCAACCATCTCGTCTGGAAGAGCCCAACCAGTAAAACCAAAAAACCTACTACAAAGGTCGCCAGCGCCAGTCCGAAACTACCACCCCGGCGGACACCCTGTGCAATCCCCAGCACCCACACCGAGATCACTACCAGAAAACCGAGCACAATATGAACGATCTGCAGGTTATCTGCATTGCCAGTCCAGAAGATGATACCTAGTACGAGCGCTGCCAGCGCTGCAATGCGCAATACCATTGATGATACACGTACAACCACAGTTATGCCTCCTGATAAAAGTCATTTGTAGCTATTCAGGTACTCAATTCGTGCCCCCTGCGGCGGCGAGCGGGGACGCTCCATGCCCCGGCAGGGGACTAGCGTCCCTCTCAGGGGTAGGTTTTTTTGGAGAGCTCCCGCCAATCGCGTAGGGGCGGGAGCAATCTAGCACTCCCTGGCCCCCGTTCAGGGGTGAGGGAGAAAGAGATGGTTATGTGCCCGATTCCCACGAGTTCAGGTATTTTTCCTGCTCAGGGGTGAGCCTGTCGATGCGCACACCCATAGCATGGAGTTTCAGGCGCGCGATCTCTTTGTCGAGTGCGGCAGGTAAGGTGTAGACACGAGGCTGCATTTCTTTGGCATAGGCGAGCATGTATTCAGAACCCAGCGCTTGATTGGCGAAGCTCATATCCATCACGCTAGCGGGATGGCCCTCTGCGGCTGAGAGGTTGACGAGACGCCCTTCGGCCAGCAGGTGCACCTGGCGGCCATCGGCATAGGTGTACTCGTCTACGAAGTCACGCACACGACGCTTGTTCACGGCCAGCTTTTCCAGTTCCGGGATGTTGATCTCGTCGTTAAAATGCCCGGAGTTTGCGATCAGCGCGCCGTTTTTCATGCGTTCCAGGTGAGGACGGTCAATGACATTGATGTCGCCGGTGACCGTGATAAAAATGTCACCAAGTGCTGCAGCTTCGATACCGGGCATCACGCGATACCCGTCCATCAAGGCCTCCAGCGCTCGAGTGGGGTCAACCTCGGTGACAATCACGTTTGCACCCATGCCATGCGCACGCGAGGCCACACCACGGCCGCACCAGCCATAGCCGAAGACTACCACGGTACGCCCGGCCAGCAGGATGTTGGTTGCGCGTATGATCGCGTCGATCGAGCTCTGGCCTGTACCGTAACGGTTATCAAACAGGTGCTTGGTGTCGGAATCGTTGACCGCCAGCACGGGGAAGCGCAATACGCCGTCTCTCTCCATGCTGCGCAGCCGGATGACGCCCGTGGTGGTCTCTTCCATGCCACCGATAACAGCAGGAATCAGTTCGGTGCGTGTTGTATGCAGCGTTGAGACGAGATCACAGCCGTCATCCATGGTCATGTTGGGCTTATGATCGAGTGCCGCGTTGATATGGCGGTAATACGTTTGCTCGTCCTCGCCTTTGATGGCGTAGGTTGGGATGCTGTATTCACTTACCAGGGCGGCAGCTACGTCGTCCTGGGTTGAAAGTGGATTCGAGGCGCACAGCACGAGGTCGGCCCCGCCTGCCTTTAAGGTAATGGCAAGGTTGGCAGTCTCGGTGGTTATATGCAGGCAGCCTGACATACGCACACCCTTTAGGGGCTGGTCTTTCGTGAAACGCTCGCGGATGAGGCGCAACACAGGCATTTCCTTGGCGGCCCATTCGATGCGGCCTCTACCGTGTGGGGCTAATGAGAGGTCTTTGACATCTCCTTTGATTGAAATCGTCATAAGTGGTGTATTTCCTTCCTTGAGAAAACTATCTTCTTTTGTGTGTCCTTACTATGTTATCATTTTTCGGTCGAGATGAGGTTCAGAACTGCTTTACGCCAACTGTTTGTATTTGTCCGGGACGCCAGTGAGGGTCGAAATGTGAAAACATCACGAGGCATTGATAGCGTTCCGCGATGTCATCCATCGTGAGGGTGCGCAGGCGGCTAATGCTGAAGTCTTCGCAGACGAAAGAGCCGATGATATTTCCATGAACGACGCCGCGCTTGATTTCATCGATGGAATAACGACTATGCTGTTGTGGTTCAATGGTCGATAGATAGCCAAGCAGACCTCCCGCGAATGCGTCGCCCGCGCCGGTAGGATCGATGACCTCTTCGAGGGGATATGTCGGTGCGCTAAAGAAGGTGCCGTCGGCGCAGAAGAGCAGCGCACCATAGCTTCCCTGTTTCACTACGACGTAGTGTAAGCCCATGTCCAGAAGTTGGCGCACACCCTTGACAATGCTGGCACAGTTGGTGTACTGGCGTATCTCTTCTTCACTCATCAAGAGCATGTCAACGCGCTTGATGACCTCGGTCAACTGCGGGCGTTCAGTCATGATCCAGAGTTCCATGGTGTCGAGTACGGTGAGACGTGCATTGGGTACCTGCTCCAGCACCTCTAACTGTAACTCAGGCTGAATATTGGCCAGGAAAAGCAGTTTGCTGGAAGAATACTCGTCCGGGATGGATGGATGAAAACCCGCATACACTCCCAGTTGTGTATCCAAGGTGTCGCGCGTATTCATGTCCATATGGTAACGCGCGGCCCAGCGAAAGGTTCTTCCCTCCTCGATCTTCAGCCCTGACAGGTTGACGGGGCGTCTACGCCAGAAATCAAGATGCTCGGCTGGAAAATCGCTGCCAACTGTCGCTACCAGGTTGACCTGGCTATAGAGCGATGCCGCGGTTACAAAGTAAGATGCAGCGCCACCGAGAGTTTCCTCTACCCGCGCAAATGGGGTCTCGACTGTGTCGAGAGCCACAGAACCAACAACCAGAATGGACACTCTTCCATCCTCCCTTTCAAATGATATGGTAACCCATGCAAAGATCCCGCAACGACACGTCATAGGGCGGTCGAGCTATGCCTGCCTCGGTAATTATAGCAGTTACGTAGATATGAGGCGTGACATCGAAGGCAGGATTCGCCGCGTGTATGCCGGCGGGAGCGATCACTGTTCCGCGCAGCCGGGTTATTTCATCAGGATTGCGCTGCTCTATAGGAATCTGCTCTCCCGATGAAAGCTTCAGATCGATAGTGGAACGCGGAGCGACGACGTACAAGGGAATGGAGTGGGCGTGTGCCAGTATCGCGACACTATACGTTCCAATCTTATTGGCTACGTCGCCGTTAGCTGCTATACGGTCGGCACCTACAAAGACGGCTTTGATGCCTGCATGGCGCATAAAATGGCCTGCCATGCTGTCGGTGATTAAGGTCAATGGGATGCCTTCTTGCTGGAGTTCCCAGGCCGTTAAACGTGCCCCTTGCAGCACGGGACGAGTCTCATCGACAAAGACGTGCAGCTTTTTGCCCGCTCTATGCGCGACGTACATTGGTGCCAGAGCTGTTCCCCAACCCACGGTTGCCAATGATCCGGCGTTGCAATGCGTTAGCACTATATCACCGTCGGCGATCAGTTCCGCTCCATAACGGCCCATGTTCAGGCAGGCCTCAAAATCCTCGTCTGCAATTGCCTGGGCCTCGTTCCTGAGCTCCTGGGCCAGGAGTGGCAAGGAGTGCTGCTCGCTCATAGCCCGCCCGGCACGGCGCAGCATGCGCTCGACTGCCCACTGCAGATTTACCGCAGTGGGGCGAGTGTGCCGCAGCAGGTTACCCACGGTTTGTAGATGCTCCTGCACCTGGGCATACGTTAGCGCCTCGCCCCGTTCGTGCAAGAGGCGATAACATGCCAGCGCCATAGCAAAGGCGGCTGTGATGCCGATGGCCGGAGCGCCACGTACTTTTAACGTTTTGATAGCCTCTGCAACCTGCTGTTCATGTGTGAGCGTCAGATAGACGACCTGCTCGGGCAGGAGCGATTGATCAATCATACACACAGCTTCGCCATGTGCGTCTTCCTGCCACCACACTGTCGGCATATCACGCAGGTGCTTTTCGCCAGCCATAGAAAAGGAATGCTCCTTAGTTCCGCTTACAGGATCATTCACAGACCCTGGTCTCGCTTAGATCAACTGGGTGTATGGTATCATACCCAGGCGTTTATGGGCAATATGGCGCGAACTGAAGCGTTTCACGAGTGATTGCCGCGCACCAGCCCAGGGCGGGGCAAGCTCCACCCCTACTATATACGGTCCTGCAAGGCCGCTCTGGGTTTCGCCTCTATGGGGGTGCCCCTTGCGGGCGCCAGGACACTCAGCTTACGCGGATGTATCCCATGAAATGGCCTGGCAAGCCAAGGTAGTAAAGTGGGGGCATCATTTTTCCCCCCCAATAGTACTAACTTTATGGTTACGAATATGGGAGAGTCTGAGAAATATGCTACCATGATAAACGATAAATCACGCGAACGCCGTTATTATTTATTGCATCAGCATGTTACTCAAAGTGTTAATTGTCCGTTCCACTACACAGAAGGATGAAAGTCTTTCCGCATCCGCAGGAACATCAATGTATGGTATGCGCGGACCGGAGATGTACTACTATCGCTTGGTGGAACGGACAAGTTGATAGCTATAGTCATCGAAGGAATGCAGCGCATGGCCAGGGTGGAAACCAAGGAAAATTCTTGGTCCTTCGACCAGATTTATGACGAATATAAAACACCTATCTATAACTATGTATATCATCTGGTAGGGGATCGCGAGCAGGCGGACGATCTGACGCAGGATACCTTCTTGAAGGCATTTCGAGCGTTGCCGAAGATGGATGCGAATCTGAAGCTGTCGGCATGGTTGTACCGCATTGCTACGAATACAGCCTATGATGCCCTACGTCGTCGTAAATTGATTGCCTGGCTTCCCTGGCAGGACCTCGATCATGAGCCAGCGGATGTTGAAAGTGCTGACCCTCAAGAAATTTATGGAACAACGGAACTTGTACGCGCCGCTCTCCATCGCATGCCCCAGCAATACCGGGCAGCATTATTGTTGTATACTCAGGAAGGTTTCTCATATAGTGAGATTGCCGAGGCCCTGAATATCGCCGAGAGTGGCGTCAAGATGTATCTGTCTCGTGCGCGTCAATCCTTTAGAGAACATTACAGGGCATTGGAACAAGGAGGCACAAAATGAACTGCGAGCAAGTCGAGGGACTGCTTAGCGCATACCTTGACAATGCTCTCACTTTGGAAGACAGTCGAGAGGTCGCTGCTCATTTGCAAACATGTACGAAATGCAGTGCCCTGCTCGCTGAGTTCAGCCGCAATGATGCCTTGCTCGCACATTTATCTCGTGTCAGCCCGGATCCAGCACTGCGTGAACGCATTTTCTCCTCATCCGAATTTCTTGAGCTTACGGGCACTTTCGATACCGGCCCTGAAGCTCAAAAAGAGTGGACGGTACCTAAACTTCAGGCGAAAAGCCCTCGTCGCGATACAACAAGTCGTCCACAACTGGTAGCGATTCCTGGGGGCCGCAGTACTTTGCCAACACCAGCAATCAAATCTGCAATGCAAAGCCGGCAGCACTGGAATTCACACAGGTTGCGTGTGCTGCTGCCGGCTCTCGCGGCAGTATTAATCGTAGGTGTTGCTATTGCAAGCCTGCTAGGACTTAATTTCTGGCTGCATCACCAGATACAAACAGCGAATATTGGGGCGATCACTCCACCCAGCGGGGCACAGCAAGGCGGACCTCTACCGGCAGGTGTGCGCTTTGTCTTCCTGCGCGATGGAGGACTCTGGAGTACACTTGCTGATGGTAGCAGCAAGCGGGCCGAACGTCTTACACCTGCCAATATAACGGTAGCAGAAAACTGGGTAGTCAGCCCGGCGCAGGCCGGACGTGCGGCTGGTGATATGCTTGCTTATATTGATCTCCAGGGCGCATTTGTGCATGTTATACGCAGCGATGGCCAGCAAGATACCATCGTTAAGCAACCTTTGTTCAAGCCTGGCGTACAGGCTGTAAATGTTTGGGATACCGGCACGGGAGCAACTATTTTGAATAGTCTCGCGTGGTCAAAAGATGGGAGCATGCTGGCTTTTGTTGCTGATCCCAACGGCACAGGCCAGACAAGATTGTATATATACTCAACTGAGACGGGTACAGTACAAATGGTACCGCTTTCCAGTAAAGGCAGCGTCTCCCACCCGGTCTGGTCCCCTGATGGTATACGCCTGGCGTTTGAGGTTACGGACAATGGTGTTGTCAGTATCCTGGACTATAATGCACAGAACCATGGAGTGTTGACAATAAGCAGCGGAATAAATTCCGAGGGCAATACGGGAAATAGTCTGCTCACGTTGGACTGGTCACCGAGTTTAGATGCTCCTGCGATTACTTGGAGCGTTGGCACGATAGGTCATGTCCGCAGCCTGTGGATGAGGCGCGTAGGTGCAGGTGAAATGGCTCAGCCCCTCCTGCTGCTGGCAGGTGACTACGTGCAGGCAATCTATAGCCGCAATGGTGACGACGGTACGGGAAGCTGGCTGGTTGTGACTTCTGTTGCAGGGCGTGCGGGCGATCTATGGCGTATTGATGTAACGCCTGGTACAGGCTTTGTACGACTGACAAATGGCAGACAGGTGAGCTTTGCCCAGTGGTCACCTGGCGGGATGTATGTCGACTACCTGGATGCGCTTTCCTCCGGCGTAGGTACCTTGCATGCTGTAAACGTGGTGACGGGCGTGGATGCGTTGATCGCCACGGGTGTTGCCGATGATCCTGCTCCTGCCTGGTCCGTGGATGACCAGGGATTGATCTACACTACAGGCACGCTTATAGGCGTGGTCAATCTACAAGCAAACGATCAAACGCTTTTCCTCAAACTGAAAGGGGTGGCCTCCGCATTTGCCTGGTCTGCTACCTCGCCCCATCAAGTTGTTGTAGCCCTGGATGATGTGCACCAGGGCATCTACCTGGTAGATATCCAGCAAAATACGTCGCTGCAAGTGGATAAGCAGGGTGCCGGTGGCCCATTTGTGTGGACGGAGATCCCGTGACACTCTCACTCCCCTCGAACTGCTCAGGACTCCTCGTCGCCTGCGGCGTCTCGCTTTTTTACTGCTGGGTACGCATTGAGCAGCCGCAGGCTGCTCAATGCGTACCCAGCAGTAAAACCCTTCTTGCGAAGCGCTGCAGGCGCTGAGTTGCTATGGTTTCCATCACTGCACCTCCTGCTCTGGCTATCAAAAACCCTTCTTGCGAAGCGCTGCAGGCGCTGAGTTGTCAAGAGGAGAGAAGACCTGCATAGTTACGCCATTTATTAAGGAAACAGGCATATCCTCTACAAACATATTCCTCAAAGAAGTACGAGTCAATGAGCAACAAGAAGCCAAAAAGAAGGCAGAAATGGCTTCTACGTGCAATAACTCTCGATATACTACTATACAGCACTATTATGAGTATAAATAAGAATTACTGGAAGTTGATGAACAGCCATGCATGATAGGTTTTACAATTATTCTAATTTTGTGACAAATTCTATTGAAATTTTATGTAATATATGCTTTACTTTAAGGAGTGTGATCTAATGATTGCTTGCAACTGAAAGTTACAAGAGTTGTAACTGAACCGCTCGTAAAACTGAAGTATATCTATCTTTTTCAATTAGTTATCAAAACTCATCCCTATTTGAAAGAGGTATTTTTATGAAGCAGGACAGTTCTTGGTCCTCTGAAGGGCAGAACCCGGTAGAAACAGGCACTACCCTCAAGTTATCTGAGACAGCAACAACGGAGAATAGTCAATGGGAACCTGCGCCTGTAAACTTGCCGCAAAGAACGGTTATGCCACGAGGGCGGGCAATTCTCCTGGCTGTGTTTCTGCTCATTGCGGTCTTAAACGCGACGTCAAGGGGTTCAGCACAATTTATTGGAGCGGAGGGTTGGGCATTTGTATTGGGTGGCCCCGCCAGTAAAGGTAATCCCAATCTCCTTAAGAATGTCGCTAATCAACTTCACACTAAACTGGCACCAGGTGCAACGGCACGGGCAATGCCACACTTCACTCCCCAGGAGTATATCGACGCGCTTGTGCAAAATATGACGCTCGATCAGAAACTCGGCCAGATGATGATCGTCCAGTTCGTTGGACCGCAGTATGGGCTGGATATCAGTACGATGATCAGCCAATACAATGTAGGTGCGGCACTCCTTTTCGGTGTGAATAACAATATCCAGGATAGGGCTCAACTCAAAAGTCTGATTGGGCAAATGCACAGCAATAGTACACCTATTCCCCTGGTGGTGGCAATTGACCAGGAAGGTGGAACGGTAGATCGCCTGATCAACCTTGATGGTCCTCGCCCATCCGCGACGGAGATTGGTGCGACCAACGATCCGAACAAGGCGATGCAAGAAGGTATACAGGACGCGCAGGATCTTTCATCCTATGGTTTTAACCTGAATCTGGCTCCGGTGGTCGATGTCAACAATGTATATAATCCACAAATGTACTTGCGAACCTTTGGCAACAATGCTGCGTCGGTGATAAAAATGGCAGGGGCCTACCTGCAAGGACTGCAACGGAACGGCAAAGTCCTGGGCACGCTCAAGCATTTTCCGGGTCTGGGAGATGTCAGTGCAGACCCACATAATAGCGTTCCTCACCTGTATCGCTCGAAGAGCGACTTAGAAGCTATTGACTGGGCACCATATCGTGTGTTGATTCAGCAAGGCGATGTACATGCGGTCATGGTAACACATGAGATTGTGACTGCGATAGATGACTCGAAGCCTTCCTCGCTTTCCTACAAAGTGGTCACAGGCATTTTGCGCGACGACCTGGGATTTCAAGGTGTGATTATAACGGATAGTTTGACTATGGAGGGCATTACAGCCTACTATTCTGAGGCACAGGCGGCAGCCGTAGCGATCGAGGCAGGGTCTGATCTGCTGATGGGAGCCTCAACGCCCAATGATGTTGCCAATATGATCAATGGCATTAAGCAGGCCATCAATGCAGGAGAGATTAGCCAGCAACGCATCGATGATTCGGTGCGTCGCATTCTCATGCTCAAGTACCAGATGGGCCTGCTGCATATTCCCACAATCTAAGCGCGTGCTGTATTCGAGAGAGAACTCGCCAAATTTTTGATTTTGACGGTCATCGGCAAAAGATGTCCTTACAATAAAGGAGGTGGCGATGCTTCGTACAAGCGTACCGCAATTAGTACAAGAGAAAAGACAAGACATGCTGCTCATCGGCATGGTTGGCCTGGAGACGATACTTGTAGTGTTAGCCCTGGTGCCGGCACAGTTATGGACGCGGCTATTACCCAATTTGCCCAGTGCTGCACTCGATGGACCATTTCCCGCCCGCATTGCACCTGCCATTACGGTCCTACTCTATGTCGTCCCTACCCTAGTCGGCTTCTTGAGCCGCAGCTGGCAACGTGCATTACTATTCGCTACACTTCCGGCATGGATTGGCCTGGGATTATTCGTCGTAGCGGCTACATATAAGGTGGGAGCATTTTATCTTGTCTCGGCAGATCATGTCATGGCAAATGTGAGCCTGCTGGAGCTCTTTGCTGCGCTTGGAGCAATTGGCTGGCTGGGACGTCACATTTTTAAGCTGAAATAAAATGTATAACCAGTGGTGCTACTTATACATTGGGTAGCCCTGGAAAAGGCCTTATTGGCTATTCTTAAAAATCTCTTACATTTTACCTGGTGTAACTTTGTATTGTCATAACTTTGATGTATAGAGAATAGCGGAGGTGAACCTTGCCCGGCGTACAAGAGGAAATTTCTCTGAGACCTGCTGATCGCATGCGCGATATCTCCTCGTGGCAAGAGGGAGATATCAGTTTACTGAGTTCGCGAGGGAAAAGACGCTACAAAAAACGTAAGTCTGCAATTGAAGAGTATTTTACGACGGATGTAACTCTTGATGAGATAGTACTCCGGCATCATCTTCCAGCAGCGGCTTTTTTGAACCTGGTTGAAAAGTGTTTAATGCGGCATGAGGATGGCACGCCGTGGGGTTTTCGTGCTTTGCTCCCCGGTGTAGAGGTTATCGATCACACATCCCAACCTGCTCCAGAAGAGGCAGTACTACCAGAGGAGGAGAAACGGTCAACCCGAAAATTAATAAAGTTGACTGAAGAGCCTGATGGGCACAGTGTAACCACGGTGGCTCCTCTTGTGCTGCCGGCCTCGCTTAAGAAGCAGGCAAACGTTGCTCTTACGAAGAAAAGAGCACTGCGGCGTTTAGTACATAAACACTGGCAGCGGGAAGCGAAAGGTAAGCAGAAGCAGAAGAGATACTTCCGGCAAATGTTGATCCTCGCTGTTCTGGCCCCACTGGTGCTCTTTGTACTTGTACCGGCCGGTGCCGGGCTTGCTGCTTATAATGCCTATAACGCTATTAGCACTATGGCCCATGATGGCGTCAATCACCTGCTCAAGGTCAAAAGCATATTGGATGTCTCTAAAACTAACCTTACCGCGGAACTGAGCGCAACCAAGCTACAGCAGTCACAGGTTGAGTTCAAGGCGGCGGAAAGTGATTTTATACAGCTCCAGCAACTGGTGAGTAGGCCCGACATACAATCCACGATTAGACAATTTGCGCCGCAATATAGCAATGAACTCAATATGGCTCAAAGCTTAATCCGGGCTGCCCTGGATGTGTCACGCATGGGAAAAGAACTGAGCGATGTTGCGCTCATAGGGGTGAATATTATTCATGGCTCGCCTATTGCTGTTGGCTCAACGAAACCACTGATCAGTGCAGCAGATGTTATGGCTATCGAAGGCTCGTTGATTCATACCCTCTATTATATCAGTGATATTCGCTTGCAACTAAGCCACGTGTCCATCAAAGATCTGCCCATCAGCAATGCCCAGAAAGCTCAGATTCTCTCTGTGTTGCCTTTGTTACCGAAGGCAGAGAATATGATTACCCAGGCTCAGAGTTTGATCGGTCCGATCTCCTGGCTGCTGGGAGTGGGGCAGCCACGCCGCTTTCTCATCCAGACGATGGATACTGCTGAGCTGCGTCCCGGTGGTGGTTTTACTGGGCAATACGGTGTCCTGCAAATTCAAGATGGACGTGTAACGCCTCCTACATTAACCGATGTTACGCTAATCGACTATGCTAGCAATGGCGTAGTCATGGGGCGTAAGCCCCCTGCAGAGTATAGCTGGATGACTTTTCCCAACTGGGGCTTGCGTGACGCCAATCTCTCAGGCGATTTCCCCACCACGGCTCGCCTGGCGATGCAGGTGTTCCAGGATGAGGGCGGCGGGCCTGTTGAGGGTGATATTACGTTTACACCGAGGATGATCGGACATATTATTGATGTCACGGGTCCGATACACGTGCCGGGCTTTAACGAGACCATTACCTCGAAGAACCTGGAAGAGCGAATACACTATTATCAACAAGATTTTTCGGCCATTGCGAGGGAAAAACAGATCAGCGGTGACTACTCTTACGGTGGTCGTAAAGCCTTTACCTCGATCCTGGGTCGATTGGTCCTTGACCGCGTGCGCCATCTCCCGTTGAGCAAACTGGTGGAGGTAGTCAAGGGAGCGATCAAGGATATTCAGTCACGCGACCTGGAAATTTACTTCACTAATCCTGTCGCCGAGGCATGGCTGGTGGAACATGGCTATAGCGCCTCGATAGATACCTTCTCGAAGCAAGACGGCTTTATGGTCACACAGGGCAACTTCAGTATCAGTAAGGCCAGCCAATACGTGCATACGACTGAACAGGACGATGTGACGCTCGATGCGCAGGGGAATGCGACCCACAACCTGACGATCACGCTCGATTACCAGCAAACGGGCCCCGTGTATGGCTACAATACGTATGCGGACTACATACGCGTCTATGCGCCTCAGTCCGCTACATTTATCAGTGGAGATGGTTTCGATTCGGGGAAGCCAGGGTGTGCTTCTGGCTGTGGGCAAGACAATGCTCCTTCCCCAAGCGATGCCCGTTACTGTCCCAATGGTGATTACTCGCTCGGCATCGAGTGGGCCAGTACTGCCTGGCCGGTTGACGGTCTTGGTCCTCCCACGGAGATGAACAGCGATCTTCCTGGGCGTGCCATGTGGGGCGGCCTGACGTTGACGCCGAAGAATTGCATCTCTAACATCACGCTCTCGTGGTCTATACCAAATGCTGTGCAGAGAGTGAATGGACAGCCGTCCTACACTATGCTGATTCAAAAGCAAAGCGGCGTCACTCCCACCATAGAGCTAACAATTGATGCCAGCGCTATCAAGGGCTTAAAGTCCTTCCAGTTCAAAGGCGACATCACTACTGATAAAGCCTTCACGTTGGGTCCGGAGAAGAAATGACCTGACTCTTCCAGGGCGACCCTAAGGTCGCCCGTATAACAACAACCGAGAGGCAGCCCTATGTCGCAATCTCGCTCACCCCGTCTCAAAGGGGCACTCTTTCTCATACTGGCCCTGCTGGCCGTCTTTCTTCTGATCGGAGAGGATGGAAACAGAGCGCTATCCTCATCTGGAAACGGCCTCACTGCATTCAGAGGTCCTTGCGTCAAGCCACTGCTCAATCCCTCGCAGGTTGATGAGCTCCATCACCTGGTCAAACGCATGTCCTATAAGGAACTGGCGAGCCTGTATGTCTCGCGTATGACCCTCGACGAGGAACTCGGGCAACTCTTCATGGTGCTAAATGGCTATCAGTACTACTCCGCCGACCTCGAACAGACCCTTGAGCAGTTCCATGTTGGTGGGGTGATTCTCTACCAGGCGCAGATGGAGACCTTTGACCAGACTCGCCACGATATTGCCGAGATGCAAAAACATGCTACTTTTCCTCTTCTCATCTCAACCGATGAGGAGGGCGGAACCGTCGACCGCCTGAGTAATATTTACCCCAGCCGTCCGGGAGCAACGGAAATCGCTGAGACCGGGGATGTCCGTGCGGCCGCTCATGAGGGCGCGCAGACCGCTCACGACTTGATGGCTCTTGGGGTCAATGCCGATATCGCCCCTGACGTTGACGTCGGCTTGATCGACGGACCCGACCAGGCATGGCGCACCTTTGGCAGTACGGCGCAGCAGGTGACGACCTTTGCTGGTGCTTATCTCAATGCTATGCAACAGGCCGGAGAGATCGCTAGCCTCAAGCATTTTCCTGGCCTTGGCGCGGCTAGCAGCGATGCGCACTACGGATTGCCCATAATAAATCGTACCGTAGACCAGATCAACGCGGTTGAACTTGCTCCCTATAAAGCCTTTATTCAATCGAAAAATCCCTTTCTGCATCCAGGGATGATTATGACGACCGATCTTTTAATGCCAGCGCTTGATCCGGTGATGCCAGCGGAACTCTCGTACAATATCATCACGAAGGTGTTGCGCCAGCAACTGGGCTATGATGGAGTGGTGCTGACGGATTCGCTCTTCATGGCGGGCATCTATCCGACCTGGAGCTTCCCCGAGGCGGCGGTGCTCGCCATCAAAGCTGGCGACGACATGATCGTTGGAGCTTCCGGCGTCCCTGAACTGACGGTCGATTTTGCCGCGCTGAAGCAAGCGCTCAAGGATGGGACTCTCTCCAAGAGACGCATTGATGAGTCTGTGGTCCGCATTCTCGCCCTCAAAATGCAGTACCACGTCATGCCTGCGGTTCCTCCACAGGTATGACGTGGCTGCGGAAAAAGGGGAGATTTGTAGGTAGAATCTGCATCGATCTTTTCATAGCTGAGAGGTCTGAGGCAGAAGTGATAACAAAAAGGGGTTATACGTTCTATTACAGGGGTAGGCTTTTTGGTCTCATTCCCGTAAATTCTCGCTCTCTCCGGTTTTGTTCAGGCGGTATAATATCTAGATAGATTTTCTCGTAATTGAGAAATTGACGCCAAAAGTGATAACAATAAGGGTAGTTATGCGTTATAATACATAGGCCTGGGATGGAAAGCAGGATGTTCGTGGGCAAGCAGATCCACCTCGACGAGCAAGCTTGTAGCGTGCATTTGAGTTTCGTGCGACCTTTTCCCCATGGGGTTTGCGCGCGCACCTCCTGGAGTCGCGCGTTGCTACTCGCATACGCGTGGTAAGGGGAGGACGAGCTGGCACCCCGTCCTCCCCTTACTTTTGTTTTAGAAGGGTTCGCATGCGATTCACAGTGCGGTCATTGGGGGGAAAATTAATAGTCAGCGCAGCGTTGACGCTTTTGCTTTGTTTGCTCCTTTTTTCGGCTGCTTCCTGGTATTTGTTGAAGTCCTTTTATGAGCACCAAGCAAAAAGCGATGCTGCTGCACACCTTACTTTGATTGAGCATGATTACCAGGACCAGATTGCCTCACTGATACAAGAAATCACCAAGAACGAGGCGAATGACACCAAACTGGAAGCTGCTTTATCTCAACCTCTAACGGCCTCCTCACGTTCTCTCTTGATAGACATCCTTACACCGGCTCTTACAGAGTATCGCCTTTCAGGCCTTGAGCTTATCTTTAAAGGCGGCGGTAGTGTGTCAGTGCCCCCAAACGGAGGTGATAGTGCTCCTCTTGAGACAATGAACCTGGTAGATCAGGGAAAAGTCGTTACGTCGCTGCAGATGGTGCCAGGCACATCTTCTGTGCATAGTGCATGGAATGTAGAGATTGTCGTTCCTGTGCAAAATAGCACAGGTGTGCAGGTAGGCGTACTGGTGGCGACACAACGTATCGATGACTACTTTGCCTCAGACCTGGTACGCAATACTGGATTGAATGTTGTTCTCTGCGAATCCGGGCACATGTTAGGGACAACTGTGCATAATATTGCAGCTCTTGACCGGCATATTGCGGAAAATGCCCTGTGTACACCTGGTGCTCTGAACATGATCGATGGAGCGGTACACTACCTCACTCTGTCCAACTTTGTTCAGGCCCAGGATCAGTCAATGGGTTCACCTGCACTGCTGGTCGTGGACATTGAACCGCTCTATAGCATTAATGCACATACTGAACGAGCCCTGGAGATCCTGGTTGGCCTGGGTATCTTTATCGTCGCGTTTGGTGTGACGGCTTATGCCCTGGTTGCGCGGACGTTCTTTATTCGCCCCATACGCCGGCTGCAAGCGCGTGTAACAGCCCTGGTGGCCGATAATGGAGATACGGAACTATCAGCCTCGACAATCGACGAGTTGAGCATGTTAGCTCGCTCATTCAGCCTGCTCACGGAATCTCTGAACACGCGAGAGAATGAAAGCAACGTCATCACAAAACAGATGAGTGAATTGCTGACGATGAGCGATGTGCTGATCTCGACGTTGAACGTGGAGGACCTGCTGGGTGAGATCGTGTCCCGGTTGGGACAGATCATGCAGGTAAAAAGCGTGGCATTACTCTTGTATGGGCGCGAGATGCAATCCCCCTGGGCGGTTGCGCAATGGTCGAACCAGCGGCACCAGTTTAATGGATATGTGCCTACCGGCAGCTCAACACGGCAGCAGGGAGCCGTCACGGTGTATACAGATCCCGCTGGAGATATCGCCATGGTGGTGACTACAAAAATGGCAGCTATTCCGGTCATGGCATCTCGCTCAGTTCCGCCATCCAGTGGAAAACGCCCCGCAATGCGCGCGCCCGAGCTCACTTCCCAAACAGGGCAACCCAGAATGCCTCGCCCGCGTATTCCACGTCCTGCGCTGCGCGATCTTGATATGATCCTGGCACGTATGGCGATGCAGAAGCAGAGGATCGCGTACGGCGAAGATGTACAAAAGATCTACCAGGACCGTGGCGAAACCTGGTCGCGCATGGCATTAGAGGCGGGTTATCGTTCGGTGATTGCCGTGCCCTTGCTGTTACAAGAGCAGGCTATCGGCGCGGTTGTGCTCTATGGAGACAAGCCCTACCAGGTGAGCAGGCGTGATACGTTTCTCTTAAGCACCGCGGCAATACAGACAGCAATGGCCATTCAGAACGCGCTGCTATTCGCGGAAGTCAAGGATAAAAATGCGGCCCTTGAGCGCTTAGATCACCTGAAATCTCAATTTCTTGCTACTGTTACTCATGAGTTACGTACCCCGTTACACAGTATTATCAGCTATGGTGCATTACTATTAGAGGGGTTTGTTGAGGGAGGACTGACTGCCGAGCAGGAAGAGCATATTCAGTTCATGGTGCGCCGTGCTGAGGACCTTTCACGCCTGGTAGACGATATGCTGGATCTATCCAAGATCGAGGCAGATCGCCTGGAGGTCAAGGTTGAGCCGATGGCTTTGGAGCCGAGCTTGATGGAGGTCGTGAACCAGCTCAAGCCGATGGCAAACAATAAGGGCTTGCGCCTGGCGCTGGAAATGGATGGTGCTTTGCCGCTGGTGCTGGCAGATAGTCAGCGCCTACGGCAGGTGGTCATTAATATGGTCTCAAATGCCTTAAAGTTTACGGAAAAAGGTGGTATAACCATTCAATGTAGCTTGCTCGAGCGCTATGACATGCTGCGTATCGCGGTGAGTGATACGGGTATCGGGATTTCACCTGCCGCGCTTGATTATATTTTTGAGGCGTTTCGCCAGGCTGATGGCAGTACAACGCGCCGTTTTGGTGGCACGGGCCTGGGCCTGACGATTGCAAGGAAGTTGATCGAATTGCAAGGCAGCCTCTGCCGCGAGGGTACGCGTCTGATCATAGCGAGGTAGCACCGAGGAAAAAGTAGATATGAACACGACACCTACGTCGCCAGTTATGACACCTGGCACGCGCCAACCCACAATTCTTATTATTGAGAATGAAGTTTCAAATCGCATACTGATCGAGCGGGTTCTCTCTACACGAGGCTATCGCTGTGTTTCCGCTGCGAATGGGCGGGAGGCGCTGAATATTCTCGATCAAGAACAGGTAGATCTGATTCTGACCGATCTCTCGATGCCGGTGCTGGATGGCTATCGCACCACTCAGTTGATTCGCGAGCGTCCAGCCCTGGCGAATGTGCCGATCGTGGCCGTCACTGCTTATGCATTGAACGATGAGAATGAAGCGGCAATGCAAATCGGTTGCAATGAATACCTGACCAAGCCCTTTAAGCCGCGTCAATTGCTGGAACTGGTGGATAGATTGCTTCGAAGGGGCTAATAAAAAACCGCTAGCTTCTCTATTATCCGGGTAAATCTTCCTATCGAAAGATGATGACGGAGATCCCGGCACCTTGAAAGTCCTCCTCGAGACACTGGTCTTCTAATACGCTTGCCTTGAGCAATTGCGCAATATCGAGGATTGGACTTCTTATTGCCTAATCCTCGGAGTAGCACATCCAAATAGCCTATTATTTTGTAAATGAACTTGCAGAAGTTTATAATTGCACGGTCTGTTCAAAGCTTGCTTATACCTTCTAATGCGCGGTTATAGTTGGGATGGAGGAAATGCATCTTATGATTGATTACCCTTGCCCTTTATCCGCTCTAGCATAGTCATACAGCTTCAAAATTCTCTGCAAGATTCCGCATTCCCTGCGGAAAATTTACGTACACTGTCCTTCAGGAGGTGTAAATCATGCCAATGTCGGATGCATACAATAAAACTGATCGGCTGCATCAGATACAATTACTCTTCTGGAATAATCCAGGCAAGCGCCTTCGTACCAGTGAAATCGCAGTGAAACTGGAAGTAAGTGAAGATACTGCTCTCCGTTATTTAACAGAACTATCCTCTACTGGTCGCCTTCCTGTGGATAAGGATGGCTGGTACTGGCAGTTGGCACAAGACGCAAAATTTGAGTTGTTACCGATGAAGTTAAATTTGTCGGAGGGTACCGCACTCTATCTTGCCGCCCGGCTCCTTACACAGATTCATGACGAAGGTAATGAGCATATCCTATCAGCGCTAAGCAAGCTTATTAGTGGCATGCCAGCAACAATAGCGCCATATCAACAGGCGATTGTAGACCTGGCGAGAGAAAGGCAAAAAGGGCAGCATGATAAGTCAGGGATATTCGAGTCTTTAGCGCTCGGATGGGCGACTAGGCGGAAGGTGCGACTTGTGTACAGCCCGCCACGCCGCAGAACCTTCGAGTGCCAATTCTCACCCTACCTACTCGAGCCGTCAGCTGTCGGTCGTACCTTCTATGGTCTGGGTTACAGTAACCCACCTGGCGCTCTACGTACCTTCAAAATGGAACGTATCGAGCATGCGGAACTGCTGAAAGAAACCTTTGAGGTGCCTACGGATTTTGATGGTCCGGCACTCCTATCCAGAGCCTGGGGTGTGATGTATGGAGATGAGGAACCTGTGGAGGTGCGATTACGCTTCAGCCATTGGGTAACGAAGCGTGTCAAAGAAACACTCTGGCATCCAACACAGCAGATCGCAGAGACGGCAGAAGGGTGCGAGTGGTCCGCACAAATCGGCGACACATTAGAGATTGAAAACTGGATACGTGGCTGGGGGTCAGACTGTGAGGTGTTAGCTCCCCAGGGACTCAGGGAAAAAATGATAAAAGAGGCACGACGGCTAGCTCATATGTATGGAGTGATACCTGTTAAGTCGACACCACCTGATGAGCCAGATATCGATCTACTTTCTGGCATTTTTGGAGGATAAAGATGTCAACAGCAGAGAATTTTCAACTACGACCATTTCAGAGATCTGTATTCAACTATATCATGCAAGGACGAAGTGTCATCCTACAAGCTCCAACAGGTGCAGGAAAGACGAAGGCGGCACTGATGCCCTTTCTGCAAAACCTGGCACAACAAGGTAGTGCTCTTCCATATACTTGCCGCTACGCAGTTCCGTTGAGAGTACTGGCAAACCAATTTTACCGCGAATATCAGTCAATAGCTGCTAACATTGATAGAAAAGCTCCTACTCGCCTGGTAGATACCTACCGACAGATTGGACGAGAGGTCATCTCCATTCAAACAGGTGAGCAGCCCGTCGATCCACAGCTAGAATCTGCACTTACTTTCTGCACCATCGACCAACTTCTCGCCAGTTTTCTAGCGGTTCCCTACGGTGTTGGGTCCAATCGCGCTAATCTCAATGTTGGAGGCATTGTTGGATCATATCTCGTGCTTGATGAGTTTCACCTATACCCGCTCTTACGTGAAGGCAAAAGTATCTTTGGGGCGCGTACTACGGCTATTCAAATGCTGAGATTACTCAGGTCAATCACACCATTTGTACTGATGACGGCGACATTCTCAACATCTCTGCTGAATCGCTTGAAAGCTCTGCTCGATGCTGAAATTGTGACCGTCACCGATGAAGAGGAACTTCGAGAGATCGCCCAGGGGCGTACGCGCACCTTTTGGCGATCAAGCTCACCTTTGGATGCCGAGCGAATCCTGGAAGAACATGGCCAGAGAGGGCGTAACAAATGCACACTAATCGTGTGTAACACTGTGCTGCGAGCGCAGAAACTCTTCCTGGAGCTGAGAAAGGCGGAGATGGAAGGAACACGGGTTATCCTGCTACACAGCCGGTTTAGTATCGAAGATCGCAAGCATCTTTCTGAAGAAGTCGAGCGTGAACTTGGGCCGAAGCAATGGGACAATGGAACCTACCTGGGACGGGACATCATTGTGATTGCCACACAGGTAATCGAAGTGGGGCTGGATATCTCTGTACAAGTATTACATACAGAGAATGCTCCTGCTAGTAGCCTCGTTCAACGGGCCGGGCGCTGCGCGCGTTTTGCTCAACAGCAGGGAAATGTCTATGTTTATCCTCTACCTTTAGATGATGATGGAAAGGAAGCGAGTACGCTCCCATACGACAAGGATCTATGTTCAGCCACCTGGAATGCTTTCGAGCAGTTTAATGGCAAAGAAGTTGGCTTCTCGGAAGAGCAAGTGTTGATTGATGCAGTACATACCCAGGAAGACGAGGCCTTATTGGAGCAGTATGAGAAGAACGAAAGGGTAATTCTTGAACGTATCTTTGAAAGCTTCAATACTAACTATCGTGGTATCTCATCAACACTTATTCGCGAAGTTTCTCAAGTGCAAATACTGATTCATGATAATCCAGAAACGGCTATCCAAGAAACCCCATGGCGCTGGCAGAGCTTTGGTATGCACCCAGGTTCACTGGTTAGTCCAAAACGTTGGGAAGCGCTGCAAAAACGAGGCGAGGAACTAGGACTAGAATGGATCTGTAAAGAGGCACAACCATTTCAGGAAATTGCTGAACCTGATGGTGCCGACGGTATCGATAATCGGCAGAAGACAACGTATAGATGGGTTCCAGTGGCTAGCAAAGATGCGATACTACAGGCCCTCGTCATTGTCTTACCAAGTCAACTGGCCAGATACGACGATCAGCTCGGCTTTGTGGTGCTAGATGGCCAACTCGCTGTTGAACCGAACGACTACCAAAGTACGTTGGTGTCAGGGTCCACCGCAGATTACGAATATAGAGGTTCACGGCAGACCAGCTATCAAGACCACATCAGGGGCCTGATACAGGCATATAACGCTGGCATTAAAGACGAGATAGCCTACGTAGCACACCGTTTAGAGAAGCAAATGGGGTTATCCAATGGAATAGTCGATCAGGCGGTACGCCTGGCTATTGCCTGTCATGATCTTGGCAAACTGGACCAGGCATGGCAACAGTGGGCCCTATCCTGGCAAAAACTACTGTGGGAGAGACAGGGGTGGCATGAGTATCAAGTGTCTGACCCATCTTACTGCTATGCTAAAACGGACCACGATTATTCGAAGAAGCAGAAGGAATGGCAGCGCGATGTGAAACCCAAACGTCCCCCTCATGCCTGTGAAAGTGTTGCTATCGGGAGAAATCTGATAGGAACGAGTCTCGGTATTACAAAGACGGAAAGGAAGGAGTGTATTCCAGTGCTGCGTGCTGTCTGTGGAGCGATTGCCAGGCATCATACCTCACAGGCAAGTGAACATGGTCTGGTAACACTCAACGAAAACGCCAGGAACGCAGCCGAGGAAGCGCTGAAGATTTCACAACAAGGGGCGCAGTGGAGCTATAACACATCATTACTTTGTGTGCGCATTCCCCATGGTGATAATCTTGCGCCCTCAACTGCCTCAAGTCCTAAGCTGACCAGGCCAGAATGGGAACGTGACCACCTGGGCGAATTAGAGACTTGGCTCTATTTCGTCATCGTTCGCGCGTTGCGCCTGGCTGACCAGCGTGCAGGTTGATTGTTGTAAGTGTCTTCATGTCGATCAAGTTGAATTATAAACGAAGTGGAAGAAAGTTTATGGACGCGCAACATTACTACGTGGATAAGACGAGTGACACCTCAGCAGATACGCTTCTGGCAGTGGGCTTTGCATCATTGCTGAGCGAGGTATTGCGAAAAGTAAACAAACCAAGCAAAGGCATCGTGATACGGGACGCGGGCCCCTATTACGAGATACAATTGCCTATTCCTCTAACTGAGAGCGACCTGCAACACCTGGAGCCTTTTTCGATGACCTTTCCACTGGTGACAGAAAAGCAGGCTGATAAGCAGGCCAAACAAGGGCTAAAACTCGATGGCTTTCCTTATCAGGAGCAGCAGGAGATCAGCAAAGCCTATTATGAGAAACTGAGGAAACTACCACCAGAGTATCGAACCCCTGAGGCTCGTTTGAACAAGAGCCAATCTCCACTGCTTGCCGATATCCAGCAGCCTGACCCTAAGTTGGGACACTACCAGGCGATCAATCAGATGAAGATTGCCAGTTCGTTTAATGACCTGGCGCAACGTTGGCTCTATCTCGAACACTTGCAGCTTGAGCATATTCACCTTTTGCTCACGCTTTTTAGCAGCCCCAACAATGACATTCCTGCAGCTGTTGTTACCTATCAAAAGCTCGCTAAAGAGCATGGCTTGAAAGGAAACGGACTGGTCACGGCATTACAGATCATAAACCCAACGACGGGCAAAGGAGCTAACTATACAAAGGCGAGTGAACTCGCACGTGCCATTGGCAACCAGGATAGCTTCTGGTTGCTCGAACTGCTCAAGTTCGTTGGGTTTATGGATGCCGCCGCCCCCTACATTGTTAGGGGAAGCAAGGATCGCAAGACATATGTTTTGCAGCCAAGGATTATTGAACTCAGCACGCTTAAAGGCATGATGCATGATTTTCGAGCGGTGTGTTGGTCATCGACTGCTATCAAACTCGATATCATGGCATCGCTACGCTTTGCCCAGACATTTATCAAACACCGAGAGCAGGCACTCAGGGGTGAACAAGAGGATGATTTGTTTGAGGATGAGCAACTTTACAGCATTGCTCATGGATTTGAGGCTACTTTCTATAAAGATATGGGAAGCGCATATGCCACCATGAACGTGGCATCTATCAATCTACCACATTGGTTGCCCCCTATTGTAAGTCCTGATAGTGCCGAAGCTGCACAACAGGTAGTCAAGGAACACCTGCGCATCATCCAACAGATTCGCAACAGTAAAGGAGAGGAGGGTTCGGAAGAGTTTGAGCTCCTACGTTTCTATCGTGATTTTCTTTCAGGGCGCGATTTGAGAGCGTTTTGGAAGTTTACCACAGCCTACAGCAGCTATCTTATCAGCCAACGTGAAAAGGAGAAAGACCCCAAACGGTATATCAGCCAGTTTACTACCACCGGATTGGAGAACATTATCGAGATGAATAGCCTAAAAACACAAAAAAAGCTAACCGACATCACCAGTAACGAAGGGTTCAAACGGATCGCCTATACCATCCGTCAATCAACAGTGATAGCACAGTACCGGCGTTCCCAGTTGCGTGATCGCACATACGAAGTACGTTATGGCCTGGGACAGGAACTCATGCGTGAGGCCCGCTACAGTGACAAGTTCATAGCGGCGCTCTCCCGGTTTTTGCAGCAATATAACGCAGAGACGGCACGAGAAGAAGAAAAACTCGCCAATAAGCTTGCTCGCGCCCTTACCCCACATGATCGGCGTGCAAAGAAGTTGCGAGGAAGTGTTGCCTACACAGATATCGATGCAATCGCAGCCCTGATTGATGAATTTGGTTCTGAGCAGGTCTGCTCGTTGCTCGTTGCTTATGGCTATGCTCGTGATCCACACAAAGAATCCCTGGAAGGATCAGCAGATGATCTTGTCGATGACACTGAACTTCCCTCGACAGATCTTGAAGATAGCTCTTCTACCGATGAAGAGTAATCACAGATTAGCTCAATAATAGAAGAAAGAAGGACATCACTTATGAAAACACCTATCGCATCCCTCTCTATCGCAGCTCGTGCTACCCTGGATATGCATAGTCTGAACAACGAGGGCGGTGAGGGAAACCAGATTCAGACACGTATGGTCGATATCGTCGATCACAGGGGAGAGCTGCACAATGTTAACGCTATCTCCGGGGATATGCTCAAGCACATACTGATGGAGCACTATTATCAGTTGGCTCGTGGGCAACACCTCGCACTTTGTCAGAGTTGCCAACGTTTTAACGCTAACCGAATCAATGCTGATAAAGACTTTATCAAGCGCACCGAAACCGATAAAGTAAGCGATGCTGATTTCATCGATCAGATGCTTCAGACCTGCGCTATCGATGATGTAGCGGGTATCCTGGTGACTGAGAAACGTTCGTTGCCGCGCAAATCTATTACAGAGTTTGGTTGGGTGCTGGGTTTACCGGGCAAGGTAAGCACCAGTAGCTACTTCCATGCTAAGTATGTTGCTGAACGTAGCTCCGAGAAAAGGGCTGAAGATGCGGATAATCAAAAAACTGGAGCGAACCTGGGCCAAAGCATCTTCCATCGCCCGGCATCGAGTGGTATCTACGCTATCGTCTGCCACCTGGAACTGGCGCGTATTGGCTACAACGATATTAAACAATCCTATGCTATTGACGAGGCCGAGAGACTGCAACGTGCTTCTCTGCTACTGGAGAGTATCCTCTACACCTTCATTGAACTTAACGGAGCGATGCGCTCAACCCAGCTTCCCCACCTTGTCGCGTTGGAGGGAGTGCTTACTAGCAGCACCGGTGTGATACCCGCTCCATTAATCAGTCCGTTGATAGGGGGCAGTGATGATAATTCCGCATATCGAGAGCAGATGAAAGACATTGTCTTTGCTCTCAACGGTGATGAGGGTGAAAGTGTAAAGATGCTTACTTTCGATACTATTAGCGACTTCGCCACACAGATGCGTACATTGATCGACTCGAGCTCACCGTTTGAGTTAGCAGCCGGGCGATAACTCGGCGAAGAGAGGTCTACTATGTGGATTGTCGCTCAGTACCTGCCCGTAGCTCCTTTTTCGCTCAAGCCAGCGGCAGCAACCTCATCAGGAGGCAAGACGCTTCTTGCTCCCACACCCTATGCGATCAAGATGGCGCTACTGGATGTTGCTATCCGCACCTTAGGGCTTGCTGATGGAGAGCGTCTTTTTCCTGATTTGCGTGATCTTTCTATCTCTCTTGCAATGCCCATAGATCTGGTGGTAATCAAAGGTTTCAGTAAGATACAACGTCCACTGAAGGACAAGGGAGATGAGCAAAAAGCGCTGGAAGCGCAAGCACGCGGCCACTGGCCTATGCAGCCTACAATCGCCTATCGTGAGTATGTCTATTACCGAGATGCCTTCCAGCTCGCTTTAACATCTTCGTCAGAAGAGAGACCATTGCCATCAGAACTTTATCAACTACTCACTTACATCAACTACTTTGGCAAGCGCGGAAGTTTTGTACAGATAGTGGGACCTCCACAGCGTATGGAGCAATTGCCTGACGATCAGTTCATCGAGTTAACACCAGATACTCTACGGCCGTTTCACACCAGCGGGACGTTGCAAGTGCTCGATGATTGTGGGAAAAGTCTGACGTTTCAGCGAGCCAACATTTATAGCACTGAGCGCATTACCGTTGGTAAAGAGCGTGTGCTGCGTCATGTTGTACTGCCCTATCGACTGACTCGTTCTAGTCGGAGTTATAGTTGGTACCGGCGCATCTCGGAGGAGCAGTGAGATGGGATCTCTGGTTACACATCACTTCCTTTTTACGACAGAGGTGGTCAGTCTACTGGAACTAGACGAGCATAGCGGTGCCGCGTTGCGCGGGAATTTCTTTGATGCAGTTTGGACGCGCTTTTGTAATAATAAAGCAGCTCCGACCTGCGCAAGCTGCCCACTGCATACGATGTGTCCTGTTAGCGCCCTGGTAGCTCCATTGCGTGAAGAGAATGAGCGGGGGCAAGATCTTCCACGCCCGTATGTCATTGTCCCCCCGATAGGAGGCAAAAAACAGTACGAACCGGGAGCGCAATTGATTTTCGGAATCACACTCTTTGGTAACATTGTGCAGCTTTTCCCATACATCATTCTGGCAGCCAATGCTCTGGAGTCAAAAGGATTGGGGCGCAGGTTGGATGAGAATCGCGGGCAGCGTGGAAGGTTCAGGATCAGGCGGATCGAATCATGTAATCCGATAAGTGCTGAACGGCAAGTTGTCTATCAAGAAGGGAAACCGAAGGCTGGCGTTCCGACTGTTTCAGTGACATCAGCAGATGTGGCAGCAAGAGTGGCAACACTTTCAACCAGTAAGATAACACTCGACTTTCTCACACCAACACGCATCGTGTACAAGGAAAAATTAGTGCATCATGCTGCGTTTCGTCCTCTGATATTGCGCCTGCTAGAGAGATTGACCGCTCTGGAGCAGGAGTATGGCAGTAAAGAAGGTCAGAGTTCTACGAGCCGCTGGCGAGAGTTGGCCCAGCTTGCAGGAGATGTGCAATGTGAGTACGATGAGACACGATGGGAGGATCTGCGCAGCTACTCCAGGCGTCTGCATAATACAACGCCCATCGGTGGTATCCAGGGGCGGGCAACGTTTGCCGGCGACCTTGCGCCATTTCATGAATTGCTGGCCTGGGGGGAACTCATACATGTTGGTAAAAATGTAGTGAAAGGAAACGGATGGTATAGGATCGAGAACTAATTGTATCGCCATGAATTCGTTGAAGAATAGGAACTCTGTTCTAAAATCGCTAAAAGATTCCGTATTACCTGCGGAATCTTTTTCTATACTGCTCTTAGCTGCATTGTTTAGTAATACACAGTATGAAGGAGCAAGTATGGAACTGATTGTCGAAGGCCGAGGCTTATTCGTAGGAAAGCACCAGGGAAGATTGCGGGTGACACGCGAGCAAAAGACTGTGACGGAAGTCCCTCTAATCCACCTGGATCAAGTGATCGTTATTGATAGCGGTGTCGCTATCTCAAGTGATGTGGTTCGTACCTGTGTTGAGGAGGGTATCCCCATTCATTTTCTTAGTCAGTCAGGACGTGCCATCGCAGGGCTGTACTCGGCTGGACTTACGGGAACCGTTTTGACCCGCAGGGCACAATTAATGGCATATGAGGATGCCAGGGGTGTGGCTCTTGCCAAGGCGTTTATAGCAGGGAAACTGGAGAACCAGGCCAATCTACTCCGTTATATGGCAAAGTATCGCAAAGAAACTGACTATGCACTCTACGAAGAAATGATGCTGGTGGCACTAGAGATGCGAGAATATCTTCATGAACTGGAGCAATTAAAAGGTGAGAATATTGAGACCATTCGTGAACGACTCCTCTCGGTCGAAGGCCGTGCCGCCCAGCGCTACTGGAATACGATTGCGCGCATTATACCCATCGAGTTAGATTGGCCTGGTCGAGAAACACGAGGAGCGACAGATCGCTTTAACTCGGCATTAAATTACGGCTATGGTATCCTCTATTGCCAGGTGGAACGCGCGCTAACGCTGGCCGGCCTCGATAGTTATGGTGGCTTTCTTCACGCTGATCGACCGGGGAAACCGAGCCTGGTGCTTGATCTGATTGAAGAATTCCGTCAGACGGTGGTTGATCGCACGATTATTGGCCTGGTCAATAAGCACTTTGCTATCGAGCACGATGAGGATCACCGCTTGACCGAAGCGACGCGCAAGAAGCTGGCAGAGAAGGTGTTGGAGCGATTAGAAAGTAGCGAACTTTATGAGAAGAAGCGGCAGGCACTCCGCTTCATTCTTCAAAGCCAGGCACGGCACCTGGCATTATTCGTACGCGCTGAACGAGAACGATACGAGCCGTTTGTGGCAGGATGGTGAAATGCAGTGCGTTGTCTACTCATCTACGATATCACCCATGATGGAACACGTACCAAAGTTGCTGATGCTTGCCTGGATTATGGCCTGCAGCGTATTCAGTACAGCGCATTCTTAGGAGAACTCAGTTGGACACATCAAAAAGAACTGCTCTTGAAGATAAAACGGCGGATTGGCAAAAATGATGCCAACGTACAACTATTCCCCCTTGACGAGAAAAGCTGGACAGGTCGCCGTGTGATTGAACAGAAGAAAGAAGAATAAGCACATGTCAAATTGGTTGCTGGAGGTGACTGATCTTAAACAATATACCTGTTGTCCACGTATCGTTTTTTATCGCTACTGTCTGCCCAGAGTTCGGCCCATAACCTATTCAATGGAAGAAGGGATTCGCTGCCATGAAGAAGAGGAAACCCGCGAGGAGCGCCGCGGCCTGCGCAACTATGGACTGACTAGTGGAGAACGGGTATATCGTCTTCCTCTCCAATCCACGAAGCTTGGTTTGACTGGCCGTGTAGACCTGGCGATTGCCACGCCATCACGAGAGGTCCCTGGTGCCGAAGCAATAGTGGTCGAGTACAAACTTTCCGAACAGAAGGCCGGTTCCCACTTTACGCTACAATTGGCGGCCTATGCCCTGCTTCTAGAAGAAGCATGGGGATTGCCCGTTAATCGAGGGTTTCTATATTCGATTCCTCTGCGAAAGGCAGAATCGGTAGCGATCACGCAACATCTACGGCGAAAAGTTATGCAAACGGTATCGCAGATCCGGCAGATAGTGGAGAGCGAGATTATGCCTTCTCCTCCAAGTTCATTGCGGCGCTGTGTGACATGTGAGTTTCGACGCTTTTGCAATGACGTCGTCTAACCACTCCTGCCAAAAATTTGTGTTTCTGAGCGTAGGATTCGCAAATCGTGTAGGAAGTTGATGGATAACCCATGATTCTGCTCATTTAAAACGAGCGGGTGTCGTATTTTGTGCTCAAGCCAGGCAACGTTTACATCGCAAATATCCCCTCTTCGCTGGCAAAAATGGAGTTGCGAGCCAGAGTGCTTGCTTGTCTATGTTAAAATATGGAAAGGCACAAATTCAACGCACCTGGAAGCACGAGAAAGCCCATTCCCTGGTTAAAAGCCGAAATACGGCAACAGTCTTCAACTCGTGAGGGCGGTTGCATAGGGTTCGACCCGTCTGAGGGTACTGCAAGCTTTGCGCCGCTATCAGCAAAGTGAGCATGGCAGAGTTGCATAGGGTTCGACCCGTCTGAGGGTACTGCAAGAGGTCTTGCACATTGGGTCCATCGGTAAACTGCCAGGTTGCATAGGGTTCGACCCGTCTGAGGGTACTGCAAGACCCCTTGACCTGCGTGGTACTTGCGCTCATCGCAGGGTTGCATAGGGTTCGACCCGTCTGAGGGTACTGCAAGAAATACGACGTTGTTCCCGAGCACATCGCTATTCCCGTTGCATAGGGTTCGACCCGTCTGAGGGTACTGCAAGAGTTCCTATTAAATCGCTGGCCGTTGGCAATCTTCGTTGCATAGGGTTCGACCCGTCTGAGGGTACTGCAAGGACGCTCTTAAACAGGGCATCGATGCGGTCAGCAATGTTGCATAGGGTTCGACCCGTCTGAGGGTACTGCAAGACTGGTAAAATTTGTCCACGCTGCCACGCTAAAAAGGTTGCATAGGGTTCGACCCGTCTGAGGGTACTGCAAGACACCGGCTGGCACGCCCCCAAGCCACAGCACGCGCAAGTTGCATAGGGTTCGACCCGTCTGAGGGTACTGCAAGAGGAACGCAACCACGACGCCAACCGCCGCAAAGAGGTTGCATAGGGTTCGACCCGTCTGAGGGTACTGCAAGTGGTCACTTCGATGATCAAAGCGCCATAGAGCATGGTTGCATAGGGTTCGACCCGTCTGAGGGTACTGCAAGTGTCCGATGATTGTGCCGCGCTCACCGTGATACCAGTTGCATAGGGTTCGACCCGTCTGAGGGTACTGCAAGATCGATCTTCTCATCCTGTGAATACTGGATACAGTGTTGCATAGGGTTCGACCCGTCTGAGGGTACTGCAAGCTGATGGGCAAGGCGTGGTGCTCTACATGAACGACGTTGCATAGGGTTCGACCCGTCTGAGGGTACTGCAAGTGAGCACAAGTCAGTTGATGGAGATGTGATGCGCACGTTGCATAGGGTTCGACCCGTCTGAGGGTACTGCAAGATGCTCAGTCCAAACGGCGGCGGGTTGCCCATCGATGTTGCATAGGGTTCGACCCGTCTGAGGGTACTGCAAGATCGACTGTATCCGCCGCTGCCACACTCTCAATCAGGTTGCATAGGGTTCGACCCGTCTGAGGGTACTGCAAGAATATTACGGAGTAGCGCCGTGGGAACTGATGGAAGTTGCATAGGGTTCGACCCGTCTGAGGGTACTGCAAGGGTTCTTGGCGATCTGGTTGGTGCTCGTTGCATTCTGGTTGCATAGGGTTCGACCCGTCTGAGGGTACTGCAAGTACGAGGGGCTATAGCCACAAACGTTATCTTCGATGTGGTTGCATAGGGTTCGACCCGTCTGAGGGTACTGCAAGTGCACTGCGAGATCAGCGCCGAGAGCACCGTGTCGTATTGTTGCATAGGGTTCGACCCGTCTGAGGGTACTGCAAGTTCACACCGCAGGCTGATAAGGTGGTACGCTCAACGAGTTGCATAGGGTTCGACCCGTCTGAGGGTACTGCAAGACCATTCGTTTGATGCGATCGGCTTATCATAGGCTTGTTGCATAGGGTTCGACCCGTCTGAGGGTACTGCAAGCTGGCGGTTTCTGCTCGTTTCTATCAGCGTATCGGCGTTGCATAGGGTTCGACCCGTCTGAGGGTACTGCAAGGCGAGATGCACGGCTTTATTGGCGCGATCGATGTGCTTGTTGCATAGGGTTCGACCCGTCTGAGGGTACTGCAAGAGGTAGCACAAGTCACCGGCCTGGTATGGCCTCGGGTTGCATAGGGTTCGACCCGTCTGAGGGTACTGCAAGACTCAAATACGTCCACCTGCGGGCCGCGCTTGAAGTTGCATAGGGTTCGACCCGTCTGAGGGTACTGCAAGAACGTCACCAACACCTACACGTTTAGCGCCTGGATCGTTGCATAGGGTTCGACCCGTCTGAGGGTACTGCAAGTTGGCGGCGCGCTTGTACTATAGCAAATTGTCTATCCGTTGCATAGGGTTCGACCCGTCTGAGGGTACTGCAAGAGCTTGCCGGTGACAACCTCGCTGCGCACACCCTCACGTTGCATAGGGTTCGACCCGTCTGAGGGTACTGCAAGATGATCAGAGGAACATTCCTCGACTAGATGAGGAAAGGGTTGCATAGGGTTCGACCCGTCTGAGGGTACTGCAAGTTTGGCTCGCTGCTCTCGTCGCTCATCCCAAGGCAGGTTGCATAGGGTTCGACCCGTCTGAGGGTACTGCAAGTGGTGCGCGGTGTAGAACAGGATGTCGCCTGGGGCGTAGTTGCATAGGGTTCGACCCGTCTGAGGGTACTGCAAGTCATCGAGCGAAGCGTGTGTATCGACATGCCGCTGCAGTGTTGCATAGGGTTCGACCCGTCTGAGGGTACTGCAAGATCGTCGAGGCGTCTATTTGCTTCCCCATGTCGCTATAGTTGCATAGGGTTCGACCCGTCTGAGGGTACTGCAAGTTCAATGACCGCGCTGGCTATGTTGCCAGTAAGATCAAGTTGCATAGGGTTCGACCCGTCTGAGGGTACTGCAAGCGCATCAGGCAGAGCGCAGACGGGATCCACTGGAGGTTGCATAGGGTTCGACCCGTCTGAGGGTACTGCAAGGATAAAGGGGCATTCGTTCGCTCGTGCCTCACCGAAGTTGCATAGGGTTCGACCCGTCTGAGGGTACTGCAAGGTTGGGGTATATCCACTGATAGTACACCTGTCTTTCGTTGCATAGGGTTCGACCCGTCTGAGGGTACTGCAAGTGAACCAGCTACCGGCAACAACAGCGCCAACAACATGTTGCATAGGGTTCGACCCGTCTGAGGGTACTGCAAGATGTTTATTCCTCCATTTCGTATGTACGTTAATATTGGGTTGCATAGGGTTCGACCCGTCTGAGGGTACTGCAAGATAACCGTGCTATCTCATCATTCTATCTCTGGTGCTGGTTGCATAGGGTTCGACCCGTCTGAGGGTACTGCAAGGGCGTCCACAGGATCGAAAACTACTTGGAAGCCTGGTGCATAATTAAGGGACCATTTCGGGAATAAGAGGCGTTCCCCAAACAACTTCTCTTTTTATGCGCGAGCTGATACAGCGATACAATGGACACAAATGATACAAATGATACAAATGATACAAATGATACAAGTGTTGCAAGTGTTGCAAGTGTTACAAGTGTTGCAAGCGTTACAAGTGTTACAAGTGCGACAAACCTCATGGGAAATGCAATAGTAAGCTGCATAGGGTTCGACCCGTCGGAGGGTACTGCATGTCGATCTGTTAGTGAGTCGCCGTGTACATTCTGGGGAAGAGGTAGCACATTTTGCAAGAATTTGTTATGATACATGTTAATAAATTTGATCACCTACCTGGCCGGTCATACTCGTGAGGTGACCGGTCAGTCTCATTGGGGTTACCATTACTGAAGAATGGACTGGGAGTTTGGTACTATGGATATCCGTTTAGCAAATCAGGCAGTGAAAGATGTGCAAGGCGATGCCCTGGTCGTGGGTGCGGCTTACAAGAAGGTGGGGCAACACACAAAAGATCTTGTGTTAGCCGGGGCTGCCAGGGATGTTGACAGCCTGCTGGGTGGGCTTATTCACGCTATCTCTAGCGATGGAGAGTTCAGAGGCGACCAGGGAGAACTGCTTACCCTGCACCCGGCGGGTCAATTAGCTGTCAAACGTGTGATCGTTGTAGGTTTAGGTGCCCAGGAGAAAATTGATGTGCGCGTAATGCACCGCGCCAGCGCTACTGCCGCTCGCCATTTGCAACAAACCGGGGCACACCAGGTCACCCTTGCGGTCCCAGCAGAGGAATTTAACATTGATCTTGCAGAAAGCGTACAGGCGGAGATAGAGGGAGCATTATTCGGCCTGTATACTTTCAAAAAGTATAAGCATACAAGCGCTGGCGGGAATGGGCCGGGTATCACCAGCGTCAACCTGCTGGCCGGTACTGCAAATAGTGCCGCACTCGAGCGAGCAATGCGGCGTGGTAGTGTGCTGGCGGAGGCCACAAACTTTGCGCGTGACCTCGTAAATGAGCCACCCAATGTGCTGACCCCATCCGAACTGGCTAATCGCGCGGGTGCGATGGCGACGCAATTTGGGCTTGAATGCGAGATACTAGACCGGGCTCGCATGCAGGAATTGGGCATGGGTGGACTGCTTGCAGTGGCGCAGGGCAGCGCAGAGCCTCCTAAATTCATTATCCTGCGTTATCGCGGCGCTCCCCAAAGCAGTGAAGGGGGCATCGCGCTTGTTGGTAAGGGTATCACGTTTGATAGCGGTGGTCTCTCAATCAAAACTGCTGAGCAGATGCAAACTATGAAGACCGATATGGGAGGAGCTGCAGCGGTTATCGGTGCGATGTCTGCCATTGCAGCCTTAAAACCGGCTATCAATGTCACCGCCCTGGTTCCGACGACCGAGAATATGCCGGGCGGCAGCGCTTATCGACCGGGCGATATCCTGCGTATTATGAATGGGAAGACAATCGAGATCGACAATACAGATGCCGAGGGACGCCTGGTGCTGGCTGATGGGTTGTCTTATGCAGTAAAAGAGGGCTTAGCGCCAATCATTGATGTGGCAACGCTGACGGGCGGCATTGTAGTTGCGCTTGGTACAGTGATGACGGGTTTGTTCTGTAACGATCAAACACTCTGTGACGAGCTTATTGCAGCCGGAAAAGTTGCCGGAGAGAAGTACTGGCCCATGCCGTTAGACGAAGAATATGAAGAAGACATCCAGAGCGACATCGCTGACATTAAGCAAACTGGCGGACGCACTGCTTCTTCGGCAAAGGCGGCGAAAATCCTGGAACATTTTGTGGGAGATGCGCAGTGGGCTCATCTCGATGTTGCTGGTACGAACTACATCGATTATCAAAAGCCGTACCAGGAGAAGGGCGCTACCGGGGTTACCGTACGCACCCTGGCGGAGTTTGTACTTCGGAGAGCGGAGTAACCTTTTACTTGAGCCTCTCCGTGGTGAATTGAAGAGAAATGGAAGACTGTTTATGCTTGGGCAAGAGACAACGGTACCGGACTTCACGAGTAAGGATGCGCGCATAGCCGAGTTGCTCGATGATATGCACGAAATCCAGGATCTCAAGGCTTTGGGTGACCTGGCGGAGTGGGATCAGAATACCGAGATGCCGGAGGGGGCGGCAGAAGTACGCGGTTACCAAATGGCGACACTTCAGGGGGTAATGCATGAACACTGGACAGACCCAAAACTGGGAAGTCTGCTCCGTGAGTTGAGCGCGCTAGTCGACCGGTCGGACTATACAGATGCAGACCGCGGCTTAGTGCGCGAGGCGCAGCGTAATTACGACCGCTCGACAAAATTGCCACGCAAGCTCATAGAGGAGATGACTCGTGTGCAGGCTGGCAGTTTCAATGCATGGCGGCGTGCCAGGGAATACAACGATTTTGCCAGCTTCGCCCCGTGGCTCAGCCGCACCGTCGCTCTGCAACGTGAGATTGCGGACCGCCTCGGCTATGTTGATACACGTTATGATGCACTTCTGGACCTGTATGAACCAGGCATGACGGTGAGCAAGCTCGATAGGCTGTTTGCACCCGTACGCGAGGTAAGCACGACATTGCTGAGGCGTATTGAGGCCAGCGGCAATACGGTCGATGACTCCTGTCTACAGGGAGAATTCTCGGAACAGCGGCAGGTAGAATTATGCAAGATATTGCTGCGTGGCATGGGTTACGACTTCTCGCATGGTGGCATTGCTATATCGCCGCATCCTTTCACTACAAGTTTTGGCAGTCCATTCGATGTACGTGTCACTATTCATCCTGATACGTTTCTCCTTCAAGCAGCGGTGATGGCTGCGATTCACGAGGGAGGACATGCTCTCTATGAGCAGGGAAGCGCTCCTACGCTTGTGCGCACCCCTGTTGCCGGTGGTACATCCATGGGGGTGCACGAGTCGCAGTCACGCTTGTGGGAAAATGAAATTGGGCGTTCAGAGGCGTACTGGCGAGGCCAGTTTGCTGCTGTGCGTGAGGCTTTCCCTGAGCACTATGCTTCCGTGGATGCTGCCGCGTTCGCCCGCGCACTCAACAAGGTGCAACCGAGTCTGATTCGCATCGAGGCTGACGAGGTGACGTACAACCTGCATATTATCGTGCGCTATGAGCTGGAGAAGGCGCTTGTCAATGGTGACGTGGCTGTTGAGACGCTGCCGAGCCTCTGGAATGCGAAGTATCGTGAATACCTTGGTGTCGAGCCTGCGACAGATTCTGATGGTGTGCTGCAAGATATTCACTGGACCTCCGGCTTTGGCTACTTCCCAAGTTACACGCTGGGTAATCTCTATGGTGCGCAGATTTTCTACGCACTACGCAGGGCATTTACGAACCTCGATGAGCGGCTGGCGACCGGTGATACGGCTTTCATCCTGGATTGGCTGCGCGAGAATATGTATTCCTTCGGCGCAATCTACCAGCCTGAGGCGCTGATAAAGCGCGTGACGGGCGAGTCGCCCAATCCTGAGTACTTTGTGCGCTACCTGACCAGCAAGTTTGAGGCGATATATAACTTGCCCCGTACTTCCTGATAAGAAGATGAAAGGGTAGCATCAGGCAGGCACGACCAGGTTACCTTCAAGAGATAACCTGGTCGTGCCTGCCTGATGTAGATTCGTGATGAATAAGGATACGCAAAATATCCCTTAACCTCACACGGCTCGGGCCATGCGTTTTTCCCTTTGACAGCCTTACCAAGCCACTCGAAACAGGCAAGATGTGTCACTAAAAGCTATGTTATAATATCGCTATGAAGATTCGTACACGCTACTTTGCCTCGTTCCGTGAGACAATTGGACGGAACGAGGAAATATTGACGCTGCACGAGGGAGCTACTGTCGCTGACGTGTGTGCGTTACTCCTCAGCCGCTACCCACGCCTGCAAGCTATTATGGAACGCTCTGCCTGCGCCGTCAATCATAGCTATGTGCCCTTGGATACAATACTTCATGAGGGCGACGAGCTTGTCTTTATTCCCCCGGTAGGCGGGGGTACGCTACCAAGTCAGGAGCATCCGCTATGGAGCCTTTGATTCTAATAACACATGAGCCGCTTGACCGCAATGCACTTGTCGCTGCCGTAACTCATCCAGGCGCGGGAGGTATCGTGGTCTTTGAGGGCGTGGTACGTGACAATGCACGAGGCAAACAGGTACGCTATCTCGAATATGATGTCTATCCAGAGATGGCGATACAGCAGATACGCGCCATTGTTGCTGAAGCACAACAGCGTTGGGGAGTTCGGCATGCCGCGGTGGCACACCGCATTGGGCGACTCGAAATCGGGGAGGCCAGTGTGATCATTGCCGTGGCGACTCCCCACCGCGGCGAAGCTTTTGAAGCCTGTCGCTATATTATTGATACGCTCAAGATGACCGTGCCTATCTGGAAGAAAGAGGTGGCTACCAGTGGAGAGGAGTGGGTAGAAGGATGAAATGTCGCACGCTTTGTGCTTCTCTTCGTGATATAGATGAGAGCGTAGAGGGTTACGCTCTAGATTTTTTTATGGTACAGTTAGTTATAAGTAGTCATTGTTTTCCCGGAGAAAAGCATAGTGTTTTATCTAATGTTTATGCGTAGGTTTTCTCCCGGAGGTCGTTGATGAACTTATTCGAAAAGCAATCCCGGCTCAACCAACTCTTCACCCAAAGTCCTGTTAACGCTGCCTACCTCGCAGGCTCTCTCTCGACTCGGACTACGTTTGGACACCTTAGCGATGTAGATATCGCCATCTTGCTGATGGAGCAGATTAAGTCAGATCAATTTCTTGATTACCAGCTCTACTTCTTTAGTGAGTTGGCGAAAAGGTTGGAGTCTGACAATATCGACGTGATGATCCTGAACCAGGCATCTCTCCTACTCAAGCTGCAGGTGATTAAGTATGGCCAGATACTCTTCAGTCGCGACGAGAAGCTGCGCGTGGCGTTTGAAACGAAGGCGGTGATGGACTACCTTGATTTCAAAAAATTCGATGAGATACAGAACCAGGCGCTAGGCCGCCGTCTCTATGGCCAGGTTTTGCCGGTTGATAAAGAACTGCTGCAGAAACACCTGAAGCAATTGCGTGAAGCACTGGCCATTCTACATGATTTGGGTGAAACAAAGCGCGAGGAGTTTACTGCAGATTATCATGTTTATGGCCTGGCTGAGCGATACCTGCAAATAGCGATCGAGGCGTGCCTGCAAATCTGTGGCATCCTGGTGGCTTCGCTTGGGCTACGCCGTCCAGAGGGCTATTACGAGTTACTGAGCATTGTGGCTGCTCAACAAATCATTCCGCCTCCACTTTCCTATCGCCTGGAGGTTCTGACTAACCTGCGCGATGACCTGGTACATGATCCCAGTAAGCTGAACCGCGATCTCCTCTATGACCATATCCAGCAGCGTCTTGGAGATTTAGAGGCGTTTGCCAATACGGTTGAAGAGAAGCAGGCAATGTGAGTGCGAGTCATTCCTGCATCTTTGCAAAAAATTTGTGTTGTGGAGCACCGCCTTTGCTCCACAACACAAATTTTTTGCAGTGATATTTCCTTATCAAGGTTGGTCTACTTACTCTCGGGCGGCTCGCAGGGTATTTGCCTGCTCCATGGCTTCAGCTGCCTCCTCTGGATGGCCCATCTCCTCATGTATCTGCGCGAGTGTTTCATAGGCGAGGATCATCGAGGGGTCCATTGCAATGGCCTGTTGGGCCATTTCAAGGGCCTCATCATAGCGCTTGACTTCGCGCAGCGTGTCGGCGAGGTCGTTGTAATAGTCGGCATTGAGTGGGTCGCTATCAATGGCGTCCTCGTAGTTTTCGATGGCCTCATCATGACGACCGAGCGCGTCGTATGCTGTGGCAAGCTGGTAATAGCCCTCCGGATCATCATGGAAGCGCTCGAGTAATGTCTGGCTGGTCTTGATGGCGTCGTCATAACGTCCCATACTATTATAGGTATCCGCGAGACCTGCATAGGCTGCAGCAAGGTCATCCTGGTCCAGGTCGTTGCTGGCATCGCTCAAAGCCTGGTAGGCATTCACAGCATCATCATAACGCTCGTTCTCCAAGTAGGCTTCCGCTAGACTAAAGCGGGCAGTGTAGCGGGTGGGGTCAAGCAGGATGGACCGTTCATACGCACTAATGGCTTCTTCAGTGTTGCCCTGGAGTGAGCGCCAGGTACCAAGGTGTTCCCAGGCATCGGCATCATCAGGTGCTTTGCTTACGATATGCTCATAGGCATCACCGGCCTGCTCAGGATCGCCCATAGCCTCGTAAACTGCTGCCAGTGTGTCATAGACGGTTCGATCTTCAGGATCAAGACCGAGCATCTGGTTAGCAACGGAGAGGGCCTGGTCATACCGTCGCATGTCAAGGTAAAGGCTGGCAAGTTCGGCATAGCGGGATGTGTCGCTTGGGTTTTCGTCAACATGTCTTTCTTGTGCCATAATGCGACGCAATTGCTCGTCCACCCGCTCACGTACGTCACGCAAGTTATCGGCGGTCAGGGTATTTTCAGGATTGAAGATCAGTGCCTGGCGATAGGCCTGGATTGCGTCGTCATACATGTTTTGCGCGCGATAGGAGTCTCCTACGTTAAGGTAGAGCTCGTCGTTGTCGGGGTCGAACTCGAGGGCTTGCTGAAAAGTCTCCAGAGCTTCCTCGTTCATACCTATTTCGCTGTAGAGGTTCCCCAGGTTGGTGTATGCATCAATAAGCTGGGGATCAAGATCGATGGCTCTCCGGTAGCCGGCGATAGCTGCCTCGGAATCGCCAAGAAATTGTTGGGCTAATGCCAGGTTATAGCGAGCACGAGCATTGTTAGGGTCTGCATCGACAGCTTGCTGGAAAGCTTCCGCTGCGCGCTCGTAGTCTCCTTCTTGTGCGGCAGCGTTGCCTTTGTCCGTCCACTCTTGTTCTACCGGGTTTGGGGCCTGCCCTCCAGTACCGTTCTGGCTGGTAGTATCGCCGTTGACTGTGTTTTGGTTCTCATCCATAATATATACCCTGTTTCTCCTCTATGTTCGTACCTGCACACCTTTCTGTATGCTAGTGGTGCTAATAATAAGTTGAAATTCCTTGCGTAGTATAACACGTTCAGCCTGCGGCTTCTAGCCCCAGGAGCCGAGAAACCTTTTTTCTTATTTCGATAAGCGCAAGGTGACCTGAAATTCGTAGCGAGCGCCTGGAAAGAAGAGTTCTGAGTACTCTATGGGTAATCCTGTCTGATCGAAGGTTGTGCAGATGAAACGTAAACCAGGCTCGTTGGGTTGTACTTGCAGGAGTTCAGATTCGCGGGTGGAGGCTTTATCACCGGTGATGCTATATTCGGCAATGTATGGGCTGAGTCCTTCGCTTGCCATCAGTTGATAGAGAGAGCCCTCGGCTACTTCTTTTGCTCGCTGGTAGACGCCAGCGGCCTGGGGATAAGGTAGATAGTCAATCTCATAGGCGATGAGAACGCCGTCGGCGCTGCGCAAACGCTCCAGGCGCACCATTTGTTCCTCGACCGTTAAACGCAAGCGCTGGCGTATAGCCTCGCTGCCACGCACAAGCTCGTTGATCAGTAAGACGCCTCCGGGACGTTTACCGCGTCGTTTGAGTTCCTCTGTCAGGCTAGTCAGTTCGCTGAGAGTTTGTTGAACTCGCGGTTCGCACACAAATGTGCCCTTGCCGTGCTGTCGATATAACAGGCCTTCGTTTACTAATTCTGTGAGGGCCTGGCGCACAGTAGCACGACTGACTCGATAGCGCGCCACGAGTTCCGGTTCAGAGGGTATGGCGGTATGCGGAGCGAGATGGCCGGCGCGGATCTGCTGCCTGAGTACTTCTTTGAGTTGGTAGTAAAGTGGAAGTGGATTTGATCGTTCCAACGTTGGCATATTCGGTTCCCCCTATGTCCAGACAACCACCTGGAAACAATTTTTAGTGTACGAGTAGACTATATCATAAAAACTGATGTCTCTCCAAGAGGGGAGAGACATCAGTTGTCTAAGAGAGGATCGATAAAGCAAAAGCTGCTCACAGATCTTCAAAATTAAGCAGCTCCGACGCCATTATCGGCGAGGACCCGATCGATCTCATTCTTCAAGCGCATCGGATGTGGTCCGATTAAACGACCAATTTCGCGGCCTTGATTGAAAATGATCAGGGTTGGAATAGCCTGAACGCGGAATTGGACGGGAATGCCCTGGTGCTCGTCGGTATCAATTTTAGCAAAGCCCAGCTTTCCCAGGTATTCATCGCTCAATTTCTCATAAACAGGGGCAATTGCGCGACAGGGGCCACACCAGGCAGCCCAGAAATCGACGATGACGGGCCTGTCGGACTTGAGCACCTTCGACTCGAAATCCTGGTCTCCTACGTGAAACAGGTTGGGATGCGTATCCATTATGCTACTTACTCACTTTCATGGCTGTGTATTCGTTTGACGTCGAGATAATTATAGTTTCTCCGGCGACTCTACTCAAGAAAACAATAACATCTCAGGGCTTATTCCCGACTCCCGGCAATCCTGGCAGAAGTGCCGGACTGGCTAATTCCTGCGATTGCCTCCCTGGAGAATAGTCAGGATTTGCAGGATGTAGAGGAAGAGGTTCAGCACGGTGATAAAGAGCGAGACGGTAATGCCGATGGCGTTAGGCATGGTATCAGCCAGGTATTTGGCGCGCTGCACGTAATACAGGACGTACGCGGAGAAAATGCCAACGCCCAGGACAGAGATCAAGAATACAAAGAGTGTACTGTGGAAGAAGATGCTTATCAGACCCGCTACTATTAGCAGAATCAAGCCCATGAACAGGAAGCCGCCCAGGTTTGAGAAGTTGCGTTTCGTCGTCCAGGCGTATACCGCTAATGCCAGGGATGTGATAGCTGTGATCAAAAAGGCTTCACCCAGGATGATACCATAGCCTGCACCAAGGTAAAGATTTATGAGTGGCGAGAGCGCCATACCCTCCAAAAAGGTGAAGAGATAGAGCAGGAATAGATTCCACCCTGGTTTGTTGATGGCAAAATTCAGTGCAATGAGGACGATGAGCCCGGCAATAGCGACAATCCAGTAGCCACTAAAAGAGAGACTGATGGCTAATCCTGCGAAAGCGCCAATGAAAGCAAAAAGAAATGAAAAGGCAAGTAACACCATAACCTTGCTAATCAGACTACCTGCCTGCACACCTTCATAACCTTGGGGCATGGCCTGGTATTGATAGCGAGGGGAACCAAAAAGCCCACGGTTTCCTCCACCAAAGGGGCTGTTACTTCTCGGATAATTATACATGGTAAACCTCGATTGAATACTCTTCTCTTCATGAAGAGCGAAGAGAAGCTTTATGACTTTTCACTAACATTACGAATAACATATGGTAACGGTTGTATTGTACCTACTAATTTTACAAGCACAGGCTGCAGGTTGATACAATGTTATCCCTGCTATAGTTCCTCTTAAGTTAGTCAGTTTATCACACACCTTATCAAATCGCAAAGATAAGGGGCTGTTATTTCTTCGGGCGATTTCTTTTGGATTGTTCGTTTGGTGGTTCATCACCAGATTGTACGACTAAAGAAGCTTCGACGATATTGGTAATGTCACAACGTGGGTGGTTACTGTCTGCATGCCAGTAGAGCGAGCTACCTTGAGGCTTCTTCATCAGGCCACCGCAACGTGGACAGCGAACTTCTCTTTCCCCCTGACCCTGAGTCATGCTGTTCTCCTTTGAAACAGAGCTAGTGGCATTATGAGTGGCTGTTTGCTTGATACGATAAATTATCGACGACGAAATAGTGTAGAGTGGCGTACCACCTTCGGGGACGGTTATAAAACTAGAAGCCTGTGATAGATACTTACTGGGGGCTTCCAATCACATAACACTCCATACACCGCAGATCTCACAGAAAGCGATACCAACCTCACCAAATGTCTTGCTACGTGTGTTCCAGCGATCATAGGCGATAGCAATGGAGCCACAGTTCCAACACCGAGCACGCCCACCGGCTTTGCTTTCATCAGAAAGGTGATGAAGTAGCAGGCTGCGTGCCTCCTCCGACCCGGTATAGCCGGGATTATAGGCCAGGTGAAGCAAATTGCCTAGAGGCAAGGCGATCTCGTGTGTCGGCGCCTGCGGGGAGATTGATGGGACATATGCTGCTTGTGGTGGTGGTTGCGGTGGGCGGTGGAATAGCTCGCCACGAGCAGTACGCCTTCCACCTTCAATGGGAGGCGTGTAGTCCTGGCGTTCTATGCGATCGCCATTTGATCCAGTTGGGAATGGTGGTACAGGTGTGTGTTCTACGTGCTCATTTAATGGCGTACCTGTATTCTCTCCATCCGTGGGCGGAGTCGGCGTTTGCTCGATGGCGAGCGATTCTGTAGAGTTCTCGGTTTGATCTGCAAGATGATTGTTATCTTCTGGCTGATCGGGTGGATTTGCGCGTCTGCGTCGTGTAATCGGCATAGGGGCTTGCTCCCTCAGGAATAGTGTGTACGCTAGTTGCGAGTGCATTATATCATAGTGTAGAGAGTAGGTCTACGATGACAAAGGTGCGGAGCCATTTAGTAGCTTTTCCGCCGGGCGAGCATACACATTTTGCATACAACATGCTCGCCCTGACGGCACTTAGATGACTTGTGAAAGCAAAGGTCACAATGCGAAACTGCTAACTTTTAAAGAAATCAGCATTGATCTTAATATACTGCTTCCATTCTTCAGGAGTAGCAGACTCTTCAAAGATAGCCGTGACGGGGCACGCAGGCTCACACGCGCCACAGTCTATGCATTCATCGGGATTGATGTAAAGCATCTCAACCGTTTCAAACTCCTCCTCGTTCTGTGTAGGATGGATGCAATCGACAGGGCAGACGTCTACACAGGAAGCATCCTTTACTCCAATACACGGCTGAGTAATAACGTAGGTCATGGTTTAGATATCCTCCTCTTGGCCCGCTGTGTAAGAACCCAACTACCTAGCGGCTAAGTTTTGATTGTGTTGCTAAGGCGATGATTTCAGCCATGCTCAGTATAGTGTGTTGCAAGGGCAATGTCAATTCTTTCGTGCTGTATTAGCATGATCATGGAAGATTTGAGATGCAGTTATAGTTTTTGGATGTGCAGGTATGAGAACGCAACCTCAGTATTTTGTCCTTCTACACTCAGGCCGATATAACCAGCGTTCATCGGTTGTATTGAAGGATCGGTCATTGTAGTGCCCACACGTTTTTGATTGACAAAGAAGGTGAAAGAGTTCCCCTTCACCTGTGCAGTGATGACATTACGTTGCCCGAAATTGGGTAAGAGTCCACTGAGATTACCATCCTGTATTTCATGCCACTGTTTATCGTGGCGCCAGAATACATACTGACCACCATTCCATGATGCGATCTCAAAAAGGTAGTAGTGAAATTGGTCGCTGGTGGAACGTAAAATGATGCCGTAATAATCGCCCCCATTATGCGCACCACGTACCTCGGACGTTGTAACCGTGAGGCGGAAATCGGAAAACGAAGAGATTCCGAGGTCGTAAAAGGCCATTGCAATTCTAGCAGGTGACTTGTTCAGGATATGATACTGCCCATTCTGGAAAAAGTAAGTGGGGCCCAATGTCCACGCACTTTGTTCGTCTGCCAGGTAATCGATTGATGTGGCAGCGGACGTAGGCTGTACGTGAGAAGAATGTGTATGCGAGAATGTGTTGGCAACGTTTCCAGTGATAGTGATAATGGATCCGATAATCACTACCAGCAGCAAAACGAGTAGCAGTACAACGCGACGTGGTTTGGATGGGCCTTGCCACACAGGTTTTATGCGAACAATGGGCTTTAAGGCTGCAATAGCTTGTTTACTGTTAGCATTACTATCTGAGAAAGCAATGGCTTCTGCAAAAGCGGTACTGAACTCGCCGGCTGTCTGAAAGCGGTCTTTGGGCCACTTAGAAAGGGCTTTAGCAACAACCTTGTCGATTTGCGGGGTGATATCGACGCGCATCGTGCCGAGCGCGGGTGGTGTTTCATGAACATGCATGAGCGCCATAGCGATCGAAGATTCGGCTTTGAAAGGGGGACTACCTGCCAGGAGAAAGAAAAGGGTCACACCAAGCGAATAGATATCAGAACGACCGTCAAGTTGTTCACCGAGAGCTTGCTCAGGCGAGACATACTCAGGGGTGCCCATCAGTGTATCTGGTGATTTCATAGATTGTTGCGCGGTTGCGTCCTCGGGTTGCATCAGACGCACAATGCCGAAATCAGAAAGCATAGCGTGACCCGCGCCATCCAACAAGATATTGGCGGGCTTGACGTCGCAATGCACGCATCCATGTGTGTGAGCGTAATCCAATGCGCTGGAGATTTGTTCAAGGTAGTGTTGTGCTTCATTCAATGAAAGGGGCCCATGATTGCTAACGTATTCATTCAAGGTTCCACCGGGCATATAGGGCATAACGATGTAAGGTAATCCATGATGTTCACCGTAGGAGTAGATGGGGAGAATGTTCGGGTGATCCAATTCACTTGCAGCCTGTGCTTCACGCAGGAAGCGGCGGTAAAAATTTTTGTGCGTCTGTTTATCCATAGTGGAACGCGGCAGGAAAACTTTGACGGCCACGGTTTCACCTGATGAGGAGTTTTGAGCCAGGAAAACGGCGCTAGACCCTCCATAGCCCAACAGCTTTTCGAGGATACACGAGCCTATTTCTTGCCCGATTAGATGTTGCCCCCTGGTAGTAGACACTCTAAAGCTCCTCTCGTGCTCCACAAACGGAAGTAGCAAGTGCGCGATGCCTGGGATACAACGAAACAAATTAGCAAAGGAAGAACCTATTTGATTTTAGCAAGAACGGGGGATTAGTGTCAACATTTGGGAGGAAAAATACTAACCGCTTCTCCTCTTTGGAAGAGAAGCGGTCGGAACGCTTACCGGTTAGATGACGAATGCGCCGTCGCGCATGATGACCCGGCCATCCACTGCGATGGTGCAGCGGCTTGGAATAACATCCACGTGGATTTTGGCATCCCAATCGGCGCCGGTGAACTCGGGATAAGGATTGCCGAATGCAACATGCAAGCCAGGCATCTTTTCGTCCTGTAACAGGTTGCCCACGAGTCTCTTCAGGCTGGTGAGTGTACCGATGGCAAATTCACCTGCGCGGTTGCCGTTAGGAGTAGAAAACAGGTAGTCGCGTACTTCCTTTGCCAGCGCCGCATCCTCGCTGCTGACTTCCGTCACATAGCCATCTTTGACGTTAATCACAACGGGATGCTCCAGCACACCATATTTCGCTGAGAAGAAGTCTCCGAGCACATCACAAACCAGAACGCCATCTACAGTGGCGGGCGCGGTAAAGACCTCGCCTTCGGGCAGATTGCCCCATTTTCCCTGCTGATCATAGCGCCCATGACATGGAATCCACTTCCAGTCCTTGTGGAAAGTGGCGGTCACATCGCTTCCCCTGGCGGAGGTGACATGGATGGTTTTGGCATTGCGTACAAGATCATAGACCTGGTTGGTCAGGCTGAATACCTCATCGTAGTCCGCGCACATACCCTCGGTCATGACTGCTTCATCAATGCCAATCATGTGCCCATGGCGTACCTTGAGTTCCTTAACAAGGAATGGAAGGAGTGGTATGCGGAAAGCAATTTCGCCTGGTTTGGCAGTTGCAATATAATAGGTCACTGTCGGACGCGCCTGAAGCAGGTCGTTGCGTAACTCTTCAGGGAAGGAAGTGAGAGGACGTTCACCGTAGTGTTCCAGGAATCGGATAGTGACATCTGCGTGTTGGTCCAGGGCTGCAACCGCTACGCGGCGGGCGATACTTTCCCTCTCATAATCAGTCATGATGAAGACGCGATCTTGTGAGTTAACACCCATGCAGCGCACGGCATTTTCAGCGCCAAACTGCAGGCGGTCTTCAAAAGACATTTCCTGCAACCCATGGCTGGGCACAAAACTACTGGTTTTGCCAGACATTGATATTCTTCTCCTCAATCAGGATATTGCTAGATGATAATGGCTTGATTTGGGTGATTCCAGCAAGTGCTCTCCTCTTGAATAACACTTTCATGAAGCCGTCTATTTCAACGCAGGGCTTTTCTTTCTTTGGATGGGGTTAGTGATCCTGCTTGGCTCTAGACGCGGCGTTCGCGATAGGTTACACTTTTGATACACTTAATAATTAATACGAGCGCAAATAAGGAGAAGTTACAATGACAATGGAAGGTACTACCGGTTTATATCGCTCAATACACGCGCAACCGCAGGCAGTGCGCGTGCTGCTAGCTGACTGGGATGGGCCGAGCCGGGCAGCGGAGAAGTTGTCCCGCACAGGACGTATCCTGCTGGCAGGCATCGGTACCAGTTTTCACGCGGCTACAGTTGGCGAATATCTTCTGCGCTTCGCTGGAGCAGATGCCTGGGCGGTACGTTCATTTGAGTTTGTCCATTACCCACGACCACTACGTCCTGATGACGGGGTAATTGTGATTAGCCATCGTGGTAGCAAACTGCATGGTACGCTCGCGCTGCAACGCGCAGTGGAGAGCGGGGTAATTACGGTCGGGATTACGGGCAAAAACTCCAAAATGCAGGATGCCGATATTACTATCGAGACGGTGGAACAAGATCCATCTTCAACGCACTCGATTAGCTATGTCGGGGCGCTGGTACGCCTGGGCCAGATTGCAGCGAGGTTGGCGGCGCTCGAAGGTCACACCAGGCAGGCAGAACGCCTGGAACAGGGATTGGCACAATTACCCGCGCTCATGGAAGACATCCTATCCCGTGAAGATGCAGTACGACAGATTGCTCAGGAAGCCGTGGTGCATTCACGCCGCCTGTACTATATTGGAGCAGGGCCGAACGCTGTTACGGGGCCAGAGGGTGCGCTTAAAGCAAAAGAGGCGGCATATGTAACGGCGGAGGGCTTTGAGCTGGAACAGGCCATACATGGCCCGCAGGTGGCGTTTGAAGCCGAGGATTTGCTGATACTCATCAGTGTCAAGGGGCCTGCGCAAGCGCGTATGGCTGATCTCTTGTTGGCAACGAGCGAGATTGGTTCGCGTGCCTGGTTGATTGGCGAAGCGCCTACTACTGAGACGGCCAGTTTGTTCAGTCGCCAGGGATGGACGCGATTCGCAATTTGCGACGGGGTAGATTTACCTGAAGAACTAACGCCCTTGTTAGCTGTATTGCCTTTACAATTACTGGCTGATTTCCTGGCAAGTGCGCGTGGCACAAATGCCGATAGTTTCCGCAAGGATCACGCAGCTTACGAACGAGCGGGGGCACGATTCCAGATTTAGGGATAACACGTGCTGTTGTATAGTCAAGGGTGCAGGAGGCTTGTCTTCTGCACCCTTGACTATACAACATTATAGATTTGGCTCTATAATAGAGCCAGTAAAAAAACTGGTGCAATCGTTCATACGTAAACATAGGCCAAAGAAAGAGAGCATGGTGCCATGGACTTTTCGCTCAATGAGGAGCAGTCGGCAATTCGAGAAACTTGCCGGGAATTTGCAGAACAAGAGATCAAGCCGCTGGCTGAGGAAATGGACCGCACAGGAGCATTTCCCTATGAACTGATTCGGAAGATGGGAGAATTGGGGTTACTGGGGCTGCCGTTCCCAGAAGAATATGGCGGCGCCGGTGCTGATTTCCTTTCCTACTGTATTGCCATGGAGGAAATCTCACGGGGCGATGTCTCGGTCGGCATCACCATGGAGGCACATACTTCGCTTGGGGCCACTCCTTTTTTTCTCTTTGGCAGCAAGGAGCAGAAGGAGCGTTACTTGCCTCCGCTGGCCAGTGGTGAACAGTTATGGGCCTTTGGCTTGACCGAACCCGAAGCCGGCTCTGACTCTGGCGGTACCCGGACACGCGCAGTATTGCGTGACGGTTCCTGGCACATCAATGGCTCCAAGAGCTTTATTACCAATGCTGGCACTAATATGACCGGTGGTGTCACCATTACTGCCGTGACCGGTAAGCGAGCGGACGGGTACAATGAGATTACCAATATCATCGTGCCGAAGGACACTCCGGGTTACATTATTGGTAGACCGTACAAGAAAATGGGGTGGAAGGCCTCTGATACACGCCCGTTGACTTTTGAAGATTGCGTAGTGCCCGAGGGTGACATCCTGGGTCAGCGCGGGGACGGCTTCAAGCAATTCATGCAGATACTCGACGCGGGACGGATTGCCATTGCGGCACTCTCTGTCGGCTTAGCCCAGGCGTGTTTGGACGAGGCGTTGAGCTATGCTAAAGAGCGTAAACAATTTGGTCAGCCCATCAGCAAATTCCAGGCAATACGATTCAAGCTTGCCGATATGGATACAGATATAGAGTTGGCACGTCTAATGTATTATAAGGCCGCCTGGCTGAATATGCAGGGTAAGCCGTTTACGAGAGAGGCATCGATGGCGAAACTATTTGCCTCTGAAATGGCGAAACGTGCGGCCGACCAGGCGGTACAGATCCATGGCGGCTACGGCTTCATGGATGAATTTCCGGTTTCTCGCTACTGGCGTAGCGTAAAAGTCAATGAGATTGGTGAGGGCACCAGCGAGGTACAGCGCATGCTGATCGCGAAACTCCTCATGGGCTAAGGGATGCTGAGACATTCATTTGGCAACGTGCAGCTATTCAACGTTCAAAGAAACAGGTGGAAATACTTCCCCTGTTTTCTTTTGATCTCATCGTTTACTCAAAAAGGTATGAACCATCTGCCAATTGAAAGGAGTATATCATCACATGGAAATGAACACACAAGCAAATGCAATGCCCACAAAACACTCGTCAGCCTATGGAGACAATTTCAAACACCTGTTTGAAGGGGTGCATTTCCGCTTCCCCAAATTTCAGCATACCCACCCAGCTGTTATCAATGTCAATGAGGTTGCTGACGACCAACTGACGATGGGGCAGCGGGTAGCGGATAGGGTGGCTACAGGTATGGGGAGTTGGCGGTTTATTATCATTCAATCAGTCATCGTCGTTGTCTGGATTATTAGCAATGTCTGGTTGCTCACACATCCATTCGATCCCTATCCGCTGATACTTTTGAATCTACTTTTTTCCACGCAAGCTGCGTATGCTGCACCTGTGATAATGATGTCGCAAAACCGCCAAGCGGCCAAGGACCGGCTAATGGCCGAGAGCGATTACCACTGCAATATCAAGGGTGAAGAAGAGGTCCGCCACATTATGGATCACCTCGACCACCAGGATGATCTCATCCTTCAGATCGTGAAACGCCTTGAAGAGCAGCACATGGAGATGAGGGAGCAACTTGCCCGGCTTGATCCCACGATGGTGAAACGCCTGGCAACTGCTGTACAGCAGTTGGCGGGAGAGCAAGAAGAACAGAAGAATGTTGAATAGTCGTCTGTAGTGGCAATCTTTCTGCTACGCACGATGTTTATTTTGCATTCCCTCACGGCCGTCGGGATCAATACCATTACTTATTCGGCCAATTGAATGCGTAGAGATTGGCCGATAGACGAGTGTTTACATTTGAATTCGTCGCGCTGTCCAGGGTCCAGACAGTAGTATTGCCATTGACGGCGACGAAGGAGGCCCCGTTCAATGTATCTCCCACGTTCACAAATGATTGCGATTGTACATCATACATTACATAGCCTTTGTCGTCCTGCCACAGCACAAAATCTGCGCCTGCTTGCAGTGATGATGCCAGGCCAGCGTTGTTCATTACTGTTGGTAATACAGTAGGGGCGCTGTCAAGTGGAAGCATAAGTATTGTCCCGCGTATTGATGCATCAAGCGGTGCAGCGTAGATAGCCGGATCACTCCTTGAGATCGCTGAGGTGTTTGGCGAAGGTGTTGGTACGGGGGTAGCCGTCCCTTTCGTCGTAGGTGTTCCCTGGGTTGAGTTTGCCTGGCTGGCAGTGCGCAGCATGAATAAGGTATTATTGACTACCTGCGGACGGAAGGACAGGCCGTCTGAGGTAAAAGGCTGCTTTACAATCAACCCTACCGCGTGTCCGGCGCGCCCATGTGAGGGACGTGGAGCATCAATCGCTTGCTGCGTCCAAATATTGCTAGAGAGCATACCTGTATTAGTAAGCCATTCCTCTGACCAGAAGATCTGCGTGCCATCGCTATTAGCTGTTGGTGAAGTCAAGATGTGACCAGGGGTAGCCGTTGCGATCTCGGTCGCTACCGGCTTGCCCACCGTGCCTAATTGATAACGCACCAGGTGAGAACCCCCTTTATTGTCAATCGACGCAACGAGCAGCGAATTCTGTGCGAACCAGATACCCTGTACAGGAGTGGTTACCCAGGAGGGGACCAAATCCTGGTCGAATGCACCTTTGAGAAGAACTTCTGAATTGGTAGGAAAGCCCAGAGCAGCTTGCTGTTGTTGCGCAGGAGAAAGGTAGTGCAAGCTCCACAGGTTAGTAAAGGGATGCTCATTGTAACCGGGCGGGTTCTTATGCGGCTTCGATTTAAGGCCATCGAACTGTAACCATACCAACCCGCCATTAGAGCTTCCCAAAATAATCAGTGGATTGGTGCTGGCCGTAGGGAACAAAGGAGTACTGGTCTGTGTCCTGCGATCTAAGCGTTCGAGCATCCAGGAAGCGTTTGTTCCATTCTCAGCTGTATAGTAGATATATGCATTGTCCGCCACCGCACTAACCACGTGCTGGTAAAGGGTATTCGTCGTATATTGTGCTTGAACGACCTCAATTGGCCGATGGACGCTGCTAGAGTTAGAAGTGATTGCTGGCTGCAAGTTGTTATGCGCCAACCAGAGCAGCGAAGTCAAACCACCCATCATCAGCACCACCAGGAACATTGCTGCCAGGCCGAGCACGGCAAACTGACTCATGTGTGAGCGATGGCGAGGTTTGCGTTTGGCCTGAATGACCGGCAGTGGACCTGTTTCCGCAGTTGAAAAGGCGGCTATCATATTTGAATTATGGGTGGATTGAGCATGTCCTTGAATGTAGGGCTTGAGGAACTCAGGGGTGGAGACCGTGCCAGGTTTGGAGCTCCAGATAAACTTTACCTGCTCTTGTGCTAATGCCTGCATAAGTTTTGCATGCATATCGGGCAGAGGTTCAACTATGGGCAGAGAGCGTATCTGATCACCAATAAGCATGTAGCGTGCAAGCTCTTCCCTGCAGGAAGCGCAGCCTTCCAGGTGCACATCCAGCTCGATGGTATCTACTTCTCCGTTTTTCAATTCGCGATACGCGGCCAACATTGCACGCGCCTGGTTACAATTCACTCGTCATCCACCTCTTGATGATACAAGGTAACAAACCGTTCTCTCGCTCGCATCAAGCGCATTTTCACGGCAGAAGCGCTGATGTTTAAGACTTCTGCAATCTGTGCGCAAGAAAGGCCATCGTTTTCATAAAGCCACAGGCAGATAGCGTATTTGGGCGGCAACTGCTTGAAGATGCGCTCAACGATTTCACGGTCAGCGACACGATTTTCGAAACGCCCGCCGTCGTAGCCTCCACGCTCATATAATGAACCGATGGAACTGCTACGCCCGTCACTGGAGCCGTCTTCGCCATTCGTGCTAAAGCTATCCGAAGCCGTACCACCAGAGTCGGAGAGGACGCCCGCGCCTATGCCCCGGTCCTCATTGAACAACGACATGGGCAGCCAGGAGATTAAACGTCGCCTGCGCAGCGTATCCGTTGTCGTGTTGGCTGCGATGCGATAGAGCCAGGCAGACAAAGCTCCCGGCTGTACGACCGTTCCTCCAAGCAATGCCTTATATGCTTTTACAAATACATCCTGTGCAAGATCAGATGCCTGTTCACGATTGCCAATCAGATGGTAGATGAAGTTTGTGATAGGACCTTGAAAGCGGAGAAAAATCGCTTCAAAATCCGCCACATCTACTCTCTGCGCTTGCTCTTGCAATGCATCTACAGACTGCCGAGAGATTGTATCAGTCACTCGTTCTTCCTCGTCAACTGCTGCCGTTTCTACACGACTATCCTGCTCATCCAATACAGGTGCAGTAGGATGGCCTGCGTGTTCAGCATCCAGTGCCGGGCGCAATCTGCTATTCGAGTTGTAGAGACGGATAGAGGTGTCCATTGGTTACATCAACCTTATCGTTTTTAAAGAGTAGTGCAATATTATCAGTAATAGAGAGACCATGTCATATTTTCCTAAGTAGCATACCATATTTGTACAGTCAATACTGTGATGCATACTACAATTATAAGGAGTAATTTCCCATGTCTGGAAGACCACTGCCTGTAAAGAATAGAACGGTTTCATCGTCCGGTTCTAAAAAATGCGTTGCAAGCAAGCGATGATAAGCTGCAAGCGTTGCTGCTGCCTCCAATGCGATCAGCATGCCTTCACGCTGCGCGGCAAAGCGTACCATGCGTGCCATCGCCTCATCGCTAACCGTTAAGGCGGTCCCGCCGCTTGCACGCACTGCCTGCAAGATAAGCCGGTCTCCAATGGCTGAAGGCACGCGCAGACCGGCCGCCTGCGTTTGCGCTGCTTGCGCAGGCCAGGCTTCGGCTTCATCCAGGCCGCTATGAAAGGCGCGTACCAGTGGAGCGCACCTTTCAGCCTGCACGATAATCATTTTTGGCAGGCGAGAGTGTGCAAGCCAGCCTAAATCGCGTAGCTCGGCAAATGCCTTCCACATACCTACAATGCCTGTACCACCTCCGGCAGGATAGATGATAGCATCGGGCAGACGCCAGCCAAGCTGTTCGGCCAGTTCCAGGCCCATCGTTTTTTTGCCCTCGGCGCGATAGGGTTCTCGCAGCGTTGCCACGTTAAACCAGCCGCGCTGACGGGCAACTTCAGCGGCGACGCGGCCCGCATCGCTAATCAGGCCAGGAATAAGCTTCACCTCGGCACCATAGAGACGCGCTTGATATATACACGATTCAGGTGCATCTTGTGGTACAACGACAAAGGCCGGAAGTCCAGCACGTGCGGCATAAGCAGCCAGAGCAGCCCCGGCATTCCCGGCTGTAGGTGTCACTAAACCGTTAACACCCAGCTCAAGTGCGCGTGAGACAGCAGCAGCCATCCCTCGCGCTTTGAAACTGCCCGTTGGATTTTGCCCCTCGTCTTTTACCAGGATGCGAGCTTCATTTTCAAGCCCCTGCGGCGCCAGGTGTGGCGCTGCCAACAATGGCGTCATTCCTTCTCCCAGGGTCAGCACATGACGCTCTTCACGCACGGGCAGTAATTCGTGATAGCGCCACAGAGTGGCCTCGCGACTTGCTAACTCGGCGGGTGCCAGTTTGCGAGCCAGCGTGGGAAGATCGTATTGTGCCAGAAACGGCCTTGAGCAGCAAGGGCTTGTGTTATGAATTTGGTCAGCGTCGTACTGACGGTGACACAGGCTGCATGCCAAATGGCTGAGATAGCTGAAGCGAACTTCCATCACATAAGAGTATAGCACCAATGGAGTTTTCTTGCTAAGACGAGAATGCTTGTCAGAGTCTATCATTTCTGGTACCATGTGTGCATGAGCGAAACATCCCTTCAGGCACCAATGCACGATTGGAATATTGTCGGCCATGAGCACTCTATCAATATCTTGCGCCGGGCACTATCATCACAGCGGGTACGGCATGCCTATCTATTCACCGGTTCAGAGCATATCGGCAAGACATTACTGGCCCAGCGTTTCACCCAAACGTTGCTGTGTACCGGCGGACCGGATCCCAAGGTTGCGCCGCTGAATCCTTGTAACACCTGTCTTTCCTGTCGCAAGGTCATGCACGGCAATCACCCGGATGTACACTACATTGCCAGGTCGCCCGACAAACAGTTTATCCTGATCGAGCAGGTACGCGCGCTGCAAAGTGACTCGGCCCGCAAAACATTGGAGGGGCGACGTAACATCTTCATTATCCAGGGCCTGCACGAGATGAATGTGCAGGCGGCCAATTGTCTTTTAAAAACGCTTGAGGAGCCGGAGCCTGACGTGGTGCTGCTGCTCACTACTACTGATCCTGGTTTGCTTTTACCAACTATCCTCTCGCGCGTACAGCAGGTACCTATGCACTTGCTCACTACTGAACAGATTAAGGCCGCCCTTGAGCAGCGCTGGCAGGTCGAGCAAGAAGAGGCTTCCTTGATTGCAGCGTTGGCAGCTGGGCGTATGGGGTGGGCTGTGCAAGCAGTGGAAGATGAGGATATGCTGGCGGAACGCCAGGCGCAACTGGAAACATTGGCGAAGTTGCCAGCGGCAGGCAAAGTACAGCGTTTTGAGGTGGCGCAGCGTCTCAGTACCGAGGGCGACAAAGTACATGGTATACTTGAACTGTGGTTGCTCTGGTGGCGTGATATGCTATTGGCGGCTAACAATAGCCTGGATTTGATTGTCAATGTAGATATGCAGGGGCTGATACAGAATCAGGCAACAAGAGTTGGTGCGGCCGATTCCAGGCGCATGGTACATGCAATTTTGCATACAATGGAGGCCCTGGAGCAGAATGTCAATGCGCGTGTTGCACTTGAAGTGTTGATGCTGGATATGCCCACGATCAGGTAATCGAGGAACATTCGTATATCTCTTAAGAAACAGACATTTGCCTGAAATTCTAATTGCTTGCCAGCTATATTAATCACAGGAGGTGCAGATATGGCTTTACGGACATTTACTGCGGTTATCCATAAAGAAGATGATTTGTATGTTGCCGATTGTCCAGAAGTTGGAACTGTAAGCCAGGGACACACCATCGAAGAAGCTCTTGCTAATCTGAAGGAAGCTACCGAACTCTACTTAGAAGAGGTTCCTCTGCCCAATGTCAGCAGGCCATTATTGACCACTTTTGAGGTAAACGATGCCGCCTAAATTGCCTCGGATCTCCGGAGGGCAGGCCATTAGTGCCTTGCAACGGCTTGGCTTTGTGGCGATTAGGCAGCGTGGTAGTCATGTAGTATTAAAAAGGAGTGCTCGATGCGAACCGACTTCCAACACCTGCTCATTCGACAAGGTGGCGGTGTGCTCACCATCACCATGAACCGGCCTGAAGTGCTCAACGCCATCAACGAGACCCTGCTGGCGGAACTGGCGCAAGCTGTTGAAGCAGCCGCACAGGATGAGGCTGTACGTTGTGTTGTTCTCACCGGCGCAGGTAGGGCATTCGGCTCGGGACAGGACCTGCGCAGCCTGGACGAGGGGCGTGCCAGTGGCGCAACGGGTAAGGTGAGCGAGCACCTGCAAAAATATCACCGGGTAGTGCTGGCTATGCGCACTATGCCAAAACCTGTGCTAGCCGCAGTTCGCGGCGTGGCGGCGGGTATCTCATGCAACATTGCGCTGGCATGTGATATGCGTATCGCCGCTGATGATGCACGCTTCATCGAAGCCTTTGCCAGGATTGGCCTTGTTCCCGACGGCGGTGGGGGGTATTTCCTACCTCGTCTCGTCGGTGTTGGAAAGGCAATGGAGTTGGCGATGCTTGCCGACGAGGTGAGCGGGCCGGAAGCTGAACGTATCGGGCTGGTCAATAAGTGCGTGCCGCAGGTAGAGTTTGAAGTGGTGATCGCTGAGCTAGCCCAGAGATTGGCGAAGGGACCGACCCGCGCCTATGGGCTGATCAAAAAGCTGATCTATACATCTGCCGAATCTGATTTTGAGACATCTTTACGTCTTGAAGGTGAACTGCAGGACATTGCTATCGAGACGGAAGATCATCAGAATGCCGTGGCCGCGTTCTTGCAGAAACGACCGCCCGAATATAGAGGAAGGTAGGAGGGGTGCGCATCAACACCCTGACCTACAACAACGTCCAGATGCAAGGCCCTAAGCGGCGAGCATGGCTGCGTGAGCACAGTCCACAACATCTTGAGCAGTGTGCTGCACTGATGCGGCATGCGCTGCAAAAACGCCCGGAGAGCGCTTCTCGCAGCACACTCGTTCTTGGCGCTGGCGCCTGTACAGAGGTTCCCCTGGCCGAACTCGCCCGGGACTCTGACGAGATCATGCTGGCTGACCTCGACCTCGCATCCATGCAGCAGGGACGTGACGAGCTTACTTCAACCGCGTTGCGTAGACGAGTGCGCCTACTACAGTGCGATATCAGCGGTGGGGTAAGCACCAATCTGAACCGCCTGGTCGAGCAGCAGCCGTGGGATAGGCTTGTTCCACAGGGCGCGCAGGCCGTATTCGATGCTGCCGCTCGCTGTTTAGAGCAATGTCTCGTGCCGGACCCACCTGAAATTGAAGGTTTGGGTACAGGTGAATTTGGTGTGGTTGTCAGTTCGCTTGTGCTCTCACAACTCTTCAGCTATCCTCTATTGGACATACTGGATCATGTACAAAGCATCGCTCCCGGCTATTTTGGGGAGCAGGAGCGCCATCGTCGCTACCAGGAGGCTGCGCAGACTTTCCGCGTGCGTGTGATCAATGCACAACTGCATCTCTTGCGCGAGTTGGTGGATGGGGGCGGTCTTGTTGTGTTGCTCTCAGACGTACGAGGCTTTGTCTTTGCAGTCTATGGCACGGGGAATGATGCGGAACATCGCAGGACAATGCCGCTGGTTCCACGGACGCTGCCAGAGCTTGTAAGAGAGAATTTCCCGGTGGTGGAGGAAACACAGTGGGAGTGGCTAGCGGATTTGCCGGAGGAGGGGAAGTTGGGGAGGGGGTACGAGGTGGCGGGGTATGTGATGAGTTCCTGAGGTGTTAAGAGAACATTGGGAGGTGTCAAGGCATGGAGAGTAACGAAATCCGGCAAAAATTTCTGGACTTTTTTGTCCAAAGGGGCCATGTAATAGTTCCAAGTAGTTCACTGGTTCCGGCAAATGATCCTACGCTGCTGT
>WNGJ01000011.1_pt1 | contig 152719 bp, 139 predicted proteins | sample 5400611 | NCBI WGS metagenome assembly WNGJ01 (sample SAMN13153375, study PRJNA577476) | soil metagenome | isolation source: 40 cm soil or saprolite under Garry oak tree replicate 1 | place: USA:California | collected 2016-06-15 | reverse complement strand
GTGTCGTAGTAGGCGGTCATGGCCGCCTGAGTAGAGCTATCGGGACGAAGGATCGAGACAGCCGCCTGGCCGATCGTGACCCCGGTCGTCTTCAGGCTCAGGCGCTGACCCGAGGTGCCGGTAAACGTCAGCCGCGCGCGCTGTCCCGCCCGGCTGATGCTCACCGTGACGGCCGAGCCGCCGGGCACGATCGTGCCGGTGACTTCTTCGGAGAGCGTGAGCGTCAGCCCGCCGGTGTAGTTGCTACTCGGGTCGATCTGGGTGACGTAGGTGCCGGTGGTCGGCAGCACCGGCAGGTCGATGCCCGCCGGGGACGTTCCGATCGTCGAGGGGCCGGAGAGGGTGCTGCCGTCCGGCTTCAGCACCGTGAGGCTCCCACCGGAAAGCGTGGACGACGTCAGGCCGATGCTGAGGCGCTGGCCGGCGGTCCCGTCGAAGCTGACGCGCGCGCGCTGCCCCGCCCGCGGAATGGTGATCGGCAGCGACGAGCCGCCGACCGTCATCGTGGCGCTGATCGCCTCGGAAAGCAGCAAGTCGAAGGACAGCGTGTTCGCGTACTCCGGATCGAGCACGATCGTGTACGTGCCCGTCACCGGCAGCGGGTCCCAGTTCACCGTGCCGTCGGTCGCGACGAAGCCGCCGGTGACGAACGTCGATCCATCGGGCTTGGTCACCGTCAGCGTGAGCTGAACGAATGACGCCGAGCTGCTATGCAGGCTGAGCCGCTGCCCGGCCGTCCCGCTGAAGGTCGTCCGGGCGCGCTGGCCGGGACGCGTGATGTTCGCGGTCACCGATGGGCCGCCGACGACCAGCGGGCCCACCGACAGGTCCTGCGACAGCGTGACGGTGATGTTGCCGGAGTACGAGCCTTGCGGCTTGATCAGGAGCTGATAGGTGCCGGTGACTGGCAGCGACGCGATGTGCAGGTCGCCACCGAAGAACCCGACGGCCTGCGACGATAGGATGCCGCCCTCCGGGCGGTACACGGTGATGTCGGAGGCGAGGAGGCTGGGGCTGATGCTGCTATATCCGAGGGTCACCTGCTGCCCCGCGGTGCCGTCGAAGACCAAGAGCGCAGCCTTGTAGGACGGGATCGAGGCGGTGACGCCGGACCCGCCGACGGTCACGCGGCCGGTGGACGCAACGTCGGCCACCCCGATGCCCTCCGGCGGAACGAAAAAGTCGTCCGCGCTGGCCGCGGAGTCCGCGGGGGTCGCGATCGACAACCGCCCGGAGGTCGCGCCGTACGGCACTGTGGTCGCGATCGAGGTGCTCGTCACCGTGCCGACAAGCGCGAGCGTGCGATTGAAGCGCAGGCGGTTGTTTGTCGTCGGCGACGTGACGAAGTTGGTTCCGGTGACGGTGACGGCCGTGCCGGCCAGGGCGATGGTGGGCGTGAAGCCGGTGATCGTTGGCGCGTCGCTCGCCGCGAGGACGGTGAAAGGAATCGTGCTGGTGCCCGAACCCCCGGACGTGGTCACCACGAGCGTGCCGGTCGTGGCCCCCGCTGGCACGGTCGTCGTGATCTGTGTCGGCGTGGACGCGGTGACGACGGCCGGCGTTCCGTTGAAGGTCACGGTGTTGTTGCCCGGCGTGGCGCTGAAGCCAACGCCGTAGATCGTGACTTGGCTACCCACCGTACCGGGACCGGCGGAGAAGTCGATGATCGAGACCGCGCTGGGGCCCTGCCGCGCGATGCTCAGCAGGTTGCCCACGGCGTCGTACGCGTAGATCGCCGCGTTGCCGTCATTGTCGATGACGGCGCCGAGCCGGCCCAGGCGGTCATAGACGTAGGTCACGGCGCCGGCCACCGGCGGCCCCGACACGGTGAACGTGTCGGCGCTCGAGGTCCCGCCGCCGGGAGTGGGTGTGAACACGGTCACGGGGACGGTGCCCTGGGTGGCGATGTCGGCTGCCGCAATCTGGGCCTGCAGCTGCGTCCCGCTCACGAACGTGGTGGTGCGATCGCTGCCATTCCAGCGCACCACCGACGAGCTGATGAAGTTGGTCCCGCTCACCGTCAGGGTGAAGGCCGCACCGCCCACCATCGTGCTGCTCGGTGAGATCCAGCTCAGCGTCGGGGCGGGACTGTTGATGCTGAACGTGACGCTGCTCGACGTGCCGCCCCCCGGTGTGGGAGTGACCGCCGTAACCGAGGCCGAGCCGGCCGTGGCGATGTCCGCCGCCGTGATCTGCGCATCGAGCCGCGTACTGCTGACGTAGGTCGTTGTGCGGTCGGCGCCGTTCCACCGCACTACCGACGAGCTGATGAAGTTTGTGCCGGTCGCCGTCAGCGTGAATGCGGCCCCGCCCGCCGCTGCGCTGCTGGGTGAGAGCGAGCTCAGCGTCGGGACTGGATTGTTGATCGTGACGCACGACCGACGAAGCGATGAAGTTCGTCCCTGTGGCTGTCAGGGTGAATCCGGCACCGCCCGCTGCCGCGCTGGGCGGCGAAATCGAGCTCAGCGTCGGCGCTGGGTTATTGTTGATCGTGAAAGTCTGCGCACCCGAGGGCCCGCCCCCTGGCGTCGGGTTGAAGACCGTCACCGGCGCAGTGCCCGCCGTCGCGATGTCATTCGCCAGAATCTGCGCCTGGAGCTGGGTGCTGCTGAGAAAGGTCGTCGTCCGAATAGCGCCGTTCCAGCGCACCACCGATGAACTGTTGAAGTTCGTGCCTGTCGCCGTCAGCGTGAACGCAGCGCTCCCGGCCAGCGCGCTGGGCGGCGAAATCGAGCTCAGCGTCGGCACGGGATTGTTGATCGTGAATGTGGAGGCGCCCGAGGGACCCCCGCCCGGCGTGGGGCTGAACACGGTGACCGAGGCCGTTCCCGCTGTGGCGATGTCGGCCGCGGTGATCTGGGCCTGCAGCTGAGTGCTGCTGACATAGGTTGTCGTCCGGCTGGTGCCGTTCCAGCGCACGACGGACGTGATGGCGACATTCGTGCCCGTCGTCGTCAGCGTAAAGGTGGCACCGCCTGCCAATGCGTTGCTCGGGGCGATCGAGCTGAGGGTGGGCACGGGATTAGTGGCCGTGATCGTGAACGTCACGGAGCTCGATGTGCCCCCGCCCGGCGTGGGATTGAACACGGTGACCGCGGCGGTACCCGTCGCGGTGATGTCGCTCGCCAGAATCTGGGCCTGGAGCTGGGTGGTGCTGACGAAGGTGGTCGTCCGGTCACTGCCCTTCCAGCGGACCACTGACGATGCGAGGTAGTTTGTCCCTGTAACCGTAAGCGTGAACGCCCCGCTGCCCACCGCCGCGGTGCTCGGCGAAATCGAGCTCGCCGTCGGCACGGGATTGTTGATGGTGAATGTCTTGGCCGCGGACGTGCCGCCGCCGGGCGTGGGAGTGAACACAGTCACCGACGCGGTGCCCTCCGTCGCGATATCCGCCGCCGTGATCTGGGCTTGCAGCTGACCGTGGCTGACGAAGGTCGTCGTCCGGCTGCTACCGTTCCAGCGCACGACGGAGGTGATCGCGAAATTGCTGCTATTCGAGGTCGCGGTGAGGGTAAAGGCCGCGCCGCCGGCTGTCACACTGGTCGGAGAGATCGAGCTGAGGGTCGGCGCGGGGTTCGTCGACGTGATGCTGAACGTCTTCGCCGCGGAGGTCCCGCCGCCGGGCGTCGGGTTGAACACGGTAACCGAGGAGCTCCCCGTCGCCGCGATGTCGCTCGCGAGAATCTGGGCCTGAAGCTTGGTGCTATTGACGAAGGTGGTGGTCCGGTTGCTGCCGTTCCAGCGCACGACCGACGAGGCGACGAAGTTCGTTCCCGTGGCCGTCAGCGTGAAGGCCCCACTCCCCACGGCGGCGGTGTTTGGAAGAATCGAGCTCAGTGTCGGAACGGGGTTGTTCTGGGCGGCGGCCGAACCGAAGCTCGCGACGAGGATTCCGAGGAGGACAACGGCGAGCACCGAAAGCCGCCGCCTGACACGGGTTTGGCAACGCTTCCAAATGGCGTTCGTGACGCGACGAGTCTCGCCCACCGTGGCCGGACAATGGGCCGTACCGGGCCGATGGTCAATGGCTCAGTCTGCTGCTTTCATGGCTCCGTCTGCTATTTGATGGCCCAGTCTGCTGCCTTCATGGCTCAGGCTGCTGAGGTTCCATGGCCGGGCCTCACTTTTGGGTTGCAGGATCGATAGGGGGCGCCGCATACTCTCGCGGCCCGTGAGACTCGTTTCGGCCGCGCCGCCGACCGTTCTTGCTGTCGACGACGACCCCGTCGTTCGTGACCGCTTGGGCATCGTCCTTGACGAGCATTGTGAGCTCGTACTCGCAGCGGACGGCATTGAGGCCATCGAGACGCTGCGCTCGCGGTCGGTTGACGTTGTTCTCCTCGACCTCTTCATGCCTCGCATGAATGGCCACGAAACACTGACGCACATGCGCCGCGAACATGCACGAACGCCCGTCATCGTCCTCACTGCCGTCGCGGACGTCCCGACCGTCGTGGCTGCGATGAAGCAGGGCGCCTGGGACTACGTCACGAAGCCGTGGGAGGACGAGGTGCTCGTCACGCTTGTGCATCGCGCGGCACGCGAAGGCCGCGGAGAAGGAGGGGTGCTGCTCGTTAGCGACAGCGTCGCATCTCTCGCTCCGCTACAGCTAGCACTCGAGCTGCAGACTCGGGTGCTCGCCGCGAACATCGCCAAAGCGCTGCGATGCCAGTTTCTACCCACGGCGATCGTGGTCGAATGCTCGTCGACCCGGATCGCTGACGCTGTGGGTCGCCTTCAGGAGCGGTTCCCAAAGACTCCGGTCATTGTCATGCGTCACAACGATACGATGGTCGAGTCGAATTCCTTCGACGGGGCCCTGGCAGAATTGGTGCGGTTTCGCGCCATCAACCACGCTACCGAACGGCACACGGCAGTCAGTGCCGCGGTCGAATTCATGGTCGCGCACTATGACGATCCGCTCACCGTCCGCGAGATAGCGGAGGCCGCACATCTGTCAGAGGGTCGGCTCGCCCATATCTTCCGTGACACCACCGGTCTTTCCATCAGGAGCTACGTGACTCGTCTCCGCGTCAGCATTGCGCGCCGCCTCCTGATGGAAACGACTGACACGCTCGACACCATCGCAACGCGCACGGGTTACGCGGACGTGTCTAACTTCTCACGTACGTTTAAAAGCATTGACGGCATCTCGCCGGGGGAATTCCGCCGAGCCAGACCGCGCGGGTAGAACACTGGCTCGACCCGGAAGTTCGGCTACCTCTGCGGCTATCACCACCAGCGCGGCCGAACGGTGTGCGTGAACGGTCTCGAAGCACCGATGGAGGCGACGGACCACGCTGTGCTCGCTTCACTCGAGCGCGATCTGCTCCGGCGTGAGGTCGTCGAGCGAGCGATCGAGTTCGCGATCGACGAGCTGCGCCCGGGCAGCGACCCGGCCGAACGACGCCGCGACGAGGTCCTCAGGGAGATGCGCCGCCTGGACGGCGAGCTCAGCCGACTCACGGCCGCGGTCGCGAGCGGCGGCGACCTGCCGGCCCTCCTGGCGGCAGTCAAGGAACGCCAGGCGCAGCGCGAGCGTTGTGAGCGAGCGTTGGTCGAGCTGGACGCGACCGCGCGGATCGGCCGTCACGAGATCCCGCGCCTGGAGCGCGAGATCCGCCACCGCTTGGCCGACTGGCGGGCGATGCTGCGGCGAGAGGTCCCGGAGGCACGGGAGATCCTCCGGAACCTCATCGTCGGCCGGATCGTGTTCAAGCCCCGCCCAGAGGCTCGCGTCTACGAGTTCTCCGGGCGGGGGTCGTTCGGACGGCTCCTGGCGGGAACCACCAGTCCAGTTTCGGTGGTGACCCCGGCGGGTTTCGCAACCGTCGGTGCACACCGCCACGTGCTCGGAATCTTCCGTGTTGCTTAGGGTCAAGGCGTTGCGCGTCCTTGGCAGGTGCCCCCGCGGCAGCCCGGCCAGGATCCTCGTCACGCTCCTCGTCTCCAATGACGTCGCGCCGATCTGACCCGTGGGCCCCAGAGTCGTGAAACATGTTAATCTTGCGCCATGAAGACCATCACCGTGCGGGACCTGCGCCAGCGCTGGCCGAGAGCCGAGGCGATGCTGGAGCGCGAGAAGGAGATCACCGTCACACGCGATGGGAAGCCGGTCGCCAAGCTCGTGCGCGTCCGAGAGGTCGAGGCGGCCCGCAAGCGCTTCGATCCCCGACGGCATGCCCGGTGGCAGGCCAAGGTGAGTGGGCGGCGAACCGTCCGGTGGGTGGAGGAGTTCCTCATCGCCGACCGCCAGGCCCGCGAGGTCGGCGCTTCGCGTGGTCTACATCGACAGTAGCGCGCTGCTCAAGCTCCTCTGGCAAGAGCCGGAGAGCGACGCGGTGCGTGACCACGTGGCGAGCGAGGACCTCGTCATCGTCTCCTCGCTGGCGGAACTGGAGACCCACGTCCAGGTCACCGCGGCCTGGCTCGCGGGCCGATACGGGAAGGCCCGACGGGAACGCTTTCGTGCCAAGCTCGCAGAGTTCCGGGCCACCGATCCATTTCGATTTCGCCCGCTCCCAGGCAGCGTGTTCGAGACGGCCTTGCGGCAACATGTCGGCGCCGGCCGGACTCATTGCCGCACACTCGACCGGCTCCACCTGGCTGCCATGACCGAACTCGACGTCGCCCGCCTGATGACCCACGATGCCGTTCAAGCTCAGGCGGCGCGGGCTCTGGGGTTCGTGGTGGTGATTCCGGGGCGCGGAGCCAACCCGCAGGACTGAGGTTCGAGAGAGGAGATCCGGGGCTCCGCGAGTCCGCAAGAACGCGGGGCCCTGCACCCGCGGCGTGATCCCCCTCGCGTTGCCGAGCGAGGTCGTTTGCCGCTAGGATGCGTGGGCTGCCGCACGGCTTCGGCAGCGCACCTCCAGCATGGAGAGAACCGAGCCCCGTAATCGGATCCGACAACGGCGACCGCCCACCGCGGGCGCGAGACTAGCCGTCGTGCCCAAGAAGCTGTCGCGTCTCCATCGGCCAGAGGGGATGTCGCTGGAGGCGTGGCAGACGACGTTGCGCCGCCAGTTCGGCCGCGAGCAGCGGTTCCTCCTGAAGAACAGCGGCGGTCATCCGATCTTCTCCGAGTTCGAGGTCACCAACCCCGAGAGCCGGAACGTCTATCGGGTCGCGATCCGCGGCAGCGAGCCGGGGAACAAGCCTTCGAGCCGCCGTTCAGCGAGGTCTATCTGCATTACGGCGCCCAGCGTCAGGTGCGATTCCGGCCACGCGCCGGCGCGTCGGCCGCGCTAACCCGTCTGGCGGCGCAGTACTTCGACGGCGGCGGGACGCTGCGGGCGGAGGCGTTCGCGCAGTTCGAGACGTTCCTGTCGGCGGCGGCGCGCCTCGATCCCGACCTGCGCTGCTACGATGACGCGCTTGGCTTCGTCGCTCAGGTGCGCGACGCCGAGCGCCGGGAGAAAGTGCTCGCCGAAGCCCTTCCGCGCGGCATCCGGAGCGCCGCCTTCAAGAATCTCCTCCGGGTGCCCCTCTACGACTACCAGCGCGAGGCTGCGCTCTTCGCCACCCGCGCGGGTCGCTGCCTCATCGGCGACGACATGGGGCTGGGGAAAACCATCGAGGCCATCGCGGTGGCCGAGATCATGGCCCACCACTTCGGCGTCGAGCGCGTGCTCGTCGTATGTCCGACCTCTCTCAAGCATCAGTGGGAGCGTGTCCGACCTCTCTCAAGCATCAGTGGGAGCGCGAGATCGCCCGCGTCGTCGACCGGCGGGTGCGCGTCATCGGCGGCTTCCGAGGGAGCCGTGAAGAGGGATTCCGGGCGGCGAGCTTCTACAAGGTCACGAACTACGACACGGTGCACCGGGACCTCGACCTGATCGCGGCCTGGTCGCCGGACCTCGTGATCCTCGACGAGGCGCAGCGCATCAAGAATTGGAACACGCGCGCCGCCCGCAGCGTGAAGAAGATCGCCTCGCCCTACGCTCTCGTGCTCACCGGCACCCCTCTCGAGAACCGGCTGGAGGAGCTCGTCTCCATCGTGCAGTTTGTCGACCAGCACCGGCTCGGACCCACGTTCCGCTTCCTGCACGAGCACCAGATCCTCGATGAATTCGGCAAGGTCGTGGGCTATCGCAACCTCGACCGCATCGGCAAGACGCTGGCGCCGGTGCTCATCCGCCGGCGGAAGGAGGACGTCCTCCACCAGCTTCCCGAGCGCCTGGAAAAGCGGTTCTTCGTCCCGATGACACCCCAGCAGATGGAGCACCACGAGGAGAACCGCGAGATCGTGGGAAGGCTCGTGGCGAAGTGGCGACGCTTCCGGTTCCTTTCCGAGGCGGACCAGCGGCGGCTCCTGGTCGCGCTCCAGAACATGCGGATGGCGTGCGACAGCACGTATCTGCTCGACCAGCGGACCGACCACGGCGCGAAGGCCGACGAGCTGGCGACGCTGCTGGACGAGATCTTCGAGCGCCCGGATACCAAGGCGGTCGTCTTCAGCCAGTGGCTCAGGATGCACGAGGTCCTCGTGCGCCGACTCGAGCGACGGAAGTGGAGCCACGTACTCTTTCACGGCGGCGTCGAGAGCGCCAAGCGCAAGGACCTGATCGACCGGTTTCGTGAAGACCCGCGCTGCCGCGCGTTCCTCTCGACCGACGCCGGCGGCGTCGGTCTCAACCTCCAGCACGCGACGGTCGTGGTGAACATCGACCTGCCCTGGAATCCAGCCGTCCTGGAGCAGCGGATCGGCCGTGTTCATCGCCTCGGCCAGACACGGCCCGTGCAGGTGGTGAACTTCGTGGCCAAGGGCACGATCGAGGAGGGGATGCTGTCAGTCCTGGGATTCAAGCGCTCGCTCTTCGCCGGTGTCCTCGATGGCGGCGACCGCGAGGTGTTTCTCGGCGGCAGCCGGCTCAAGCGCTTTATGGAGAGTGTCGAGAACGTCACGGCCGGTATTCCGACGCCGATCGTGGAGGAGGCTGCCGAGCCAGCCGCGACCGAACCACCAGTCGTCGAGGACAGCGTCGATGACGACCGCGAAGTGGCGGTGGCCTCTGCCTCGCTCCGCCCGGCCGCTGACCCTCTGAGCAATCTGCTCCGGACTGGTCTCGAACTGCTCAGCCAGTTCGCGTCCGCGGCTGGAACGGGTCAGGCGGCGGCCGGAGCGACGCCGTCACGACTGTTCGAGCGCATCCGTGACGAGCGCTCGGGCCAGAGCTATCTCAAGATCCGGATGCCCGAGCCCGAGGTCGTGGACCGCGTCGCGCAAGCATTGCAGGTGCTCCTGGAAAGCTTCAGGCGCTAAGCACCATCGCTTCAGCGAGCGTGCCGACGCACTTCGCGGGTTCTAAACCAAGCACGATCCCCGAAGAATCACGAAGTTATCTGGTGACCCCGGCGGGATTCGAACCCGCGATCTCGACCTTGAAAGGGTCGCGTCCTGGGCCAGGCTAGACGACGGGGTCGCGACGGCCAGTATACCGCGCGCCGCGCCCGGATCCGCGGCGCGACGCGCGGCGGGCTTCGCGACTACTGGGCCTTCGAGACGTTCGTGTGCACCTGGACCGTCTGCGACAGCGTATAGCGCGGCGACTCGCCGATCCAGACCTGGATCGGGCCGGACGGCGACTCCACCACGATCATGCCGCGCGCCACGCCCATCACGCGGCCGGTCACCACGGCCGAGTCGCCGGGCTGGCTCGACATCGACGCCGAGGGATCAGTCGACGACGACGCGCCCGCGCGCGTGGCGGGCACCATGTCGACCGCCTGCACGGAGATCATCACCTGGACGCGGTCACCGGCGGCGAAGCGCTCGTTCGCGCCGGAGGCGGCCCAGACGTGCAGCGGGCCGCGCTCGGAGTTTATCGAGAGCCGGCCGGACGGATCGACGGCGGTCACCGTCCCCGTCACCGTCTGCTGATTCACAGGGCCGCGCGGCACCGGCGTCATGGCGACCGCCGGCGTGATCGTGCGTGGGATCTCGGCCGGCGGCGCGATCTGGCCACGAATCGTCGCGATCTGGTGCAGCTGCAGACCTCTGATCTGCTCCGGTGTCGTCTTCACCCGGAACGTCTCCGCGCCGCGGCGGAGCGTCACGGTGTTCTCGCGCTCATCCCAGGTCCAGACCTCTCCGGTGAACGTGTCGCCGGAAGCCTGGGCGGCCGGACCGGTCCGGGAGGCGCAGCCGACGAGAGGAAGGAGGACGAGCGAAGCGACGGCGAGCCGCATCATGGTTTTCATGCGGCGGGAAGTCTTACAAACTCGGTGCCAGCCACGGGTCGACAATCTTTCGCGCGCATGCGGCCGGCGCCCCGCCGCGGCCTGTGGACGACTTTTCCACGTTTGTAGACGCGGGGGGAGCATCGGGCTAAGGTATGCCCCGTGGACGACGTCAGGCGGGCGTATGCGGCGGCCGGCATCACCGTGGATCAGCCCACGGCGTACGGCACCTACTACCGCCTGCGCTGCACGGCGTGCGGCGCCAACGTCGGGAACATCGGCGACCGCCTGCTGCCCGGCATGGCGGAGGCGCTCGTCGCGGGGCAGGCCGATCTCTACGCGGCGGGCATGCTCGGCTGCGCCTGCGGCCATCAGCGCGCGACCGCTACCGCGCGCGGCGCGCGCGCCGCCGACGGCAACGGTGGCACCGTGACCACGCCGGCGCGCCTACCCGGTGACGGCTGGCCGTTCTGGCGGCGCGTCTACGCCGCGGGCGATCCCCTGCCGCGCTTCACGCGCGCGACCGCCCCCGCGCAGCGCTTCGACGAGGGCGACACGCTGCCGCCCGAGTATCGCGACCTGCTCCTCAAGATGCTGCGCCACGAGGGCGAGCGCGCCGGCAACAAGTCGTTCCTGGGCTTCATGGCCACGTGCGCCGACGTCGCCGAGACGCTCTATCCGACCGCCGCCGCGCGGCTGATCAAGGCCGAGTACCTCGCCGAGGAGCTCAAGCACGCGATCATGTTCCACCGTCTCGCCGTCGGCCTCGATCCGGACTTCGCGCTCAAGGACGTGCCGTACGCGCACTACACCTTCCACCTGCCCCGCGAGTCGTGGGCGGACGACGCCCTGTTCCACTTCCTCGTGGACCTCAACGGCGCCTTCCACGCGCGCGACTGGCGCGACTCGAGCTATGCGCCGCTGGCCGAGATGTCGAGCACCGTCGAGCGCGACGAGCTCGGCCACTCCGAGATGGGCTATCGCTTCCTGGGCGAGATCGTGAGCGACGCGCGCGGGCGCGCGCTGGCGCAGCGGCTGCTCGCGAAGTGGTACCCGGCGGCGCTCGACATGTTCGGCCGCTCGGACTCGAAGAACGCGCCGAAGTTCATCGGCTGGGGGCTCAAGTCCGTGGGCAACGCGGAGATCCGCGCCGCGTACAAGACCTACGTCGACGCCAAGCTCGTCGCCCTCGGCCTCGAGCCTCCGGACGAGCGCGCGAACCGTCGCTTTCTGTAGAAATGGGGCGCCCCGGCAAAGCCGTGACGCCCCTCGGCCCTACAGGCTACTGCAGCGGCGAGAACGAGGTCGGCCGCCAGATCTTGTTGACGACGCGCTCGACGAGCGGCCCGTTCGCTTCGCTCGCCTTGCGCGCGGCCAGCCACTCGGGATCGGCCATGAACGTCTTCCACACGCGCTCGCGGTGTGCGAGGTCGTCGTACGAGCAGATGTAGACCATCTCGTTCGACTCGCCGACCACCGTCTCCCAGAAGCCGACCACCGTGATGCCGTGCTTCTTGAAGAGCTTCATCGTGATGTCGGCGAAGCGGCGCTGCAGGTCCGGCATCCGGCCGGGCATGACGTAGTACGCGCGGTATTCGTAGATCATCGCGCCTCCCTGGCGGCGGCACTCCCGCGCGGCGGGGCGCGGGGCGACGTGATGGTGGCAGAGCCCGCCGTCCGGCGCAACCGCTCAGGCGGCGTGGGGGACCGTGCAGAGGGCGTCGTTGAGCTCCATCGCGAGGCAGGCCGTGCAGAGGCGGCCCTCGTGGCGCGCGAGCACGCCCCGCATGGCGGGCGCGACGCGCTGCGGACGCTCCGTGGGTCGCAGCCGCGAGGCGCGAAGGCCGTCGAGACATCGCTCGTGCAGTCGCTCGCGGGCGAGGCCCCACGCGAGGGGCTCGCCCGGCCGCAGCTCCTTGCGGCACACCATGCACGCCTCGGCTCGCGCGCCCGTGCCGGGCATCCCCTTGCAATTCTTGCTAGGACTTCGCTTTCTTCGAAGGTTTCGACTTGCCAGAACTGTTGAGGGCGACCGCTTGGCGAACGAGCGCCTTGAAGGCGGACTCGTCAACTTCTTCTCCTTGACGGACCGGATCCTTCATAAGCTTCACGACATTCTTGTAGGATTCGCCAGTGCAGATGATGCCGTCGTGCGACCAAATCGGAGTGCCCATCCACTTCCACTCCTCGACGACGTCCGGGTCTGCTTCCTTGATGAGCTTGCGCATTCTGCCGAGGGTGTCCCCGCGCCAGTCCCCGAGTTCGGCGATTCGTTTCGAGATGAGCTCCGATGCCGACGGGCCTTGGCTCGCGCCCGACTTTTTCATGTTCTCATCCTGGCAGGCTGTCGAGGTTCTCGCGGGCTTTGGCACACTGGCGCGGCACACTCGGGGTCCTTACTAAAAACAAGTAATTGAAAAAATGGTGAGCCGTCCGGGACTCGAACCCGGGACCCCCTGATTAAAAGTCAGGAGCTCTACCAACTGAGCTAACGGCTCCCGGCCTGAGATTCTACGCGGTCGCCGCCGGGAGAGCGAGAAGGTCAGCGCGGCTGGAACGCGCGCTACACGATGCTCGAGCGGACGCTCGGGTACCAGTGCAACAGCGGCGAGTCCTCGCAGAGGATCGTCTCGTCGCGCTGGGCGCCGGTGGAGATCAGGCAGAACGGAACGCCGATCAGCTCCTCGAGGCGCTCGAGATAGCGCCGCGCCTTCGCCGGCAGGTCCGCCTCGTTCTTCGCGCCGGCGGTCGAGGTCATCCAGCCCTCGACGTCCTCGTACACGGGCTCGAGCTCGGCCAGCGCCGTCTCCTCCCCGGGGAAGTCGGTGATGATGTCGCCCCGCCAGCGGTAGCCCGTGCAGAGCTTCAGCGTCTCGCACTGGTCGAGCACGTCGAGCTTCGTGAGCGCCACCGTGTCGAAGCCGTTGATCCGCACGGCGTAGCGCAGGACGACGCCGTCGAACCAGCCGCAGCGCCGCGGCCGCCCCGTGGTGGCGCCGTACTCCTTGCCGCGCGCGCGGATCGTCTCGGCGAGCTTGCCCGTCATTTCCGTGGGGAAGGGTCCGCCGCCCACGCGCGTCGAGTACGCCTTGGCCACGCCGAGCACGCCGTGGATCTTCGTCGGCGGCACGCCGGTGCCGGTGACGGCGCCGCCGGCCGTGGTCGACGACGACGTGATGTACGGGTAGGTGCCGTGGTCGATGTCGAGCATCGTGGCCTGGGCGCCCTCGAAGAGCACCGAGTAGCCGCTCTCGATCCACTTGCTGAGCAGCAGCGCGGTGTCCGTGATGTACGGCGCGAGCCAGCCGGCGTATCGCAGATACTGGTTGAGGATCGCCTCCACCCCGAACGTCTCGGCGTCGTAGAAGTCGCGCAGCAGGCGGTTCTTCTGGGCCAGGTTGAACTCGAGCTTCTCGCGGAAGAGGCGCTCGTCGAGCAGGTCGGCCATGCGGATGCCCACCCGCGCGGCCTTGTCCACGTAGGCGGGGCCGACGCCCTTGCCCGTGGTGCCGATGCGCCGCTTGCCGAGCTTGGCCTCCGACGCGCGGTCGAGCGCCGGGTGATACGGCATGATCAGGTGCGCGTTCTTCGAGATGTAGAGGTTGCCGTCGAGGCTGACACCGCGCTGGACGAGCGACTCCATCTCCTCGATGAGCGAGCCCGGATCGATGACCACGCCGCAGCCGATGATGCAGCGGCGGCCGTTGTGGAGGATGCCGGACGGGATCGTGTGCAGCACGTACTTCTCGCGGCCGACGACGACGGTGTGGCCGGCGTTGTTGCCGCCCGAGAAGCGCACGACGACGTCGACGTGCGGGGTGATGACATCCACCACTTTGCCCTTGCCCTCGTCGCCCCACTGCGCGCCGATCACCACGATGTTCTTAGACATGTCCTGCCCCTCCCACTCCCTCGAAGCACTTGGCCGGATCCGCCAGGACCTCGGCCACCGTCAGCGTGCGCTCGCCGCCGCGGCGGAGATCGAGCGTCAGCAGCTCGCCGGCCGCCGTGCGCGGACTGCCGGCGACGAGCACGTGGTGCACGCGCTGGGCGCGCGCATATTCGACCGATTCTTCGAGTCCACGACTGATGATGTCGCGCGCCACCGACGCCCCGAGATCGCGAAGGCGTCGGGCCAGGGACAGCGCCGCCGTTTTTTCCGCCGTGAAGTCGATGATGAAGAAGTCCGGTCCCGGCAGCTCGACCGGAACTTGCTGGTGCTCCATGATGGCCAGCGCCCGCGCGATGTCGAAGGCGAAGCCGACGGCCGGGCAGTCGTAGCCGAACCGTCCGAGCATGTCGTCGTAGCGGCCGCCGCCCGCCAGCGCGGCGCCGAAGCCGGAGACGTAGGCCTCGAAGTAGAGGCCGGAATAGTAGTCGAAGCCGCGCACCTCGCCGAGGTCGAGCAGCACCGAGTCGGCGAGCCCGTAGATGCGCAGCAGCCGGTAGACCTCGGCCAGGTTGGCGAGCGCGCGCGTGGAGCGCGGGTTCTGCGCGTAGCGGCCGGCGCGCTCCAGCACGATCTCGCGCCCGAACAGCGTCGGCAGCGCCAGGAGCGCCTCCGCCACGTGCGGCGGCGGCGACAGCTCGCGCACCAGGCGCTCGAGCGTCGAGGCGTCCTTGCGCGCGAGCGCGTCGCGCAGGGCGCGGTGGCGCGCCGTGTCGGCCGAGGCCTCCTCGAGCAGGCCCCGGAAGAAGTCGGGGTGCCCGAGGTCGATCTGGAAGCGGTCGAGGCCGAGCGCGCGCAGCCCCTCGATGGTCATCGCGATGACCTCGACCTCGGCCTCCGGCTTCTCGAGCCCGATCAGCTCCACGCCGGCCTGGTAGAACTCGCGGTAGTGCGACATCTGCGGCTCGTCGTGGCGGAACACGTTGGTGACGTACGCCAGCCGCACGGGCTTGGGCTCGTCGCGCAGCCGCGTGGCCACCACGCGCGCGATCTGCGGCGTGATGTCCGCGCGCAGCGCGAGCATGCGGCCCGTCTCGCGGTCGACGAACTTGAACATGCTCTCCTGCACGCCGAGGTCGGTGCCCATCGCGAGCACATCCGCGAACTCGAACGTGGGCGTGACGATCTCGCGGTAGCCCCAGCGCGCGAAGACGTCGAGCAGCCGCCCCTCGACGTAGCGCTTGCGCGCCGCCTCGTCGGGCAGGTAGATGCGCGCGCCCTTCGGCAGCTGCGAGTGCACGGGCTTCACGAGCCCGCCTCCGGCAGGTCGTCGAGGTGGGCCAGCGTGTTCATCCGATGCACGGTGGCCCAGTCGCCGAGGTACTCGATCTCCGTGATCCCCGCCGGCGAGGCGTCCACCGCCCACAGGCGCTCGGGGCCGAGGCCCAGCGCGGCCAGCACGATCAGCCGCACGACGATCGCGTGCGAGACCAGCACGGCCGTCTCGCCCGCGTGGGCGGCGATCAGCCGGGCAAGCGCTCCGCGCACGCGGGCGGCCACCGCCGCGAGCGTCTCACCGCCGGGCGGGGTGACGAGGTGCGGCGTCAGACGCCACGCCTCCGCTTCGCGGGGGAAGCGTCCGCGCAGCTCCTCGCGTGTGATCCCCTCCCAGGCGCCGAAGGCCATCTCGCGGACGTCGGGCTCGACGCGCGGCTCCAGGCGATGGGGCTTGGCGATCAGCTCGGCGCAGACGCGCGCGCGCTCGAGCGGGCTCGTATAGACGGCGGCGACCCCCGCGCCGGCCAGGGCCTGGGCCACGGCGTCGGCCTGCAGGCGGCCGTCGGTGGTCAGCGGGACGTCACGGGAGCCGGCGAACCGCCGCTCCCGGGAGTACTCCGTGGCGCCATGGCGTACGGCGAAGAGCCTCATCGCTTTCAAAACCCAGCCATTTTAGCGCAGGTCCAGCTCCGGCCGGGGCAAAAGCGAGGCTCAGGACTTCTCGACGAAGACCTTCTGCGCGGCGCGCACGCTGGCGCCGAAGTCCACGGGCTGGCCGAGCTCGGCCAGCACCTGCTCGAGCGCCGCCAGCGCGATGATCACGTCGGTCTCGGCGGCGTAACCCATGTGACCGATCCTGAAGATCTTGCCCTTGGTGGGGCCGCGGCCACCGTCGATCGTGATGTTGTGCGCGGTGGCGAAGCCCTCCACCACCCGGTCGGCGTCGACGCCCGCCGGCACCTCGACCGCGGTGAGGGCGGGGCTCGGCGTCGCCTTGACGAACAGCCGCAGTCCGAGCGCTTCGGCCCCGGCACGGGTCGCGCGGGACAGCCGATCGTGGCGCCGGAACACGTTGGCGAGTCCCTCCGCCTCGATCATGCGGAGCACCTCGCGGAGCCCGACCATGATCGACACCGCCGGCGTGAACCGCGCCTCGTTCCTGGCCGCGTACGTCCGCTCCTCGGTGAGATCGAGGTAGAACTTCGGCGAGCTCGCGCGCGCGGCCGCCTGCCACGCCTTGTCGCCCAGCGCCACGATCCCGAGACCCGGCGGCAGCATGAGCCCCTTCTGCGAGGCCGACACCACCACGTCGATGGCCCAGGCGTCCATCTGCAAGTCGGCGATGCCGAGGCTCGAGACGGCGTCGACGATCAAGATCGCGTCGGTGCCGGCGGTGACCTGGGCGTACGCTCGCACGTCATGGAGCACGCCGGTCGACGACTCGCTGTGCTGGACGAGGACCGCCTTGACGTCCCGGTGAGTGCGCAGCGCCTCGGCGACGCGCTCGGCCGGCACCGTCTCGCCGTGCGGGGCCGCGAGCTCGACGATCTGCAGCTTGTACGCCTTCGCGATGGCCAGCCAGCGCTGAGCGAATGCGCCGGCGTTGACGACGATCACGCGATCGCCGGCCGACAGCGTGTTGGCCACCGCCGCTTCCATCGCGCCGGTCCCCGTGCACGCGGGCGTCAGCACCTCCTGTCGCGTCTGCACCAGACGCTTGAGCCCGGCGCGGACCTCCGTGAAGAGCGCGGCGTACTCCGGCGTGCGGTGATGGATGATCGGCCGGGCCATCGCCAGCAGCACTTCGGTCGGCACCGGCGTCGGCCCCGGCGCCATCAGCTGGTACTTCTTCATCGGCTCACGACCTCCTCGTCGGCGCGGCGATCGTGTTCAATCCTAGCACGTCGCCGACGGCGCCCCGCGCGCGCCCGAGCGCCGTCACGAAGATCGCGTCGGCGCCCGCCGCGCGCGGCAGGAAAAATCGCACGACCTCGGCGTCGTAGAACGTGAGGCCGCTGGCGCCGAAGCCGAGCGCGTAGGCGGCGAGGTAGGCGCGGCCGCCCGCGAGGCCCGCCTCGAGGTTCACGAGCCGATAGCCGCGCTCGCCGAAGGCCGCCAGCACGGCGTCGAGCGGCGAGAGAAAGAAGAGCGTGGCGGCCGCGTCGCCGCCCAGCGGCTGCTCGAGACAGAGGAACGCGGCCTGGCGCCGGAACTCGCCCGTGTCGAGCGGATCCAGCGCGTGGGCGTCGCGGCGATAGAGGTAGGTGCCCGGGGGCAGGCCCTCCACCGCGTGGGCGCTCATATAGATGTCGACAAGCCCGGTGGGGACATCGCCCGGAACGGGGCGCGAGGTCGCCCACAGCGCGGCGCCCAGCTCGGCGACGCCGAGCGGCGTCTGCGCGAAGCTGCGCGTCGAGCCGCGCCGCTGGATCGTCTCGCCGAGCGCGCGGCCGGCGCGCGGGTCGAGCGCCGGCAGCGCGATCAGCCGGGCGCCCGCCGGCGTCGGCACCGGCGCCCGGCCGGCGCGCCAGCGGACGACGTCCTCGGGCGTCGCGAGGGCCGACGCCGCGTGGGCCTGCGCCACCAGCGGCTCGTCCACCACGTGGCGCGACAGCGGCAGCGTCGCGTGCTCGATCGGCGCCGGCGGCGGCGCGCTCGCCGCGGGCGGCGTCTCGGGCCCCACGGAGAGCAGCGCCAGCGCGACCTCGCGCGCGCCGTCGATCCCGAGCAGTCGGTGCACCGCCGCGTCGACGAAGCCGGTGAAGAGGCGCGGCGCCAGGCCGAGGGCGGCGGCCGTGGCCAGCGCGTTGGCCAGCATCGTCCCGCCATCCCAGAACAGGTGGCGGTAGGTGCGCGCGCGGTACTTCCAGGAGTTGCGCCAGACGAGCCCGGTGAGCACCAGCGTCGCCCCGCGCCGCCCGGGCGTCGCGTCGGCGGCGGCCTCGGCGAGCGCGGCGCGCGCGTCCTCGCCGCGGAGCCGGCGCAGCGTGAAGTCGCCCGGGCAGAAGTGATGGACACCCGGCGGCAGCCCCTCCACCGTCCCCGCGACGACGTACACCTCCGTCTGGTAGAGCGCGCCGGTCGAGGCCGCGGCGCGGAAGAGGACCTCGCCGCCGCCGGGATACGTCTTCCGCTTCGTCACGCCCGCCATGTAATAGAGGAGGGAGGTGAGCGCGGCGAGGGTGAGCCCGGCCGGCGGCGCGGCGCCCTCGCCGCCGATCGCCGCCAGCGCCGGCGTCGCCAGCACGTCGATCTCGCGCGGCAGGTGCAGTCCGGGGATGTCCGTGTAGACCTTGAATGGAAATGGCTTGTTCTCCCAGTCGAGCTCATGGCCGCTGGCCCGCACGGAATCGGGCGAGTGCGCGGTGAGGTCGTGGTAGCGGCGCGCGACCGGGCCCGTGGGCACCATCGCACTGGATTATCGCGCCGTGGGCTATTTAAGGTGCTGCGCCCCCGCGAATGGGTACCGGACTTCCATCGCGCCGCCGGCGAGGGGCCCGCAACCCTTTGCTGCGGCTCGGAAACAGCGTCGGCATCTGCGTTGCACCGGAGACTGGGCATGCACATCATCGCGACGTCCTTCGACCTCTGGAGCACCGAGCAGCTCCTGCTGGTCTATCAGCGGTACTACGGCAAGCTGGACGCCCAGGCGCGGCGGCGGATCGTCGACACGGCGCGCCTCAACGGCTGGGATCGCGCCTGGCGCGACGGCGTCGAGCTTCTCGCCGCCTGACTGCGGCTAGAACCGGTAGGGTGGACGGAACACGCCGCGCTCGGTGACGATCGCGGCGATGAGCTCGGCCGGCGTCACGTCGAACGCCGGGTTGTAGACCGGTGACGCCTCCGGCGCCGTCTGCTGCGGCCCGATGCGCCGCACCTCGGCCGCGTCGCGCTCCTCGATCACGATCTCCGCTCCCGACGCGATCGACGGATCGATCGTCGAGCACGGCGCCGCCACGTAGAACGGCACCCCATGGTGCTTCGCCAGCACCGCCAGCGCGTAGGTCCCGATCTTGTTCGCGGTGTCGCCGTTGGCGGCGATGCGGTCGGCGCCCGTGACCACGAGATCGACCTGGCCGCGCGCCATCACCGACGCGGCCACGACGTCCGCGATCACGCGGTGCGGGATCCCCTCCCGCACACACTCCCAGGCGGTGAGCCGCGAGCCCTGCATGACCGGGCGCGTCTCGTCCACCCACAGCAGCGCCACCTTTCCCTGCGCGTGGGCGGAGCGCACGATCCCGAGCGCCGTGCCGTAGCCGGCCGTCGCCAGCGCGCCCGCGTTGCAATGCGTGAGGATGCGCGCGCCGGACGGCACGAGCACGGCGCCGTGGTCACCCAGCGCCCGGTTGGCGGCGACGTCCTCGGCGAGGATCGCCTCGGCCTCGGCGGCGAGCCGCGTGCGCGCCTGGGCCACCGAGCCCTGGCTGAGCCCGGCGGCCACGCCACGCATGCGCTCGAGCGCCCAGAAGAGGTTGACGGCGGTCGGACGCGTGGAGGCCAGGCCCTTGATCGCGGTCTCGAGGTCGGCAAGGAGCGCCTCGCCGGTGCTGGCCGCGCTCTGCCGCGCGGCCAGCGCCACGCCGAAGGCGGCGGCCACGCCGATGGCGGGCGCGCCGCGGACGACGAGCGCGCGAATCGCCTCGGCCACGTCCTCCCAGCGCGTGTACTCGCGCTCCAGCTCGCGGCCGGGCAGCAGCGTCTGGTCGAGGAGGACGAGCCGCTCGCCCGTCCACCGCACCGGCGCGATGACGGACGTCACAGGTCGGTCAGGCCCCACCAGCGCGCCGCCCTTCGAGCTTCCTTCGGATTTCCGCGGGGCTCAGGCCCGTCACCCGCACCAGCTTGTCGCGGCCGTGCTCGCCGTGGACCACCCGCACCGCCGAGACCGGCACGCCGAGCGCGGTCGCGAGCAGCGCGCCCACCGCCGCGTTGGCGCGGCCCTCGACGGGCGGCGCCGTCACACGCACGGTCAGCGTCCCGTCCTCCCGCCACGTCCCGATCGCGGCGCGCGACGCGCGCGGCTGCACGCGCACGCGCAGCAGCCCGTCGTCAGGGCGCGCCGGCATCCGCGTCGTCGACCGGGAGCTCGCCGCCGAACAGACGGTGGTAGCGCTCGAGCGTCGAGTTCAGCTCCTCCACGAGCTGCCGCCGCGCGCGCTTGAGCGCCGTGATGTCGGCGCGGATCTTCCCCTCCTCGGCGCGCGCGGCCTCCACCGACTTCTCGCCGGTCAGCTCGGCCTCGCGCAGGATCAGCTCGGCCTCCCGCCGGGCATTGTTCTTCATCTCCTCGACCAGGCGCTGGGTCGTGACCAGCGTTTCTTGCAGGGTGCGCTCGCGCTCGGTGACGCCGCGCGCGCGCTCCTCCTGGGCCGCGATCTGCTCCTTGAGCAGCGCCGCCTCCTTGAGCAACGCCTCGTAGTCCTCGGCCACGTCGTCGAGGAAGGCGTCGACCTCCTGGGGGTCGTAGCCCTTGAGCATCTTCGACGAGAACTGCTGCTGTCGGATGTCGTGTGGGGTGATGCGCATCGAGGCCTCCCGCCCTACCCGAGGCTTCCCGCCAGCTGGTAGAGCGTTTTCACCAAAAAGCGCTGCAGGAAGATGATCGCGATGATCACGATCATCGGCGAGAAGTCGATTGGCATGTCCGGCAGGCGCCGGCGGATCGGCCGCAGCACCGGCTCCGTGGCCCGGTGCAGGAACCGCACGATCGGGTTGAACGGATCGGGGCTGACCCACGAGACGATGGCGCGGGCGATGATGATCCAGATGTAGGCCCAGAGCACGTAGTCGACGACCACCGCGATCGCCTCGATGAAGTTGCCGATGATGAACACGTCAGGCGGGCCCGCGCCCGAGCTCGCGCGAGCGCAGGGTCGCGCGCTCCACCGCCCGGATGAAGGTGGTGCGCACGCCGCCCTCCTCGAGGGCGGCGATCCCCGCGATGGTGGTGCCGCCCGGTGAGCTGACCATGTCCTTGAGCGCCGCCGGATGCATGCCGGTCTCCGCGAGGAGCTTCGCCGCCCCCAGCACCGTCTGCGTGGCGAGCGTCGTCGCCGTCGCGCGGTCGAGCCCCATCTTCACGCCGCCGTCGGCGAGCGCCTCGATCACGAGCGCGACGTAGGCCGGGCCCGAGCCCGAGAGCCCCGTCACCGCGTCCATCTGCTCCTCGTCGAGGACGACCGCGCGGCCGACCGCGGCGAAGATCTCCTGCGCCGTCTCGAGGTCGTCCTGCTCGAGGCCGGGCGCGCGCGCGATGGCGGTCACGCCCTGGAGCACGAGCGCGGGGGTGTTCGGCATCACCCGGATGAGGCGCGGGTACTTGCCGAGGATCGACTGGATGGTCGCCGTCGACACGCCGGCGGCGATCGAGATCAGGAGCGGCCGGTTGGTGAGCGCCGGCATCGCCTCGCGCAACACGGGCGCCATGATCTGGGGCTTGACGGCGAGGATGACCACGTCGGCGGCACTCACGAGCGACGCATTGCTGGCGACCGCGCGCAGACCGTACTGGTCGGCCAGCTGATGGACGCGGTCGGCGCGCACGTCGGCGACGAGGATCTTGTCGGGGGGAACGAGGTTCGACTCCACGAGGCCGCGGATGAGCGCCTCGCCCATGTTGCCCGCGCCGACGAAGCCGACCTTCTTGCCCTTGACGCTCATCGCTTCACCCCTCCGGCAGGCCGGGGACGCGCGGCGGGCGCGGGCCGAAGATCGCGGTGCCCACGCGCACCATGGTGGCGCCCTCCTCGACGGCGATCTCGAAGTCGCCGCTCATCCCCATCGACAGCTCCGGCAGCCCGTGGCGCTCCGCCAGCTTGCGCAGCGAGCGGAACCAGCCGCGCGCGTCCTCGGCGCGCTCGACGGCGGGCGGGATCGCCATCAGCCCGCGCAGCCGCAGCCCGCCGAGCTTCGTCAGCGCCTCCACCGCCGTCTCCACCGCCTCCGGCGGCCAGCCGCCCTTCGACGGCTCCAGGCCGACGTTGACCTGCACGAGCGCGTCCACCGGACGGCCCCGCGCGCGGGCGCGGCGGTCGAGCTCGCGCGCGAGGTCGATGCGATCGACGGAGTGGACCACGTCGAACAGCTCGAGCGCGTCGCGCACCTTGTTCGTCTGGAGGTGACCGACGAGGTGCCACGCCACCGGCCGCCCGAGCTCGGCGACCTTGCCGCGCGCCTCCTGCACCCGGTTCTCGCCGAGCGCGGTCAGCCCTGCCGCCAGGGCCGCGCGGATGCGTGCGACCTCGACCGTCTTGGACACGCCGACGAGCAGCACGTCCTCGGCGCGCCGCCCGGCCCGCTCCGCCGCGCGCGCGATGCGTTCCCGCACGCGCTCGAGATTGGTCCGGATGTCCTGCTGCATATCCAGCACGGGCGATTCTAGCACGCGCTTCTGCTATCCTCGGAACGTCATGCCGCCGTTGAGCGACCTCGCGCTCATGATCCAGTCGCGGTATCCCTTCATCGCCGTCGAGACCTCCGAGGAGGACCGGCTGGAGACGACGCTGTCGCAGGTCGCCGGGGATCTGCGCGTCCCCTTCTTCGTGTGGACGGTGACCAACGGCCTGCACCGCCACGGCCTGCCGAACGCCATCTACGACAGCCAGCAGCCGCTCAAGGGCCTCAACAACGTGGCCGCGATGACGGGCGAAGCGCTCTTCCTCATGAAGGACCTGCACCGCTACCTCACCGACCCCGCGGTGGTGCGCAAGTGCCTGGACCTGGCGCCCGCCTTCGGCCACGATCGGCGCGTCATCGTGATGTCGGCGGCGAAGGTCGAGCTGCCGTCGGAGCTCGAGCCGCTCACCGCGCGGCTCACCCTCGCCCTGCCCGGCGCCGACGAGCTGAAGAGCGTCGTCAAGCGCGTCGTGGCGGAGTGCTCGCGCGAGCGCCCGGTGTCGATGGGGCTCTCGCCCGGCGACCTCGACCGCCTGGTCGACCGGCTGCGCGGCTTCACCGAGTTCGAGGCCGAGCGCGCGATCACGCAGGCGATCCTGCGCGACAACACCCTGGACGCCAGGGACATCGACTTCATCGTCGAGCTCAAGAAGGAGATGCTGCGCAAGGACGGCGTGCTGGAGTACATCTCACCCGAGGAGAACCTGGCGGAGGTCGGCGGCTTCAAGAACCTCAAGGCATGGCTCGCCAAGCGCAAGAAGGCGTTCACGCCGGAGGCCAAGACGTTCGGGATCGATCCGGGCCGCGGCATTCTTCTGCTCGGGGTCCAGGGCTGCCTCCGGGGCGACAGCCGCGTGCTCCTTGCAGATGGTCGGATGCCAACCCTTGAAAGCCTGGCCCGTCAAGTGTCTGACTGCCTCGAGCCAGGTGCATACGATGTCGCATACCGCGTCGCCCTCGATGACGGCAAGACTGGGCGCGCTACGAAGCTGCACATCCACGCCAACCGCGAGACCGTTCTCGTACGGTTCGCCGGCGCCCGTGAATTGGAGCTGACTCCTGACCACGAGGTCCTGACCTCGACCGGATGGAAGCCGGCCGGCAAGTTGAAGGCCGACGACGACGTCAAGCTTTGGCACCGGACACAGGACATGATCACGCCTCCAAAGCGGACCGGCTTCGGCAGACCACTTCATTCCGTCCGCGCTCGCCGGGTGCCTGTTGAGTCCCTGCCGGACGTCTGGACGCCTGAGCTCGCCGAGCTTGTTGGCCTCTTCGCCGCGGAAGGATGCCGGGACCGATATCGCGTATCCCTGATCCTCTCCGAGGCCGAGCACGAACTCGCGCGGTGGCTCCGAGAGCGGTGCGAAAAACTCTTCGAGACCCGTGACAATTTACGCCGCTTCGCCGACCTCGTGGGTTTCATCACGGAAGATAAACGTCGCCGCCTCGCACAGGGGCTTGCGACGTTCAGGCGCAATAACCCCACGAAGCTCGGCGACTTCGCACGGGTCGCCGCCATAGAAACAGGCCGACATCTCGACCGTGTGTACGATCTAACGGTCCCGGGTCCCGACCGCTACATCGCGAATGGTCTCGTCGTCCACAACTGCGGAAAAACGATGGTGGCGCGGGCCGTCGCGCGCGAGTGGGGCCTGCCGCTGCTCAAGATGGAGCCGGCGCGGCTCTACGACAAGTACATCGGCGAAACCGAGAAGAACCTCGACAAGGCCCTGCGGATGGCCGAGCAGATGGCGCCCTGCGTGCTGATGATCGACGAGCTCGAGAAGGGCCTCTCGTACAATCCGGGCGGCGATGCCGACGCCGGCCTGTCCAAGCGCATCTTCGGACGGCTGCTCGCCTGGCTGCAGGACCGCAAGGCGCCCGTCTTCGTGGTGGCGACGTCCAACGACATCGGCCAGCTGCCGCCCGAGCTGACGCGCAAGGGGCGCTTCGACGAGATCTTCTTCGTGGACCTGCCCAACGCCGAGGAGCGCACGGAGATCTTCGCCGTGCACCTGCGCAAGCGGAAGCGCGACCCGAAGCTGTTCGACCTCGCCGGCCTCGCCGCCGCGTCCGAGGGCTTCAGCGGCGCGGAGATCGAGCAGGCGGTGGTGGCCGGCCTCTACACCGCGTTCTCGCGCGGCGTGGAGGTCAGCTCGGCGATCATCGTCGAGGAGCTGAAGGCGACGAAGCCGCTGTCGGTCACGCGCGCCGAGACCATCGGCGCGCTCCGCGAGTGGGCGCGCGACCGCACGGTGATGGCGAGCTAGATTAGCGCGTCCGCCGCTGTATCCAATCGGTCACAGTTGCGGCGGCCCCGGTATCGGATACGTCCCGGCTACGAATGATTTTGCTTGACAGATGTTTCGCACGGTGTCAGCCGCGCGGCCCTGATCGATTCGGAACGCCGCTCCAGGTGCGTGCGTTGACTCCGAGGCGCGCGAGGAGAAACGGCCACCGAAAAAATCAGGATCGCACGCTGATCGCGTGTCCTGACGGCGCCACGAGTCTCGAAAATCGCGGTGTAGAGTCGGCGCAGAGCAAGAGGAGAACCGCCGATGAACACTGTGTTCGATGATGTCCGCCTTGCGTCCGTGACTCAACCGACGGTTGCTTCCGCCGTCGAACTCGAGCGTCTCGGCGATCAGATCGCCGAGATGTCCGCGCACCTCGATGCCGCCACCGCACGGCTGCTCGATCTGATTCGAGAGTTCGACGACCGAGGCGGCTGGGGCAACGGCTTCCGCTCCTGTGCGCACTGGCTGACGTGGCGCATCGGGCTCGACCAGGGCGCCGCTCGCGAACGCGTCCGCGTGGCGCGGGCGCTAGGGAGCCTGCCGCGCTTGGCCAAGGCGCTCGCGCGTGGCGAGCTGTCATACTCCAAGGTCCGGGCGCTGACCCGGGTCGCGACGCCCGAGACAGAAGAGAGGCTGCTCAAGGTCGGCAGGGCCGGTACCGCCGAGCACGTCGAGCGCATCGTCCGTGCCTGGCGGCGGGTTGACCGGATCGGGGAAGCCGAGCAGAGTCGGCAGCGCCATCGCCGTCGCGGACTCCATGTGTATCAAGACGAAGACGGTATGGTGGTCATCCACGGGCGGCTGGAGCCGGAGACCGGGGCGGTGCTGATGAAGGCGCTCGAGGCAGCCAGAGAGGTGCTCTCTCAGCCGGAAACGTTCCAGGATCCGGCCGCCGACCCGCCAGCCTTCAGCCAGCAGCAGGCGGACGCGCTGGCCTTGCTCGCCGAGACAGCCCTGCACCACGGTATCGCTCCCGGGACACCCGGAGAGCGCTATCAGGTGGTGGTCCACATCGATGCGCCGGTCTTGGCCGAGTCTGACGCGCCGGCGGCTCCGAGCGCACCCGGCCAGTCGGCGCTCGAGGACGGCGCCCACGTTTCCGCAGAAACATCTCGGCGCTTGGCGTGCGATGCGACCCGCGTGGTGATGCGACACGACGCAGACGGTCATGTGACGGAAGTCGGCGCCCGAACTCGAACCATTCCGCCGGCGCTACGACGCGTACTGCAGCATAGGGACCGTGGTTGCCGCTTCCCCGGCTGCGGATTGCCGTTCGGTCAGGGTCATCACATCCGCCATTGGGCGCACGGCGGCCCGACGACGCTGTCGAACCTGGCGATGCTGTGTCGGCGGCACCACCGGTGTGTCCACGAAGAGGGCTACCAAATAGAACGACAGCCGGATGGAGTGCTCCGTTTCAGGCGGCCGGATGGCCTCCTGCTGCCCGACGTCCCGCCTCCCGCTGCGGTGCCGACCAATCCGATCGAGACGCTTCGAGCGCAGAACGACAGGCGCGGCGTCGACATCGACGCGCGCACGTCGATGCCCGGCTGGCTGGGCGGGCGCCTCGACGTCGGCTGGGCAATCGATGTCTTGCACCCGCTGGCTACCGGGGAGATCGATCGCACGTCTGAGGCCGTCGTGTAAGCCCGCACAGCGGCGGACGACGCGCCGGACTCGGCGGTGGCGGCGCCGCCGCCGACAACCTCGCTACGGCAGCGCGGCGACCGTGACCAGGCGGCCGCGGTTGCCCTTGCGATAGGAATAGAGCAGCTCCGGATGACAGGCCGTGCACAGGCGCGGATTCTCGATCCGCGCCGGATCGACGCCTGCCTCCGCCAGCAGCTCCTCGTTCGCCGTCCACAGATCGAGCATCACGCGGCCGTTGGACGCGGCGCGCGTCCAGCGCTCCCAGCGCGCGTGGCCGAACGCCTGTGTGAAGTCGCCGATCACCGGCTCGCCGACCACGTAGCAGCACGGCCCGATGGACGGCGCGATCGCCGCGCGCAGGCGCGCGGGCCGCGCGCCGAGCCCCGTCGCCGCTCTCACCGCCGCCCGCGCGGCGCCCTTCGCCGTCCCGCGCCAGCCGACGTGGGCGAGCGCGAGCGCGCCGGCCTCGGCGTCCCACAGCGTGACGGCCAGGCAGTCGGCGCTGAAGATCGCCAGCGGCATGCCGCGCGCGGTCGTGGAGAGCACGTCGACGGCGCCGGCGACACCGCCGCGCGTGAGGGCGTGGGCGACGTCGGCCCCGTGGACCTGGCGGGCGTAGGCGACGCGGGAGAGGTCGAGGCCGGCCGCCGCCAGCGTCTCGCGCGCTCCGGGCGTGAAGGGCGACGTCGGCTCCGACGGCGACGTCACGCCGGGACAGTGACGCGTGGTGCTGGCGTGCGGCAGCCCGGCCGCCGTCAGCGCGGGAAACGTGAAGTACCGCGGCGGCTCACCGTGCGGCGTGAGCGATGTCATTAGTCGATGATTACACGATCGAGGAGCGCCCCGGGACGGAGGAGCGCCACGATCGAGGAGTGCCCCGAGACAGAGGAGCGCCACGGCTTTGCCGGGGCGCTCCGAACATGTGGGGGGGTATGGGGGGCCATTTCAGGGCCCCCCATTTCATTAATCCGCGCGACGTCTCAATCAGCGCTCCGCCGCAGAAACGTCGGAACGTCGTAATCGTGCTCGCCGTCCAGCGGGCCGTCGCCCTCGGCGCGTGCCTCGCCGAAGCGTCGCCGCCATGCGGGCGCCGTGCCCGTCGCCGACGTGCCGCCCGCGGAGCGCGGTGTGCGCGGCAGGTCCACCACCTTGCCGGCCGGCTCGAGCTGCAGCCTCTTCTCGGCGAAGCCGGTAGCGATGACCGTCATCCGGACCTCGTCCTCGAGGCTCGGGTCCAGCACGGCGCCGAAGATGATGTTGGCCTCGTCGTGCGCCGCCTCCTGCACGATGCGCGCGGCCTCCTCCACCTCGTGGATCGAGAGATCGTGGCCGCCGGTGAAGTTGATGAGGATGCCCTTGGCGCCGTCGATGGACGTGTCGTCGAGCAGCGGGCTCGCGATCGCCTTCTGCGCAGCGTCGAGGGCGCGGTTGGCGCCCCGGCCCACGCCGGTGCCCATCATGGCCATGCCCATGCCCGACATGATCGTGCGGACATCGGCGAAGTCGAGGTTGACGAGGCCGGGCACGAGGATGAGGTCGGAGATGCCCTGCACCGCCTGCTGGAGCACGGTGTCGGCCACGCGGAACGCCTCGAGCAGCGGCGTGCCGCGATCCACGACGGACAGCAGGCGCTGGTTCGGGATCGAGATCAGCGTGTCGACGACGCTGCGAAGCGCATCGACGCCCGCTTCGGCCTGGAGCATGCGCTTGCGGCCCTCGAACGTGAACGGCTTGGTGACGACGGCGACGGTGAGGATGCCGAGGTCGCGCGCGAGCGAGGCCACGACGGGCGCGGAGCCGGTGCCCGTGCCGCCCCCGAGGCCGGCCGTGATGAAGACCATGTCGGCGCCCTGGAGCAGCCGCGTGATGGTCTCGGGATCCTCGAGCGCGGCGTTGCGTCCGACGTCGGGGTTCGAGCCGGCGCCGAGGCCCTGCGTCAGCTTGCTGCCGAGCTGCACCTTGACGGGCGCCGGCGAGTTGCGCAGCGCCTGCATGTCCGTGTTCGCCACGATGAACTCGACGCCGGTGAACTGCGCCGCCATCATGCGGCTCACCGCGTTGCCACCGCCGCCGCCGAGGCCGATGACCTTGATCTTGGCCGCCTGCGGAGCGTCGTCCAGCTCGAAGAGCGGGCGCCGTGCGCGATCTCGCTCCATCCGGCCCTCCTCATGCGCGCGGGCCCTGGCCCGCCGCGTCCGTGCGCTGCCTGTGCCGGTGGCCTCCGCCGCGAAGAGTGGCGGCTGCTCGCTCCGGCGTGACCGGTCTCTCTTAGAGGACTTCACCCAGCCAACCGACGAGCCGCCGGCCCCAGCGGCCGAGCGTGCCGCTCGTCGTGTCCGTCCACGCGCTGGTCGGTCCCTGCCGCCGCGCGCCGTAGAGCGCGAGGCCCACCGCGGTGGCGTACATCGGGCTCTTCACCACGTTCGCGAGGCCGCCGACGGCGCCCGGCACGCCGCGGCGCACGGGCTGGTCGAAGACCGCCTCGGCCAGCTCGGGGACGCCCTGCATGATCGAGCTGCCGCCGGTGACGACCACACCGGCCGTCGCCGCGTCCTGGAACCCCGCGCGCGATAGCTCCCGCGCGACGAGCGTGAAGATCTCCTCGACGCGCGGCTGGATGATCTCGGAGAGCACCTGGCGCGAGAGCTGGCGCGGCTTGCGCCCGCCCACCGACGGCACGTCCACCGTCTCCTCGGCGGGCACCAGCGCGGTCAGCGCGCAGCCGTAGCGCTTCTTGAGCGCTTCGGCGTCGGCCATCGGCGTGCGCAGCCCGACCGCGACATCGTTGCTGACATGGTCGCCGCCCAGCGGCAGGATCGCGGTGTGCCAGACGGCGCCGTCGCGGAGCAGCGCGAGGTCCGTGGTGCCGCCGCCGATGTCGATGACGACGACGCCCAGCTCCTTCTCGTCCGGATAGAGCACCGCCTCCGCGGAGGCGATGGGCTCCAGCACCACGTCCTGCACGGTGAGACCGGCGCGATTGACGGAGCGGATCACGTTCTGCACGGAGGTGACGGCGGCGGTGACGACGTGCACCTCCACCTCGAGCCGCACGCCCGACATGCCGAGCGGCTCGCGCACGCCGTCGGCGTCGTCCACCATGAACGTCTGCGGCAGCACGTGGATGATCTCCCGGTCCTGGGAGATGTTGATCGCGCGCGCGGCGTCCACCGCGCGGTCGACGTCGGCCTGGCTGACCTCGCGATCCTTGCCCGACACGGCGACCACGCCGCGGCTGTTGACGGAGCGGATGTGGCCGCCCGCCACGCCGACGTAGACGGCCGAGACCTCGACGCCCGCCATCCGCTCGGCCTCGGCCACCGCCTGGCGGATCGCCTCGACGGTCGAGTCGATGTTGACGACGACGCCGCGGCGCAGGCCGCGCGAGGGCGCGGCGCCCACGCCGACGACGTCGACGCCGCCTCGTAGGCGCGGCGCCGCGACGATCGCGCAGATCTTGGTGGTCCCGACGTCCAGCCCGACGATCAGCTCCGGCGTCCTGCCCCGCCTCACCGGACCGCCCCCCGCCGAAGCACCACCTGGTCCTTGAACCTGAGATCGACGCCGCTCACGTCCTGCGTCGCCACCTGCGCCAGCACGCCCTCGAGCCGCGCGAGGCGCTCGTCCCAGTCCTCCGCGCCCAGCCGCACCTCGATGCCGTCGACGGTGTAGAGGACGGGACCCTCGGCGCGGCTCATGTCGATCTCCGAGATCTCCGCGGCCAGCGCGTTGCCCGAGCGGAGCAGGGCGCGGATCAGCGCCACCGCCGCGCGCGCCTTGGGCCCCGGCGCCGTGCGCATCGACGCCAGCTCCTCCTCCGTGAGGCCGCTGATCACGGGGGCGCCGGGGACGACGGCGCGCCGCTCCTCGCCGAGCACGCGGCCGTCCTCGTCCATCCAGTGCAGCCGCGCGGCGTGCACGAGCGTGAACGGGCGCCGCTCTTCGACGACGATCGTCACACGGTTCGGCAGCTCGCGAACGACGTCGGCGCGGCGGATCTCCGGCAGCGCGGAGACGCGCGCGGCGACGGCGCCGCCGTCGAGGGTCCAGAGGTTCGCGCCGGGCGGGATGGCGGCGGCGGCGAGGATGCGCGGCACCGGGACGCGCGAGGCCCCGCGCACCTCGACGCCGGCGATCGCGAAGCGCGGCGACGTGGTGACCCAGCGCGCCCCCGCCAGCGCCGCCGCGACGCCGCCGAGCACCAGGACGCAGACGGCGGCCCGCCGCGTGAGCCGTGCGAGGGCGCGGGCCCGGCGGCGGCGGCGCGCGGGGCCGGTGCGCTGGCCGGCGACGAGCGACGTGCGCTCGCCGAGGTCGGCGGGCGCGGCGCCGCCGCGCGGGGAGAGCAGGCCTCTACTCACCGAGGATGCGGATCTCGGTCTCGAGCGTGATCCCGAAGTGGCCGTGGACGCGCTCGCGCGTGAGCTCCATGAGGCCCAGGATGTCGGCCGCGCCGGCGGCGCCGCGATTGACGATGAAGTTGGCGTGCTTGGACGAGACCTCCGCGCCGTTGACCCGCTTGCCGCGCAGGCCGGCCTTCTCGATGAGCCGCGAGGCCAGGTCGCCCGCGGGATTCTTCCAGACGAAGCCGGCCGAGGCGAGCGCCAGCGGCTGCGTGGCCTTCTTCTGCTTGAGCCGCGCCCTGATCTCTTTCTGGATCTCGGGCAGCGGCCGTCGGTGCAGCTGCAGCCGGCAGCCGATGAGGATCGCGCCCTGCGGCAGGTAGAACGCGCGGTAGCCGAAGGCGCCGGAGGGCTTGAACTCGCCGAGCGATCCGTCCGGGTGCAGGAAGTACACGGCGCTGACGAAATCGCCGATCCAGCCGTCGGCGGTTCCCGCATTCATGGCCAGGGCTCCACCGATGGTGGCGGGAATGCCGACGAGACATTCGATCCCACCCAGATTGAGGGCGGCCGCTTCTCTGATCAGTGCGGAGAGACCGACGCCCGCGCCGGCCAGCGCCTCCTCGCCGTAGAACTCCGCGCGCCCGAGGCAGCCCTCGAGCTTGAGCACCACGCCGCGGATGCCGCGGTCGCGCACCACGAGGTTGTTGCCGCCGCCGACGACGGCCACCGGCAGCTGCTCGCGGTCGGCGAACATCAGCGCGTGGCGGATGTCCTCGACGTCCTGGGGGACGACGAAGATGTCGGCGGGGCCGCCGATGCGCAGCGAGGTGTGGAAGCTGAGCGGTTCCTTGAACCGCACTTCCCCCCGGATCTCTCCTAACATTTAGGCCCTCCGTTCCTGCGAATCGGCTTCGAGCCGCTGCAGAATCTCGGGTCCGAGCTGGCTCACGTCGCCCGCGCCGAGCGTCAGCACGATGTCGCCCGGGCGCGTGATCTCGCACACGTGGTCGACGATGCGCTGGCGATCGCTGCCGAGATAGGTGACGTTGCGGTGGCCGTGGGCGCGGATGCCCTCGGCGAGGTCGGCGGCGGTGACGCCGGCGATCGGCGCCTCGCCGGCGGGGTAGATGTCCATCACGATCAGCACGTCCGCCTCGTTGAAGGCGGTCAGGAACTCCTCGAACAGGTGCTTGGTGCGCGTGTAGCGGTGCGGCTGGAACACCGTCACGATCCGGCAGTCGAACCCTGCCTTGGCGGCGGCCAGGGTGGCGCGGATCTCGACGGGATGGTGGCCGTAGTCGTCGACGACGGTGACGCGATCGACCGTGCCCCGTACCTGGAAGCGGCGCTGCACGCCCGCGAACGCGGCCAGCGCCTTGCCGATCGTCACGAACGGGATCTCGAGGTCGAGCCCGACGCCGATGGCGGCCAGCGCGTTGAGGACGTTGTGGCGGCCCGGGATCGCCAGCGCGCACTCGCCCAGCAGCGCACCGCGCTGGTAGACCTCGAAGCGGCTGGTCATGCCGGCCAGGTGCAGCCGGCGCGCGACGAGGTCGGCCCCGGACTCCAGCCCGTAGGTGACCACGCGCTTCTCAATGCGGGGGATGAGCCGCTGGATGTTCGGCTGATCCAGGCAGAGGACGGCGGCGCCGTAGAACGGCACCTTCGAGACGAAGCTCACGAACGCCTCCTGGATGGCCTCGAGGGTGCCGTAGTGGTCGAGGTGCTCGGCGTCGATCGTGGTGACGACGGCGATCGTCGGGTCGAGCTTCAGGAACGAGCCGTCCGACTCGTCGGCCTCGGCCACGAGAAACTCGCCCTGGCCCAGCCGCACGTTGCCGCCCAGGCTCGTCACGCGCCCGCCGACGATGATCGTCGGGTCGTAGCGGCCCTCGGCGAGCACGGCGCCCACCATCGACGTGGTCGTGGTCTTGCCGTGCGTGCCGGCCACCGCGATGCCGTACTTGAGCCGCATCAGCTCGGCCAGCATCTCGGCGCGCGGGATCACGGGGATCGCGCGCTGGCGCGCGACCTGGACCTCGATGTTGTCGCGCGCGACGGCCGAGGAGTAGACGACCACGTGCGCGCCCTCGACGTGCGCCGCCTCGTGGCCGATGAACACCTTCGCGCCAAGGGCCTCCAGGCGCTCGATGGTCTCGCTGCGACGAATGTCCGAGCCGGTGACGCGGTACCCGAGATTCAGCAAGATCTCGGCGATCCCCGACATCCCGGCGCCGCCGATGCCGACGAAGTGGATCTGCTGGTAGCGCTTAAACATGGGCGTGCTGGCTGATGTTGAGGAGCATGCCCGTGCCGAGCATCGTCATGAGCAGCGCCGAGCCGCCGAACGAGATGAACGGCAGCGGCAGCCCCTTGGTCGGCAGCAGCCCGGTGACGACGCCGAGGTTCACGAGCGTCTGCGTGGCCAGCAGCACGGTGATGCCGAGCGCGAGATAGGCGCCGAACGCGTCCGGCGCCCGGAGCCCGATCCGCAGCCCGCGCCAGATGAGGACGGCGAACAGCGCGACGATCGCCACCGCGCCGACGAATCCGAGCTCCTCTCCGACGATGGCAAAAATGAAATCGGTGTGGGACTCCGGCAGGTAGAACAGCTTCTGCCTGCTGCCGCCGATGCCCTGGCCGACGAGGCCGCCGTTGCCCAGGGCGAGCCACGACTGGATGATCTGAAAGCCGCTGCCGCGCGGGTCGCCCCACGGATCCACGAACGCGGTGATCCGCCGCATGCGGTAGGGCGCCATCCACACCGCGAGCACGATCAGCGGCAGCGCCGGAGCCGCCACCCATGCGAGGTGCTTGACGGGGCTGCCCGCGAGATAGAGGAGCCCGAACGTGAGCGCGATCAGCGTCATGCAGTTGCCGAGGTCGGGCTGCACCAGCACGAGCCCCGCCAGCAGGCCGGCCACGAGCAGCGGCGGCAGGACGCCCGTACGGAAGTCTTCCAGCTCGCCGCGCTTTTTCGCGAGGAACGCCGCGAGGTAGAGAACGAGCGCGAGCTTCGCCAGCTCTACCGGCTGGAAGGACACCGGCCCGAGGCGGATCCAGCGCCGCGTGCCGTTGATGGCCTGGCCGATCGGCGGCACCAGCACCAGCACGAGGAGCACGACGGCGACGAGCAGCGCCGGCACCACCGCCTTCTCGAGCCAGCGGTAGTCGCAGCGCAGCGCCGCCCACAGCACGCCGGCGCCGATGAGCGCCCAGAAGAGCTGCTTCTTGAGGAAGAAGTACGGATCGTGGAAACGATCGGCGGCCACGATCGCGCTCGCCGAGTACACCATCACCACGCCGGCGGAGAGCAGCACCACCGCGGCGCCGAAGAGCCAGACGTCGGGCGTGAGCTGCCGCGGCATCAGGCCAGCTCCTCGACGAGCTGCTTGAAGAGGTCGCCGCGATGCTCGTAGTTGTCGAACATGTCGAAGGACGCGCAGGCGGGCGACAGGAGCACGACGTCGCCGGCGCGCGCGGCCCCGCGCGCCGCCTGGATCGCGCTCGCGAGCGTCTCGGCGGCGCTGACCCCGATGCCGGCGGAGGCCAGGGCGGCGGCGATCCGGCCGCCGTCCTCGCCGATGACGACGGCGTGGGTCACCCGGTCCCGCGCGGCGTCGGCGAGCGGCGTGAAGTCCTGGCCCTTGCCCTTGCCGCCCGCGATGAGGACGATGCGCTCGGCGAAGGATTCCAGCGCCTTGATGGTCGACGCGACGTTCGTGCCTTTCGAGTCGTTGTAGAACTGCACCCCGGCCACGTCACGCACGAACTCGATCCGGTGCGCGACGGCGCGGAAGCGTCCGACGGCCCGGCGGATCGCCTCGACGCCGATGCCCGTCCACAGCGCGCAGGCGGTGGCGGCCAGCACGTTCTCGACGTTGTGGGCGCCGCGCAGCTGGATCTCGGCCAGCGGACAGATCCGGTCCCCGTGGCCGTTGAGCCGGGCCACCAGCCAGCCCTCGTCGACGAAGACGCCGTGCTCGAGGGCGCGTTGGCGGCTGAACCACAGGACGTGGCCGCGCGTGCGGGAGGCCAGGCCGCGCGCCGCCTCGTCGTCGGCGTTGAGGACGGCGCAGTCGTGCTCCGTCTGGTTCATGAAGATGCGCGCCTTGGCCTCGAGGTAACGGGCGAACGTGCGGTGCCGGTCGAGGTGGTCCGGCGTGACGTTCAGCACGGCCGCCACCCGCGGCTGGAAGGCCTCGATCGTCTCGAGCTGGAAGGAGGAGACCTCGGCCACCACCAGGCCGCCGGCGGGAAAGTCGAGCGCGCGCGCCGCGAGCGGCGTGCCGATGTTGCCGCCCACGAAGACCGGCCGCGGCTGCTCGGCGAGCAGCGCTCCCGTGAGCGCGGTGGTGGTGGTCTTGCCGTTGGTGCCGGTGATGGCGATCGTCTCGGCCTCCATCGCCCGCCACGCCAGCTCCAGCTCGCCGATCACCGGCACCCGGCGCGCGCGCGCAGGCGCGAGCTGCGCGCCGTCCAGCGGCACGCCCGGGCTCACGACGACGAGCTCGACGCCGTCGAAGGCGGCGGGGCCGTCGATGAGCCTCACGCCGGCGGTGGCCAGCGCGGCGACCTCGGGGCCGAGCGAGGCGACGGGCTTGGCGTCGGTGCCGCACACCTCGGCGCCGGCCGCCGCCAGCAGGCGCGCGGCCGCGATCCCGCTCTTGGCGAGGCCGACCACCGTCACGTGGCGGCGCGCCAGCGTCGCCAGGTACCCGCGGCCTCTCGTCGCCACCTCGACCTCCTCCGCGAGATGCGTCATCCGGCTGTCCTTCTCAGGCTCGCCTCGGCCGCGGACGGCCTGCGGCTTCGCACTACCGTAACTTCAGCGTGGTCAGCGCCAGCAGCGCCAGCGCGAACGACACGATCCAGAAGCGCACCACGATCTTGGGCTCGGGCCAGCCGGTCAATTCGTAGTGGTGGTGCAGCGGCGCCATGCGGAAGACGCGGCGCCCCGTGAGCTTGAACGAGGCCACCTGCACGATGACCGACCCGGCCTCCACCACGTAGATCCCGCCGATGAGTGGCAGCAGCAGCTCGGCCTTGGTCAGCACGGCCAGCGTGCCGATCGCCGCGCCCAGGGCCAGCGAGCCCGCGTCGCCCATGAAGACCTCGGCCGGATGGCAGTTGAACCACAGGAACCCGATGGCGGCGCCGATCAGCGCGCCGCAGAACACGGACAGCTCGCCCGCGCCGCGCACGTTGAGGATCTTCAGATAGTCGGCCGCCCGGAAGTTGCCCGTCAGGTACGCGATGACCCCGAAGGCGGCGCCGGCCATCACGATGGGACCGATGGCCAGCCCGTCGAGCCCGTCGGTGAGGTTGACCGCGTTCGACGCGCCGATGATCACCAGCATCGCGAACATGAACCACCACACGCCCAGGTGCAGGAGCCAGCCCTTGAAGAACGGGATCGCCAGCACCGGCTGCCATGCCTCGGCCGACTGCCAGTAGACGATCTGCAGCAGGGTCAGGGCCAGGATCACCTGCGCGGCGAGCTTGCCGCGCGCGGGGACCCCGCGCTTGGTACGGATCTTCGTCCAGTCGTCCCACATCCCGATGAGGCCGTAGCCCGCGACGGCCAGCATCGCGACCCAGACGTAGCGGTTGGTCAGGTTCGCCCACAGGAAGGTCGAGCCGAGGATGGCGCAGAGGATGATGACGCCGCCCATCGTCGGCGTGCCCTTCTTCGCCAGGCGGTGGTGCTCCGGCGTGTCCTCGCGCAGCGTCTCGGTGCCGTGCTGCATGCGCCGGAGCCGGCGGATCAGCCACGGGCCGACGATCAGCGAGATCACCAGCGCCGAGATCAGCGCCATGAAGGACCGGAACGTCAGGTAGCGAAAGACGTTGAAAACGATGTGGTCCTTGGCGAGCGGGACGAGCAGGTAGTAAAGCATCGCCCATTCTCACCCGGCGGACCGCTCGCTCCGGGCCAGCCGCGCGACGAGCGCGTCCACCACGCGCTCCATCCGCATACCCCGCGAGCCCTTGACCAGCACGACGTCGCCCGGCGTCAGCCGCTTGAGCAGGTGCGCCACCGTGTCCTCGAACGTCGGCGCGTGATGCGCTTCGGCCAGTCCCGCCGCGCGGGCTGCCTCGACGGCCAGCGCGGAGGCGCGCCCGAACCCCACGAGCTCGTCGGCGGGGAGCGCGGCGACCATGCGCCCCACCTCGCGGTGGTCCTCGTCGCTCGACGCGCCCAGCTCCAGCATGTCGCCGAGCACGACCACGGCGCGGCGGCCGGCGCGGCGCGCGGCCAGCGTGTCGAGCGCCGCGCGCACGGAGGCGGGGCTGGCGTTGTACGTGTCGTCGAGGATCGTCACCTCGCCGGCGCGCTTCCAGATGCCGCGCCCGCCGACGGGCCGGGCGGCGGCGAGGCCGCGCGCGATGGCGTCGAGCGGCAGCTCGAGGGCCACGCCGACGGCGGCCGCGGCCAGCGCGTTGGCCACGTTGTGGCGGCCGGCGAAGGCCACGCCGACGGGCTGGCGCCGGCCGCCCGCCTCCAGCGTGAACGCGAATCCCGCGTCCGTGTCCGTCGCCTCGCCGACGATCCGCACGGTGGCGGAGGCGGCGCGGCCGAACGTGACCACGCGGCCCTTCGCCTCGCGCGCCATCGAAGCCACGCGCGGGTCGTCGGCGTTCAGCACGGCGATCCCGGAGGGCGACAGCGCGCGCACCAGCGCGACCTTCTCCTCCCGCACGCCTTCGATCGTGCCGAGGAACTCCGTGTGGACGGCGGCCACCATGGTGACCACGCCGACCGTCGGCCGCGCGATGGCCGAGAGCGTCGCGATCTCGCCCGCCTGATTGGTCCCGAGCTCCACGACGGCCGCGCCGTGCTCGGCGCCGAGGCGCAGCAGCGTGAGCGGCAGGCCCCACTGGTTGTTGAACGACGAGGCGGGCTTGAGCACGTCCCAGCGCGTGGCGAGCACCGCCGCCGTCAGCTCCTTGGCCGTGGTCTTGCCGATGGAGCCGGTGATGGCGACGACGGGGACGGAGAACCTCGAGCGATGCCAGGCCGCCAGCCGGCCCAGGGCGCGCGTGGTGTCCTCGACGAGGACGAGCGGCACGTTGGCGGGCGGGTCGTCGGGCAGCGTGTGGACGACGACGCAGGCGGCGCCGCGCGCGGCGGCGTCGGCGAGGAAGGCGTGGCCGTTCAGCCGGTGGCCGACGATCGCGAAGAACGCCTCGCCCACCTGGAGGGTCCGCGAGTCGATCGACACGCCGGCCACGGGGACGCCGAGGTCTCCGCTCACCAGCGCGCCCTCGGTGGCGCGGACCAGCTCCTGGACGCTGAACGCCGCCATGCGCCTCCTAACGCGCCCGCTCCGACAGCAGCCGCCGCGCGACGTCGCGGTCGTCGAACGGCAGCACGTCGGTCCCGACGATCTGGTACGTCTCGTGCCCCTTGCCGGCGATGACCACCGTGTCGCCGGGCCCCGCCCACGCGAGCGCGGCGGTGATCGCCGCACGCCGGTCGGCGAGCCGCCCATAGCGATCGCGCTCGCGCCAAACCCGCGCGACGCCGACGGCGATCTCCGCGATGATCGCGTCGGGATTCTCGGAGCGCGGGTTGTCCGAGGTGATCCACGCGCGGTCGGCCAGGCGGGCGGCGATCTCGCCCATGATCGGCCGCTTGGTCCGATCGCGGTCGCCGCCGCACCCGAACACGACGCCGAGCCGCCCCGACGTGATCTTGCGCGCCGTCGTCAGCACCCGCTCCAGCGCGTCAGGGGTATGGGCGTAATCCACGATGACGAGGAATGGTTGCCCCGCCCGCACCTGCTCGAACCGGCCGGGCACCGTCTGCACGCCGCTGAGCGCGCGGGCGGCGGTGTCCGGCGCCAGCCCCAGTGCCCACCCGACGCCGAGGGCGGCGAGCAGGTTCATCACGTTGTGCTCGCCGATCAGCGGCGAGGCGAGCGCCAGCCGGCCCGCCGGCGTGGCCACCGTCAGGCGCACGCCGTCGAGCGTCGAGGTCCACTCGCTGGCGCGCACACGGTTGTCCGGGCCGAGACCGTAGGTCAGCGTCTCGAGGCCGAGCCCCGCCACCATTCGGGCGGCGGCCGGGTCGTCGCCGTTCACGACGGCGACGCGCCGCGGCTTCGGCGAGGCGGCGAGCAGCTCGAAGAGCCGGCGCTTGGCGCGCCCGTACTCCTCGAGCGTCCCATGGAAGTCCAGGTGGTCCTGCGTGAGGTTCGTGAAGACGCCGACGTCGAACGCCAGCGCGTCGACGCGCGAGAGCGCCAACGCGTGCGAGCTGACCTCCATGGCCACGCCGCGCACGCCGCGCTCGCGCATGGCGGCCAGCATCGCCTCGATCTCGAGCGCCTCCGGCGTCGTCTGTCCCGCCGGCCGGATCTCGTCGCCGACGACGTACTGAATGGTGCCGAGGATCCCGGTGGCGCCGCCGCGCGCGCGCAGCAGCGCGTCGACGAGGTAGGAGGTCGTGGTCTTGCCGTTCGTGCCCGTGATGCCCACCAGCGTCAGCGCGCGCGAGGGATGGTCCCAGTAGGCGCCGGCCAGCGCGGCGAGAGCGCGGCGCGCCGACGGGACGATGACCTGGGGCACAGGAACGTCGGCGACCGGCCCACCCTCGGTCACGACCAGCGCCGCGCCGCGCCCGACAGCCTCGGGGACGAAACGCCGCGCGTCCTGCTTGAAGCCGGGCACGGCCACGAAGGCGTCGCCGCGCGCGACGCGCCGCGAGTCGGCGGTCAGCCCGGTGACCGCCGCCGGCGGGGTGCCGACCATCCGCTTGTCGGACAGCGCGTCCAGCAGCACGCTCACGGGCACCTCGCGGGGCATGTCAACGCGCGTCACCGGCGCGCGGGCCGCCCGGCAGCAGCGTGAGGCGAGCGACCGCGTCCTCGTGCACGCGCTCGCCGGGCACCGGCGTCTGCTGCGCGACGCGCCCGCGGCCGGCGAGCTCGACGCGCACGCCGAGCGGCGCGAGCATCGCCAGCGCCCTGCGCAGCGTGCGCCCGCGCACGTCGGGCATGAGGCCGGCGCTGAGCTCGGCTTCGGTCAGATGATCGGTGGCCACGAGCCGCACGCGCGCGGCGGCCGCGGCATCGGCGCCCGGGCCGGTCACGATCTGGATCGGCGCCGCATCGCGCGGCGGAACCTCCAGGTAGCGCAGCACCGGGCCCGCGATCGCCGAGAAGACCGGCGCCGCCGCCTCGCTGCCCCACTTCTCGGTCTTCGGCTCGTCGAGCAGGACGAGCAGCACGAGCCGCGGCTCGTCGGCGGGCACGAAGCCGACGAACGACAGCACGCCGGGAGCGCGCGAGTAGCGCCGCGTGGCGGGATCGAGCTTCTGCGCGGTGCCCGTCTTGCCGGCGACGTCGTAGCCGGGGACGGCGGCGAGGTGACCCGTCCCGTGCTCGACGACCTGCACGAGCATCCGCGACAGCGTGCGCGCCGTCTCGAGCGAGACGACCTGGCGCACGGCGCGCGGCTCGACGCGGCGCACCTCGCGCCCGTCGGCGTCGAACTCCGCCTTCACGAGGCGGGGCTGCATGAGCGTGCCGCCGTTGGCGACGGCGCCGACGGCGGCCAGCATCTGGAGCGCGGTCACCGAGACCTCCTGGCCGATGGACATCGTGGGCAGGGAGAGCGGCGACCAGCGCTGCGGATCGCGCAAGACGCCGCGGCTCTCGCCGGGCAGGCCCACGCCCGTGGGCGCGCCGAAGCCGAAAGCCGTCATGTAGCGGTGGTACCGGTCGCGCCCCAGCGCCAGGCCCACCTTCATGGAGCCTACGTTCGAGGAGTTCTGCAACACCTCGCCGAAGGAGAGCCAGCCGAACTTGCGCCAGTCGTGGATGGTCGTCTTCGCGATGGTGAGCTGGCCATTCTCGGCCCAGATGCGGTCCTCGGGCCGCACCACGCCCTCCTCGAGGGCGGCCGCGGCGAGGATGACCTTGAACGTCGAGCCCGGCTCGAAGGGGTCGGTGACCGCCCGGTTGCGCCAGACCTCGCGCGAGGACACGGCGAGGAACGCGTTGGGATTGAACGTCGGCCGCAGGGCCAGCGCGAGCACGTCGCCCGTGCGCGGGTCCATCGCGATCGCCATCGCCGCCCGCGCCTGCGTGCGGCGGTACGCGGCGTCGATCTCGCGCTCGGCCAGGTACTGGATCGTCGTGTCGAGCGTGAGCATCACGCCCCGCCCCGGCGCCGGGGGGGCGAGGATCTGCTGGCTCGCGAGCTCGCGGCCCAGCGCATCGCGCCCCACGATCGCCCGGCCCGGGGTGCCGGCGAGCGCGTCGTTCCACGCGCGCTCCACGCCCTCGAGCCCGCCGTCCACGCCCTCGAAGCCGAGCACGTGCGCCGCCAGCTCGCGGTTGGGATAGAGACGCAGCGGCTCGTCCAGGAACCCGAGCCCCGGCTCGCCGAGCGCGCGCACCCGCGCGACGACGGCCGGCGGGAGCTTGCGCCGCAGCCAGACGAAGGCCTTGCCGGAGGTGAGCTGCGCGTGCAGCTCGCGCTCCGGCGCGTCGAGGATCGGCGCCAGCCGCGCGGCGACGCGCACGGGATCGCCCAGCGCGCGCGGCTGGGCGAAGAGTGACTCGGCGGGCGTGGAGGTCGCGAGCGGCGCGCCGTGGCGGTCGACGATCGGACCCCGCGCGCCGTGCAGGGTGACCGTGCGCGAGTACTGGCGCTCGGCGAGCGCCGCCAGCTCCGCGCGCTTGACGATCATCAGCCAGCCCAGCCGGCTCGTCAGGCCCCCGAACGCGACGGCGAGGAGCGCCGCGAGTATCAGGACCCGCGTCCGGAGGGCCGGGGTCACGGAGTGGCGACCTTCTCCACGGCCGCCACCCGGTTCTTCTGAGCGGCCGCGAGGCCGGTGGTACCGGTGACGTACTCGCGGGCCAGGTGCACCTGCCCGCGCGCGGGCACGCTCAGCCCGAGCTGACGCGCCCGCTGATCCACTCGGACCGGCGAGCGCAGCGTGGCCACCTCGATCTCGAGCTGGCGGATGAGCGTCTCCGTACGCGCCCGCTCGGCGCGCAGCGCGTCCAGCTGATAGGCGAGGGGCACCTGCTGCACGCGCAGGCCGACGACGAGCAGCGCTCCGACGACGAGCACGGCCGATATGGCCAGGGCGGCGGCGAACGAGCGCCGCACGCGCGGATCCGGTTCCCGGTGGAGCCTCTGGTGCTTGATCACGACGTCCGCTCCAGCACGCGCAGCTTGGCGCTCCGGGCGCGGGGGTTCGCCCGCACCTCGTCGTCCCCGGGCGTCAGGGGCGACGGCTCCAGCTCCGCGAAGTTCGCGGCAGCGAGCGCACGGAACGTCTGCTTCACGATGCGGTCTTCGCCCGAGTGGAACGAGATCACGCCCAGCCGTCCGCCGAGGGCGAGCAGGCCGGGGATCTCCTGGAGCGTCTGGCGGAGCGCTCCGGTTTCGTCGTTCACCGCCATGCGCAGCGCCTGGAACGTGCGCGTGGCGACGTGCGTCCGCTTCGGCCACGCGGCGCGCGGCACGGCGGCCCGGACGGCGGCGACCAGGTCGCCGGTCGTCCGCAGGGGACGGCGCCTCACGATGATGCGCGCGATGCGCCGCGCGAACCGCTCGCCGCCGTGCTCGTACAGGAGGCGCGCCAGCTCGGCCTCCTCCGCGTGGTTCACGAGATCGGCCGCCGTCTCGCCGCGCGACGGGTCGAGGCGCATGTCGAGGGGCTCGTTCTGCTGGAAGCTGAAGCCGCGGCCCGACTCGTCGAGCTGGTAGCTGGACACCCCGAGGTCGAGGAGCACCGCGCGCGCCTCACGAATGCCGTGCTCGCCGGCCACGCGCGCGAGCTGACGGAAGTCCGCGCGCGCGAGCGTGACGCGCTCCGCGTAGCGTGCCAGCCGAGCGCGAGCCCGCGCGAGAGCCTCGGGATCGACGTCGATCCCGAGCAGACGCACGTCGTCGCCGCTCGTCCTCAGCACCGCCTCCGCGTGACCGCCCATTCCCACCGTCCCGTCGATCACCCAACCCCCGCGGCGCGGTCGCAGGACAAACGCGACCTCGTCCACGAGGACGGGAACGTGAACCGCTAGACTCCCAGGGCCGACAGCTTGTCGTAGAGCGAGGCCAGCTTCGGCTGGCCGGTGCGGTCGTATTCCTCGAATCGCGCGCGGTCCCACACCTCGAACTTGTCGAGCCCGCCGCCGACGAGCGTCACGTTCTTGTCGAGGCCCGCGTCCTTGCGCGTGTCCGGCGCGATGAGGATGCGTCCCGCGCCGTCCATCGCGACGTCCTTCGCGCGCGAGACGTAGAGCCGGCTGATCTCGCGGACCTCGCTGTTGAAGCGCGACTGCTCTCTCAGCTTCGCCTCCATGCGCTCCCACTCCGGCAGCGGGTACACCTCGAGGCATTCGCCGTCGGGCACGGCGACCAGGTCTCGGCCCTCGTAGCGGGCCAGCACGTCCCGGAACTTCGCCGGGATGCTCAGCCGCCCTTTGGCGTCCACCGTGCCCGGATACCGTCCCCTGAACATTGGCCCCCTGGGTCGGCTGGACCCACTTCATCCCACTTCGCCCCACCTTGTTGCCGAATTTACAGTTGCCCAATCAGGCCTGTCAAGGGAAAACCTTCGGATTTTTTAGACAAATATGCTACCCACCCGTTTGGCCGACGGATGGGGTCGGCCCCCCACTCGGTGCACGCCGGATGGTGGAAACGGGGCCGGCTAGCGGGGCCGGTAGTACTGCAGCGCTTCGGGGGTCCAGGCCTCGATCTGAGCGATTCGTGTCTGAGGCGCGGGGTGGGTCGACAGAAATTCCGGCTGTCGAGGGCCGCCCAGCGAGGCCATGCGGACCCACAGGTCGCGCGCCGCGGACGGGTGATAGCCAGCCTTGGCCATGAAGATGAGCCCGAGGTGGTCGGCCTCCGACTCCTGCAGGCGACTCCACGGCAGAAGCACACCCACGGTCGCGCCCGCGCCGAGGGCGGCGGCGACCAGCTGCACCGTGGGCCCGTCACGCCTCGCGAGCGCGCCCTGAACGGCAAGAAGCCCGCCTTGCACGGCGAGCTGCTGGCTGAGCCGCTCGCCCCCGTGGCGCGCGATCGCGTGCGAGACCTCATGGCCGAGGACGGCGGCCAGCCCGGCGTCGTCGCGGGTGATCGGCAGGATCCCCGTGTAGACGGCGACCTTGCCGCCCGGCAGGCAGAACGCGTTCGCCTGCTTGTCCTCGAGGACGCGGAACTCCCACTGGTAGTCCGTGCGTCCGGTGGCCTCGGCGATCCGGGTGCCCACGCGCGTGACCTGCTCGTTCAGCGCGGGATCATGGGACACGCGCGCCTTCTGGAGGATCTCCTGGTAGGAGCTGAGCCCGAGCTGGATCTCGGTACCCTCGGGGATCAGCAGCAGCTGTGGGCGATTCGTGAGCGGCACCGTCTGGCAGGAGGCGACGGCGCCGAGGAGTGTTGCGACGATCAGGGGCCGCGCGGCAGCACGCACGGCCCGTATTCTAGCCGAGCTAGGCGCGGGCCTCGCGGATGAGCCGGGTGAGCGGCGCGCGTGCGGCGACCGGGCGGGGCTCGAGGTCCGCCATGCAGAGGAACGGGCAGCGCGACTCCGAAGCCGCGGCGTCGCCGGCCACACGCAGCGCGCGCGCGGACGGACCGATCGAGACGAAGACGTGCAGCACGCGCCCGTCGCGCACGCACTCGCCGATCACGTCGGGAGGCGTCTCGAGGGTGGGCGCGTCGGGCGCGGGCGAGATCACGAGGGAGCGCACGCGGCGGCTGCGCGCGAACCACGGCAGCTCGCCCAGCGGGTCGAAGCCGTCGGGCAGCGGCGCGTCCAGCTCGACCAGGTAGCGCAGGAGCCCGAAGTAGCCGGGCAGCGCGCGCGCGAGACGGCCCTCCAGCACGGGCAGCGCCAGCTCGAACGTCAGCGGACTGATGATGCGGAGGCCGATGGCACGGCCGGCGGCGGACGCAGCGGAGCGGTGGTTCGGGGGCAGGTCCATTGAGTGCGCCATCGCCGAGTGCGCCATGGCGTCGCAAACTCCGGGCCGGGCGCGCCCGTTCCCCAAGTGTCTGAAAACCCAGACACCGCCCTCGCCGACAGGGCCGGATCGCTGGCCCGTGGCTGGGCAGGGGCGCCCAGTAACGGGCCAGTCAGCGGTTGCGGAGGCGGACGTGCGTGGTGAGCACGGTCGAGACGCTCGAGCCAGCCACGGAGTAATCGGGCCGGGTGACGAGGACGATCTCGACGCTGCGCACCTCGGCCGGCGTCGTGGTCGGCGCGCCGGCGGCGTCGAAGTAGGTCAGCGTGAGCGCGCGCACGCCGTTGATGATCGGCTGCGCGCCGCCGCCCGCCTCGCGTCTGAGGATCGCGCCGTCCAGTCGCCACGTCACGCGCTCGCCGCGGGCCGCGATGACGCCGTCGCCGTCGAGGTCTTGCTGGAGCACGATCTGCTCGGGGGCGGCCACGGCGACGGCGGCGAAGCCCTGAGCGCCGCGCCCGGCCCCGCGAATCTCCGCCGTCAGACGCGCCATGGCCACGCGCGCGCTCTGCTGCGTCTCGGCGCGCGCGGCCCCGTACGCCCACGCGCGCTGGCCCTCGTCGAGCAGCGTGACGACGGCGGCGGCCACGAGCCCGAACGTCACGAGGGCGACGAGGAGTTCGGCGAGGGTCACGCGGGCAGCGTCGTCGGCGACGCTGCCCGCGTCAATGTCCAATAAGTCAGACGGCGATTCAGCCTGCGACGAGTGCCAGCAGCCTCCGTTCGGAGAGGGGACGTCAGCCGATGGACGGTCGCTGCTGGCGCCACGGCCGCGCGCGCTCGAAGGCCGCGGAGGCGCGGAGCACGAGCGTGTCGGCGAAGCGGCGACCCACGATTTGCAATCCGATTGGCAATCCGTCCTTCGTGAATCCGCACGGCACGGACGCCGCGGGCTGGCCCGTGAGGTTGAACGCGGGCGTGAACGGGATCCAGCCGTAGAACGAGACGGCGCGGCCGGCGATGGCCCCGGGCGTGTCGAGCCCGACCTTGAAGGGCGCGCACGCGATCGTCGGCGTCAGCAGCAGATCGTACTTCTCGAAGAAGGCGCGCGGGTGCTGCCACCAGTTCAGCCGATCGAACCACGCCTGCACGTAGCGCGTCGGCGGGTTCTTCAGCGTGGCCTCGATCAAGCGGAGCAGGCCCGGCTCGATCAGGTCGCGCTGGTCGAGGTACGGCGCCATGCGCGTGGCGATGCCGCCGCAGAAGATCTGCTCCCAGCACTCCATCATCGAGGGCCACTTGGGCTGGACCTCGTCGACCCGGCACCCGAGCTCGCGGAACGCCTTCGCCGCGCGCGCGCACACCGCGCTGACCTCGGGGTCCACGACCTCGGCGAACCCGAGGTCGTCCGTATAGGCGACGCGCAGCGCTTTGAGGTCCCGGCCGAGCCCGCGCGAGTAGCGCGCGCCATCGGCGGGCAGCGAGGAGGGATCGCGCTCGTCGGGCCCCGCGCAGACGTCCATCGTGAGCGCCGCGTCGGCGACGGTGCGCGTCATCGGACCGATGTGCGACAGGCTCCACGCCCCGCTCGGCGGGTGCAGCGGAATGCGGCCGTAGGAGGGCTTGAAGCCGTAGATGCCGGCGCACGAGGCCGGGATGCGGATGGAGCCGCCGCCGTCGGTGCCGACGTGCAGCGCGCCCATCCCCGCGGCCACCGCGGCGGAGGCGCCGCCGCTGCTGCCGCCCGGCGTGCGATCGAGGTGCCAGGGATTACGCGTGGGCCCGAACACGAGGTTGTGGGTGGCGCCGATCCAGCCGAAGGTCGGCGTGTTCGTCTTGCCGACCATGATGCCGCCGGCGGCCTTGAGGCGCTCGACCATCGGCGCGTCCTCGGTGGGGACGTTGTCGCGGTAGAGCGGCGTGCCGAAGGTCGTGCGCACGCCCCGGGTCACCACGAGGTCCTTCACGCCGAAGGGCACGCCGTGCAGCGGCCCGAGCCGGGCGCCCCGCTTGCCGACGGCGCGCTCGGCCGACTTCGCCTCGCGGCGCGCCTGGTCGGCGTTGATGAGCACGAACGCGTTGAGGCGCGGGTTGACCTTGTCGATGCGCGCGAGCAGCGCGTCCACGATCTCCACGGGGGAGACCTTGCGGCTGCGGATCAGCGCGGCCTGCTCGGTGGCGGACAGCCAGTTCAGGTCGGTCTCAGGCATGGGAAGGAGCTCCGGGTTGGAGACGATTCATGACACCGTTTCGACCGCATCACCGCGAGCCTCGGAGGCGCGGATCCAGCGTGTCGCGCAGGGCGTCGCCGAGCAGGTTGCTGCCGAACACCGCGAGGCTGATGGCGATGCCCGGGAACAGCACGAGATGCGGCGCCTTCTGCGCGTACTCCGCGGCGGAGACGGACAGCATGCGCCCCCACGAGGGGTACGGCTCCGGGATGCCCATGCCCAGGAACGACAGCGTGGCCTCGACGAGGATGGCACTGCCGAGCTGGGCCGTGCAGAGCACGATGAACGGGCCCACCGTGTTGGGCAGGATGTGGCGGAAGGCCGTCCGCAGGTGGCGCACGCCCAGGGCGCGCGCCGCCTCGATGTACTGCATCTCGCGGATGCTGAGCACGCTGGCGCGAATCACGCGCGCCGCGCGCGGGATGATCGGGATCGAGATCGCGATGATGACGTTGCGGACCGAGGGACCGAGCGAGGCCGACATGACCAGCGCCAGCACGAGCAACGGCAGGCCCTGCAGGATGTCGAGCAGCCGCTGCGTGATGAGGTCGGTCTTGCCGCCGACGTAGGCGGACAGCAGCCCGATGATGCCGCCCAGCACGGAGCCCATCAGCGTGGAGCCCACGCCGACGAGGAGCGAGACCCACGCGCCGTGCACGATGCGCGAGTAGATGTCACGGCCGAGGTGGTCGGTGCCCAGCCAGTGCTCGGCGTTCGGCCGGCCGAGCGTGTACGTCGCGTCGGTCGCGATCGGGTCGTGCGTCTGCAGCCAGGGCGCCAGCACCGCCGTCACCAGCATGATCGCCGTGATGGCGCCGCCGGCGGCGCCGAGCGGCTTGCGCCGGATGAACCGGCCGAGCGTGGTCCCCCACCCCGGCCGCGCGGGGGCGCCCACCACCACGAGGTCGACGGGCACGCCGACGGGGCTAGCCACCATAGCGCACGCGCGGGTCGAGCACGCCGTAGAGCATGTCGACGAAGAGGTTGCTGAGGATCACCACGATGGCGATGAACATCACGAGGTTCTGCACGATCGGGTAGTCGCGCCACAGGATCGCCTGCACGAGGAACCGTGCGACGCCGGGCAGGTTGAAGACGGTCTCGGTCACCACGAGACCGCCGATCAGGAACGCGAACTCGATGCCGATGACGGTGACCACGGGCAGGATCGCGTTCTTGAGCGCGTGGTGCCAGATGACCACGCGCTCCGCCTGCCCCTTGGCCCATGCGGTGCGGATGTAGTCCTCGCGCATGACCTCGAGCAGCGAGGAGCGGGTGATGCGCATGATGAGGGCCGAGGAGCGGTAGCCGACGGCGAGCGCGGGCAGCGCGAACTGGATCGCGTGCGCCCTGAAGTTCTCCGTCGGCTTCACGTAGGTCAGCGGCGGGATCCAGCCGAGCCACGAGACCATGCCGAGGATGATGACCATGCCGAGCCAGAAGGACGGCATCGAGAGCCCGGCCAGGCTGAGCACGCGCAGCACGTAGTCGAGCGTGGTGTCCTGCCGCACGGCGCTGATGACGCCCGTGGGGACGCCGAGCACGACGGCGACGATGATGGACAGGACCGCCAGCTCGATGGTCACCGGGACGAGCGGCCGAATGACTTCCCACGCCGGGACGTCGTAGCGGTACGACTTGCCCAGGTCGCCCGTCAGGATCTGGCGCATCCAGTCGAGGTACTGGATCCAGTATGGGCGGTCCATCCCGAGCTCCTTGAGGATCGCCTGCTTCTCCGACTCGTTCACGTAGCCGGCCGTGGAGAAGAGGATGTCGACGATGTCGCCGGGCGCCAGGCGCAGCAGGGTGAAGATGACGATCGACATGCCGACCAGGGTCAGGATGGCGATGCCGAGACGTTGGGCGACGTAGCTCTTCATGCGGCTACTTGTCCCGCCAGACCTCCTGCATGCGGCCGAAGTTGTAGATCGACTGGTGCGGGATCAGGTTCTTCACGAACGGCCGGTGAACGAAGTAGTCGAGCTTCCAGTCCAGCAGCGGCCGCGCGGCGTCGTCCTCGAGCTTCTTCTGCAGGGCGGCCACCTGGGCGAACCGCTTCTTGGGATCGAGCTCCTGCGACTGCTGCTCGATCATCTTCATCACCTGCTCGTCGCAGTAGAAGCTGTAGTTGCGCGGCGAGCCGCAGGCGTAGTTCTCGAAGTAGTTGGCGTCCGGGTCGTCGGGCCCGATGCCGGTCAGGTTGGCGCCGATCTGGTAGTCACCGCGGGTGGCGGTGGCGTGCCACTGCGCGGTCTCGATCTGCTTGAGCGAGGCCTCGATGCCGATCTGCTTCAGCTCGTTGATCACGAACGACGCCATGTCGACATAGACGGCGATGGCCCGCGTGACCATCTCGACCTTCAGCGGATTCTGCGGGGTGACGCCGGCCTCGGCCAGCAGCTGCTTCGCCCGCGGCTTCTCGTCGGCCGGCTTGCCGTAGCCGGGCAGCGCGTTGAGGTCCCGGTCGAGCAGCCCCCAGAAGCCGTGCGGCTTGGGCGCCATGGACGCGCCGACCACGGCCCCGCCCTGATGCACCGCCTGCACCAGCGCGCGGCGGTCGATGGCCCGGCTGACGGCGAGCCGCACCTTCGCATTGTTGAAGGGCGGCTTCTTCATGTTCATGATGATGTTGTCGTTCACGTTCTGGCTGTACGGCGTGACCGCCAGTTCGGGGACGGCCTTCTTGAGCTGTTCGGCGGCGGTCTTCGTCGTCTCGCCCGGGAAGGCGACGTCCACCGCGCCCGACTGGAGCGCAGCCGTGCGCGTGCCGCGCTCGGCGATGACGATGTACTTCAGCCCGTCGAGGTACGGCCGGCCCTTGACGAAGTAGTCCGGGTTCTTGACGAACTCGACGAACTCGCCCTTGCGCCACTCCTTCAGCTTGAACGGGCCGGTCCCGATGCAGGCCGTCCGGTAGTTGGCGGGCGGCACGTGAGCGGCGTAGACCGGCGTGTAGCCGGAGGCCAGCATCATCAGCAGCGACGGCTGCGGGCGCTTGAGGTGGAAGATCACCGTGTGGGGGTCCGGCGCCTCGATGGTCTGGACGTTGGTGTACCAGTCCTTGCGCGGGTTGATGCGCAGCTTGGCGGGCGCGTCCGGCGCCTCGCGCAGCATGTCGAAGGTGTACTTGACGTCCTTCGACGTGAACGGCTGGCCGTCGTGCCACTTCACGCCCTTGCGGAGGAAGAAAACGAGGTTGCGGTAGTTGTCCTGCCACGACCACTTCTCGGCCAGCTCGCCGATGATCGTGTCCAGGCTCTCCGTCTTCTTCAGCGGGTCGAAGAGCACGAGGTTGTTCAGGCACGGCATGGCCGGCCACACCGTCGAGATCGTCGAGGTCTCGTGGATCGCGAATCCTTGAGGCAGGTCCTCCCGCTGGGTGATGTTCAGGGTGCCGCCGGCTTTTGGCGTCTGGCTGATGGCCGGCGTGCCGAATGCGATGACGAGGGCGAGGCTGACGACGACGAATGATATCGTGGCGCGCCTGCGCGACATGCGATTCCTCCCCGATGAGGTCCGGCGCTGAGTGGTGGCTGAGTCTACGTGAAAACTCAAGAACGCTCAACAGTTACAGCAGGCGGACGAGCAGGTGCACGCCGTAGATGGCGCCCCCGGCGAGGCCGCCCACGACGGTGCCGTTCACGCGGATGTACTGCAGATCGTCGCCCGCGTGCTCGTCGATCAGGCGCACCACGCCCTCGGGGCCCAGCGCGCGCACGCCGTTGGCGATGAACTCGGCGATGCGGCCGTGGTGGCGCAGCACCAGCTCGGACACGCGCGCCTTCAGCCAGTCGCCGACCTGTGCGCGCAGCGCGGCGTCGGTCACCAGCGCCTGGCGCGCGCGCTCGAGCCGCTCGGCGATCCACGCCGCCGCCTCCGAGCGCGGGGCGGCCAGATCGGCCAGCAGCGTGCGGCGCAGCGAGGCCGCGAGGTCGTCGAGCAGCGCCACCACCGCCGGCGTCGCCAGCAGCTCGTTCTTCGCCGCCTCGACGCGCGCGGCCAGTGCTCCGTCGGTGGTCAGGCGCGTCTCGAGCTCGGCCACGATCTCGCTGGCGCGCGCCCGCAGCGGGTGGTCGGGATTCTTCGCCACCTCGCGCAGCCCGGAGTGCAGCGCGGTGACGATGCGCTCCCGGTCGAGCACGCCGAGCAGCTCGGCGAGGCCGATCCAGAGCCGCGGGTAGACGCCCATGCGCGCGCGGTAGCGCGTGAGCAGCTCGTCGATCACCTCGGCCACGGTGGCCCGCACGGCGGGGCGCTCGATCGCGTCCGCCAGCGCCAGCACGATGGCCTGCACCACGCGCCCGTCCCAGCCGTTGTCGCGCGCGATGCGCAGCGCGGCCGCCAGGGTCGGCGCGGCCGGCTGGGCGACCAGCAGCGCGCGCAGCCGCGCCACCAGCTCGGACGCCGTGGCCGGGGTGAGCTGCTCGGCCGCCCAGCTCGCCACCGCCCGTGTGGCCGTCTCGAGGTCCGCCTGCGACACGCGCTCGGCGCCGCGCGCGAGCAGGTCGGCCACGTCCACGCGCTCGATCTCCTGCACGACGTAACTCGGCGTGAGCACGCGGCCGCCGACCATGGCGCCGACGCGCTCGGCCAGCCCCTCCCAGTTCGCCGGGATCAGCGCGGTGTGCGGGATGGGCAGCCCGAGCGGGCGGCGGAAGATCGCGGTGACCGCGAACCAGTCGGCGAGGCCGCCGACGACGCCCGCCTCGGCGACGGCGAGCAGGAAGCCGCCCCACGACGTCGCGCGAAACGGAAACGCCGCCACCGCCAGCGCGGCGGCGGCGAGCAGGACGCCGAGGGCGAGCCGTCGCTGGCGGCGCACGACGTCAGCGTCCGAGCAGGAAGTCGAGCATGCGCTCGGTGGCGGGTGGGCCCGGGGGATACGTGTGCGTCCCGCGCGCGTCGCCGCCGCTCCACGCGTGGCCCATGCCGGGCACGAGCCACGTCTCGAGCCGCGGGTGGCCGCGCGCGTCGCGGTGGACGGCGTGGACGGCGCCCTCGGCCGGCTCGGTCGTCGCGCTCGACGCGCCGAGCGCGCGCGCGAGCATCGCCTCCAGCGCTGAGAGGTTGAGGGGGCTGACGACCGCGTCGGCATTGCCCTGCCAGAGGGAGGCGCGCAGCGGCAGCGTCGTCAGGCCCGCGGCGCGCAAACACGCGGCCGCCGAGACGCCCGGCTCGGCGCCGAGGCCGCGCATGCACTGGATGGCCCCCGTCGACCCGACGCCGCAACGGTAGGCGCCGCCGGCCATCACGCCGATGCCGGTCACCACGCGCGGCGCCGCGCACGCGAGGTTCACGGCCATGAAGCCGCCCGCGGAGAAGCCGAGCACGACGAGGTGCGGATCGCGCAGGCCGCGCTCGGTCTGCACGCGGCGCGCGAGCGCCAGGATCTCACCCACCTCGCCTGCCGCCGGCGAGGCCTCGTCGGCGAACCAGTTCCAGCAGCGGTAGGCGTTGTCGCGCCGGCTCTGCGCGGGGTAGACGACCACGAGCCCGCGGCGCTCGGCCACGTCGTTGAGCCGGGTGCCGAGGGCAAAGTCCTCCGGCGTCTGCCAGCAGCCGTGCAGCGCGACGACGAGCGGCCCCGCCGGCGGCGTGCTCGGCGTGAAGAGCGCGTAGCTGCGGCCCTCGTGTCGGCCGCTGGCGAACGTCCCGGCGGCGCGCGCCGGGGCTGCCGCGAGCGTAGCCGACACGAGCGCGATCAGCAGACACCGAATCAAAACCATTTCACCGCTCGCCTCGCCGGAGGCACCGGCTCGGCTCGCACGGCCATCTCGGCTCGCACGGCCGTCGGCTCGCATTTTCGATCATTTCACCGCTCGCCTCGCCGGAGGCACCGGCTCGGCTCGCACTACCGTCGGCGGGACGGCAGCAGCACGCGGGCAGCCTTGACGTCCCAGACGCCGAGCGGGGTCAGGCGCGCGGCCGGCAGGAAGTCGGCGGACAGGAACAGCATCGTGAAGAACGGTTCGTGGAACGAGGAGCCGCGCTCGGTGAGGTGCCGGGACAGCTCGCGCTCGTGGCGCGCGGCCTCCGGCAACTCGGCGCGCGTCATGATGCCGCCGAGCGGCAGCGGCAGCTCCCAGGCCACGTCGTCGCCGTCCACCAGCACCACGCCGCCGCGGACCTCGAGCAACCGGTTGACCGCCCGCGCCATCGACTCCGGGCGGCGCCCGAGCGTCAGGATGTTGAAGTCGGTGGAGATCGTGCTCGCCAGGCCGTCCAGGCGGTCGGCAAAGCCCGCCACGAGAGCCGGCGCCACCCAGCGGCCGCGGCGATCGACGAGGGCGGCGTGCAGATCGCCCGGCTGCGGCGCGCGCTCCTCGACCTTCGTGATCACCGCGCTCACCAGCCTCAGGACGGGAAACGTCGCGCGGCCGGGGAGCCGGAAGTCGGCGGCTCGCGCCCGCCAGCGCGCCGTCAGCCGCGCCGCCGGCGTCGAGAACACGCGCCGCCAGGACGGCTCGGGGATCGGCACGAGCGTCCGGCCCTCGCGCGCGGCCACGCGCCCGCGCGCGACGACGGTCTCCGGCCGCGGCTCGCTGAGGTCGCGCAGCAGGCAGATGTCCGCGTAGCGGCCCGGCGCGATGCCGCCGAGGTCGGCGTCCTTGCCGAAGTAGGTCGCCGGGTTGAGCGTCGCCATGCGGTAGGCGTCCAGCGGCGGCACCCCGCGCTGCATCGCGGTCCGGATCAGATGGTCCACGAAGCCGTGCTCGAGGACGAAGGCCGGCATCGAGCCGTCGGCCGTGAGCATCGCGCGGGCGGCGAGTCCCGGCGCCTCCTTCAGCGCATCGAGCAGGTCGCTGAGGTCGGGACGCAGCGAGGACTCGCGGAGCATGACCGCGATCCCCAGCCGGGCGCGGTCGAGGACCTCGCGCGCGGTGATCGGCTCGTGGTCGGAGCTGAGGCCGCCGGCGGCGATGGCCGCGAGCCTCTCCACCGAGGCGCCGGCGGTGTGGCCCTCGACGCGCTGGCCGCGCGCGAGCGCCAGGTCGAGGCGTGCGAGCAGATCTGGATCGCCGGCGTGCACCTCGGGCCAGCGGGTCACCTCGCCCGCGGCGACGGCGCTCGGGTGCGCGAGGGCGCGGGCGAGGTCACGCAGCGGGAACCGCCTGGCCTCGTCGGTCGTCCGGCTCTGGGCGTGCGGGCGGATCATCCAGTAGAACTTCACGGGCGAGCGGGCCAGGGCGTCCGCGACCGCCGTGAACGCGCGCACCCCGCCCAGCTCCCAGAACTGCAGCGTGTCGGCGAAGAGGGTGGTGGTGCCGAGCGCCAGCACGTGCCGCGCCAGCGCGGAGGGCGTGATGACGTGCGCGGGGTGGACGTGGGGATCGACGTAGCCCGGCACGAGGACGCGCCCGCCCGCGTCCAGCACGGTCGTGCGCGCGCCGACCATGTCGTCGCGCGCGCCGACGTAGGCGACACGCTCGCCGTGGACGGCGACGTTCGCCGGGTAGAGCTCGCCCGTGTAGACGTTGAGAAGGGTCCCGCCGCGGACGTAGAGATCCGCCGGGGCGGCGCCGCGCGCGACGGCGGTGAGGCGCCGTCGCTCGGCGACCTTCACTTCTGCTTGCGTGTGGACGCGCGGTAGGCGGCCGCGCCCGCCGCCATGCCGGCGCGCAGGCCGCGGCCGATCCGCGCCGCATCCTTCAGCGCCTGCCGCACGTGGGGCTCGGCCTGACGCAGCGTGCGCTCGAGCATCTTGCGGGTCTGCTTGTCGAGCTTCTTGAGCCGCGCGCGGGCGTCGCCGCGCGCCTTGCGGGTGTCGACCTCCAGCTTCTTGAGCTGCTTCACGAGCGTCTTCCACTGGGTGTCCAGGCCGGCCATCGATGCCCTCCTTGTGCGCTGCTTGGCTGGATTATGCGGTAATTGTCGCGACGGCGCCCGCTCAACCGTCCTGCCTCGCTACAATGACTGCCGTGAGCGACGCGATTCAGGTCAGCGATACCGTGCGCGTGCCCGCGTCCGCGCTCACCGTTCGGGCCGTGCGCGCCTCGGGACCCGGCGGCCAGAACGTGAACAAGGTGGCGACGAAGATCGACCTGCGCGTGGAGCTCGACGCGATCGAAGGCTTGCCGGAGCCGGCGCGCGAGCGGCTGCGCACCCTGGCCCGCCACCGGCTGGACGCCGACGGCCGCCTGGTCGTCACCAGCCAGGTGACGCGCAACCAGGCCCGGAATCTCGAGGACGCGCGCGACAAGGTGCGCGCGTTGATCGCGGCCGCGCTCGTGCGCCCGCGCCACCGTACGGCGACCCGTCCGACAGCCTCCTCGCGCGAGCAGCGGCTCGGCGCCAAGCGCGCGCGCAGCGACGTCAAGCGGCTGCGCACACGCCCCCGCACCGAGGACTGATCCTAGAAGCCGAGCGCGCGGACCTCCTCGCGGAAGCGACGCACGTTGGCGAGCTTGATCTCTTCGTAGCCGCGGATGAGGTCGGGCAGGTTCGCCAGCTTCACCGCGCGGGCGTGGGAGGCGGCGTCCAATCCCACCAGCGCCTGGTCGACGAGCGCCTTGTACTCGCCGACCAGCGCCCGCTCGACGCGGCGCACCTCGGCCCGGCCGAAGGGATCCAGCCCGGAGCCGCGCAGGCGGCGCATGGCGCGCAGCGCGCGGAAGACGCCCTCGAACCAGCGTCCGAGCTTGATCTTGCGCTGCCATCCGAGCGCGCGAAGCATCGGTGGATGGAGGTTGTAGTGGATGGTCACGCCGTCGGGGTACTGCTCCTTCAGCGCCGCGGCGAGGTCGTTCTGCAGGTGCAGCCGCGCGACCTCGTACTCGTCCTTGTAGGCCATCAGCTTGAAGAGGTGGCGCGCGACGGCCTCGCCGAGGGCGGTCGTGCCCGGCGTCGCCGCGCGCTCGGCGTCTCGCACGCGCGTCACGAACTCGACGTAGGAGCGCGCGTAGGCGGCGTCCTGATACTCGATCAGCTCGGGCACCCGGATCGCGAGGAGCCGGCGCAGCTCGCCGTCCGCACCCGCCGAGTCCACCAGCGCGCGCGCCTCGGGATGCAGGTGCAGGGCCGGCTCGACCTCCGCGGCGCCCACGCGACGCACCTTGCGCGCCGCCACGAGCTCCGGATTGACGACCGCGAGCCGGCCGGCGCGGAACGCCTGCGTGTTCATCTCGACCGACACCCCGTTCAGCGCGATCGCGCGCTCGATGGCCTGCGCCGCCACCGGGATGGCGCCCGCCTGGTAGGCGGCGCCGAGCACGATGAGGTTGGCGGCCATGTGGTCGTCGAAGAGCCGCTCGGCCAGGCCGAGCGCGTCGAGATAGACGTTCTCGTCCTTGCGCGTGAACCGGTCGATCGACGCGTGGAGTCCCGACGCTTCGGGGAACTGCACGTCCGTCTTCGTCACCATGGCTCCCGTCGGCACCTGGCTCGTCGACACGACGGCGATCGTCCGCTCACCGCTCGCGTGGTCGAGGTTCTGCGGCGACGTCGCCACGAGGATGTCGAAGCCGAGATAGCAGTCGGCCTCGCCGGCGGCCACCTTGTTGGAGACCTCCACCGCGCGCTCGGAGATCTTGAGGTGCGAGACGACGGGGCCGCCCTTCTGGCTGAGACCCGTCTGGTCGAGGCCGCGCACGTGCTTGCCGTCGAGCAGCGCCGCGGTGCCGAGAATCTGGTTGACGGTGACGACCCCGGTGCCGCCGATGCCCGTCATGAAGACGTTGGCCGTGGCCGGCACCCTGAGCGCCGGCTCGGGCAGGTCGCGCTCGGCCTGGAAGACCTTGCGCTGCTTGGCTCTCGGCTCGCCTTTCGGGATGACGGTCAGGAACGACGGGCAGTCGCCGCGCAGGCACGAGTAGTCCTTGTTGCACGACGACTGGTGGATCTGCGTCTTGCGCCCGAACTCCGTGTCCACCGGCTGGACGGACAGGCAGTTCGACTTCACGCCGCAGTCGCCGCAGCCCTCGCAGACCGACTCGTTGATGAACACGCGCAGCGCCGGGTTCTCGAGCCGGCCGCGCTTGCGCAGACGGCGCTTCTCGGCGGCGCAGCGCTGGTCGTGGACGAGCACGGTCACGCCGGCGATGTCGCGCAGCACCCGCTGCGCCTCGTCGAGGCGGTCGCGGTGCCAGACCTCGGTGCCGCGGCCCCAGCGCGCGCCCGCGTCGTACTTGTCGGGCTCGTCGGTGGTGACGATGATGCGCTTGACGCCCTCGGCCTCGAGCAGGCGCGTCAGGTCCGGCACCGGCATCGCGCCCGCCGCGTCCTGGCCACCCGTCATGGCCACCGCGGAGTTGTAGAGGATCTTGAACGTCACGTTGGTCCCCGCCGCGACGGCCTGGCGGACCGCGAGCGAGCCCGAGTGGAAGAACGTGCCGTCGCCGAGATTCTGGAAGATGTGCTTCATCTGGGTGAACGGCGCCATCCCGACCCACTGCACGCCCTCACCGCCCATGTGGGTGATGCCGAACGTCTGGCGCTCCGGCATCGAAAGCGCCATGCCGTGACATCCGATGCCGCCGCCGGCCATCGAGCCCTCGGGCACCACCGTCGAGCGGTTGTGCGGGCAGCCCGAGCAGAAGAAGGGCTGGCGCGCGAGCGTCAGCGGCGCGGGGCGCTCGCGCAGCGCTTCCAGCAGGGCGACCCGCGCGGTGATGGACCCGAGGCTGAGCTTCTTCTCCAGGCGCGAGGCCAGCAGCAGCGCGATGCGGTCGGCGTCCAGCTCGCCGTTGGCGGGCACGAGCGGGCGGTCCTGCTCGTCCTGCTTGCCGACGATGCGCGGCCGGTCGCTCTGGTTGTAGAGGACGTCGCGGATGAACGTCTCCACGAACGCGCGCTTCTCCTCGACGACGAAGAGCTCCTCCAGGCCGCGCGCGAACTCGCGTACGATCATCGCCTCCATCGGCCACAGCAGCCCGACCTGCAGCAGGCGGATGCCGTAACGCCGCAGCGCCTCGTCGTCGAGCCCCAGCTCGCGCAGGGCCTCGCGCAGGTCGTAGTACGTCTTGCCGGCAGCCGCGACGCCGAGCCACGCCTCGGGCGTCGGCACCGTGATCCGGTTGATCGGGTGGGCCCCCGCGAAGGCTTTCGCCGCCTCCAGCCGCCCGTAGTGGATCTCGCGCTCCAGATCCAGGCCGAACGGCGGCAGCAGCATCGGGTTCTGCGTCGCCCGCCATGGCTTGCCTTCCCACGTGAAGCCCGGATCGCGGATGGTCAGACGCTCGCGATGCACGACGGCGGTGCCGATCTCGTCGGCGACGTTGGTGACGATCTTGAAGCCGACCCAGAGCCCGCAGTAGCGCGACATCTCGAAGCCGTAGCGGCCGAGGTCGAGGATCTCCTGCACGGTGCCGGGGAACAGCGTCGGAAAGAACGCGTCGTAGAAAGCGACCTCGGAGTGCGTGGGCAGCGTGGAGGACTTCGAGAGCGGGTCGTCGCCGGCGAGCGCGAGCACGCCGCCCCAGCGGCCGATGCCCGCGTAGTTCGCGTGCTTGAAGATGTCGCCGGTGCGATCGACGCCGGGCCCCTTGCCGTACCACATCCCGAGCACGCCGTCGTACTTCGGCCGCGGGAACATGTTGGCGAGCTGGGCGCCGTAGATCGCGGTGGCGCCGAGGTCCTCGTTGAGGCCGGAGATGAAGACGACGTCGTGCTCGGCGAGCAGCTTCGGGTTGCGCTCGAGCGTGAGATCGAGGCCCCCGAGCGGCGAGCCGCGGTAGCCCGAGATCAGCGTCGCCGTGCGCACCCCGCGCCGCGCGTCGGCGCGGTGCTGATCGAGCGGCAGGCGAACGAGCGCCTGGATGCCGGACAGAAAGATCGTGCCCTCGTCCAGGCGGTACTTGGCGTCGAGCGTGAAGTCGTCGTGACTCGCCATGCTCTCCTCGAGAGACGGGTTCGCGGCCGGGGCCCGGACGTTATGATACGGGCGCGCGCAGGTCGAATCAAACGGCCTATGAAGTCGTGCGACCTTCGGATTTCGCGGGGCTGGGGCCCCGCCGTCCGAGGCGAGCCTATGATCGGAGAAACCGCGATGGCGATCGGCCTCTGCCTCATGATCGAGGGACAGGAAGGGCTCACGTGGGAGCGCTGGCGCCGGCTCGCCCGCGCCGCGGAGGACGGCGGCTTCGAGGCGCTCTTCCGCTCGGACCACCTCACCGGCCTCTTCGGCGATCCCAAGCGCCCGTCGCTCGACACCTGGGCCTCGCTCACGTGGCTCGCGTCGAACACGAGCCGGATCCGCTTCGGTCCCCTCGTGTGTCCGCTGACCCTTCACCACCCGGCCCTGCTCGCCAAGCGAGCAGCGGGGGTGGCCGAGCTCTCGGGCGGACGCCTCGACCTCGGCATCGGCGCCGGCTGGCACGAGGGCGAGCACGCGATGTTCGGCGTCCCCTTCCCGCCGCTCAAGGAGCGGATGGACCGCTTCGAGTGCGGCGCGCGCGCCATCCGCGCGCTCTGGCAGGGCCGGCCGGTCACCCTCGAGCAGCCGTACTACGCGCTGCGCGACGCCGAGAGCTACCCGCTGCCGCCGGGCGGCCGGGTCCCGCTGATCGTCGGCGGCCGCGGCGAGAAGCGCACGCTGCCGATCGTCGCCGCCTGCGCCGACGAGTGGAACATCACGCGCATCACGCTCGACGAGTACCCCGCCAAGCGCGGCGTGCTCGACGCGCTCTGCCGCAAGGCGGGCCGTGATGCGAAGGCGATCCGCGGCTCGCTGATGGTGCCCTACATCGTCGGTCGCGACGCGCGCGAGCGTGACGCGCGGCTGACGAGGGTGCGTCAGATCTTCCCGCGGGTGCCGGACACCGAAGCCGCCTGGCGCGCGGCCGGCTTTCTCTATGGCGAGCCGGCGCGCCTCGTGGACGAGCTCAAGCGCTGGGAGAAGGTCGGCGTCGCGCGCGTCATGCTCCAGACGCTCGACATGGAGGACCTCGCGGCGATCGAGCTGCTCGCGCGCGAGGTCGTGCCCGCGTGCCGCTGACGATCCGCGAGTGCCGGCTGGACGAGTGCGCGCAGGTGCTCGAGCTGTGGCGCAGCGCCGAGGCGATCCCGCGCCCGACCGACACGCTGCCCGCCCTCGAGCGGATCGTTCGCGAGCATCCGGACACGCTGCTGGTGGGCGAGGAGCAGGGACGCCTCGTGGGCACCGTCATCGCCGGCTGGGACGGCTGGCGCGGTGGCATCTATCGCCTCGCCGTCCTGCCGGAGTGCCGACGGCGCGGCGTCGGTCAGGCGCTCGTGGCCGAGGCCGAGCGGCGGCTCGCCGCCCGCGGCGCGCGGCGCCTGAACGCGATGGTCGCGCGCGACGAAGCCCACGCCAGAGCCTTCTGGGACGCCGCGCCGGGCTGGGGCCGCGACGCGCGCTGGCAGCGCTATACGAAGGATCTCTAGGTCGCTACCGAGGAGACAGACAGGACGCGGCGCCTGTCAGGAAGCGCCGTTGCACAGTCGAACGAACGCGTATCCGAGGCTGTTGATCTGGCTGCCGATCTCCGTCTGGCCCCGGCGCTCCGTCCGCCGGCGCTCGCCCCGCGGAGCCGACCGGCGCTCCCCGTTGATGCGGCGCTCGCCGTAGCGGCGGTCGAGGATCACCTGGACGTCGACCTCGCTCGAAAACTCGCGCGAGAGGTACCGGTACAGGTCCAGCTGCTGGCGGGAAACGATGAAGAGGTGCTCGCCCACGATTTTCTTTTATCCGATCGGACCCCGGCTCGTCAAATGGGATCGCAACCGTGCGAGGGCGCGGCGGGCGGTGCGGTCGTCCCGCGACGGCCGCCGCGGGTTGCCGCCGCGCCGAACGGGGCCGCGGTCATCCTCGTCGTCGTCTTTGTCGTCGTCGCCGGCGGGCCCGGCCACTGGCGCGCGTAATGCCGCCGCGAAGTCCTCGGCCGAGACTGCGACAGCGCCCGCGCGGCGCGCGGCGTCGCGGACCGCGCGATCCGACGAGGCCACGACCGTGCCGGCGCCGCCTTTCGCCGCCAGCGCGCGCAGCACGTCGTCCGCCGTCTCGGGCGGTCGCGAGAACACGACCTGCACCTGGCCGCGCGCGGGAGCCCCGGCCTCTCGCCGGGCGCCGTCGAAGACCACGATGAAGTCGTCGCCCGTCCGGCGCGCCGCGGCCCCGACGGCGACCAGCAGGGCCGCGCGGCCCGCCTCGAGACTCTCGGCCTCGCGCCCGCGAAAATCCGGATCGCTCCGGATCACGTTGTACCCATCCACCAACCACTTCACGGGGCGTGAGACTCCCTTGGTGCGCGGCGCCGCCGGTGCGTCGGGGCCGCGCGACTCGGGTGATGTCGTCGGGGGTGGCGAGCCGGTGCCCCCGGGCGACCCGTGTTTCGGGTATCGCGTCGGCCCCGGCTATGAATCGGTGCACGCTGACAGGCGCGACCCATCGTCGATTTGCGTGGTCGACCGGGGGCGCCGGCTCGCCACCCCCGACGCTTCACGCGTCCTCGCGGCGCAAGGGTAGCGGCCACGAGCCCCGCGCGAAGAAGCGATCGATGCCGGCGCGCCCGTCGTCGCTGGCGGTGAGCTCCCCGAAGCGGCGCGCCTCCAGAGCGAGACCAGCCTCCAGCCCCTCGGTGAGACCGACACGCACGACCTCGAGGATGGCGGCGGCCGGCGCCGCCCGGGGTACCGCGGCGTGATGCGCGAGCAGCCGCGTGATCTCCGCGTCGCGCTCGACGTTGGGGAACGCGAGCGTCGAGGCGTCGGCGAGCGGCGACCACAGCGTGCCGCCGAACTCGCCGATCACGAGCCTCCGCGCGACGCCCAGCGCGTGCGACAGCGCGTCAGCCGGCGCGACCTCGTCGACGATGCCCAGCGCCTGCGCGCGGGCCGCCGAGCGGCGCCGCCCGTCGAGCAGCATCGCCAGCGCGTCCACGAGCAGCGTGTACATCTGGCCGCCGACGAGTCGCGCCCGGCGCGCCGCCAGTCGCGGCAGCATCTGGGTGGCGCCGAAGCCGGGGATCACGTGCAGGTTGATCTCCGGCTGCCCCAGCTCGGCGCGCGCGCCGGCCACCCGCCAGGCGCAGGCCATCTGCAGCTCGTTTCCGCCGCCGAGCGCGTAGCCGTCGACCGCCGAGACGACGGGCGCCTTCAGGCGGCCGATCCGCGCGAACAGCCGCTGCGCCCGCCCGGCGAACGCGGTCACGTCCTCCGGGCGCGGGAAGGCGCGCAGCTGGCGGATGTCGGCGCCGGCGACGAACATCGAGCCCGCGCCCGCCAGCACGACCGCGCGCAGATGGCGCTCGCTCTCCAGCGCGTCCAGGGCGCGCTCCAGATCGTCGAGCACCTCGGCGCCCAGCGCGTTGGCGGGCGGGGAATCGAGCGTGACGAGCGCGACGAGCTCGGGAGCGCCGGGGCGCACGGGATCGATCCGCGCGCGCACGGTCTTGCCGTCGAGGAAGCGCGAGCCCCACGCCTCGTAGACCTGGCGCGCGGTGCGCGCGGTGTCGAGCGCCTCCGTGGCGCCGACGCGGACCGTCAGCGTGCCGGAGTGACGGTTCTCGCGGAGCGCCTGGTTGGCCTCCGCGAGGTCGTCCCACGCGTGGATCTCCGGCGAGTGAACGGCGAGGACGCCGGCATCGACCAGCCGCGCGCACTCCTCGGCCTGGTGGGCGTTCGAGAGGTGGCTGCCGAGGACCGAGAACGTCGGGAACAGCACGCGCTTGCCGTGCATCCAGACGTTCGGCGCGTAGAACGAAAAGCGCCGGCCCTCGCTCGGCTCCACGTAGACGACGGCCCCCGTGAACGGCCGCGCGAGGAAGGTGCTCGTGCCGAGCGTGTCCTGGCCCGCGCGCTCGACGACCACGTCGGGATAGCCCCGCGGATTGTCGGCGGTCGCGAGAAGCCGGCCGACGGCCAGGCCGAAGGGCTTGAGCGTCGCGTCCTGGTAGCGGCGATACGCCTCGGGATCGGTGTCGTAGTCCGGCATCGCGTCGGGCCAGACGAAGCCGCGCGCGCCGCCGAGCGTCTCGAGGCTCACCGCGCCCGCGAGGCCGCGGACGCTCTTGAGATGCGCGGCCTGCGCGTCCGTCCGCGTGGCGGCGACCACGCGCGCGCCCATGGCCAGCGCCGTCTCGATCGCGTCTTCCGCGACGCGATCGTCCGGCGCGTCGCTCGGCCCCGTCGGGGTCAGGCCGTGGTAGACGAGCACACCCTGGTGCGGACGCAGCCCGACGCGCGCGTACATCTCGGTGACCGGCGCGGTCCCGGGCTTGCCGAGGAACGTGAGTGTGTAACCGCTGGTGGCGCCGTAGAAGACGAGCCGCCCGCCGTGACCGAGCAGGTCGATCATCCGCGGGAAGAGGTCGCGGCCGACCGACGAGACGATCACGTCGATCGAGTCGCCATCGCTCACCGTCCGCACGCGCTCCGTGAACGCCCGGCCGGCTTCGATCCAGCGCGCGCGCGCCGCGGCCTCGGCCGGCACCGGCGTGAAGATGCCCGCGAAGATCGCCTTGATCCGATTCACGGCGGCGGCGCCGCGCTCGGCGATGAGCCGCACCTTGGCCTCGGTCGAGACGAGCCCCGTCACGCGGGCGCCGCGCAGGACCGCGCACGCGACGGCGTAGAGGCCGGTGCCGCCGGCGGCGCCCTCGACGAACACGCGCTCGTCCGGCCGAACTCCGGCCACGTCGTAGAGCGCCTTGTAGACCGTCTCGAGATCCAGCATGTACGACGCCGCCTCGGGCAGGGTCAGGCGGTCCCCGTGGCCGAGCCACTGCGGCGCCTGGCCGCGCACGAACTGCGCGAACGACCCGTCCGGCGTCTCGTACCCCTGGATCTTGAAGTCGGCGTGCATCGGGTCCTCTCCGGCCCGGGGCGAGAGGAGGTCGGACACGCCGGGATAGAGCACGCGCAGCTCGCCGACCTTCAGCCGGCCCTCGCGCGCGACCTCGGCGCCGACGGCGGCGACCAGGATCAGCGCGCCGCTGCCGGGCACGTGGAGGTCGCGATCGTGCAGGTCGAAGACGGAAATCGGCACGCCGCACGCGGCGAACACGGTGTTGTACGTGAGGCCCGCGTAGAGCACGTAGCCGAGCGCCTCGTTGGGGCCGATCGCGGGCAGCGGCTGGGTCACCGCGCGCAGCGCCTCGCGCGGCTCGCCGTGCGCCGGCCGCCCCTGCGCGTCCTTGAGCACCGCCCATACGTGGTGGCGCGCGGGCAGCGCGTCGAGGCCGGGACGGAACGGCGCGCCGAGCGGGAGCGGCGGCGAATCGCCGCTGTACCAGTCGCTCATGAGCGCGCGAGCTCGTGTCTCACCAGGCGCGCGCCGGCGCCGAGGGCCTGGAGCTTGGCGCGCGCGACCTCGCGCGGCAGCGGCACCATCCCGCAGTTGGTGCACGGCAGCAGGCGCGCGGGCTCGACGTGGCGCAGGACGCGCCGGATGGTCTCCGCCACCTGCTCGGGGGTCTCGACCTCGCGCGTCGCGACGTCGATGACGCCGGCCATGACGTCCTTGCCGCGCAGCAGCTCGAGCAGCTCGAGCGGCACGCGCGAGTTGGCGCACTCCAGCGAGACCTGATCGATGCGGCTCTTGGCGAGCAGCGGAAAGGTCCGCTCGTACTGCCGCCACTCCGCGCCGAGCGTTTTCTTCCAGTCCACGTTGGCCTGGATGCCATAGCCGTAGCAGATGTGCACCGCGGTCCGGCACCGCAGGCCGTCGGTCGCCCGGTGCAGCGCCTCAATGCCCCACGCCGCCACGTCATCCATGTAGACATTGAAGGCCGGCTCGTCGAGCTGTAACACGTCGAGGCCGGCCGCCACCAGCTCGCGAGCCTCCTCGTTGATGACGCGCGCGAACGCCAGCGCCAGCCGCGCGCGGTCGCGGTAGTGCTCGTCGGCGAGGGTGTCCACGATGGTCATGGGCCCCGGGATCGTGAACTTCAGCCGCCGCTCGGTATTCGCACGGGCCCAGCGCACCTCGTCGAGGTGGACGGGCGCGCGGCGGGTGATGGGGCCGGTGACCGTCGGCACCTCCGCCTTGTAGCGGTCGGCGCGGATGCCGATCGTCACGCGCTTACCGAAGTCGATCCCCTCGAGCCGCTCCAGGAAGCCGTGCACGAAGTGCTGCCGCGACTGCTCGCCGTCGGTGACGACGTCGATGCCCGCCGCCTCCTGCTCCTTGAGCGCGATCAGCACGGCGTCGCGCTGCGCCTGGGCGAGCGACTCGCGCGGCACGCGCCACGGCGCCCAGAGCGTCTCGGGCTCGGCCAACCAGGACGGCTTGGGCAGGCTGCCCGCGATGGTCGTGTGGAGCATCGGCTCAGGCGACCTGGATGATCCCGGGCTCGAGTGGCTTGAAGCGCGCGGCCACCTCGGGATCGTGTCCGGTGACCACGCGCGCGGGGTCGCCGGCCAGCGCGTTGATCGTGTCGAAGCCCGCCAGCATCTCGGGCAGGTTCGTGATGATCTGCGTCGGCTGGTAGCGCTCGACGTTGCGGTAGAAGTGCGCGGCGTCGGACGTCAGCACCACGCGCCCGCGCGCCGTCTCCACGGAGACGATCTGCAGGCCCGCGGTGTGGCCGCCGACACGGTGGACGCGCAGGCCCGGCAGCACCTCGACCTCGCCCTCGACGATGCGGAGGCGCTGGGCGTAATTGAGCGGGACGAGGTTGGCGAGCGCGCCGACGTTCTGCGACTGGCTGAACGCCTCGTACCGTCCGAAGCGTCCCGTCCAGAAGGCCACCTCGTCCTTCTGGATCCAGAACTCGGACGCCGGAAAGAGGCGGTGGCCCGCCCAGTGATCGTAGTGGAGGTGCGAGATGAGCGCGATCGGGATGTCGGCGAGCTTCACGCCCATGCGCTCCACCATCAGGGAGGGCCGCACGTAGTTGCGGATGCCGCGGCGCTCGACGTCGTCCTCCATGAAGCCGGTGTCCACCAGCACCGGATGCGGGCCGCCGAGGATCAGCCAGACGAAGTAGTGCAGCGTGATCGGGTCGTGCGAGTGCTCGCGGAAGAAGAACTGGCAGGCGGTGGTGTCGCGTTCGGCGTACTTGAGCGCGTAGATCTGGTACATGCGGTCCCTTCCTTATATAAGGCGCAGCAGCCGGGCGGTGCCCTTGACGCCCTCCCACAGCACGTGGCGCGCGCGCCGGCCGTATGCCAGCGCCAGCCCGCCGCGTCCGGTCACACCGTACTCCACCGCCATGAATCGTGGCGACGGAAAGAGCAGCGCCGCGGCGTAACGCGCGCGGCGCCGGAGGCCCGGCAGCGCGAACAGCAGGGCGAGGCTCTCGCGGCCGTCCACGCCCGCGTCAGAGGCCAGCAGAGGATCGAGCGCGGCCCGGCCGGCCGCGTCCAGCGCGTCCAGGACGCGCGGCGGCAGCGGAGTGGCGAGCAGCGCGGCCACGCTCCGCAGCGCGGCGGCCACCTGGCGCTCGACGCGGGCGCCCCGCGTGAGGGCGAGCAGCTCGTCCCAGTCGATCGCCCCCGCGTCGCGCCGGACGAGGCGGTGGATGTCGAGCCGCCACAGCAGCGGCACGTCCGGCGCCTTGTGGACGAGGTGCAGGCAGAGATTGAGCAGCGTCGCCTCGGGGGCCAGCAGCAGCGCCGGCTCGCCGACGACGCGTCCGCGCCGGCAGCGCGCCCACACGCGCTCCATGTCGAGCGCGTCGGCGAACGGTGGATAGGCCAGCGTCCAGTGCGGCTCGACGACGACGCCGCCGTGGGCGTCGCGGGCGAGCTCCAGCGTGTACGAGAACTCGCGCGCGAACCCCGGGCGCCGGTCGATCGCGCTGAAGCCCAGCGCCGCGAGCGTCGCCTCGACGGCGTCGAGGTCGGTCTTGCGGACGAGGAGGTCGATGTCGCCGGCCGGACGAGCGGACGCATGGTCGTACAGCCGCTCGGCGAGCGCGGCGCCTCGCAGCGGCGCGCACGCGATGCCCGCGGCGGCGAGCGCGCGGAGGATCGCGGCGAGCTCCGTCTCCAGCGCCAGCGCGCGTGCGGCGACGCCCGCGGCCGCCTCCCGGAGAGCCTCGCGCACGTCGTCCGGGGCCGCGGACGCGCTCCGCACGACCCGCCGGAAGAGCCACGGCTCGAGCCCCTCGGCCCGCGCCGCCGTCGCCGCGCGGCGCCAGTCCTCGGCGGTGGCCGACGCGGCCTCGTCGCCACGCAGCAGCGCCAGGAGCAGCGGGTCGGGCGCCGGCCTCATGCCGTCAGGTCCGCCTCGATCGCCGCGCGGACCTCGGCGAGCCGGCCGAGGCCGCGCGGATACGCGAGCGTCTTCACCGGCACCGCGGCGGCCACGCGCGCGGCGAGGTCGAACTGCCGCGCCAGCCGCGAGGCGTCGAGCACGCACGCGTTGAACGTGTTGCGCGTCAGCTCGACGAAGGCGCGGCGCGGCGAGAGCGGGCGGATGGCCACGCCGCGCCGCGCGGCGCCGGGACGCAGGACATAGAGCGCGCGCAGCGGCGCCGCGCCGCGCGCGCCGCGGGCGCCGAGCGGAAAGACCAGCTTGCCGCCGCGGTCGTTCATCGGCGTGCCGCGGAGGCCCGGGCCGAGCACGCGCGCCGCCGGCTCGGCGAACAGCTTGATGCGCGGCGGCCCCGGCGCGGCACGGAAGCCGTAGCCGGCGGCGCGCAGCACGAGCAGATCGTCCGTAAGCAGCGCGTGCCCCGCGCGCACGAACGCCGCGCCGAGCGTGGACTTTCCCCGCCCGCAGTCGCCCAGGAAGCCGACGGCGCCTCCGCCCACCACCACCACCGCCGTCGCGTGCAACGGCTCCAGCCCGCGCGCGATGAGCGCGAACGACAGGACCTGGCCGAGCAGGTATGTCTCGAACGCGCGCGGCATCCTGGCCAGCCCAGGCAGAGGTCGCGCCACGATCCGGCGGCCGTCGGCGGCGACGAGGAACTCGAAGAGTCCCCGCCAGCGCAAGTATCGTCGCCGGTCGGACAGCATGCGGTCCTCGAACCACCGCCGACCGTCGAGGCGCGGGTGGAGCGTGCGGCGAACGGCGGCGAAGGCGGCCGCGCGCCCACGCGTGATCTCGACGTCCGCGCGACGGCGCTCGTGGCGCCGCACGCCCGGCAGCGGCATCGCGCTGCGCAGGCGCAATCCGTACAGCTCGCCCGTCGACACGCTAGGCGCCTCCGGCCTTGGTCTTCATCCCGGAAGGCTCGGTCCTGGTCTTCATGTTGCCCCGGGTGAGCGTGCGGAGGTCTCCGAAGCGCGTCAGGCGCGGAGGCCGATAGGGCTTTCTGGTCGGGCGTGCGGGCTTGCTCATCGCATCGCTCCTTTCACGAGGCGCTCGAGCCATCGGTCGACGGTCACGAGGGACCAGACCTCCCAGCGCAGATCGCCCTCGCCGCGGCGATAGCGCTCCACCAGCCGCGCGGCGCCGTCGGGATGCACGTAGCGGGCGAGCCGTCCCGAGCGGTTCGCGAGCGGCGCTCCGCTCTCGCAGACGCGCCTCAGCGCGCGGTCGACCGGCTCGGTCCAGTCGCCCTTGCCCCGCCGGTCGCGTGTGCGCGGCGGCAGCAGGTCGGCGGCGGCGGTCCGGAGGAGACGCTTGCGCGTACCGTGGCTGGCGCGCCCGCGCCACGGGATCGCGAGCACCAGCTCGACCAGCCGGCTGTCGAGCAGCGGGTAACGCATCTCGAGGCCCGCGCGGGCGGCCCGGCGCTCCTCGGCCTCGAGCTTGAGGCCGTAGTACGGGCTCGTGATCGACAGGTAGGTTTGCCACTGCACGTGGGACGGCCACGGCGCGTCGTGTCGCGGGGTCCTCACGCGTCGACGCAGACGTACGCGGCGCGCCATCTCGGCGTCCATCCAGCGCGGCGGCACGCCCCGGAGCAGCCGCTTGCCCCAGTACCGGACGGCGGCGGGCGCCAGCATCGCTGCCGCGTCGAGCCCGACCTCACGCGCCGAGGCGCCGTACGCGCGGGCGAACGCGCGCACCTCGCGGGAGAACCCGAGCAGGCGGCCCCCGCGCAGCAGGTCGGCCAGGTAGCCCGGCTCATCGAGGAGCTGATCGCCGCCCTCGCCGGACAGCACGACACGGCAGCCCGCGGCGCCGATCGCGTCGAGACACCCCGCCATGGTGTGATGGCTGGGATCGACGATCGGCCCGCCGGCCGCATCGACCTCGGCGTCGAGACCGTCGAGCGGATCAGCGTCGAGCCGGCGCACCGCGTGGCCCTTGAGCCCGGTCGCCTCCGTCACGACGCGCGCCGGCTCACGCTCGTCCCCGGCGAGGTGGTCGGCGAAAAGTGTGAACGTCTGCAGCGGCGGCGAGCCCTCCCCGCGCTCCTCCCACGTTCGCCCGGCGGCGCAGACGATGGCCGAGGAGTCGAGACCGCCGGAGAGCAGCGTGCCCACCGGCCAGTCGGTGCGCAGCCGCGCCGCGACCGCCTCGCGAAAGACCGCGCGGACGCGCTCGACATACTCGGCGTCCGAGCCGAGCGTCAGCGTGCGCGTGGGATCCAGCGCCCAATAGCGAAAGCAACGCAGGCCGTCGCCATCGACGATCAGCGCGTGGCCCGGCGGCAGGCGGTGGACGTCGCGCACCAGCGTGCGGTTCTCGTCGCCCGGCCGGAACTCGCGCAGCAGGAGGGCGAGCACCATCTCGTCGTCCGGCTCGGGACCATCGAGCGCGCGCAGCAGCGGCTCGGCCTCGGACGCGAATCGGAAGACGCCCTGCCGCCACACGTAGTGGAAGGGCTTGAGACCGAGGCGATCCCGCGCGCAGAGTAGCCGGCGGCGCCGCGCGTCCCACAGCGCCAGCGCGAAGTCGCCGAGCAGTCGCGCCGGCAGCTCGTCGCCCCAGCGCGCGTAGCCGCGGAGCACCACGGCCTCGTCGCTCTCGTCAGCGCCGGCCTCGAGCTCGTCCCGGTTGTCGAGCCGGCCGTCCCATACGAGCCGGACGGCGCCGGACGTGTCGGCAGCGGGATGGCGGACGGCGAGCGACGCGCGAGTCGTCGCGAGCAGCCGGTGCGCGAGCCCGATGGAGGCGTCCACCCACACGCCCGCGGCGTCGGTGCCTCGGTGCGCGAGCGCCGCCGACATCGCGGCGAGCTCGGCGGCCTCCACGACGCCGCCGTCGAGCCGGTAGACGCCCGCGATGCCGCTCATGGCGTGAACGTCCGCCGCAGCCACGTCTCGAGCAGCAGGAAGCTCCACAGACGCGCGCCATGAGGCGCGCCGCGCGCCAGATACGCGTCACGCATCCGCTCGGCCTCCGCCCGGTCGACGTAGTCGAACACACGCGCGTCGGGGCGGAACAGGCCGCGCTCGAGCATCGCCGCGTCCCGGCGGAGCTGCGCGGCACCGTCGGGCGACGGCACGTGCTCCCCCGGGCGCTCGATCGTGCGCAGCGGCATCCGGCAGCCGAGGGCCCGCTGGACGAATTGCTTGCGGTATCCATGGCGTACGAGGACGGCGGGCGGCGTGGCGAGGAAGCACTCGACGACCCGGCGGTCGAGATAGGGATGCCGCAGCTCGATGCCCAGCGCCGCGGACTCCGCGTCGAGCTTCTCGAGGGCCATCGTGAAGCTCGGAGCGGTCAGCGCACGCCAGCTGGCGGCCGCCATGCGCGTCTCGAAGCGTGGACCGCCAACCTCACCGGGCCACGGCCGCCGCGCCCGGGCCAGGCGCGGCCGCAGCCAGCGCGGCAGGCGTCGGAGCGCGAGGCGGCGCACCGCGCGGCGCGGACCCGGGGGCAGCGCGGTCCGGAGGACGTCCGTGCTCGCGCGCCAGCCATCGTGCCCGTAGGCGCGGGCGAGCGCGGCGGCCTCGCGCCAGGCGCGGATCGGGCGCAGCGAGCCCAGGAGATCACCGATCGCGCCCCGCTCCGCGGCGCTCGACAGCTCGTCACCGCCGATGCCGGTGAGCAGCACGCGGAACTCGTGGGCGGCGTCCGCGTCGAACAGCACCGACAGTACCGGGTAGCCCTCGTCGTTCGGTGGCTCCGGAGAGGCGGTCAGAATCTCGAGGATGGAGACGTTCGTGCACGTGCGCGGCGGCGCGATGGCGCCGGCCGCCATGAGGAACGCGATCGCCTCCCAGTCCTCGGCCAGCAGCCCCTCGTGCAGGACGGTCGCGCTCGCCAGCGGTCTGGCATCCCGGCCGCGGACGGCGCCGGCCACGGCCGCGATCAGCGTCGAATCGATGCCGCCGCTCAGCAGCACGCCCGCCGCCGAGGCGTCGCTCAGGCGGTCGCGCACCGACTCGAGCAGGCAGGCGGCAAAGTTCGCCGCGTGGTCCTCCTCGCTGACGCCGGGCGCGGAGGCCGCGGGCCTCCAGTAACGGTGGAGCGACAGGCCGCGCTTGCCCACGGTGAGGACATGACCAGGCGGCACGCGGCGGATGCCCTCGAAGAACGTCGCGCCGGGATCGCGGAAGTCCATCAGGAGATAGTCGGCGATCGTGGACGCGTCGGGGCGTCGCACAACCGCTGCGTCCTCCAGCAGCGCGCCGACCTCGGAGGCGAACAGCAGACGGCGACCATCCCAGTGGTAATAGAGCGGCTTGACGCCGAACGCGTCGCGCGCGCAGAGGAGGGTCTTCGACCGCGCGTCCCACGCCGCGACCGCGAATTCGCCCCGGGCATGCTCGAAGCGTGCCGGCTGATCGAGTCGACCGTCCCAGACGAAGACCCGTCCGTCGGTGTCCGCGAACGGCTGCTTGTCCTCGGGCGTTGCCGCCGCCAGGCGGCGATGAGCGAGACCGACCGGGCCCGCGACCCAGCGGCTCTCGCCGTCCGGACCCCGGTGCGCCAGCGCGCGCGCCATGCGGCCGATCAGCGCGGGGTCGGCCGGCCGCCCATCGAGGTGCACGGCGCCGGCGATGCCGCTCATCGCGCCGGGACCGGGACGCCGACGATTGGCGTGTAGCCGTCGTCGATCGTATCGATCAGCGGTCGCCCGGCGCACTCGAGCCACGCGTGAGCGGAGAGCCGGTCGGCGTGTCGCGCGACGCCGATACGCAGCGTGGCGGGCGTCCCCTGCCACGCCAGGAGCCAGGCGGTCACCATCGCCATCGGCAGACAGCGCGTCCCTGGGACGCGCCGGCCGGCGACCGTGACGAGCCACGCGACCCGCTCCGGCGCCAGCGCGGGGCGGCGCCGGCACGGGGACACGGTCAAGAGTCGGCGGAGCGGGAGGACACGCAGCAGCAGCGGTGCGAGGGCGAGGAGCGCCCAGGCGAGTATCAGCGTTCGCCGCTCGGCCGGGCTCAGCCGCCGCAGGCTAGCGAGCCAGCCCATCGTCCAGCTCGACGAGCTCGTTGTCCCGCAGGGCCTCGAGGAACCGGGAGAGATCCGCTTCGCAGGTGTCGGCGGCGACCTCGTACTCGGCGGTCAGCGTCCCGACGATCTCGGCCGCCGAGCGGCCGCCGTCGATGAGTCCCCAGATGCGGCTGCCCACCGCATCGAGGCCGAAATAGACGCCTGTGCTGAGATTCAGCAGCACGAGCTCGCCCGCCAGGTCGCGGAAAACGACGTCCTTCCGGATGCGGGTGCGCGCCTCCCGGCCGGGCATGGCGGCAGCCTAGCATGCTCTCGCGCGCGGCAGAAACCGCCGTGTGCGCGCGAGGGATAACCATCACGCTCCGGCCGGACTTCATCGTATGATCGGAGTCGCGTGAGCGAAGCGACCCGGTGGCCCGAGACCCGCGTACGGCACGGAGCCGTCGCCACCCCTCACGCTCTCGCCTCCGATGCCGGCCTCGAGATCCTCCGCGCCGGCGGCAACGCCGTCGACGCCGCCATCGCCGCCGCCGCCACGCTCGCCGTCGTCTCTCCGCACATGAACGGCGTCGGCGGCGACAACGTGTGGCTCATCCACGACGCCGTGCGCGGCCGCCTCCGCGCGCTCAACGCCGCCGGCCGCTCCGCCGCCGCCGCCGACCTCGAGGACTACCGCGCGCGCTTCGGGACGTCGATCCCCGCGCGCGGCGGCGCCGCCGCCCTCACCGTGCCCGGCGCGGTCTCCGGCTGGTGGGCGGCGCACCGGTACAGCCGTGAGGTGATGACCTCGCCGGTCGCCTGGGCGACCCTCCTCGAGCGCGCGATCGGCCACGCCCGCGACGGCATCGACGTCTCGGCGGGCCAGCGACGGGTAACGGCGGCGACGCCGGCGCTGTTCGACGCCCGGGCGGATGACGACGTGCGGCGCACGCTCTGGCCGCTCTACCATCCCGAGCGCTTCGCCGACGGCCGGCTCACGCAGCCCGCGCTGGCCGCCACGCTGAGCGCCGTCGCGCGCGGCGGCGCCGACGAGTTCTATCGCGGCCCGCTCGGGCAGCGGCTGGCCGCCGGCGCCGCCGGCGTCGGCAGCCCGCTGACCGTGGACGACCTCGCCAAGCACGAGGCGGCCTGGGCGGAGCCGCTGCGGCTGCCATACCGCGGCGGCGAGGCCGCGAGCGTTCCGCCGCCGACGCAGGGCTTCGCGGCCCTCGCGATCCTCGGCCTCCTCGAGGGCTTCGACCTCGCGTCGCTGGACGACGCCGACCTCGTGCACCTGACGGTCGAGGCCACGAAGCTCGCGTTCGAGGACCGCGACCGCTGGCTCACGGATCCTGACGTCGTGGACGTGCCGGTGGCGGTCGCCCTCGATCGCGAGCGGCTCACCGAGCGCCGGCGTCTCATTTCCCGGCGCGCCGCACGCAGGGTCGACGGGCCACCCGCCGCGGGCGACACGGTCGCCGTCATGACGGCGGACCACGCGGGCAACGCCGTCTCGATGATCCAGAGCCTCTACCACGAGTTCGGCGCCGGCGTGGTGGCCGGCGAGACCGGCGTGCTGCTGCAGAACCGCGGCGCGTTCTTCTCGCTGGACCCGACGCATCCGAACCGCCTGGCGCCGCGCAAGCGGACGGCCACGACGTTGATCCCGTCGATGTACCTCGTCGGGGGCCGGCCGCGCTTCGTCTACGGCACGATGGGCGGCGAGGGCCAGCCGCAGACCCAGGCGGCGCTCGTCGCCCGACTGGTGGACCGCGGGCTCGGGCCGCAGGCGGCGGTGGAGGCGCCGCGGTGGCTGTTCGGTCGCACGTGGGGCGAGCCGACGAAGGCGCTGCGGCTCGAGTCGCGCTTCGACGATGCGGTGGCCGAGCGCCTTCGCGAGCGCGGCCACCAGGTGCAGGTCGTGGAGCCGTGGAGCGATCTCATGGGCCACGCCCAGGCCATCGCGCTCGACACCGATGGTCTGCGTGCGGGCTCCGACCCCCGCGCCGATGGCGCGGCGAAAGGCTGGTGACTATGTCCGCGTGGCGGTGGGGTGTCTACCGGGTCTCGTACTACATCGGCAGGGGCCTGATCCGCGCGGCGCGCATCCTCGCCTACGCGACGGCGGGCGTGCTCACGCGCAAGGAGCTCGGGCGCGCGGCGGCGGGACGCTGGAGCGACTTCGGGATCGACGAGACCTACGTCCTCTCGGGACTCTTCACCTGGGAGGAGAACTTCTACTTCCGATTCCTCAAGCCGGACGATCACATCCTCATCGTCGGCGCCGGCTCCGGTCGCGACCTGATCGGCCTGCGCCGCGCCGGATATCGCGCGGACGGTCTCGAGCCGTCGGCGTCGGCGGTCGCTCTCGCGCGCGCCATGTGCGCGACGGCGGGGGTCGAGGCGGATTTCCACGTCGGCTGGATCGAGACGACACCGATCACCGAGAAGTACGACGTCTTCATCTTCTCCTGGTACTGCTACAGCTACATCCCCGATCGCGGGACGCGCGTCGGCGCGCTGCGCGCGGCCAGCAAGCACCTGGCGCCCGGCGGGCGCATCATCCTCAGCTACACCGTGACCGAGCCGGTGACACGGTACCTGCCGCGCGCGGTCGCCGCCCGCGTCGGCCGGCTCGCGGGAGCCGACTGGACGCCGCTGCCCACCGACATCATCATGTTCGAGCACGGGGGTCTGCACTTCGAGCACCAGTTCCTGCCCGGCGAGATCGAGTACGAGGTGCAGGAGGCGGGGCTGCGCATCGCCGCGCACCAGGTGGGCGACGACGGGCTGATCATGCTCATGGCGGACGACTGAACCCGACCTTCGGGGGGACAAGCGCCTCGAAGACCGTGAAGACCGAGCGGCGCGTCTCGTCGAGCGCGCGCCGCACGTCGTCCTCGCCGCCGCCCGCGCCCTGGCGGAGCAGCGCCGTGAAAAACGCCGTGTAGAACGCGTCCGGGTAGACGATCACGCTGAAGCGCGCCGCCGCCGCGCCGCCCTCGAGCGCGCGCGCGTAGGCCAGCTCGGCGCGCTCGCCCGGCGCCAGCCGTGTGTCCGACACTTCCCGCTCGAGATCGAGCGTGACCTCGCGGCCGATCCGGCGCTCCACGCGCGTGCCGGCGAGCGCGCGCCCCGCGGCGTCCACCAGCTCGGCGCGCAGGAGCACGAGCGGCGTGACGTACGTCGGAAACCGGTGGCCGACGCCGCTGTTCTCGACGACGAGTCGCGCGGCCACCGTCCCCGCGGCGTGCGGCGGGGTCTCGACGAGCGTGATCGTGAGGCCGCCGCGCACCATGTCGGCGTCGTGGATGCCGCGCCAGAGATGACGGCGGTCCGGCATGTGGCAGTCCTGGCACTGCACGCCCGCGGCCGCGAAGCGGCTCGCCTTCCACTCCGCGTAGGTGTTCTCGAGCAGCGTGCCGTTCAGCGCGTAGCCCTCGGGGCCGAACTGGTGGCAGCCGCGGCAGAACTCCGAGGCCAGATAGGCGGGCGTACGCGTCACCCCGCCGTGCGGCAGCGTCTCGCGCGGCGCCGCGGCGGCGAGCGAGCCGTCGCGCCGCGGTGGACCGAAGCGCTCGTGGCCGCGGACGTGGCACGCCGCGCACGGGATCCCGCGCGCGCGCAGCGCCGGGTCGAAGGCGGGGTTCCGGGCGAGCGCGCCGGGCACGAGCGGCGCCTGCTCGGCGAGCGGCGCGTGGCAGTTCTGGCAGGCGAGGGCCGCCGCCGGCTCGCGTACGAGCAGCTCGGCGAGCTGGCCGGCCACGCCCGGGCCCATGGCCGCCGCGTGCGTGCTCGTGCGCCAGTCGGCGAGCTGCGCGGGATGACACGTGCCGCACGCCTCGGGGGCCAGCGACGCCTCGAGCGGCGTGAAGCGCGCCGGCGGCGGTCCCTGCGCGGCCAGCGGCACGCGCCAGTGGCGCGCGACGAACGACTCGACGGACTCCGCGCGCGCGCCGAGCGCGCCCGCGGCGCAGCCCGCGACGAGCAGAGCCCACGCTGGCCACGCGCGCGATCGCATGGGCACCACCATAGCAGGCGGCTAGAATGCTGCCATGCGCATCCGTGAGATCACCGGCATCGGCTGGCGCGCGGACGCCGCGCTGCGCGGCGGCCACGGTGAGGCGCGCGTGCTGGCCGTGCTGTCCACGTCGATCTACGTCGACGCCGGCGGCGAGGTGCTCTGGGTCGGCGCGCGCGACGCGACGCCGCACGCGCGCGCGATCCACGCCAGCCGAACGCCCGACGGCTGCGACGCCGGCGCTCGTGTGAGCGTGGCGCTGCCGACGGATGCCCGGCCATGGCGTCCCGACGACGCGCCGTCGACCGCGGAGGCGGCGGCGGCGCTGCGGCGCGGCGCCGCGCGGCTCGCCGCCCGCGCGGCCGCGCTCGGAACACCGCGCGGCTTCGGCGCGTGGCTGCTGGGCGTGCCGCTGGCCTTTCCGCTCGACGGCGCCGGCGCGCGCGCCGACACGCTCGCGCGCGCCTGTGCCGCCGACGATCCGGCGCGCTCGGCCGAGGCGGCGACGGCGCTGCTCGGCCTCGGGCCCGGGCTCACGCCCGCGGGCGATGACTTCACCGGCGGCGCGTTCTTCGCGCGGGCGCTGCTGGCGCGCGCGGGCATCGTGGACGCGGCGGCGTGGCAGGCCGGCGCGTCCGCCGTGAGAACGGCCGCCGCGCGACTCACCCATCCGATCGGCGCGGCGCTGCTCGGCGACCTGCTCGCCGGCGAGGGCTGGGCGCCGCTGCATGACCTCGCGGCGGCGCTGGCGCGGGACGACGAGCCGGCGGCGCTCGACGCCGCGGGGCGGCTCACGCGCCTCGGCCACTCCTCGGGCTGGGACCTGCTCGCGGGCTTCGTGGCCGGCGCCCGTGCCTGACGGCACCGGACGTGCGTGCGTAGCCGGGTGGGAGTACAGTAGCGGGGCAGCGCCCATCCCAGCTCGGAGGCATCCGTGGATCCCTATCGACTGCCCCGGACGGCCGTGCCGTCCCGCTACGACCTCCGGCTCGAGCCGGACCTCACGACGCTCACGTTCCGTGGCCAGGAGACCGTCGCCCTCGAGGTGACGGAGAGCATCTCGGAGCTCGTCCTCAACGCGATCGAGCTGGCCATCGACTCGGCGAGCCTCGAGAACGACCGCGGCGAGACCATCCGGGCCACGGCGACGATGGACGAGGCGACCGAGCGCTGCCGGCTGGCGCTCGCCTCGCCGGCCGCGCGCGGGCGGTGGCGGCTGCGGCTGGCCTTCCGCGGAACGCTCAACGACAAGCTGCGCGGCTTCTATCGCTCGGTCTACAAGGATCCGAGCGGCGTGTCGCGCACGATGGCCGCGACCCAGTTCGAGGCCACCGACGCGCGCCGCGCGTTTCCGTGCTGGGACGAGCCGTCCTTCAAGGCGGTGTTCGCGGTGACGCTCGCGATCGATCCCGCGCTCACCGCGGTATCGAACACCTCGATCGTCGGCGAGACGCTGGAGCACGGCCGCAAGATCGTCCGTTTCGCCGACAGCATCGTCATGTCGACCTACCTCGTCGCCTTCGTCCTCGGCGAGCTCGAACACACGGATCCGACGTACGTGGGCCGCGTGCCGCTCAGCGTGTGGTGCGTGCCGGGCAAGAAGCGGCTCGCGAGGTTCGGCCAGGAGATCGGCGCCGCCTCGCTCGCGTTCTTCGAGGACTACTACGGCCTGCCGTACCCGGGCGACAAGCTCGACCTGCTCGCGATCCCCGACTTCGCCGCCGGCGCCATGGAGAACCTCGGCGCCATCACCTTCCGGGAGACGGCGCTGCTCGTCGACGAGACGGCGGCGTCGCACGCGGAGCTGGAGCGCGTGGCCGACGTGGTGGCCCACGAGAACGCCCACATGTGGTTCGGCGACCTCGTCACGATGACGTGGTGGAACGGCATCTGGCTCAACGAAGCCTTCGCCACCTTCATGGAGATGCTCGCCGTCGACGCCTGGAAGCCCGAGTGGCAGCGCTGGTCGACGTTCGGCGTGTCGCGGGCGGCCGCGCTGTCGCTCGACGGCCTGCACAGCACGCGCCCCATCGAGTTCCCGGTGACCTCGCCGCGCGACGCGGACGCGATGTTCGACGTGCTGACCTACGAGAAGGGCGCCTCCGTGCTGCGCATGCTCGAGCAGTACCTGGGCGCCGTCGTGTTCCGCGAGGGCGTGCGCGACTACCTGCGCACACACAAGTTCGCCAACGCCGACACCGGCGACCTCTGGGCGGCCCTCGGGCGCTCCGGCCAGCAGCCGATCCCGGGCGTCATGGACGGCTGGATCTTCCGCCCCGGCTATCCGGTCGTGACGGTGAGCCGCGACGCGGGCGGCACGCTCGTGCTGGCGCAGCAGCGCTTCAACTACCTGCGCGAGCCGCTGCCGCCGGCTCAGGCCGAGCCCGAGCAGCCGTGGCAGGTGCCGATCCAGCTGCGCGTGTACGCGGGGAGCCAGGCGACCGAAGAGCGCGTGCTGCTCGCCGACCGCGAGGCGCGGCTGCGCGCGGGCGCCGGCGCGGAGGCGGTGGTGGCGAACGCCGGTGGCCACGGCTTCTATCGCGTGCGCTACGCGCCCGACTTGCTGGACGCGCTGCTGCGGCAGCTCGGGCGGCTGGCGCCGATCGAGCGCTTCAACCTCGTCAACGACGCGTGGGCGCTGGCGGTGGCGGGGCTGATGCCGCTGACGGCCTACCTCGACCTCACCGCGCGGTTCCGCGAGGAGCGCGACCGCAACGTGTGGTCGGTGCTCACGAGCTCGCTCTACGCGCTCAACCGGCTGGTGGAGCCCGGCGACCGGCCGCGGCTCGAGGCCCTCGTGCGCGACCGCGTGAGCCCGGCCTTCACCGCGCTCGGCTGGACGCCGCGCCCCGGCGAGGACGAGCTGACCCGCCAGCTGCGGGGCGACCTCGTGCGCGCGCTCGGGATCGTCGGTAACGATCCGGGCGTGCGGGCGCGCGCAGCCGAGGTGTACCGCGCGTCCCTGGCCGATCCCGGGGCCGTCGATCCCAACGTGCTGCCCGCCGTCATCGCGGTACTGGCGCACGCGGGCGACGCCGCGCGCTACGAGGAATTCCTCAAGCGCTTTCGCGCGGCGGCCACGCCGCAGGAGGAGCAGCGCTACCTCTACGCGCTGGCCGGCTTCCGCGATCCCGCCCTGGCGCGCCAGACGCTCGAGCGCGCGATCAACGGCGAGATCCGCACGCAGGACGCGCCGTTCGTCGTGCGGGGCATGCTCATGAGCGTGGACATCCGCGAGCTGGCGTGGGGCTTCGTCAAGGCCCACTGGGACACGATGGACCGCCTCTACCCCAAGCACGGCATGCGACGGCTGGCCGAGGGCGTGACCGGTCTGGCCACGCCCGCCCTCGAGGAGGACGTCCACCGCTTCTTCGCCGAGAAGAAGCCGCAGTTCGGCGGCAAGGTGCTGCAGCAGTACCTCGAGCAGCTGCACGTGGCCGTGGTGGCGCGTGAGCGCGAGAAGGCCGCGCTGAGCGCCTACCTCTCCAAGTTCGCCTGAGCCGGAGGCGGTCATGCGCGCTTCGCTCGTGCTCGCGCTGACGCTGGCGCTCCTTCCCCTCTCCGCCGCCGCGCAGCACGCCGGCCATCAGCACACGCCCGGCGCGCCGTCCGAGGGTCACCTCAAGGCCCAGGCGTGCCTCGACGAGTTCGACGCCGTCGTGCGCGACGGGCGGGGCTTCGGCCTGGCCTTCGCGGCCGATCAGCACGGCTATCCCGGCCCGATGCACGTCCTCGAGCTGAAGGACCGCCTCGGCCTGACGCCCGAGCAGGAGGCGCGCGTGCGCGCGCTCATGCACGCGATGTTCGCCGAGTCGCGGCCGAAGAGCGCGCGGCTGCTGGACGCCGAGGCGCGGCTGCGCGCGCTGTTCGCCGGCGGCGGCGCCGACGAGGCAGCCGTGCGCGCGGCCACGGCCGAGGTCGAGCGTGTACGCGGCGAGGTGCGCCTCGTCCACCTGCTGGCCCACCTCAAGACGCGCGAGGTGCTGACGGACGCCCAGCGCCGCGCCTACCACGAGGCGCGCTGGCCGGGCCGCTGACTCACCCGCGGAGGTCGACGCCGAGCACGACGGAGGCGAGGCGGCCGAGCCCGAAGCTGATGAGCCCGGAGGCGGCGGCCAGCACCGCGACCTCGAGCCCCGAGCGCAGCGCCGAGACGCCGGCCACGCGCGCCTTGAGGACGCCGACGCAGAAGAGCGCGACGAGCGTCAGCGCGGCCGAGAGCCCCAGCGCCGCCAGCCCCTGCGTGACCATGAACGGCAGCAGCGGCACGACGGAGGCGCCGCCGAACGCGACCGCCATCACCAGCGCGTCCCGCACGGGCGCGCCGAGCCGCTGCGGTGCCAGGCCGAGCTCGAAGATCGCGAGCGCGGACAGCAAGATGTCGGGATGGCGGCCGATGCGCCGCGCCACCTCCGCCGCTTCCGCGCGGGCCATGCCGCGGGCGGCCAGCGCCGCGATCAGCTCGGCGATCTCCTCGCCCGCGTGGTCGCGGATCTCGCGGCGCTCGCGGGCCAGCTCGCGCTCGTAGAGCTGCCGCTGCGCGCGCGACGACAGGAACGTGCCGATGGACATCGAGAGCACGCCCGCCATCGCGGAGACGGCGCCGCCGAGGAGCACGACGAGGGGGCCGACGCCCGCGGCGGCGAGCCCGGCCACCACCGCGAACGTCGAGACGAGACCGTCCTGCGCCCCGAACACGACCTCGCGAATGGAGCCCAGCCGCTCGATGCGCTTGGGCTCCGTGTCGAGCTCCGACATGTGGGCGCGGCCGTCCATGCGGCGCATGGTGGCCGCCATCACTCCGCCGCCTGCCGACACCGCGCCCTCTGCGCGACGCGCGGGTGCCGCCGTGGCGGCGGCGATCGCCGGCGCCGGGGCCGGCGCCCTGCCGTCGAAGGTCGCCAGCGCGTGGCGGAACATGTCGCGGTGGTGGCGCTCGCGCTCGAGCGCGAGCCGGAACGAGGCGGCCGCGTCGGCACGCCCGTCCTCCTCGGCCTCGCGGATCATGCGCGGCAGCGTGACGTCGATCTCCTGCATCTCGCCCGTCGCCGCGGTGACGAGGTTCTCGCGCGTGGACGCGACGGCGCCCATCGCCCGCAGGTGCTCGAGGGCGTGGATCGTCTCGGCGCCGGCCGCCTCGAAGAACAGCTGGGCGACGTCCGCCCGGCCCTCGGCCAGCGCCCGGATCCCGTAGGCGAGATAGCGACGGTTGGCGTCGGCCTCGCCCGCGAGCGCGACCTGGAGGTTCGCGTCCGTGCGGCTCGCTGGTGGCATGCGCGCATTGTACTCGGCGGGGCGCCGCTTTGTGTGGCGCCCGGCTCCCGTGATAGGTTCACGAGCGATGAAAGCCGCCCTCGTCCTGGGGCTCGCGGCCCTCACCCTCCTGGCGCCGGCCGCGGCGTCTGCCGTCAGCATCCAGGAGGCGCTCCTGCTCGCCACGCCCGCCGTCGCGCTCGTCACTGCGGAGGTACGCGGAGAGGTCACGATGAACTGCGGGCGCGGCACCGTCACCGTGCGCCCCACGCCGTTCGTCGAGACGGGCACCGGCTGGTTCGTCGACGGCACGGGTTACCTGATCACCAACGCCCACGTGGTCGATCCCGTGCACCGCATGCCGCCCTGGGTCCTCCACGAGCTGAAGAAGAAGGCCATCGACCAGGCGTGCGTGGACCCGGTGCTGCGCGCGCAGGGGCTCATGCGCGGCCAGAACCCCAACCTCGAGGAGTCGATCCGCCGCGAGGCCACCGCGCGGGCGCTCGCGACGGCGCAGGTGACGACGTTCCCGCAGCTCTCCGTGCTGCTGTCGAGCGGGCTGAGCCTCAAGGCCGACGTCGTGAAGTTCAGCCCGCCGCTCGCCTTCGACCTCAACGGCAAGCCGACGGCCGACGCCCGCCGCGACCTCGCGCTGCTGCGCGTGAAGGAGGGCGTGTATCCCGCCATCCTGCTGCGCGACAACGACCCGAAGATCGGCGACGCCGTGCATATCATCGGCTTCCCCGGCGTCGTGCAGACGCACGAGCTCCTCAACAGGTCCTTCGAAGCGTCGGTCACCAACGGCGCCGTCTCCGGCTTCAAGCAGGACGCCATCGGCCAGGACATCATCCAGACCGACGCGGCGGCCGCGCACGGCAATTCGGGGGGGCCCGCCGTCGGCGACGACGCCTCGCTCGTCGGCGTCATGACGTTCACCACGCTCTCGACCTCGGGCAGCGCCATCGTGCAGGGCTTCAACTTCCTGATCCCCGCGCGCGATGTGAAGAAGTTCCTCGCCGGCACGCCGGTGACGCTGGGCCAGAGCAAGTTCAACGACGTGTGGCAGGCGGGGCTCGACGCGCTCTTCGCCGAACGCTACGCGACGGCGGTCAGGCGGATCGCCGAGGCCAACGCGCTGCAGCCGAACCTGGCCGACGTCAAGCGCGTGTTCGCGGAGGCCGAGCGAAAGATGAAGAACCCGCCGCCGCGGCCCTTCCCGTGGGCGTGGGCGACGCTCGGCGTGACGCTCCTGAGTGTCGGCATTTACGGCGGCATGTTCGGGCGGCGCTGGTGGAAGAACCGCTTCCGCATCCTGCCCGCGCAGGTCATCGCCGCCATCGAGAGCGGGCGCAATCCGCAGCTCGTGGACGTGCGCACGAAGACCGACTTCGAGACGAGCCCGCTCCGCCTGCCGGGCGCCGTGCGGCTCGACCCCGACGCCGTGCTGGCCGGACAACCGGAGGCCGAGCCGAGCGTCGAGCGCGATCAGCTCATCGTGACCTACGACACGAGCCCGGGCGAGGCCACGGCCGAGAAGGTCGCCAACGCCCTGCGCGCGCGCGGCTTCAAGAGCGTGCGCATCCTCAAGGGCGGCCTCGGCGGCTGGACGAACGCGCGGCTGCCGGTGGAGTCGAAGTCGTACCTGCCGTCGATCGGGCTGGAGATCTACAAGAACCTCACCCTCGGCGACCTCGAGCGCCGCAAGTTCAGGGCGGGCGAGGTCATCTTCAAGGAGGGCGCCGACGCGAAGGGCGAGGCGTTCCTCGTCCACGCCGGCACCGTGCAGATCAAGCGGACGTTCGACGGCGCGGAGAAGACGCTCTCGACGCTCGGCGAGGGCGAGCTGTTCGGCGACCTGGCGCTCTTCCGCGAGGGGCCGCGCTCGGCCGACGCGGTGGCCGCCACCGACGTCGAGCTGATGGTCATCAACAACGACCGTCTCGACTGGCTCATCCGCAACCGCCCGCAGCTCACCAAGGAAGTGGTGCGGCGGCTCTCCGACATGGTCGTCAAGACCGACCGCGAGCGGGCGCTCTCCAACCGCTGAGCGCCACCGTCCGCGTCCTCGTCCAGCGCCTCGACGGGGGCCTCCCCCTGCCCGGCTACGCCCGCGAGGGCGACGCCGGGCTCGACCTCTACGCGCGCGAGTCGGTCACGCTGGCGCCGGGGGCGCGCGCCGTGGTGGGCACCGGCATCGCCGTGGCGATCCCCGCCGGCTACGCGGGCTTCGTCCTGCCGCGCTCGGGCCTCGCGCTGCGCCACGGCCTGAGCATCGTCAACACGCCGGGACTGGTCGACTCCGGCTACCGCGGCGAGATCCGCGTGGTCCTCGTCAACCACGATCCGTCCACACCGGTCACGCTCGCCCGCGGCGACCGCATCGCTCAGCTCGTGGTGCAGCGCGTGGAGCAGGTCGAGCTCATCGAGGTGCAGACACTACCGGAGAGCGCGCGCGGCTCCGGCGGATTCGGCTCGAGCGGAACGTGAGCCGCGATATCGTGAGCCGCGGTATATAGCGGTATGCGGTATATAGAGGAGCGCCCCGGGTTCCCCGGGGCGCTCCGAACATCGGGGGGGTATGGGGGGCCATTTCGGGGCCCCCCATCTTTACTGTTGCTTGACCATCAAATGGGCGCGGCGGTTCTTCGCCCAGCACGCCTCGCTGTGCTCGGAGCACTGCGGCTTTTCCTCGCCGTACGAGATGATCGAGATGCGCCCGGCCTGCACGCCCTGCGCGGAGAGGTAGTTCTGGGTGGCCTTCGCGCGGCGCTCGCCGAGCGCGAGGTTGTACGCCACGGTGCCCCGCTCGTCGCAGTGGCCCTCGATCAGCACGAGGTGCTTCGGGTTCGCCTTCAACCATTCCGCGTTGGTGTCCAGCGTCCTCGTCGCGTCCGCCGTGAGCTCGTACTTGTCGAACTCGAAGTGGATGTCGCCGAGGTTGTCGGCCACCTTGAACCCCTCGATCCGGGGCCGCATGGTGGGCCCGACCGCCGCGGCCTGCCGCGTGCCGCCGTCCATGGAGCGGGGGCCCGTGGGCACCGTCATGCTCGAGCCCGATGGCGGCGGCGCCGACGACGACGCCGTGGTCGCCGCGGTCTTCGCACAACCCGTGGCCAGGCCCACGAGGAGGATCCCCTGCACTATCAGCGCTGTGCTCCTCATCGCGCGTTCTCCTCTCGATGATGTCGTGTTCATCGTCCTCGCCCATTCGCGTGGCGGAGGAGCCGTCGCAGCGTGGCCAGCAGGGCCGGCGCCTCCGCGCGCAATTCGGCGAGCGAGTTGAGGGCGAGCCGGCGAAGCTTTACTTCGCCGGCCGGCCGGAGCATCACCATAACCTGCCGACGGTCACCCTCGCGGCGACGCCGGGCCACCATGCCACGCTCGACCAGACGGTCCACCAGCTCGACCGCACTGTGATGCCGGATCTGGAGCCGCTCGGCGACCTTGCCGATCGTCACCGCGCCGCGAGCCTCCAGCCCTTTGATCTGAAGGAGCATCACGTACTGCTGGGGCTCGACCCCCGCGGCCCGCGCCGCGGTCTCGCGCCGGCCGAGGAGCAGGCGCAGCTGATACCGCCACTCGGCGAGGGTCGCATAATCCAGCGGTCGTGCCCGAGCCGGTTTCACCACACGATTATATCGCTCCACGATATTGAGCCCTGCAAGGGATTGCACACAATTTTCATTTGCACCGGTGTGTACGATGCCTCAACGGCATTGCGTTTGCCTCTCCGACACGGGGCATCCAGAAATGGCGTGACACATGGACATCTCACGACGCGATTTCATCCGCGTCTCGGCCGGCAGGGAGCCGGCGACGAGATTCGCCACGAACGTCAGCGTCGCGTCGGCGAGCAGGACGACCGCCCCGGCCGCGAGGAGCACGCCCAGTGCCACGTAGAGGACGTCCTCGACGTGGGTGAAGCTCCGCGCGATCCAGTCACGGGCCGAGGCGCCCGTCGCGCGGGGCACGTCAGCTCGCGCGCCGCGCCGCCCCGCTCAATCCGTCTTGGTCACGTCGTCGATGTCGTCCCGGATCCGGTCCCCGTAGAACCACATCAGCAGGCTCTTGATCACGCTGCCCTCCATTCAGACAGTCTTCGGCAGGACCAGAGAGCAAGGCGGGTGCCGGGGACTTCTACCGCGGCCAGGCGGCAAACGGCTCCGCCCAGGCCCCGAGGGACAGCAGCCGTAGGTGGGCGCTCCACCCGACGGACGCGCGCTGTTCCAGGGTGTTGTAGCCCCAATCCGCGAGAAACAGGCGGGCGGCAGCCAGCGCCGGCGTGGCGTGCACGGCGTGGAGCGTCTCCAGCAGATCCTCGACGAACCAGAGGCCTTCGGCACCGGCTTGCAGCCGGTGCGCAACGGCGAGTCGAGTGAGTGACTCGGATTTGGCGACGGTGCGACCGGGCTCGCGGCCGACGATCGGCAGCGCCCCGAGCCGCCCGTCCTGGGCGGTGAGCAGCGCCCGCGCAAAGCGCTCCGCCTTGGTCGTGACAACGGCGACCGGCGTGCCCGTCGTGACGGCCTCGACCAGACGGGCGACCACGCCGGGATAGAAGACGTTGTGACGTACCCAGTCGTCGGGCGCGCGCGCAAACCACGCGTCGCGCACGCCGTTGAGCGCCCGGCCGAGCGTCTCGGCCTCGAGGCGGGCGCTCGCCAGCAGCCGGCGCGCCGTGGCCAGCCACGCCGCGCGGTCGACCAGCCCGGCGGCGGGCTCGCCGGCGACGACGGCGTGCAGGAGCACCGGCATCTCCCAGCCGCTCTCGACCAGCGGCCGGTGGGCACCGAACGTCGCGGCCGCTGCGTCGGGGACGTCGCGCGCGCCCGGCCACGCCTCGCGGTACGCGCGGCGCGCGGCCTCGAAGTACTCCGGGCGCCCGTCGCAGAGGACGCCATCGAAGTCGAGCGCGAGGACGGCCGGGCCGGTCTTCACTTCTGGCGGAAGCCGACGAGGCCGGCTTCGAGCGAGCGGCGATCCACGCGGCCCAGCCGGCGCTCGAGCGCGCGCGGCAGCAGCCGCGTGTGTGGGACGCCCACGAGGTGCTCGGCGACGAACCAGAGGTCACCGTCCGACGTCGCCCAGCCCGGACGGGTGCGATCGAAGCGCGCGAGGTTCACCGGTCGCGAATAGGCGCGCAGGGTGCGGTCGCCGCGCAGGTTCACGTAGCCCTCGAAATAGGAGAGCGCCAGCTCGCGCAGCGAGCGATAGACGGGCGCGCGATAGCGCAGTCCGGAGAAGTTGGACTTGGCGATCGCGCCCCAGTGGCCGCGCTCGCGATAGACGGCCAGCACGTGGTCGGTGTCCTGCACGGCCTCGAGGTCGAGCAGGAGCGGCGGGTAGCCGAGGGCACGCAGGGCGACGGCGGCGAAGATCGCCCCCTCCAGGCAGTGCGCGGTGCGCTCGCGCAGGACACGGCGCGGCGACCAGGCGGTGGACGCAAGATGGTAGGGCATCGCGTCGAGCGCCCGCTGCACGCCAGCGGGCGTGCGCAGCGACTCGAGCATCCGCCTCTCGCGCGGGGAGAAGCCGGGAGCCACCGCCCGATTGTCACCGATGGCCCCGGTTCCGCGCCGAGCTTTTCGGCTGTGGCTGACGCCAACTCCATGGCAGCGACCCGGGCAACGAGACCTGAACGTACGAAGGGGGCGGCTCGCCGCCGCCCCCTTCTCTGAGCCCAGGTGTCGTGACGTCAGCCTAGTCGTCGTCGCCCTGGCCGTTGTCGTCGGCCTCGGGTGCCTCGACGATCCGGACGACGACGCCGGTGTTACGGGAGTCAGGGAGGCCGCTGACATTGCCGCCGATATAGATCTCGCCATGCGCGTCCTGGCCGATACCGAGGACGGCCAGCGAGACGCTGCCGCCCGGTAGCACGATCAGCTCGCTGATCGCGCGAAGGCCACTGCCGGCGCCCGCGTTGATGCTGAGCAGGCGGCCGTAGTCGTGAGGACCGCGGGGGAACTTGAAGAGCAGCGAGAAGTCCGCGAAGACGTACTTGCCGAGCAGCGCCGGGACTGCCTTGCCGTGGTAGACATACCCGCCGATGACGGAATGGCCTTCGTGGTGGGTGTCGTGCTGGGCAATCGGATCGCGGAACGGACGCGGTCCGGAGCGGCAGTCACCCGTCCGCTCGGGACGATTGGGGCTCGGGTCGGCAAAGCCGTCGTCGGGCACACTGCCGTTGATGTAGAAGAACAGGGTGCCTTCCTTGCAGTTCCAGCCAGAGTTGCCACCCTTCGTGACGAGGTCCACCTCCTCGATGTCGTTCTGGCCGACGTCTCCGACATAGAGATCGCCGGTCTTCCTGTCGAACGAGAAACGATACGGGTTCCGGTGGCCGAGGGCATAGATTTCCGGCACCGCGCCGGGCGTGCGCACGAACGGATTGTCGGACGGCACGCCATAAGGCTTGCCCGGAGAGGTCGAGTTGACGTCGATGCGCAGGATCTTGCCGAGCGGCGTGTTGAGCTTCTGACCGTTGCCGTTGTCCTGGTGGCCGAAGATCGGCTCAGAGCCACAGACCGCTTTGTGCGGTGGCGCGGTGACGAACTCCTGGCCGTCCGCGTCGTCGGCGCCGCCGCCGTCGCCCGTGGAGATGTAGAGCAAGGCGTCCGGCCCGAAGGCCATGTCGCCGCCGTCATGGTTGAACTGCGGCCAGTTTATACGGATGAGCTCTTTGGAGAAGGTGATGCCGGGAGCCGTCGCGCTGCCAGGGTTGGCGGCCCTCCACTCGATGATCACGTTGTGATGATCGGAGTTGGCTGCCGTCGTTCCAGGGGTCGCGATGTTGGCCACGCCCGAGTCTCGTCGCTCCGACGTGTAGGTGTAGAACAGACCCCTGCCCGGCCCCGCTTTCTGACCGTCGAAGTTCGGATGAAACGCGAGGCCCAGGAAGCCCCGCTCGTCGAAGGTGTCGGGACCGCAGACGCCCAGCGTCACGAGCCGGGCGCTCAGGTCGTGGTACAGCGTGCGATGGTTATCGCTCAGCCGGACCACCCACAGCTTGCCGACCTGATCGACGATGAAGATGTGGCCGGTGAGTCCCGGTGCGGTGACGATCTTGAGCGGCGATGTGAGCGTCGGTCCAATCGGCGCGCCCGTCACCGGGTCGTTCGTCCCCTTGGTCACGAGCTCGATCCCGACCTTGGGGCCGAAGCTCGTGATCGGAGCGAACCGGGTGTTGTCGTAGGGATTCCACGGCGGGTGCGCGACCGCGGGCGTGGCCGCGGCAACGACGCACGCAATGAGCAGCAGCGCAGACAACGGTGTTCTGACTCGCATGTCCATCATCATGCTCCTGGCGCGGAGGTGCACTTCGAGGAGGTCACGAGATCACGACGTAAGTGTCGGAGGGGCGCGTCACCGGAGGGCCACGGCTGCCAATCATAGGTGGTGCATCGGGCGCTGAGGCATCATCGGTAGCTCCACCAGCCTGCGCGCGCGCGTGGCGCGAGGCTCCGTCCGATTCCCAGAGATCGTCAGGCGACGGTGCGGCGAGCGAGCTTAACGAGCGGGCGCGGGCGGGGAGCGGGGTGCGTGCGGGAGCGAACCGACGAGTGGCTCCGCGGGCGTCGGCGCCTCGCGAAGGAGGTCGACAACGATCCGAATCGGTGGTTGATCGACCATCTTCCTGGCGGGGATGGCCGCGGTCCGACGGGCAGCAGCGGTATGCCCCAAGTCGGATCTGATGACGACGCCATCGAAGTCGCCGTCATCCAAGAACTCGCCGACCCGGGTCGGATCAGGCGCGCTCGCAAATGCTACCGAGGTGAGCAGGAGCGCGATGGTCACGAGAACCATCGCCACGACGGGTCGTATCAAACTCACGCGCGGAAGCCTAGCGCAAACATGGCCGGTCTTCAATTGGCTCGAGCCGACGACGAGCCCCGGTCTCGCGGCCACGGCGGTACCATAGCCGGCGAGCCGGACGTGGCTCGCCGACGAGGGGTGTTGGTTGGAGAGAAAGCGATGAGTTTCGGGTGGGCCCGTGCGCCGATCTCTGCCCTGATGATCCTCGCCCGCATAGCCTACTCCGTTTTGAGCGCGGCGTCGGCCCTCTCGAGCCAGTACGTCATCCCCATCTCGCGGTACATCATCGTCGCAATGCCGAGATGCTCCTGAGCCTGCTGGCGCTTGTCCGTGCGGCGGTATAGCTCGCCGAGGCCGAGGTGGCAGCGGCCGGCCAGTGGCCGCATTCCGAGTTCTTCCGCCACGCGCATCGCTCGACGATAGGCGTCTTCAGCCACCTCGACCTGCGGCCCTCCCCGACGCGCGGCCACGTCACCGAGCAAGCGCAGTGTCCAGGCCTCCCATCCACGCTCATTCCGTTCCGCGCAAAGTCCGAGCGCCTGGGTGCCGACGCGGTGCGCCTCGTCCACGCGCCCAGACAGCAGATACGCCTCCCCGAGAAAGCCCAACACCGGAGCGCCCAAGACCGAGGCGATCGCGGCCGCCCGCTCGAGCAGTGGGATCGCCTCATCGCAGCGTCCCGTGGATGTGTACGCCGGACCAAGGATCGACGCGGGGATCGCCCACAGCGCCGAGAAGTCCCGGCCCCGACACAACTCCACGGCGCGTTCAGCCGCAGCGATGGCCTGCGCAAATCGTCCATTGCGGAGGTGGACGACGCCAGCTCCCGAGCACGCATAGACGAGCGCGTACGCACTGCCGCTCGTCTCGGCGAGCTTGACCGCGTGGTCCGCATAGACGAGGCCTTGCGTGAACTCGCCTATTTCCGCCAGGCACCAGGCCAAGAATGTGCGCGAGGTGATCTCCTGCCTGATGGGGAGGTTGCCGCGCCTCAGTTCGCGCTCGAGCACGTTCAGATTGCGTTCGAGCAACTCGGCGCCGCGACGATAGCTCCCCAACCAGTGATAGACCTGTCCGAGGTAGGCGTTTGCCGACTCCTCGAGACACGCGTCCCCGAGCGCGCCGGCGATCGCGAGGGCGCGCTGGCCGGCCTCGACCGCAGCGCGACAGTCTCCGGCCAGGAAGAGGCCATTCGTGCGGTAGACGAACACCCATCCCAGGCGCTCGTCGTCGCCGATACTCTCCGCCGCCACTTCCGCCTGGCGCAGATGATCCAGAACCCGCCGGTCGTCCCGGAGCGGCACGCACGACTGGCGTAGTTCGAATCGCAGATCGATGGCCCGCTCGACCATCTCGCGGCTCGACGGGACGCGCTCGAGCGCCTCCAACGCTTGCTCGAAGCAGGCGAGCGCTTCGACGTGGGCGGAACGCGCAGCTGCCTTCCTGCCGGCCTGGGAGAGATAGACGACAGCTTTGTTCCACATCCCCGCACGAACCGCGTGGTGAGCCAACCATTCGACCTCTTCGGTCAGCCGGTCGGCATCGAGTCGCTCGATCGTCTCCAGAAGGCGTCGGTGGTGGACACGTCGCTGCTCATGCAGAAGGCTCTCGTAGGCCACCTCGTGCGTCAGCGTGTGCCTGAACGTGTATTCGCGATCGGGGAACAGGCGCGTCTCGTACAGGAACTCGCCCGCCTGCAGGTGCGCGAGAGCTCGCTGAAGATCGTCCTCCGGCAAGTCGGCGATCGCGGCCAGAAGCGTGAACCGTACGTTCTTGCCGACGACGGCAGCGCACTGGAGCAGGCGCTTTTCCGTGGGCGGCAGGCGATCGATGCGAGCGGCGATGACAACGTTGACCGTGGACGGAACCTGGATGATCGTCTCGTCCCTTGCCAGCCGATGCGCCCCCTGGCCGCCGATCAAGGCTCCGGTTTCGATGAGTGTTCTTACGCTCTCCTCCAGGAAGAACGGATTGCCCTCCGTCCGCTGGACCAAGGCCCGCTTGAGGGACTGAAGCGAGGCGTCGTCGCCAAGACGAGCGTCCAGGAGTTCCTGGGCGGTCTCGGGGGATAGCGGATCGATCCGGAGTTGCGTGTAATAACTCTTCCTCGCCCAGGCGTGCTGATGCTCGGGCCGGTAGGTGACGAGCAGGAGCATGCGCGTGGCCGGGAGGCTGTCGACCAGAGTATCCAGGAGCGCCTGGCTCTCGGAGTCGAACCACTGAAGATCCTCGAAGACGACCACAAGCGGCCCGACCTGACTCTCCGTGAGCAGGAGCCGCCTGCAGGCCTCCAGCGTCCGCTGACGCCGCTGGGGCGGATCGAGCGCTTGCCATTCGCCACTCTCGGCGGCCACGTCCAGGAGCGCCAGGAACGCAGGCACCATGGGTTCGAACGATCGATCGAGTGGCACGAGCTTGCCCGTGACCTTGTCGCGGACCGTCCGCCCGTCGTCACGAGATTCGACCTGGAAATACGCCCGAAGCAGCCCGATCACCGGCAAATACGGCGTCGCCTTGCCGTAGGACACCGCTCCGCATTCGAGAACCAGACCATCGTGAGTCTGGCCCGAGCGGATCAGCTCCCGGACCAACCGAGATTTTCCCACCCCAGGGTCGCCCACGAGCGCCACGACCTGGCCGTGCCCCGCGCGGGCGCGGTCGAACGCGCGTGCGAGGTGAGCGAGCTCGGTCTGCCGACCGACGAAGCGGCTGAGACCGCCGGCCGTTGCGGCGCCTGGCCGCGAGCGCACTCGGCCCGCCCCCACGACCTCGTAGACCTCGATCGGCGCCTCCAGACCCTTGATGGAGCGCGGCCCCAGCGACCTCGTTTTGATCAAGCCGTCGACCAGCGCGAGCGTGTGCGCCGTGATCAGGATGGAGCCCGGGGAGGCCGTCTGTTCCATCCGCGCCGCCAGGTGCGTCGTCTGGCCGACCGCCGTGTAATCCATGTGCAGGGTATTACTGATGGAGCCGACGACGACCTCGCCGGAGTTGAGACCCACCCTGATCTGAACGGTCACGCCCTCGGCCCGCTGAACCTCCTCGGCATAGTGGTTCACCGAATCCTGCATCTGCAGGGCCGCATAACACGCCCGCGTTGCGTGGTCTTCGTGCGCCAGCGGCGCGCCGAAGAGGGCCATGATCCCGTCGCCCATGACATTGTTCACCGTGCCCTCGTACCGGTGAACGGCTTCGATCATGCGTTCCACCACGCGTTCCAGGAGCTTGCGCGCCTCCTCGGGATCGCGGTTGGCGATGAGCTCCATGGAGCCCTTGAGGTCGGCGAACAACACGGTGACTTGCTTGCGCTCGCCCTCGATCGCGCTCCGAGAAATCAGAATCTTTTCCGCGAGGTGCTTTGGGATGTAGGACTCAGGCGAGCGGGATTGGCCGCTGATACCGGTGACAACGGGGTGGGCACAAGCGTGGCAGAACTTCGCCGTGGCGGAAAGAGGGGCACCGCAGTTCGAGCACGTCCGAGCCAGCGGCGTCGCGCACTCCTCGCAGAAGCGTGCCCCAGGCGGGCTCGAATGTTGGCACCGGGGACAGGTCATGCCGCCTCCATCTCGAGCGCCTTCAACACCACGACAGCCCATCGTAGCGTTTCTTTCCCCGCCTGTATCAAGGCTTTCGAGCGGCGGACGGGCGGGCGTCGGCTGCGTCGGTACCTGGGACGGGAATACGAGCCACCGAGATCACCCCAAGAACCCCGGAATGATCGCTGGTGCCAGCCTGCCAGCGCCGCCGAATTGATGGCGCCTCGGCAGGGCTCATAACATCGTGCATGGACAGGCAGAAGCTGGCGAGAGAACTTGCCGATCTGCCGACATCACGCCTCGAACAGATGTACTACCCCGACGCAGCCGACTGGACGGAGGAAGCTCGCGCAATTATTCGAGATGCTCTGCAGCACCGGCAGGACCTGGGCACCGACCGCGGCCCCATAATCGTGGTCGACTCTCGTCTGCGCGCTGAATTACTATCAAAAGATGGGCGGGGCTTCCCCGGAGGTCGCCGGGGCACTGCAAATGAAGAGGCCACCATGCTTCAATTGCGCGTTCCCCGCGATCTGAAGCAGTTCTGTGCCAGCGCTCTTCTGGTTGGCTTAGTCGCGTCTCCGGCTGTCGCCCAGCCTCCCCCGGCTGCTGCGGACAGCGCAACGCAGAGAGAAACGAACTTCAAGGCCGGCTTCCTGAACGGCTGCATCAAGACTAAACAGCAGCGTGGCGTCGACGAGCGGTATGTACGGGCGTACTGTCTCTGCGCCATGCTGGAGTTCCGGGCCGCCATGTCTGAGACGGAGTTTCGGGAAATCATTGGGTCCGATAGCGGCAACAAGAAGGCGCTCTACGATTTACCGCAGTTCGCGCGTGGCTTGTTCGCGCAGGTCGAGTGCGAGAACGTCGGGAGGTATGACGGCGCCTCCATCGATCCCTCGGAGGCCGACCTAGGACCTCCGCGTCGATTTGACAGGTTTTCGATCCGCCTGCCTCGCGGATTCATTGCGGCGCTCGCACCTGCGGATGTGCCGGGGCGCGTCCAGAACTTCTTCCGGCTCCACGCTGATCTTGAGACTGCGGCAATGCTGTCGGTGGGGATTGCGCCCGCCACAGTGTTTCCCGGCAGTCGGCTCGTCGCGGCACCGGAATGGTACCTCACCATGACTGTCGAGTCCCTGAAGAGCCGGCGGTGGGAGAACTGGGTCCACAGGCCCATCGGAGATCGAGCAATCGGATCGCTGACCTTCAAGGCCGTGGAATGGTCGGCCTCTGTGGCGGGAACGGAGCAGACCGGCCTGATTTACGTGACCGTTATAGGCGACGAAGTGATCGTCGTGACTACCCACGACGTGAAATCACATGCGGCCGCGACCCTCGCGATGATGCAGGCGAGCATGAAGACGTTCATTTTCTACGGAACCGACGGTGGAGAGCGCGGCGCAGAACGGGCTGAGTGAGCGTGGTGACCGTCGCGATGGCTCTGGCCGCAGTTTTCTTCTTACGGTGACTACCCGTTCGTCTTTGTGACTGCCTTCTCTGGCGGAAGCCTGGATCGGCACCGCTGGTGTGGATGACTGATCTCACTCCACGGCGCGTCCTGCTCACCGCCGCCCTCGGATTCCTCACCCTTGAGCCATGCGAGCCCGAGCGTCGCGTGCGGAGCCAGCGCCACGAAAATGAGAGCCGCGGCATGACGGGCAACGCAAGCCGCCTACGATCGCCCGCATGTCTGGACTAGGACGAGGACGTGCGACACATCGAAATACGCGAAGATCGGTGGCTGGTCCTTCATGACTACCGGCCACGATACGTCGAGGCGAAGACACTCTCCATTACGCGCCGTTACTGGCGGCACTCACAGCTATATGCGGAAGACGGCAGTCTATGGCGGCCAGAGCCAGTGGACGGTCACGAGCTGGCGCTCATCACACGAATACTGGCGCATACGATCTACAATCCACGACTAACGTTGTCGATGTCTTTTGAGCGCATCGGGGAGTACAGCCTGAGTAATCTGAGGACGATCGTCCAAAAAGCTTTCGGCTCGATGTTAAGGTCCCGCCCCTATATCGACGACGACCACGACTTTTTCGTAGCCACGCAGACGACCGAAGACCGACTCGGACTGGCGGCCAACTTCGATGAAATCTTTCGACTACTGCGGGCCTACCCACATTGGGCGGCGGCCTGGTGACATTCGTCACCGGAGCGCGGGCCAATGGATCGCGCGTTGTAAGCGCTTGAGCCTTATTCTTTCCGCGAGAAGCGTCCGGCGCGCTACGATGTGAACCATGGCGAGTCCACGACCTGTGATGGTCCTGGCTCTGACGGTGCTGGTCTCGTGGGGGCTCGTCCTTCACGCCGCGGCCAAGCCCGTCACGACGATGGCCCACGGCCCCAAGGGTGACGTCGAGTTCCAGACGCTGACGCTGAGCGCGAGCGACTTCTGGGGCGGCGTCAAGAGCGGGCAGCCCGCCACCATCTCCGGCGAACTATTCCTACCCAAGGGCGATGGCCGCGTGCCCGCCGTCGTCCTGTCGCATGGCGGTGGCGGGGTTGGAGCCGCGGAGGACACCTGGGCTCGTGAGCTGCGCTCACAGGGCGCGGCCGTGTTCCTCGTCGATAGCTTCAGAGGCCGCCGGATCCGGAGCTTTCCACCAGAGACCGAGCTGAGTCGCGCCGGGCAAGTGTACGACGTCTATCGGGCCCTTGCGCTCCTGGCGACCCACCCCCGGGTCGACCCTGCCCGTATCGCGCTGATGGGCGGATCGCGTGGCGGCGGCCTGTCGATGCTGGCTGCCATGACGCGATCGCTGACGGCGCAGGCGCCAGAGAACCTCGAATTCTGCGCGTACCTGGCGATCTATCCCACGATCAGGGCCACCGTTGACTACGGGACGCTTGCGAGCCGCCCGATTCGGCTCTTCACGGGCACCGCCGACGAGGCCACCTCGATCACGACGGTGCGCGACTTCGCGGAAAGGCAGCGCACCGCCGGCGCCAACGTCAAGCTGTTCGAATACGAAGGCGCCCACCACGCGTTCGACAATCCCCAGTTCCGGACGCCGATCGTCGCGAACGTTTCGGGGGTCATGTTCACCGTGGCCTATCACCCGCAAGCTCACGCGAAGCTCAAGAAGGATATGCGGGAGACGCTGGCCGAGGTCTTTGCTGCTCAGAGCGCCCGGTAGCCCTCGGAGAACGATCACTGGAACTCACTGAGGGACGTGTATGAAGCGTTTCCTTGTCCCGGTCGTCGCCGTTGTTCTTCTTTCTGGCTGCGCGAGTAATTCCGCCCGCCGTGTCAAGGTCGCGGCTCGAGGCCATGTCGGACGCCGAGCTCATCGAGATCCTTGTGAGCGACCAGTACCGGCCGGAGGCTCGCGACGCGGCGGCGTCCGTGCTCCGTGCCCGGTTCCCGCGTCTCGGCTTGCCGGCCGCTGCTGATGCTCAGGCACTCGCCGAGGCGGTGGTCGCGGCGCTCAACGAGCGGAGCGTCCGCTGTCATCTCTGTAATCTCAGCCGCGGTCATCGCCGAGCGATATCCCTTTCTGCTTTGCCGGCCCGTCGTCGGCAGGCTGGAAATCGCGTTGGCTCTCGCGGACATCCTCCTCCTTCCCGGCGTTACCTGGCTGCGCAAGGCCCAGTACGACGTGGTGCCGCTGATGCTGAACCTCTGCGCCTCGTGCGCCCAAGCGCACCGGGACGAGATCACAAAAGAACTCTGCCTCGAGAACCCGCTGGTCGGGCTCCTCGCGCGGTTCGGTGGCTTCACGGAGATGAAGTGGCCGACAGAGTTGGATGACGACCAGCGCAGTGACGGCGGGCCTTCGCGTCTCAGGCTCGGAGCCCGCGTCTTGACCACGGCGGGAGTGGGCGTCATCCGGCGAGTCACCCCTGCCGGCCAGGCGGTTATCGATCTCGACGCCGGGGGCACTGTGACGCAGGATGTGAGCCGGATCGTCGCCTGTCCGGATGACCGAGAACCCGACTGACGTGCGACGGCTTCCCATCGAGTCTTGAGCACGTGATCGCTACCCGCACAGGGTTGGGGCGCCCCGTCAACACCGGATCGCGGAGCCACCCCTGCATTAGCCCGCACCTTTGAGATATGATGCCGAGCCCCTCCCGAGACGTTACTCGGCGTGGGGCAGGAGCACTCTCTTGATTGCTCGTCGTGCCAAGCACAAGTCCCGACGAGTTCCAGCAGCAAGGCCTTCGCCGCCTTCTCGCTGTGCTTAGCTGCGACCGCTGATAAGCGCGCCCGCGGGACATCGCTGAGCTGCGCAAGGCGAAAACCGAGCTATATCGAAGACGCCGAGACGCTCAATAGTCAGACTTCGCGGAGACGACTCGCCTTTAGCTCGCCCGCTCAGCACGCGATCGGCCCGGGTCACTTTCGAAGAATCGGCACGCCCGCGATTTGACACCACTTTTGGACGCGGGTTCTTACGGAGACGCGGGCGCTGATCGGTTAGAAGTGGCGCCCCATCAGCGAGCGCTGCTGCGCAGCAGCAAAACCGTCTCGGGCCGATGATCCGCGCCCACGCCCGACCCGATAAGGCTCTCACCGATTCGCTTCAGCGAGTAAGTCGACGTTCCGATCAGGGTGACGTCAGCCTCCGACACCGACACCGTGCCCGCATCGCTCCGCGTGACACCCGCCGCTCGGCCGAGTGTCCATCGTAACTGCCCGTCGCCTTCAAACATACGAAGCGTGACCGGGTACGTCTGAGTTCCTTCGATCGGCCTGAATGTGCCCAGCCACGTCCCGACAACCGCCGCGGCATGCGAATCCAGGACGGTAGGCCGGTTTGCTGCGGTCACGGCGCCGCTGGACATCGATGATTTTCTGGGAACGGCCGCGTCATTCGACAGTGGCGATGGCGGTATCTCGGGAGGCTCCTCGGACAGTGCGCGCTCACGCACCGGGGCCGACGGGAAGAGCAATCGCGCAATGTCGTCGGCCAGCCGCTCTAGGCCTCGGCCGACTTCTTCGCGGAACGCCCGGCCTTCCTCCTCAGCCCATAGAATGAATTTATACTCGGGGCCGAAGGCGTGATCGAACGTCTCGCCGAAGATCTCGACACCGTCGCTGGTTCTGATCATTCGTGCTCGCGCAGTCATAGTCAGCGCGACCGGTGGAGTGATGCCGCCTTTGCCGGCCAAGCCGATCCGGGCAACGCTGACTTCGAGAACCGTGTCGATGCCCTCGCTCTGAAGTCCCTGATAGCTGAGCGACTCTCCCGGAACTGTGGGCCCGCCATCGTCGAGCGTGACGAAGGTCAGATCGGTTCGCTCGCGGACGGCTCGAAGCACGTGGTCGCGAAGCGTTTGCTGGACATTGAGGTCGACCACCGCGCCTGCGAGCTCTGTTTTGGCGGCGCTGATCCTTGACGCCGAGTCCGCGGTCACTGCTCCGTATACCGTGCCGCCGAGCGCACCGAACATGCCGCCAGCTGCGGCCACGCCAAGTCCGACTCCCGCCGCCACGCAGATCAGGGCCCCGAACCCTCGAGCTCCGCCACACGCCTCAATCACCCCGCCCGTGAAGGAAAGCCCCGGAGAGACGCCGGCGACGAGCCCCGATCCGGCGCCCTTGAGTGCGCCCATCCCCTTTCCGCTCGTCGTCAGCCGTACTTCGGGGGAAAACGAAGCCCTTGGGACGCCGACGGTGTTGAGCTCGGCTCGGATCTCGTCCGAACTGCCTTGCGGCGCGCGAGCCTGATGGTGAGCGCAGCCCCAGAACCCGACCGATACCGCGAGCACGAGACCAAGCACGGACGCATGACGCCTCGCGAATCGCATGACGGCCTCCTTGCGCTGCCATGCAGCGTGGCCCAATGGTCTCCGGCCCGCGTCACAGCGGCGTCACAAGCGCGCTGGTCGAGTCGCTCGCGCGGCGCGCCTCTGGGCAGTCGTTCCTGGGAGCGCTCGCCTTCTTGCCGGCCGAGTTCCGGCGCGGGTTCTGACGTCTCGCCTGGTCGGCGGTCAGGTCCTGCGAGTCCCACGCTGGCTAGGAGGTCGCGCGCGCCGGAGCCGCAGTTCCTGCACCGCTGCTTCGACACCTGGCGCGGCGTCGGCGACGTCGTCACGGGCATGCAGCGGCATGGCTTCCAGGTCAGCCTCGGCGACCACGGCGCCGGCCAGGGGATCCCGGTGTTCTAGCGGGGCACGGCAGGCACCAGCCGCTCGAGGCCGCCGGCACGGCGCAGGCGGCGACGCCGTGGAAGGCCGTTCAGCAGGCGGCATTGCAGGCCGTGAGATAAAGGATCATGTCGCGCGCGCGATCGCGAGAATCGTCAACACTCACTGCCCAGCCAATGCCCGAAGAGCGCTGCTACCTCTGCGATGCCATCATTATCCGCAACGACCAAGTCGTCCGTCATCACGGCCTGATGATGCACCGACAGTGCTACGAGGAGGACATCCGGAAAGGGCGGTGAGGGGTCCGCGCAGCAGCAGCGATCGCCCGCTTCAGATAACCCCAATCGACGGGCTTCGTCACATAGTCGAACGCGCCGCGCTGCAGGAGCTGCCGCGCTTCGTTTTCTTCGTGATTGCCGCTGACGATGATGATTGTCGGTGGTTGCGGGCTTCCTCGCAGGTGATCGAGAATGGTATGGCCGTCGATGCCTGGCATCCGAATGTCGAGCAGCACGACGTGCGGAGGGAACACCTCAGCCTAGAGCGAATACCCGATGAGGCGCGCTCAAACTCCTGCTCCTGCTGGCCTCGCACGCCTGCGCCTCGTCACGTTGGAAGAGCTGTTGAGGTGGACGTGAAGACGCAACGAGCGCCGAGGAATCCTCGGCGCTCGTGTGCTGCTTGGCGGTACGGCGGCGGTCGATGAACCACTAGTCGCCGACCGGATGTTTGTTGACGATGGTATAGACGATCTGATCGAAGACTATGTGAACGTCCAAGAGCTTGAAGCCGGGCGGCGTCAGGAAGTTTGCCAATGTCTGTGCGCATGGTGCGCCGAAACCAGGTGGAGGAGGAGGACCTGGTGGAGTGACGGGGCACGCCACGGGAACGCCGGCGCTGGTTGCGCATGATGAGACTTCCAGAGGACCAGGGACCGGCCCCCCAACGCGACATGTGAGGATCACTGTATCAGCGGCCCGCACGGGTCCCGGCCAAATCCCCAGCAGGAGCAGTAACCCTACGCTTATGGCTGCACCACGCGCCTTTTGCATGCCGACCTCCGTTTCGGTGAGAAGGTGCGCTGAAAACCCGCAATGACGACGCGCTACGCGCACCTGTCGCCCTAGCACCTCCGGGAAGCGATGCGCGCGCTCGACGAACCGCCACCAGCACCCGACGGTGCCCAGGCCGTCAGCGGCCGCCAGGCACCATTTGGGCACCGGATGCCGGAGGCGCTGAGAAGGCAAAACGCGGGCATTGTACAACCCCGCGTTTCGTTTCTGCGATTTAATGGCGGGCTCGACGGGACTTGAACCCGCGACCTCTGGATTGACCGAGCGCGACGCCCTCGGTTGCACCGCGTCGCCGAAGTGGTGTAACTCGCTGATCTCTCATCGCGAGCAGTGGGAGATCACGCGTGCGGCGCTGTTGGATCTAGTGGGCCCCAATAGGGGTGGTTTAGAGGGCCGAGGGCACGGTCGAGGGCAAAGTACCGGCGGTCCGACGTCTCGCGTGCGCCGCCGCGGGACGATCCGAAAAATCTGCGGGGCGACCAAGGGCGGACGCTCCGGTCGGCCATCCCACCGCTATTCTGCGGCCCGCGGGCAGCGACGTTCATCGGAAACATCCAAGGCGGTGCAACCGTCAGGCTAACTTTCGGGATGGACAACGTGTCGAGACCGGAACGGGATTCGCCCGTGAGGCTGGTTGGTTGTTCCGGATACCGTTCGAGGTGTCTGCCCTTCAGCCGAGAAGGCGAATAACTCCGCCCCTCCGAAAAGCCTTGCTGGTTCAAATCGGCGGCCCGCAATGTACCGTGGGCAAACACAGCGACCCCCCCTCGAATTCCGTGTCCGGGTGCGGTTCTAGCGCCGCCGCACGCCTTGATGCGCTTTGCGGGCAACCTCCCGCCTTAACCTCCGTCCACAGCTTCTCCACATATACACAGTTGTCCACAGACCCAGAATCGCACGGCGTGACGCGGTCTCGCGGGTTGAGGGCGCGAAAAACGACCGCCGATTCACCCACCGCGAGCACCAACGCAAAAAATACCCCATTCGACGGGGTCACGAGCGCCTCGAGGCGCGTGCACAAAGCATCTGATGCGGACAAACGAAGCATTGACATCCTCGATCGCGGGATCTTAAGTTAACCTGCGCGATCGAATCGCTGCCGTAAGACAAGACGAAGGCGAGAATAGATGAGCAGATCTTCCGTTTGGTGCTGAACCCGTGAGGGCCGGAACTCGTCGGACGCCACTCGCACGAGTAGAAGGACGCCGTCGCATGACGCCGTCTTATGATGCCGTCGTATGCGCCGCTTCCCCGGGTGTCCGCAGCGACCGCGCCGCTGAAGCGCGCCCCGAAACCATCAGCACGACCTGGTTCAGCGCGACTGGTCAAACTTTTAGTGCCTCTTGCGCTCCCGAGAGAGGGCGACCATACTGCTCGTCTCTAGTAGAGGAGCGCATCATGCCGCCGCAAATCGGGGAGGTCCTTGACCGTCTCGGGTGCCTGAGGCACCCTTGCGATCTCGATCTGCTGCTGTTCTTCTCGCGTCATCCGCGGGCCTTCCTCGTCAGCGAACGCCTCGCCCAGTACGTCGGGTATGACCTCCCACAAGTCGCACAGTCGCTCGAGACCCTGATCGCCGCCGGGCTCCTACAACGGTCCCCGGACTCGACCCATCCCGCGCGGCTTTACCTTCTCACGCCGGGCAGCACGCTCGGCGAGTGGCTCTCATCGCTCCTGCGATTCGTCGCAACACGAGAAGGGCGCGCGGCTGTCATCCACGCGCTCAAAGTGCGGCAATCCCCGGCACCTCCGGCAGGGCAATCCTCAGCATCCGCGGGTCGTCGCGAGCCTGAACCCGTCGCGAGCGTTCGAGGTGTCCCATGGAGGTTAGAGGTGCTTTATGCCTGAAGCAGACGTGGTGAAAACAGGAATCAACGGGCTCGACGAGATTCTTTTCGGCGGCTTCCCGCGGGGGAACACCATCCTGGTCTCGGGAGCGGCCGGGACGGGAAAAACGACACTCGGGGTCGAGTTCGTGTATCGCGGCGCCCGCCAGTTCCACGAGCCGGGAATGATCGTCCTGTTCGAAGTGGCGCCCGATAAGCTCGTTCGCGACGCGGCGCTCTTCGGGTGGGACTTGCGCGAACTCGAGCGTGACGGGCGACTGAAGATCGTATTCACGACGCGGCAGGTCTTTCAGCAGGAGCTTCTGCAAGCCGACAGCGTGCTCCTTGCGGAGGCCGCAGAGTTTGGCGCGCGGCGGCTCTTCGTCGACGGTCTCGTCCCGCTCCCCGAGCCCAATGGCGGGGACTCTCGCGACGCCTTCCATCTCCTTGCCGAGGGGCTGCATCGCGAGAACCTGACGGCGATGCTCGCGCTGGAGTCGACGTTTGCCGACGCCGAAGCCATGCGAGCGCCCGAGGAGTTCGTCGCCGACACGATCCTGCGGCTCAGCATCGAGCCGGTCCAGCGCGCCGTGCTGCGGTCGATCGAGGTCGTTAAGTCGCGCGGCCACGAGTATGCCCTGGGACGTCACTCGTTCCGGATCGTCAACGGTCAGGGGCTCGAGGTCTATCGACGCGTCCAGGCGCCCCGCGGTGTCAAGCGCGAAGGGGGCGCCTCGTTCGACCCAACCTCGCGGGTCACGACGGGCATTCCCGGGCTCGACGAGCTAGTGAACGGCGGGTATTTCGTGGCGAGCACGACGCTCGTCGTCGGGATCTCGGGCGCCGGCAAGAGCGTCATGGCCTTGCAGTTCATCGCGGAAGGGGCGCGGCGCGGCGAGCGCAGCCTCATGATCACCCTGGACGAGCCGCCGGCCCAGGTCCTCCGCAACGCCCATAGCATCGGGATTGATCTCCCATCGGTCATCGATCGGGGGCTGGTGCATCTGTGGTACGAGCCGGCACAAGAGTTCGAGATCGACCGCCATTTCGCTCAGATTGAGGCGATCGTCGAGGACTTCAAGCCCAAGCGCGCGGTGATCGACAGCTTGTCGACCTACGGGTCGAGCCTGGGCGCCAGCGAACGCAGTTTTCGCGACTTCTTCCATGCCGTCGTCGCGCTGATGAAGGAGCGCCAGGTCACCGCGGTCTACAACCACGAGAACCCCGAAATGCTCGGCATGTCGTCGATGATGGGAGAGTTCAAGGTCAGCTCGCTGGTGGACAACATCATTTTGATGAACTGGGTCGAGCTGGGCGATACCTTTCGGCACGCGCTCACGGTCGCCAAGATGCGGGCAATGCCGACGCGCCGAACGACCCACGAGTGCGAGATCGTGAACGGCCAGGGCATGAGGGTGCTCCCGCGACCGCTCGTTGGAGCGCTCCCTATGGTGCCCTTCGCCAGCTACGTCGGGCTAATCTCTCGCGCGCCCGAACGCCGTGGCCAGGTGGTCCCCGAAAGGGCCCTTTAACCGCCGTCCTTGTCAGTCGTGGCGCTCGACAAGACCGTCTTCGAGCCCGACGCGGCATGGAAGCGGGCCCTCGAGAAGTACGGGGCCGCGACCCACCTGACCGTCGAGCTCTATGGCCGCGACGCGCGCTGGCCCATTGCGCAGGTGCATCCAACTCCCCTGTTTGAGCTTCTGGCGCCGGGCCATCATGCGCTGAGCATGTTCGCCGCGTGCGTTCAACGCTGCCTGACTCAGACCGCCGCGGCGTCCACGATTGTCGTCGAGCAGCGGCACAGCCTCGCGGTCATCGGGAGCCCGCTCATGCTCAACGGCGAGGTAGTCGGTGCGGCCGTCGCCGCCTACGTCTTGACCGCCTTCCCCGATGAGCACGCGGTGCGGCGGCTCGCGAAAGAGTGCAACGTTACCTTCGCCGCGCTGTCGCGGCGGATCCGTGAGGAATTGCCGCTCACTCGCGCGCGCTCGAACGTGTATGGCGAACTGCTCCAAGTACTCTGCAACGCCCTCCTCAGCGAGAGCTATCGCGCCCGGCAGCAGGAGCGAACTGCGATGCGCCTGACGGCCGCGGACCGGGCGAAGGACGACTTTCTGGCCATGCTCTCTCACGAACTGCGCAACCCGCTCGGGGCGATTCAGATTGCGTCTCAGATCATCCGACTGGGGGGGGCGAGCCAGGCGGCCGTTCAGAAGGCGGCCGAAATCGTCGATCGGCAGGTCAAGCACATGGCGCGGCTACTGGATGACCTACTGGATGTGTCCCGCATCACGAGCGGCCGGATCGAGTTGCGGAAGTCATCGGTGCCCTTGGCGACAGCGGTGGCCCACGCCATGGAAACGAGCCGAGCGCTGATTGACGCGCACGGACACTCGTTGACGATTTCCCTGCCTGAGGAGCCTATTCTGTTGGAGGCCGACCCCACGCGTCTGGAGCAGATCGTCACCAATCTCCTCGACAACGCGGCAAAATACACGCCGCCGAAGGGGCACATCGCGGTGATGGCCTCCCTAGAGGAGAACGGCGTCGTGCTTCGGGTGCGGGACACCGGCGTCGGCATCTCATCGGAGATGCTTCCCCGCGTGTTTGACCTCTTCGCGCAAGGTGATCCATCTCTGGCACACTCCCAGGGAGGTTTGGGGATTGGCCTCACGATGGTGCAGAAGCTCGTCGACCTCCACGGCGGGACGGTCACGGTCCACAGTGAGGGCCTGGGCCGAGGCACCGAAGTCGTGGTCCGACTGCCGCTCGGAACCCGGTCTCACACGCCACCGGAGCCAGCCTCTGAGGGGAGGGTTCGTCCCTCGCACCACATCCTTGTGGTCGAGGACAACCCAGATGCGCGCGAGATGCTTCGAGTCACTTTGGAGGTGGACGGGCATCGTGTCGAGGTGGCGGAGGACGGGCCCCAAGGCGTCGCGATGGCGCGGTCGAGCCGTCCACAGATTGTGCTGGTCGACATCGGTCTTCCAGGACTCAACGGCTACGAGGTCGCGAAGCAGATGCGAGCACTCTTGGGGAGGCACGTGCGGCTGATCGCTGTGACCGGGTACGGGCAACCGGAGGATCGACGTCGAACCAAGGAGGCGGGATTCGACGCGCACCTGACTAAGCCAGTGTCTTGTGAGCAGATTGCAGAAGTGCTGGAGGGCAGATAAGCACGCGCCTTCTACGGCGTGGCGGATGGCGCAAGACAGTGCCGCGCTTTTCAGACGCCTAGCAGGCGCTAAGGGGTCGATCGATCGACCCTTTGGTTTTCGCTACTTATGTGGTTGCGGCGGCTGGATTTGAACCAGCGACCTTTGGGTTATGAGGGGAAATCCGGTCGCCATGACAACCAAGAGGAGCCAATAAGAACCAGCGATGACATGGGCTTGCAGAGGGACGCCATCGGAGCGTCTAGGCTCATCTCGGTCGGTTTACTTCATAGGCGCTTCATAGCTGTCCGGAGCCGCTGATCAAGATTCAATTCGGGGACGACGCATCCACCACATCACGTTCCGAGCGATGCGAGCCAGCCACGGACTTCCTCGATCAGCGTTCGCGGTCGCACGACACGCACTCCCTCGCCTGAACGGAAGTGTCTGATGTTGTGCGTCACGAGGATGCGGGCCCCTGCGCCGATAGCGGCGGCGAAGATTGGGACGTCCTTCGCGTCTGCAAGCTCGCGAGCCCGTTCCCGGTCGTGCGGTGTCGGGCGGTGGAGCTGGAGTGGAACCGCACGGAGGAACTCCTCGAAAAGCGGCGCGGCTTCTGGGAGCTTGGCGGCCAGATTCCGTCGCACCTCGGCAACGGCGGCTTCGGGGAGCACCAGGCGAAGGAGGCCAAGCTCACCAAGAACCAGGATCGCGTGACTGGCGCCCGTGCGAGATAGCAGTCCGGCGATCAGGACGTCAGCATCGACGCAAACGTGGAGCGGCTCAGTCTTCTCGGGCCGGGCCACCCAGATCCTTCAAGGACAGCTTTCGCGCTCGACGCAGACGGTCCATCTCGGCAGCAAGGCGTGGCACGACAAGCACTCGAGGACTGAGGAGCAGCGCACCATCGAGGTCGACCACCGTCAGCGGGTCCCCTTCACCGAGCCGGTACTTCTCGCGTAGGGATGCCGGAAGGGTCAGAGTCCCTCGCCCTCGGACCTGAATCGTCATGGTGGGGTAGGTATCCATACTGAAAATCAGTATATCAGAATTCCTGGGGCCGGCAGTTCGGCAGAACACGGGGCGAATCCCCAACGGGATCCGGCATACAGACGTGTTATCGCGGCGCCTGACTAACCTGCCCTTCGAGGGCTGGGCTTCGGCGTCGGCAAGATAATTGGTCCTGACACATCATGGTGTCGTGAAGGGGATACGCCACCCTTTGCAGCTGTACCGGTACGTGGCGTTGTGTATCGGCGGGCGGCATGAAGCCGACGCACCCGTGCGCCCCGCCCCCTCGGCCTTGGCGCCCCAGGACCTGCGCCCGAGGATCTGTAGAAGCACCGCCCCGTCCGCCTACACGGCCGCAGCAGTAAAAGGCTAAAGACTTCCCTTCTAACCGCCGTCGCCACCAGCGTGAACGCGTCTGGCCGCGCGCGAGAACCGCGCCCGCGTCTCCGCAAGAACCCGTGTCCAAAGTCCTGCCAAATCGCGGACGTGGCGGTTCTTCGAAAGTGACCCGGGCGATCGCGTGCTGAGTTGGACCTGTACCTCACCTGCCGACGTCTCCATCACCGCCACCACCGAGGCCCCGATACCTCAGTCTGTTAGGACTTCGTCGCGTCTCACGCGCCCCTGACTAAAGAGTCCCCCTCGGCGGCGGTGCGGGCCTCCATCCACATTTCCACCGTTGTCCACAATCGCAAAATTGCACGGTGTGACGCCCGCTCGGGGCCAGGGGATCGAGAATTGTGTGATTTTCTCTGACCGCGATAGACGATGCGTCATGATTCCCCGCATAAATCCAGGCGAGGATGATTCGTTGCGCGGGTCGCATAGCACTTGATGCGGGGAATGGTGTATCCAGCCCGAAAAAATTCGGATTGACAAGCCTTTGGCCATCGCTTAGCTTTCCGGTCTGTTCTTGGGTTGGACGCTCGGGGCTCCTGCCGATACGGCACCCGGACAGTTCTCCGACGCCCATGCGAGGCCGCTTGGGACCCCAGGGCCGGTTCGCCCGTGATGGCGCCCGTCACGGCCGGACTTCTTTCCGGACCAGGGAGGGCAGGAAGATATCTGCTCTTGGCGGGACGGGTGTTCCGACTGTTCTAGAGACCCCGCGGATCCTCGACCTCGTGGGCACCGCACAGCGTGCGGCCCCCGGAGTGCCCTTGCTGATCCGCGGCGAACCCGGCGTCGGCAAGGACATCCTGGCTCGCCTCATCCACGCCGCCACGGCGCGTCACCCGAATTCCTTCATCAAGGTGAACTGCGGGGGTCAGCCCGAGGACCGGGTCGAGGCCGATCTATTCGGCCACGAGATGGGGGCCTGCCCCCTGGCGCTTCGGCAGCGGCTCGGGAGCTTCGAGTTCGCGCACCACGGCACGGTCTACCTGGAGGAGATTGGGGCCCTGCCGCGCACCCTGGTCCCCAAGCTCCTGTACGTGCTGCGAACGGGGAAGTTCTCGCGCACCGGCGGCCCCGAGATCATCTGGGTCGGTGGGCGCGTCATCGCCTCGACAGTGCAGAGCGGGCCGACAGGCGGTGATGACGACCTCTGGCAGGAACTGCACCGTCTCAACGTGGTCGAGCTCCGGATCCCTCCACTGAGGCAGCGAAGGGACGAGATACCAGTCTTCGCATCATTTTTTCTTGAGCAATTCAACCGTCGGCATCGACAGGACGTCCGGCTCTGCTCTGACGCGATGGCCACGTTCATGGAGCACTCATGGCCTGGGAATATCCGCGAACTCGAGGAGACAGTTCACCGGCTGGTCGTCGGTGGAGCGATGTCCCCCGTGCCCTAGCCGATCCAATCGCCACTCCTTGACTCCTGTGGACCGTGGCCCGAAACGTTTGTCGCGGAGCGCGCCCGAAACCCCGGCGCTCCCAGACCTCGTAGGTGTGCGGTATGCCCGGCTGGCACTTTAGGCCCCGCGGCATCATCGTCGACGAGGAAACCTTTGGCGGTGTCACCGAGCTCGAGATCCGCCAGGCTGTGCGTCTGCGGTATGCGGTCTCGATGCTGACAATCCACCAGAGCCGCAACGGCTATGTCGCCAATCCTGCTGAGGCGGCTGAGCAGCTTGCTGAAGTGGTCAGCCCATTGATTCGAAATACCGATCTCATTGAGATCGGGCCCTCCGCCGCTACTGTTCGGGTTCTGCTGGTCGGCGGAGAATTGGGGGACCTCCGCAATATCGTTCAGCGCATCATCGCCGAAATCAGCCACCACCGGTTCGACGAGCGGCACACTCCTGTCGTCCTGAGCATTGGCGGCAGCTGTTTCCCCGTCACGGCCGGGAGCTCCCGAGAACTCTTTATTCAGGCCGACGCCTTGGCGGCAGAGGCCCGCCAAGCACTGGATCCCTACTCGACGTATCGACTCCCTGACCGCTTAGACGGGGGGCCCTAACAGCATCCCGGGGAACACCAGGGTACGCTCATTTGTAGCGGCTTCAGGCTTCCGGGGGGGCCGCGGCCCCTACGCAGTTCGCGTAGATCGGCCGTGCATCCTTTCACGATATCGTTCACACACCCACCCTAGTCGTGCGTACGTCTGATCGCTATTGGACCTAGGTCACGTGCCGCCGAACATAGAGACGGAAGCGAGGAGTGCGACACCGAGCTCCGAGGCGATCTGCTTGTTGAGCATTCCCGTCACAACGAGAGCAAAGACCTAGCTCTCACGTGGGGTGAGCAGCTTCGACGAGCACGCGGTGCTGAGCGCCTCCGTCGCGCCGGCGTGCGCGACTGCCCATCTCGAAAAGCTATTGACGACTGAGCAGCTAGACGACATCGCTGAACGCCTCTTAACCTTCGCGGATCAGGTACGCGGAGCCGTCCAGAGCGGCTCCTGAGAGACAGGCCTGCCCACTACGATTGCGGTTAAGAGTCGCGGCACATGACGGGCCAGACGCTGCACGTCAACGGCGGCCTGCTCATGCGGTGAGCCGGCCCGAGCCTACTTGGGCGGATCAGTCTTTTCTGAGGGCGGACCCGCCGACCCGCTGGTGGACGACGTCGAGGTGGCCGCTCGCCGTTCCAGCGGCTTCTGGTGCTCGGCAATCACTTGATTCCAGCGCTCTCGCCGCTCGTCGGAATTGGCTTTGAGCTGGTCAGCGCGATGGAACAGCGCAAATGCGCGCTGCCGGAACGACACGTAGGAGAGCAGGGCTTTCATGGTGGTCGGCCTCAATGGGTCAGCGGTGGAAGGCGAAAGCGCGATGGCACGATCCTCCGGCTCACGCAGTCTTGGCTCCTCAATCTAGCCGCGAGCGGCCGGCGCGCCTGTTCGACCTTGGTCCAATAGCCAACGGCCGGCGGATCGGATGAAACTGTGGAGCAAGGCGACATGCAGCTTCAGCAGCGATGTGGCGAGCGGGGGGCTGCGCAGGGGACCAAAGGAGAGTCATATGAAGTGGTTCAAGGCGGGCGCGTGGGGTTTTGTCGTTGGCAGTATCGTCACGATGATCGTCGGCTTCAGCTGGGGCGGCTGGACGACGGGCGGCACCGCGAGCCGCACCGCGATCGAGCGGGCCAATGCGGCGGTGACCGCAGCACTGGTCCCCGTCTGCATCGAGAAGTCGAAGGCTGATCCCGCCAGGGCAAAGAAGCTTGGGGCGTTGAGGGCGCTGACGTCGTCCTATGAGCAGAGCGAGGCCGTGCTCAAAGGCGGCTGGGCCACCGTCGGCACGGCCGAGGCCAATCGCGATGTCGCGGAAGCCTGTGCCTCCAAACTGGTCGAGGTGGCGGCGAAGTAGGCCACCGTCAGTCCGCCGTCAGGCTCCGCCCTCCTGCGCCTCCTCCTGGATGCGGCGCAGGTGGTTGCTTTCCTTGAAGCTCTCCCCGTTAGAGCTTGGTCGTGGGGGGCTGGATCTTCCGGGCTCTGAACGGCTCCGCGGGTGGGGGGCTCTTCGTCGCCTTCGTCGCGGCGCTCATCGTGCTCATGGCCCAGCGGAACACCTGGGAACGTGAACGTCACATCCCGGGTGGCCAGGTCGAACCTCGGACCTGGTCACGGTGCACGGCCCGGGCGAAGTCCACCGCAAGAGGAGGAGCGTATGAAGATTCGTCCGTTGCACGATCGGCTTCTGGTGGAGCGGCTCGAGGAGAAAGAGGTCAAGAAGGGCGGGATCATCATCCCGGACACGGCCAAGGAGAAGCCGCAGGAGGCCAAGGTGATCGCGGTCGGCAACGGCAAGGTCACCGACGAGGGCAAGAAGATCCCGCTCGACGTGAAGGCCGGGGACAAGATTCTGTTCGGGAAGTACTCCGGCTCCGAGGTCAAGCTCGATGACAAGGAGTACCTGATCATGCGCGAGGAAGACGTCCTCGCCATTCTCGAGTAAGGAGGGACGTGAGCGATGCCAAAGCAGCTCAAGTTCGCCGAGGACGCCCGGGCGGCGCTGCTCCGGGGCGTCAACATCATGGCGGAGGCCGTGAAGGCCACGCTGGGGCCGAAGGGCCGCAACGTCGTCATCGATAAGAAGTTCGGCAGCCCGACGATCACCAAGGACGGCGTCACCGTCGCCAAGGAGATCGAGCTCAAGGATCCCTACGAGAATATGGGCGCCCAGATGCTGAAGGAGGTCGCCTCCAAGACCTCCGACGTCGCGGGCGACGGCACGACCACCGCGACCGTGCTCGCACAGGCGATCTATCGGGAAGGGCTCAGGAACGTCACGGCGGGCGCCAACCCGATGGGGCTCAAGCGCGGCATCGAGGCCGCCGTGGGTGCCGTGACCGAGGAGCTGAAGAAGATCTCGAAGTCGACGAAGGACAAGAAGGAGATCGCCCAGGTCGCGACGATCGCCTCGAACAACGACAGGACGATCGGCGACTTGATCGCCGAGGCGATGGAGAAGGTCGGCAAGGACGGCGTCATCACGGTCGAGGAGTCGAAGTCGGCTGACACGGTTCTGGATTTGGTCGAGGGCATGCGGTTCGACCGCGGCTACCTCTCGCCGTACTTCGTGACGGACGCCGAGCGCATGGAGGTCGTGTTCGAGGACGCGTTCGTCCTCATCTACGAGAAGAAGATCAGCGTGATGAAGGACATGCTCCCGCTGCTGGAGCAGGTCGCCCGGGTGGGCAAGCCCTTCCTCATCATTGCCGAGGACATCGATGGTGAGGCGCTGGCGACCCTGGTCGTGAACAAGCTCCGCGGGACGCTGAACTGCGCCGCGGTGAAGGCGCCGGGCTTCGGCGACCGCCGGAAAGCCATGCTCGAGGACATCGCGACCCTGATTGGCGGCAAGGCGATCACCGAGGATCTCGGGATGAAGCTCGAGAACATCAAGCTCGAGGACCTCGGGAAGGCCAAGAAGGTGGTCGTGGACAAGGACAACACCACGATCGTCGAGGGCGCGGGCAAGTCCAGCGCGATCGAGGGGCGCATCAAGCAGATCCGCGGCCAGATCGAGGAGACGACCAGCGACTACGACCGCGAGAAGCTGCAGGAGCGGCTGGCCAAGCTGGCCGGCGGCGTGGCGGTGATCAAGGTCGGCGCCGCGACCGAGACCGCGATGAAGGAGAAGAAGGCTCGCGTGGAGGACGCGCTCAACGCGACCCGCGCCGCGGTCGAAGAAGGCATCGTGCCGGGCGGCGGCGTGGCCCTGCTCCGTACGGCGAAGTCCATCGATAAGCTGAAGCTCGAGGGCGACGAGGCGGTCGGCGCGATGATCGTCAGGCGGGCGCTCGAGGAGCCCATCCGCCAGATCGTCGAGAACGCCGGCGCCGAGGGGAGCGTCATCGTCGAGAAGGTGAAGCACGAGACGGTGGCCACCCGGGGGTTCGACGCCGACAGCATGGAGTTCGTGGACATGCTCCAGGCGGGGATCATCGACCCGACCAAAGTCGAGCGCGTGGCGCTCGAGAACGCGGCATCGATCGCCTCCCTGCTGCTCACCACCGAAGCGCTCGTCACGGATATCCCGGAGGACAAGTCGGCAGCCGCGCCTGCGATGCCGCACGGTGACATGTATTAGCGAGGAGGGCGGTAACCCTCTTGTGGAAGCTTTCGTTGCGGCCCGGCTCGACTCGCGACCCGGGCTGCTTCACCGTCCGGCGCCGCCATGGCGGCAGAGTTCCGCCATCGAGATCTTGGCCGTGACATCTTTCCAAGTGAAACGGCCCGTCACCTTGCGGGCGAGCCCTTTCAAGTTGCGGCAAAGGGGGGTGACCACAGATGTCCTTGATGTGTTCAAACGCAGTATGTAAGACAAAGGCGGGGATGTGTACGCATGAGAAGGTGACGGCGGGTTTGGTCGTGCTGCTCGCCGTTGGCTTTGCCGTGGCGAAAAGCTTTAGCCTCTTCTAGGATCCGCCGGAGCCGCGTGAGACGCGAGATCGGAAGCGCCATCGGGGACCCACTGACGGTGGTTGCTGTCGTGCACGGCTGGCCCTTGAGAATCGGCTGATCGCACTTTGCACAGGTCCAATGCTGACTCATGTTTTACCTCTCCAAAATCAGCCTATACTCCGTCCTCCGAGAGGACGGGGTGTAGGGTGTCGAGGAGACTCGGAGGGTGGAAATGGACAGAGGGGCGGCGATGCTGGCGGTCGTTCTGGATGTATACGAAGGCGGTAAAGACTTGATCCCGGGCTGGAACCTGAAGGAGCATGCGGAAAACGCATTTGCGACGGGTGGCGTCGAAGAGCTCAGGCGGTACTACGAGGCGTGCCTGACTGGTTCGGGCCACCGAGTGAAGACAACCCTCGAAGGTGACAGACGAAAGACTTTGGAATCGGAGCGCGAGCGCTTCATGTCGATGTACCTGGGTGCTGCCCGGTGAGTAGGAGAGGAACCCGTCGTACGGGGCGAGGGAGTTCCGCTCTCGTTGCGTAGGCGGCTATCGAGAGAACAGTACACGGAGGGAGTAAGACGAGGAGCGCATCGATCCCGGCAGGGGTGTCTCTGGGGTGGCGTAATCATGGGTGGTACGCCCCGGAGCACTCACGGTCAGGAGGCCAGGAATCCCGAGAAATCCCCGCGGCAAGCCAGATGAAGCGCCGGATCTTCGGCCTTGAGAACGAGTACGGTCTCACCTACACCCTGAACGGCGAGCGTCGCATGTCGCCCGACAACGTCGCGCGGTACCTCTTCGAGAAAGTCATCCCTGGTGCCCACCACGCGAACGTCTTCCTCGAGAACGGCGCGCGCCTCTACCTCGACACCGGGTTCCACCCCGAGTACGCGACGCCCGAGTGCGATGACGTCGCTGAACTCGTCATCCACGACAAGGCAGGGGAGCGGATCGTCGACGACCTCCGGCACCAGGCCGAGAAGCGCCTGCAGGAAGACGGCATTGAGGGGAATATCCTGCTGTTCAAGAACAACACGGACGAGAATTACCTCGTCAGCCGCGACGTGTCATTTCAGCGCCTGGCCGACCCACGTCCTCGCCTTCTGTGGCTCCATCCCTCTCCCCTTTCGTACTTCCGACTCACCGCATCCGGCTACGCGCGGGCGAGCACCCGCGACACTCTGTTACACTGCGGCCGATGTCCGACGACGCCCCCAAGAGCGCGTTCGAGCTGGCAATGCAGCGCCTTCAGCAGAAGGACAAGGAGGCCAACGTCGGTGATCGCCCGCTCACCGACGCCCAGAAGGGCGCCATCGCCGAGGCCCGCCAAGTCTACAGGGCGAAGAGCGCCGAGCGGGAGATTCTCCACCAAGCCGCGCTCCGCAAGGCCGCGACCCGTGAGGAGGTCGAGTTGCTGAACGAGAATCTGCGGCGCGATGTGGAGAGGCTGGTGAGCGACCGCGACCGCAAGATCGCCGAGATCAGGGGCGAGGCGTCTCCGTAGGACTCGAAGGAGTTCGCTCCTGAAGAAGCATTGGAGGCCCGCCGCTCCTGCCTGCAACAGGATTGCCCCATCGGTGTCCAGTTCAATCGGGGAGCAGAACATTTTCGACATGTGGCGGTCACCCGCTCGAGGCCGCGGGCACGGCGCAGGGTCCGGCGCCCTGGGCGGCAGTGCAGCGGGCGGCGCGGGAGAAGCCATCGGAGTCAGGGTAGACGGATGGACGGAGACCGCACCCGAGGCCCCCATGACGATTCCGCCTCGGCTCAGGCGAGGATCATCGTGCGTGCCGCTTGGCGACCGGGCCATCCCAGCGTCGGGCGTCCATCCGCCTACCTCGACGGTAGCATCGCTGTCTCCAGCCCAACGACAAATACCGTGTGCGCCTTCAGCCTCCCGAGATCGTAGCCCTCGGGACGGCCTATTTGTAGTAGCCGACGCCGCAGCCTAGATCGCCGACCTTGGTGACGAAGCTGATCTTCTCGACGGGCGTGGTGTCCGCGCCGGGGCGCGGAAACATGTAGCTGACCTCCGTGAGCATGTCCTTCTGCGCCGCTCGGTAGAATTCTTCGCCGAACGGCTTTCCGGTCTTGTCCTTGAGGGCTCGTACATCCGTACCGATGAGGTTCTTATTATAAAGCCGCCCTCGCCGTTGTTGAACATCGCAAGCGCCTAACCGTCTGGTCCGCCTTCACCGCGGCGACCGCCTTGTCGAGCATGGCCTTGGCCTCAACCGCGGTGCCGAGCTGGCCTTGCTGTTGCGCTAGCAAGACCTCCGGAGCCACAAACGTACTGACTGCGACGCTCTAACAAGACACGCGTCGTCACGATTTACCCGCGCGTCGGTTGAGCAGCCGCCGAATGGTCGCCTCCAGATCCTTGGGCAGGCACGGCTTCGTCAGGAAGACGGCAGCGCCCGCCTCCAGCGCGCCTCGTTGAGCCGCTTGGTGGGGGAAGGCGGTGAAGAAGATCACCGGGATGTGTCGCGTCAGCGCGTGTTCCTTGATGCGCTTCGTAGCAGCGATGCCGTCTACACTTGGCATCGAGAAGTCAAGAACGATCACGTCAGGCCGCGACTCCAACGCTGTCTGAACGGCCGCTTCGCCATCCGTGACGGTCAGAACCGCGAATCCGCACTGCGTGAGGTACATGTCGTAGAGTTCTCGAGTGTCGAAGGTGTCGTCGGCAATCAGGACGAGTCCAGCACCGCGAGAGCGAGCGGCGGTAGTGTCTGCCTCCTGCGGCTCACTGGGAACGTGATCCGCTGCAGCGTCGCCGTCTCTTCCGGCTTGAATCGAACGACGGCGCGTGAGGCGGTAGCGGCTCAGCGCGATCCTGTCCACGGTCGTGGCGAGCCTGTGCCGGGACTCCACAAGGCCATGTTCATTTTACAAAGCCTTGGACGCCGCGTTCGCCTCGTCACTTGACCCGTCATGCCCCGTTTCCGCTGAGGCGGGGGTGGAACGGCCGCTATACGGACCGTTCGCGCCAACCTCGTAGTTCTACCTACATTTTTCGCGTAGGCGGCACTCGCCGGTCAAGGAGAATCGCCGTGAGGTTGTGAAATTCTTTCCCCGCACAGGTAAGTACCCCCTCACCATCCGAATCGACGGCCGCTCGTTGTTGCACAACGGTGTGACGGAATCCTGGCGGCATCGCGTAGCGCGTACGGAGCCCCGCGACAGCGCCGGAAGCGACAGCCTCGCCTCAAGCTGCGCCGCGGCGGCGAGCGGCGCGGCGAGGAGCGTGACCGACCCAGCCACGAACCCGCGGCGAGAGATCATGTGGCCTGAGACTATCGCGCCGTTTAGGGCCAGCCGGCAAGCGGGCGAAGGCCCAGGGCGCCGGAACCCTCGGGATTCATTGTGGCTCCCGGGTTAGGCCTTGACACTCGGAACTACGGCAGCGTTGCATGGTCGTCATGGCCAATGTGATCAGTCCGTACACGCAAGGGCGCCAACCCTGCCCCGCCTTCCAAGAAGACCGCATGAACAAGGCGAGGACGTGCCCGAAGTGCGCCACGACAGTTCAGTGGTGTCGCCACTGTGCCCACAATCACCACTCGGGCGGGTGGGAGACTTGCCCCGAGCGCGCGGCGCGTAGACCTGACGGTCCGCACATCGGCAAGCCTTGACCGCCGCGCGACATTAACTCTCGGTGGTCAGTCCCCTGGGGTGCCGGCGGCAAAGTAAGGCATGCCGGACACAGTTTGTCGCGCTCGGTCTCTTCCTCGTTCGGGGGCGTGACGATCGCGAAGGCGCGACCACAGAGCCAGATGCGGCGATGGGCGAGAGGGGCACTACCGCACCGCTGATCCGCGCGGAAGGCGCACCGTCGTGACGTGATCGCTTCTGGTCAACTCTGTGCGGGCCGCAGAACACGACCTGCTGGTGACGCTCGGGGTAACTCGGCGATGGCGTCGGCGTGCGAGAAGTACGTCGCTATCGACGCCACCACGACCCGAGCTTCGACCGTGATCAAGTCGATGCCGACGAGCGAGACGCGGACCCAGGCGTCGAAGACGATGCCTTTGTCCAGCACCCGGTCGAGAACGTCGATGAGGCTACTGTTGCTCGAAGCTCGTTCAATCACCGGCCCCGCAGCCCTTTCGGCGGCGTGGGCACCATGACCCTTGACGCCGGCCGACGAAGAAAGCGACCACGGGGCGAATGCCCCACCGGGGAGCCCTGACTCCGTTCGAGCCGGAACTCAATGACAAGCCGAGAGGCCCTCGCCGCGCGCTCGGCGCAGTTACGGGAGGGCGACAATCTGGCGGATCGCATGGTCAGCGCGGAGGCCACGGCGAGAGCGTAACGACCATCGTTGGAGGGGCGATATTGGACCTTGGTCCAGTAGGCGCGCTCGGCCTTCACGTCTCAGCGCAGACGCCGCGTTCCGCGGCGGCCTTGACGGTGGGCTTCCGGCACGTCACGACCAAGCATCTTCACGAAGTCGTGGCGTGCGGCCTGTCTCTCCGCCGGCGTGCCCGGGCGGATCCCGCACGACTTCGCCGGACGGCGGTGCGGAATCTCGAGCGCGCCGGTGTGCCGCGCTCCACGGCCATGGCGATGGTGGGCCACCGAACGGAGGCGATCTATCGGCGCTACGCGATCGTTGACGAGGTGATGCTCAGAGAAGGCGCGGCGAAGCTGGCGGCCTATGCGGTGACGGCTAGGGTTTAGTGGACTCTGCTGACGCCGAGGCCAGCTCCGATAGGGCCAAGTTCAGATAGCACTCGCTTGTGCCCCGCTTCGATCATTAGAAATACTGCGCCCACAGAGTCCCGCAAATCTTGCGATAAATGTCCGTGTTCGTGCAATTCCCACGCGTGCCTGAGCGACGCTTTGAGATCGCGCTCCAACGCCAGAAGCCCGAACAAGAGCCTGGACATCTCCCTGGGGTTTTTGAGTGTGTCTTTTGCGTCCATGCAATTCTCCGTCTGTGCCGAGGGCAAAGTCCTGGGCAAAGTGAAGGCCGCGACGGATGCCGCGGCCCTCTAACTCTGCGATTTAATGGCGGGCTCGACGGGACTTGAACCCGCGACCTCTGGATTGACAGTTCTCACCGTCGCTCGCCCGCATCGGCTGCGTTCTCAATTACTTACTCTTTGACGGGCCCGCGGCGGACGTCGCGCTAAATGGGGGCCAGTTGCGCCCCGTCACGCCGCGTGAGTGACAGTCTCGGTGACAGGCGCCATCGGTGGCGCACGGGGCGGGCCACGCCAAGACGCTGGCCTCGAATGACGAGTCGCTAGTTGGTTGCGGGGGCTGGATTTGAACCAGCGACCTTTGGGTTATGAGGACGAGACGGCCATGACCGGTAACCCTCTGATCTCGCGGGAAGAGCGTTCGACGGCAGGCAGTTCCGCGTTTTCTGCTGGTGCGTGATTCTTGTCCTTGTTTCCTCCTGTTTCGGGGTCTTATGGGAGCAAAATGGGAGCAGATTATGCGCGCTGCGTCAGACGAGCCACCCAACTCCAGCAGTGCGTTCGCCCCTGTGGCCTTCACCCAACTACTCGTGGAACCCCCCGAGAAGGTGGCGGCCCTCGAGCGCGGTAACAGCGATATCTACGCCATGTGGGAGCCGTGGGTGATGCGGGCTCGCCGCTGGCAAGAACAGCACGGTGCTCACGGACCAGGACGGAATTCTCGAGCAGGGCGCCTACATCTACATGAACAAGGAGTGGATCCAGAAGAAACCGGCGCCGGCCGGGGGTTCATGCGCGCGCAAGGTCCTGCCGGCGAAGGTCGACGACAAGCCGCGAAGAAGTTGTCTAGCCGCCGGTAGCACTACGTCTTCATGAGGGGCACGAGCCACCGGGCCTCGATGCAAACGGCAGGCGCCCGACGATTGAACTCGGCCGGGACGGCGGGGGGGATATAGCGACGGAAGGGCGGCTTCTGGTCGACGGACTCATCATCCTCGCTTACGTCGCAGCCATCACGGCCATCGGGCTGTACGCGGGGCGGCGGGAGAAGAGCCTGCACGACTATGCGCTCGGCGGGCGCCGCGTGCCGTGGTGGGCCGCAATGGCGTCCATCATCGCTGCGGAAACCAGCGCGGCCACCTTCCTCGGCGCACCCGTCGAGGGCTACACCAACAGGAGCTTTGCCTACGTGCAACTCGTCCTGGGTCTCATCATCGGGCGATGCATCGTCGGCAATCTCTTCCTCAAGCCCTACTACAGCCTGAAGGTCTACACGGTTTACGACTACCTGGGCGTCCGGTTCGGGCCGCTGACCAAGGGCACCGTCTCGGCCCTCTTCCTGTTCATGCGGACTCTGGCGTCGGGAACACGGCTCTTCATCCCGTCGCTCGTTATGGTCCTGGCCTACCGCATGTTCGTCTCGGGCGGGCAGGTGCATTTCAGCCAGCAGTCGGTCACGACGGTGGGTCCGTATCTCATCGCGATCATCGTCCTGACCATCGTCACCTGCTTCTATACGGCGGCCGGCGGGATCAAGGCCGTCATCTGGACGGACCTGATTCAGGCCTGCCTGATGTTCGGCGGCGCCTTGATTGCCATTGCCACGCTGCTCAATCACGTCGGCGGGCTCCACGAGGTTATCCGGGCCGTTCCGCAGTTGACCGCCCATGAAGGCTACTTCCTCCACGGATTCGAAGCGAGCGCGGTCGCGAAGTGGAGGGGGAGCCACCAGCTTTCGGCGATGGGGGTGTGGGACTACGTAAAGCTGATCCTGGCGAGCGACTACACCCTCTTCTCCGCACTCATCGGGGCCACGCTCGGCAACATGGCGGCCTTCGGCACCGACCAGGACATGGTTCAGCGGATGCTGACGGCCGAGACCCACCAGAGGGCGCGCCGCAGCCTGATTACCGCAGCCTTCCTGGACCTGCCGATCGCCTCGGCCTTCGTCTTCATCGGGATCTTGCTCTTCGCCTACTACCAGAAGGACCCCACCTACCAGCCGAAGGCCGCCGCCGACGTCTTTGGCTCGTACATCCTCAACGTGATGCCTGTGGGCGTTCGCGGTCTTGTGCTCGCCGGCATCTTCGCCACCGCGATGGGCTCCTTCTCCGCGGCGCTCAACGCTCTGGCGACCGCCGCTACGAATGACTGGTACATCCGGTGGGTTCGGGGTAAGAGCGAGGCGCACTACGTCCAGGCCGCGCGCTGGTTCACCGTGCTCTTCGCGGTGCTCATGATCTTCGTCGCCAGTGGATTCGCGTATGCGAAGGTGACGAATCCGGATTTGAGAATCATTCCGGTCGTGCTCGGGATCGCCGGGTTCATCCTGGGCCCTATGCTCGGTGTCTTCCTCATCGGCCTGCTCACCAGACGGCGCGGTTCCGAGGCAGGAAACCTCGTCGCGATCGCGGCCGGGCTCCTCGCGACGATCGTCGCCGGCAAGCTGAACATCACCCTCCTGAACACGGCGGCCCCCTTGTTCGGGATCCACCGGACGTTTCAGCAGCCCGCGGCGATTCCCGAAGTCTCGTTCACCTGGTGGCCCCTGATCGGCGCGCTCGTCGTCTTTTGTGTCGGCGTCCTCTTCCGCACCCCGGACGAGGTCGTCGAATCCGCGGCCCGCCACGCCCAGCAGGCTCAGACCGCCGAGGATGTTCCCCTCGCTTTGCGCGCATAGTCGAGGTGATCGCGGGTGACGTCGAGGTCCGGACGCGCCCTGGCCGTCGGCTTCGAGGGTGCGCGCATTCCCGACGACGTCGTGGCCCTGGCGGAGGACGCGGGGCTAGGCGGTGTCGTCCTGTTCGCGCGCAACTGCCCGAGCCTCGAGGTCGTGCTCGCGCTCACCGCCGCGGCGCGGAAGCTCGGCCCCGATGTCCTCGTCCTCGTGGACCACGAGGGCGGACGGGTTCACCGCCTGCCCGCTCCCTTCACCCGCTTTCCGCCTCCGGCGGCGGTCGGGCGTTCGGGCGATCCTCAACTGGCGGCGGCGGTCGCGAGGGCCATGGCTCGCGAACTCCGCGCCGCCGGGCTCGACTCCGGGCTCGGGCCGGTGCTCGACTGCCTGCTCGATCCGGCGAACACGGTGATCGGCGACCGCGCGTTCGGGACGGCCCCGGATGTCGTCGCCGCGTGCGGCGTCGCGTTCGTCGAGGCCGTGCTCTCAGAAGGACTACTTCCCGTCGCCAAGCACTTCCCTGGACACGGACGCACCTCGGTCGACTCGCATACCGCTTTGCCCGACGTTGACGCGACCATCGACGAGCTGGGGCGATGGGATCTGGTGCCGTTCCGCGCCGCCCTCGGAGCCGGCTGCCCGGCGGTGATGGTCGCCCACGTGCGATACCGCGTGCTCGACCAGGCGCTCCCGGCATCGCTCTCTTCCGAGGTCATCGGCGGCCTGCTCCGGCGGCGTCTCGGCTTCTCCGGCCTCGTGCTGAGTGACGACCTCGAGATGGCCGCCGTCGCCGGCCCCTGGGGCGTCGCGGGCGCAGCGCGGCGGTTCTTAGCCGCCGGTGGCGATCTTGCGCTCGTCTGTCAGAGCGCCGAGGCTCGAAACGAGGCGGTGGCGGCGATCGGCCGGGAACTCGACCGGGGCGTGCTGGACCTCGCGCCGGCCGTCGAGCGCCGCCAAGCGGCCCGCCGGCTCATCGCGACTGCCGGACCGCGGCCCGACGTGTCGGTCATCGGGTGCGCTGAGCATCGCGCCCTCGCCGAAGAGGTGGCTCGGCGCGCGGCCGAGTGATGCGGGCGCCTGTTTGAGCCGGCTGCGTTACCGTGCGATGCTGAGAGCGATGCGTGGCTTGACGCTAGAACGGCGAGCGTTCGTCACGCTTGTGGCGAAGGCCCTTGTGGGTGCCGGGGCCCTCGGAATTTCGCGCGCGGACCCCGTGCCGGGGCGCGACCGCGATCCAAACGTCTTCGCCGGGCAGGAGACGTTCGAGCAGTTGTTGAGGCTCGCGCGCGAGCGCGCCTGGAGCGAGCTCCCGATCGGCGAACGGATCGGCGCCATCGGAATGGCGCTCCAGCAGACGCCGTATGTCGAGGCGACGCTCGAGCTTTTCGAGGATCGCGAGGTTTGCTCGGTCAACCTCCGAGGCCTGGACTGCGTCACGTTCTTTGAAAGCTCGCTCGGATTCGCGCGAATGCTGAGGCGCGATGGGCGCACACCCGACTCACTGCTGGCGGAGGTTGCCTTCACCCGGTATCGGGGCGGCCGGCCGACCGACTACGCGTCGCGGCTCCACTACCTCAGCGACTGGTTCTTCGACAACGAGCGCAAGCGAGTGGTCCGTCTGATCACGCGTGAGCTTCCGGGGGCCATGCGCTTCGCCAAGCGGATCAACTTCATGAGCGCCCATCCCGAGGCCTACCGACAACTCGCGGCGAACCCGGACCTGGCGCGGAAGATTGCGCGCGTCGAAGTCGAGATCAACGCTCGTGACATCCAGTATGTGCCGAGGGAAAAGGTGGCGACCGCCCAGCCGCTCCTGAAGACGGGGGATATCGTCGGCGTCACTACGTCGATCGACGGTCTCGATTGTGCGCACGCCGGGCTGTGCTACAGGGACGCGTCGGGCGTCCTCCGGTTGTTGCACGGCTCGACGACCCAGAAAGCCGTCATCCTCGACGCGGAGCTCGCGACGTACCTCGGGCGCGTGTCGAGCCACACGGGCATCATGGTGGCACGCCCGCTGGAGGTCGCGTAGCGACACGACAGCCGGGTGGTGCTGCAGCGCGAGCTGTGTACGCCCCGGCGCTCTCGTCAGGGAAGCGCGCCCGGAATCACGTCGAAATCATCTTCTTCTCGATGCCGACCCCGGCCGCGAGCGCGCGTTCGTACTCGAGTGGCACCGTCGCCGAATCCTGCAGGGCGATGCCCGTCGAGTCGAAGACGGTAATCTCGGACGCCGACGTCCGTCCGCGCTTTCGGCCCACGATGATCTCGCCGATTTCGCCGGCGATGTCGCGCTCGGTCAAGAGCCCGGCGGCGAGGGGAACGTTGATTTCGCCGTCGGTCCGGCACTGGCGGAGGTCATCGACGAAGATGCGGGCGCGCTTGAGAATCCGCGGGTCGAGCTCCTGGTCGCCGCGCTTGTCCGCGCCGAGCGCCGCTATGTGAGCGCCATCGGCGACCCATTCGTCCATGACGAGAGGCGCCCGGGCGGGAGTCACCGTCACGATCACGTCGGCCCCCTGGACGACCTGCTTGAGATCCGTCGAGCCCCGAATTCTGAAGCGGTCGTATTTCGGCTGCTCGGACTGAATGAAACGATCGAGGCTCGGCTGGGTCCGACTCCACACGCGAACGTCGCGCCATTTGACGACCTCGTTGCAGGTCGCCAGGGTACCCTGCGCCATGTGACCAGCGCCGACGATCGCCAGCGTCTGCGCGTCGGGGCGGGCCATCCACCGTACCGACACCGCGGCCGCCGCTCCCGTCCGCATCACGGTATGGAAGCTTCCGTCGCAGATCGCAAGCGGAAAGCCGGTCTCGGGGTGCGTGTAGATGAGGATCGAAAAGACGGTCGGAAGATCGAAGCGCTCGCGGTTCTGCTCACGGATCGAGACCCATTTGCACGCCGCTGCCTCGGGCTCCTCGATGTACGACGGCATCGCCTCCCACTCGCCTGGGTACTTGTCGAGCACGATGTGGCCCTTCGGCTCCATGAAGTACCGCCCCTCGCCGTGCATCCGGTAGGCCTGCTCCACGCAGGACACGTATTCGGCAGGTGTGACCAATCCCATCATGTCGGTGCGGCTCAGGATCAAGGTCTTGCGGTTCCGCCAGCTCTCCATGGGGTTCTCCATTTCCGCCACCTCGGGAATTCGCCCGTGGCTCGCCCGCTTCACGCCTTCCCGCATTCGCCGCGACGCACGAATTCGCCCATCCCTTCCTTGCCGAGCCACTGGGCCCCGTCGACGATCACCTGCCCCCGCAGGAACACCTTCTTCACTCGCCCGGTGACCCGATGCCCCTCGAAGAGCGTGTAGTCCACCCGACTGTGCCCCTCCGCGCCGCGGATCGTCCACGCCTCCTCGGCGTCGAATAGGACAAGGTCCGCATCCGAGCCGACGGCGATCGTGCCCTTGCGGGGGAAAAGCCCAAAGAGCTTGGCCGGCGTCGTCGCGGTCAGCTCCACGAAGCGGTTCGGCGAGAGGCCGTGCTGCCGCACACCGCCGTCGAAGATCAAGGGGAGCCGTGTCTCCACCCCGGGCGCGCCGTTGGGAATCTTGCTGAAATCGCGTCGGCCCTGCTGCTTGGAGCTGCGCATCCCCCACGGCTGCTCGTTGAAGCAGAACGGGCAGTGGTCCGTCGAGACGACTTGAAGGTCGTCGGTCCGCAATCCGCGCCACAACGCCTCCTGGTGCGCCCGCGTGCGCAACGGCGGCGTCATGACGTACTTCGCCCCCTCGAAGTCAGGGCGATCGTAGGCCTCCTCGGTCAGGAACAAATAATGCGGGCACGTTTCGGCGTGGGCCGGAAGACCGCGGTCGCGCGCTTCGGTGACGGCGGCCAGCGCCTCGGCCGCCGACAGGTGCACGACGTACAGTGGGGTGTGGGCCAGTTCGGCCAGCCGAATGGCGCGGTGGGTCGCCTCGCCTTCCATCAGCGAGGGGCGAGTGAGGGCATGATATTTTGCGTCCGTTTGGCCCCGGGCGACCGCCTCCTCGATCAACACTTGAATCACCGGGCCGTTCTCGGCGTGGACGCAGATCATGCCGCCGTTGGCTCCGGCGACGCGCATGGCTTTGAACAACGCCGCGTCGTCGACCATCAACACGCCCGGATAGGCCGTGAACAACTTGAAGCTCGACACTCCTTCCCGCTTGATGAGCGCCTGCATGTCGGCGAGCGCTTCGGCGGTGACGTCGAGGACGATCATGTGGGCGGCGACGTCCACGCACGCGCTCTCCGCCCGCCGGTGCCAGTCGTCGAGCCCGGCGCGTAAGCTCTGCCCACGCGTCTGGTTGGCGAAATCCACGAGGGTCGTGGTGCCGCCGAAGGCTGCCGCGCGGGTCCCGGTTCCGAACGTATCGACCGTGCGGGAGTTGCCGAAATCCCAATCGAGGTGAGTGTGCACGTCCACTCCGCCGGGCAGGACCAACAACCCGCTGGCGTCGTGGACGCTGACGTTCCCTCCGACCGGGATGTCGCGGCCGATCATCCGGACCCGACCGTCCTCGACGAGGATGTCGGCGCGGTAGTCGTCCGTCGCGGTCACGATCCGTCCGTTCCTGATGAGCACCGAGTCCATGTGCGCCTCCTTACCTGATCACAGGCGAATTCTCCGTTCTCACGCGGCGTCCCGCTCGGGCGGGGCGAGCCGCAGAAAGGCGCGAAGCGACCGCTCGATGAGGTGGGCCGGCAGGCTCCGGACAATGAGGACCAGACGGCTGCGATGGTCGGCCGTCGGCCACCGCGGGAGGGACGTCGGCGGGTGTACGAGGTGGTGGATGCCGTGGATCACGACGGGGGTCAGCACCCCACGGACCTGCAGGATCCCTTTCACGCGAAGGACATCGTCGCCATGGGCGTGGAGGAGCATCGTCAACCACATGCCGAATACCGTCCAGTCGAGCGGGGAGTCGACGGTCAGACTGACCGCGGTGATGTCGCGCGCGTGCCGATCGAGCCCGTCTCCGCCACCGACGGTCCCCGACAACGGAGCCCGGGCTCGTCGGACGCTCGGCGAATCGCAGTCCGCCGGATCGAACGTCTCCGCACTGAAGAGACGATCGAGCGCGAGCGATGCATCCGGCGTCTCGAAGAACGGCGCTGTGGGATTGTAACGAGCTACCTCCGCGCGAAGGCCCTCGACGCGCGCGCGGTCGACGAGGTCGGTCTTGGTCAGCACCATCCGATCCGCGACCGCCACCTGCTTGATCGACTCCAGATGCTGGACCAGGTGCTGCGCGCCATTGACCGCGTCGATCGTCGTCACGACGCTGCCCAGACGAAAATGATGTCGGAGCACCGGGTCGGCCGTCAGCGTAAAGAGAATGGGCGCTGGATCAGCCAAGCCTGTCGTCTCGAGGACCAGATGGTCGAAGGGCGGGACCCGGCCCCGTTCACGCTTGTCGAATAGCTCGCGGAGCGCCGCCGCGAGATCGCTTCTCAGGGTGCAGCAGACACAGCCCGTCTGCAGCACCACCGTGTCGGCGTCCACCCGTTGAAGCAGCAGATGATCCAGGGCGACTTCGCCGAACTCGTTGACCACCACGGCCGTGTTGGCGAAGACCGGGGACGCGAGCGCTCGCTGGAGAAGGGTGGTCTTGCCGCTCCCCAGGAAGCCGGTGATGAGGTGAACCGGAATCACGTGGCGGCCTCCTCGACTCCCTCCTCGCCTTCCAGCCGGGAGAGCAGGACCGGGTTTAGCGGATCGCAGCGGCAGCGTCCGAGACGCTCGGCGGTGCTCCACACCGCCGCCAGCCGCGACACCAGCTCGGACTGTCCGGTTCGATTGCTCAGCACGAAGGTGTGGGCGTCCCAGTCCCGAACCGCGAGCCCGTGCTGCGAGAGAATCCGGTTGGCGAGCGCGATCTGCAGCTGGCGGCCTTGGCGCCACGCCGCCGGCTCTTCGGCCTCGGACGAAGCAGTGCCTTCGAGTCGATCCGTCCAGTGCCTTGCTTGCTCGACCCCTCCACACAACGTACACATGGGTCGCCGCGGCTCAGCGCCCTGGACAGGCGGGCAGCCGTCCCATCGTCACTTGCCCTCCGTCACCGCCGGCGGGGGCTGCGCCGCGCAAAATCGTCGGCAATCTGATCGAAGGTCGCGAAGCGCACGCCCGGGTGCCGAACGATGTGATGGTAGAGGCGCTCCAGCATCATGAGCACCTGCGGCCGACCAGACACGTCCGGATGGATCGTCATCGGGAAGGCCGCATAGTCGTACTCGCGATACACCCAATCGAACTGGTCCCGCCAGATCTCTTCGAGATCGTGCGGGTTCACGAACCCGTGGCTGTTGGGCGCCGCTTTGATGAACATCATAGGCGGCAGGTCGTCGAGGTACCAGCTGGCCGGGATTTCGATGAGGTCCGTTTCATTCCCGCGCACCAGGGGCTGCATCCACGTGCTCGGATTCTTGGAGTAATCGATCTTCGTCCAGCGATCCCCGACGCGAACGTAGTGGGGTTGGAAATCGTGGTGCATCAGGCTGTGGTCGTATTTGAAGCCGCGCTTGAGCAGAAGCTCGTTGGTGACCGGACTGAATTCCCACCAGGGCGCAACATATCCGGTCGGGCGGTGCCCCGTCAGTTTCTGCGCAAGGTCGATGCACTTGTCGAGGACTGCCTCCTCCTGCGCGCGGGTCATCGCGATGGGATTCTCGTGGGAGTATCCGTGGATGCCGATCTCATGACCGGCCGCCACCACCATTCCGATCTGTTCGGGAAAGGTCTCCATGGAGTGACCCGGCACGAACCACGTTGTTTTGATGCCGAACCGCTCGAACAACTTCACCAGCCGAGGCGTCCCCACTTCGCCCGAAAACATCCCGCGCGAGATGTCGAGGGGCGAATCGGCTCCGCCGTAGGATCCAAGCCAGCCCGCGACAGCGTCCACGTCGACGCCAAACGCACACAAGATCTCCTTGGCCATAACATGCTCCTCCTCGTATAAGGTGACGTCGTTCAGGCCTCGTCACCGGCTGCGAACACCGTCCCTTTGCGCTTCGAGCGGCAGCGGCCGAACGCCCGTGGCGGTTCTGGTCGAGTCGCCGGTCAACAGATGCACATCCTCGGTGGCCCACCGGGCAACGACCGCGTCACCGATGTCGAGCGGCGCGGTGAGAAAGGCGTGGTCGGGGAGGTTACCCACGAATTGCTCCCGCCCGGGCACGTCGATCGTGACCTTCACGTAGGAGCCCTGATATTCGATGGCGTGAACGGTGCCGGCGAGGACATTCGTCGCCTCGCCGACCGACGACAAGGGCGCGCGCAGTTTTTCGACTTTGATCCGATCCCTCCGGATGCAGCAGAAGATCTCCTGGCCCTTGGCCGGCGCCGTCGAGGTCACGGGTGTTGCGAAGCGGGCTCCGGTCCCGTCGACAAGCGTCACCGCGCCGCCGTTCACGGCGATGACCGTCCCGGCGAGCACGTTCTGCCCGCCCATGAAGCGCGCGACATAGGCGGTCGCGGGCAGCGTGTAGATCTCGTGGGCCGAGGCCGCCTGCTCGATTCGGCCCTCCTCCATCACCACCACGGCGTCAGCGACGGCGATCGCCTCGAGCTGCGTATGGGTGACGTGCACGAACGTGATGCCGAGCTCACGCTGGATCCGACGCAGTTCTCCCCGCATCTGCAGACGAAGGAATTCGTCCAGGGCCGACAGCGGCTCGTCGAGCAACAGCACGCGGGGCTCGGTGATCAGCGCGCGCGACAACGCCACCCGCTGCTGCTGGCCCCCCGAGAGCTGGGCCGGCATCCGGTCGGCGAACTGGTCCAGCTGCACCTGGGCGAGGACCTCGCGGGCCCGCCGGTGGCGCTCCGCCTTGCCGACCCCGCGCACCTTGAGGTTGAAGGCGACGTTGTCGAGGACGGTCAGATGGGGGAAGAGGGCGTAATTCTGGAACATCATGGCCGTCCCGCGCCGGACGGGCGGAAGGCCAACGACGGATTCGCCGCCGATGCGGATGTCTCCCGCCGTCGGGGTCTCATGCCCGGCGATCATGCGGAGGATCGTCGTCTTGCCGCACCCGCTCGGGCCGAGCAGACAGCAGTAGCTGCCGTGGGGAATCGTGAGCGAGATGTCGTCGACGGCGAGCGTCTGGTCGAATCGCTTGGTGACGCTGCGCAGCTCGATGTGGCCGGACGCGGCCATGCTCACGCGTCTCCGAGCGGACCGGGCGTCCGGTCGCGCTGGCGGCGCGCGCGCCGGCGCTGGATCACGGCGATGGACGTCAACGCAACGGCGATGACGACGAAGGAGACGGCCGTGGTCAAGGTCCCCAGTGCATAGAGGGCCGGCGACGTCACGTCCGTCGTCATCGCCCAGATCTCGAGCGGGAGCGTATTCCGGCTGCCGATCGGGATCAGCGTTCGGGGGAACTCGTCATAGGACAGCGTGAACCCGAACAGGGCCACACCGATGATCCCGGGCAAGAGAATCGGCAGCACGACGAGCCGCAGCGTCTGCCACGGGCTCGCCCCGAGGTCGCGGGCCGCCTCCTCGTACGCGCGATTGAACCGACTGAACACGGCAAACATGATCAACAGCCCGAACGGCAGCGTCCAGGTGAGCTGCGCTCCCAGTGCCGAGGAGAACCAGGCGGGCGAGACGTGCGCGAACTGGAACATCAGACCCACCCCCAGCCCGAGTAGCAGCCCCGGCATGATGAGGCTGGCGATGGCCATATAGAAGACGGCCGTGGCTCCTCGAAACCGATAGCGGAAGGCCAACCCGGCCATGATGGAGATCACCACGGTGATCGCGAGCACGATGATCGCGAGCACGATCGACCGGCTGAAGGAGCCGACGAAATCCCCGGACCGTTGCTGCACGACGAGCGCCTTGAACCAGTGGAGAGACACTCCATTCATCGGGAACGTGAGACCGCCGGTCGGGCCCTGGAAGGACAGGATGAAGATCGCCGACATGGGACCGTACAGGAACAACACGAACAGCGTGAAGAACGCGGCCAGCGCGTAAAAGGTCCAGGGGCGGCCATTCGACGACCGGGCCGTCATATCGGCCTCTAACCCGACAGCTCTCGGCGGACGTCGACCAGCCGCATGATCGCCGCCACCATCAGCATCACGATGATCAGGAGGCAGACCGCGTTGGCGGCCGCCGGCGGATACTGGAGAATCGCAATCTCGTTCGACATCGCAGCGACCACCGACGAGCTCTGGCCACCGCTCATGATCTTCACCACGAAGAAATCGCCCATCACGAGCGCGATGACGAAGATGGAGCCGAGCGCGATCCCCGTCTTCGAGAGAGGGATCACGATTTCGGTGATGACTCGAGCCCGGCTGGCGCCGCCGTCCACCGCCGCCTCGATCACCGCCCGGTCGATCCGCGCCATCGAATTGAAGATCGGCACGATCATGAACAGCGAGAAGAGGTGAACATACGCGATCACGACTGAAAAGTTGGAAAAGAGGAGGAACTCGAGCGGGTGGTCGGTGATGCCGACCGCGATCAACGACTGGTTGAACAGCCCATGGCGCCCCAGAAAGGGAATCCACGAGATCATGCGGATGACGTTGGATGTCCAGAACGGCACGGTGCAGAGAAGAAACAGCGCCATCTGCACGAGGACACTCCGCACATGGAAGACGAGAAAGTACGAGACGGTGAAGCCAATCACGAGCGTGATCGCCCACACGATCAGCGCGTACGTGATCGTCTTCGCGTACAGTGCATACGTCAGGGACGATCCGAACACCTCGGCGTAGTTGGTGAGGACGAACGTGGGAATGATGTCGAACTTGTCGAGGTCGAAGAAGCTCACCACCACGACCAGCACCAGGGGAATTCCGAAGAAGACGATCAGGACCACGGTGAGCGGCGCCACCAACAGATACGGAGTGCGCGTGACGCGAGACGTTCCGAGCGGTTGCGGTCGCATGGCTTGCAGCGGGTGACCGGCGAGGCGAAGAATCGCCCCGCCGGTCCCCACCTACCTCAGGCGGCGACGAACTCGTTCCACTTGCGGACCATGTACCGGCTCTCGTCCATCAGCGTATTCCAGCACGCCACCTTGCCCATCCGTTCCCAGAAGGCGCCGCCGTCGCGCTTCTGGCCGGCCTTCTCCATCAAGTTCCCGTAGGGGTCCTTGATATCGTTCTTGGCGGCCTTGCCCTCGTACCAGTACCCCCATTCGTCGTCGGTGAGGAACTTCTTGGCCGTCTCCGGCACCGAGCTGTAGTAGCCCTGTTTGGCGATGAAGCCGCCCTGCCAGCCCGACTGATACCAATTCAGGTATTCGTACGCCGCATCGAGCTTGAGGCCGGTCAGGTGCTTCATCGGCGCGATGCAGCTCGCCCACGCCCGGTAACCCTCTTTGAGCGGCACGTAATAGCAGGGGATGCCGCGAGCCCGCACCGCGGTCACCGCCGGCGACCACATCGATTGGATGACGACCTCCCCGGCCGCCATCAGGTTCACCGACTCGTCGAAGGTCGTCCAGAACGCGCGGAACTGGCCGGACTTCTTCGCGTCGACGAGGATCTTGATCGTCTTGTCGATCTCCTCCTTCGTCATGTTCCCCTTGTCGCCGTACTTGACGTCTCCACGTGACTCGATCGCCATCGCCGCGTCCATGATCCCGATCGACGGCACGTCGAGGATGGCGGAGCGCCCCTTGAATTCCGGATTCAGAAGCTCGTGCCAGTGCTCGATCGGCCGCTTCACGAGGTCGGGCCGGATACCAAGCGTATCGGCGTTGTACACCGTGGGTATCGCGGTGGCCCACCGGGTCTGGTCCTTGGCAAACTTCTTCGACTCCGGGTTGTCCACATACTGGACCTTGAAGGGAAGCACACCCTGTCGCGAGACCTTCCGCCCGTCGGGGTACTCGCCCTTCGTGAAGATCGGCACCACCTTGTCCCACCACCTGTACTTCTTGAGGTCGATCGTGTGGAGCACGCCACGCGGCACGAGATGGTAGAGGAAGAAATACTCCATGTCGGCGATGTCGACGGAGTTCGGCTGCGTGACGAAGCGGTTCAGCAGGGCATCATGCGCCGCCGACTGCATTTCCACCTGGAACCCGAGATCCTTCGTGGCCTGCCTGCCGATGTCGATGATCGCGGAGTAAGATCCGCCCGCCTGCACCAGCTTGATGTCCTTGATGTTCTGTGCCCACACGGTCGGAAATCCCGTGATGTGGGATCCGGCCGCCGCCGTCGCCGTCGCCACGGCGCCCTTGAGTACCTGGCGTCGAGTGACCTTGTGCCCGCCCGTGGCCTTGTTCGCCATCGGCCTCCTCCTTGTTTTGAGATTCGACCCGCCTTCGCCTCTAGCCCGGCGCGCTCCCGGTGAGGTGCTGCGTGGCCTGCGGATGAGCGGCAGCGTTGCGGCTCTTCCCAGCGTCCGCTGGAGCATCGAATCTAGGTTCGGCGGTCACGTTTGTCAATATCGGTCGGGGCTTTGCATCACATCAGGAAGTACCGGCGATTCAGCGGCAGGTCAGCGTCCGGCAGGGCTGGCAAGGGCGCCCCATCGATACGGATCTCGATGCTGCGCGGGTCGATCTCGATCCGCGGATTGGCCTGGTTGTAGAGCATGTGGCGCTTGCCGACGACTCGGGTGCCGACGACGGCCAGCGGCCGACGCCGACTGCGCACGTGACGACGGAAGTCGTGTTCCGCCGCCGCCGACACGAAATTCGCGCTGACGCTCGCCGCCGCCAGGCCGTGCCCGCCCCAGTGTGGCGCGTAGAGCAGAGGTTCGCTCTGCGGAATCGACGCGTTGCCCTCGCCGAGCGCACCCCACGCCACGAATCCGCCCTTGATCACGAGCTCCGGCTTGACGCCGAAGAATTCCGGCCGCCACAGCACGATGTCGGCGATCTTGCCGGGCTCGAGGGACCCGACCCAGCGATCGATGCCGTGGGCACGCGCCGGGTTGAGCGTGTACTTTGCGAGGTAACGCAGGATGCGCCCGTTGTCATGGGTGGCGCGCTCGCCGTGCACGAGCTTCATCTGGTGCGCGAGCTGCCACGTGCGGCGGATCGACTCGCCGATGCGCCCCATGCCCTGCGAGTCTGAATTGATGATGCTGATGGCGCCGACATCGTGGAGGACGCTCTCGGCCCGCATCGTCGCATCGCGGATGCGGTCGGCGATCATCGCGCGATCGCTGGCGACGCGAGGGTTCATGCCGTGTACCGACCACATCATCGCGTGGTGCTCGGCGACGACGTTCCGGCCATAGGGGATCGTCGGCGTCGTCGAGGAGCCAATCACGTTGTCGACACCGGCGATGGCGAGAATGTCGGGCGCGTGGCCGCCGCCGATGCCCTCGACGTGATAGGCATGGATCGACCGGCCGCCGATCGCGGCCACCGTCTCGTGGAGCTCGCATGATTCGTTGATGCCGTCGGTGTGCATCGCGATCTGGACGTCGTACTGATCCGCGACGGTCAGCGCCTCGTCGATGATGCTCGGATATCCCGCGTAGTCCTCGTGCACCTTCAGGCCGCACGCGCCCGTTTCGATCTGCCGCGCGAGCGGCTCGGGCACCGTGCTCGCGGCACGGCCGAGCAGACCCAGGTTGATCGGCTGCTGCTCGAACGCCAGGAACATCCGGCGCAGGTTGAAGGCCGGGTTGTCGTTGAGCCCGCCCGTGACGAGCGTGGTCATGCCGGCCGAGAGTGCCACCGGGATCAGCCGCGGCTGCACGAGGTGGACGTGGGTGTCGATGCCGCCTGGCGTCGCGATGTACCCCAGCCCGTAGACCGGCGCCGTGGCCGAGCCAATGAGCAGGTCGGGGTTGTCGACGATGTCGGGATTGCCGGCCCGCCCGACGCCGGCGATCAGGCCGTCCTTCACGCCGATGTTCGCCTTCAGCACCCCGAGCACCGGGTCGATGACGACGACATTGCTAATGAGCACATCGAGCTCGCTCGCCGATGGCGCGCGATCGCTCATCATGATCCCGGTGCGCATCGTCTTCGCCCAGCCCCGCAGCACCTCGTCACCGTAGCTGGTGTCGTCGCGCTCGATGAGCGCGATCAGGTTGGTGTCGCCGAGGCGAATGCGGTCGCCCTTCGTCGGTCCATAGCGCGCGGCGTAGTCGACGCGACTGAGTTCACCGGCCATCACTGACTCCGTCACGGTGCCCGTATCGGCGGCGCCGCACGCGCTCGAGGCCCTCGGCCAGTCGCTCCGGGGTCGCCGGGCCGTCCGTCAAGTGATTGAATCCCCGGATTACACCGCGGCCGCCGAAGGCGACCAGGCGCACAACCTGCCGCTCGCCCGGGCGCCAGCGCATCGAGTCGCCGGCGGGCACGTCGAGGTGCATACCCCACGCGCGGGCGCGGTCGAAGACGAGCCGACGGTTCACTTCAAAGAACGGGAAGTGTGAGCTGATGAAGATCGTATGATCGGAGGTATTCTCGACCTCGACGTCGACCGTCGCGCGACCGGCGTTGAGCACGATCGTCCCGTCCCCGAAGATCACCTCCCCCGGCTTCATCGGCCAACGCCGGCCTCCGTCACGGCCACCCCCCGCGAACGGATCGGCTGCTCGACGTGGAGCACGCGCATCCCGTCGCCGAACAGGCACTCGATCTTGATGGCACCGATGAGCGAGGGCACGCCGTCGAGGACGTCGTCCGTGGTGAGGACGTTCACGGCGATCCGCATCACCTCTTCGTAGGGCGCCCCGCCCCGAGCCGCCTCGTGCATCTCGTCGCAGATGATCGCGAGGGCTTCGGGGTGCGTCAGCTTCCATCCCTTGGCGCGCCGTCGCCGGGCGAGCTCGGCCGCCGTGAAGATGGTGAGTCGGTCCATCTCGGTCGGGGTGAGTCGCATGCTTGCCTCCCTGTCGCTAGGCGCTCGTCAGGGCGAGCACCGCATCGAGCAGCACGTTCGCGCCTCGCTCGATGTCCGGGGGCGCCGTGAACTCCTCTGGGCAGTGACTGCGGCCCTCGCGGCTCGGCACGAAAATCATTCCGACGTCGGTGACGCTCGCCATGATCTGCGCATCGTGCACGGCACCACTGGGCATCCTCATTCCCGAGAGTCCACGGCGGACGACGATCCCGTCGAGGAGATCTTGAAGCGGTGGAGCAAGCGAGACCGGCTCGCTTCCGGCCACTTGACCGAGCGCGAGTTTCAGTCCGCGGCGCGTCGCGATCTCCTCGAGATACGACGCGAGTTTCGCCCACTTCACGTCCAGATTCTCGATGTCGCGGAAGTCGATGCTGAGCCGGACCTCGCCGGGAATGACATTGCGGGCGCCGGGACTGCATGCGATTTGTCCGACCGTGCAGACCGTATGGGCACCCAGCGTCGGCGTGAACCGTTCGAGTTCGGCCATGAGCTGCGCGGCCCCGGCCAGAGCATCGCGGCGGCGCGCCATCGGCGTGGCGCCGGCATGGTTCGCAATGCCCACGAGCGTCGCGTCGAATCCCCGGATACCCGTCACCGTTGTCACGACGCCGATCTGGACGGCCGCCTCCTCTAGGACGACACTCTGCTCGATATGTAGTTCCAGGAACGCTTTGGCCCGTCCGCGATGCAGCCGGTGGGCGTCGAGGCCGCTCGCCGGGAGACCATAACGCTCCATCGCCTCGAGGTAGGTGACACCGTCCGCACGCCGCATCTGTCCCAGCCGGTCGGACGTGAGCTGGCCGACCCAGGCCTTGCTGCCCGTGAGCACAGCGCCGAAGCTCGTGCCCTCCTCCTCGGGAAGGATCACGACCTCGTAGGGATTGCGGATCGGCACCTGGTTGTCGACGAGAACGCGAGCCACCTCCAGCGCTCCGGCGACTCCGACGATGCCGTCGAAGCGCCCGCCCTGGAGCACGCTATCGATGTGAGAACCGGCCATGACCGCGGGTCCGCCCGCAGTCGTCGATTCGAGCCGGCCGATCATGATTCCCGGGGGCAATTCGACGACCCGCAAGCCGATCGCCTCCATTTGATCCCGGAGGTACGCTCGGGCCGCTCGATCCTCCTCGGAGAACGTCAGGCGCGTGACGCCTGGCCCGGGCCCGCGAGTGAATCGCGCGAGGTTGTCGATGTCCCGCCTTAGGCGATCGATGTTGATCGAAAGAATGGCCATTCAGTCCTGACCCTCGACGCCGATGCGAAACCTTATCATCGCTGGCATCGCTTCGCGAGGCGGTTGGCTTGAGGTAGCCGGCCTTAGCGAGTAGCCTGGCGCGATCCCTCAAAGGAGGCGCACTCATGGAGACCCCGCTCGAATTCGCAACCATCACCGAGCTGGCTGCGCAGATGAGAACCGGCGCGGTGAGCCCCGTGAAGCTTGCCGAAGCGTCGCTCGACCGCATCCGCGCGCTCGACAAGCGGCTCCACGCCTTCATCGCCGTGTCGGCTGACCGCGCGCTGGCAGAGGCCCGCGCGGCCGAGACCCTGCTGAAGCATGGCCACGATCTCGGGCCGCTCCAGGGCGTGCCCTACGCCGTCAAGGACCTCTACGACGTGAAAGGAATCGCCACGACAGCCGGAACGCGCCTCCTCCACGACAACGTCGCTGCCGTCGATTGCTCGGCGGTGCGGCGGCTCGCGAGTGCCGGCATGGTTCTCGTCGGCAAGACACATACGGTGCAATTCGCCTTCGGCGGCGTCGGCATCAACCACGATTACGGGACACCCCACAACCCGTGGCACGCGATGCCGCACGCGCCGGGCGGATCGAGCAGCGGCTCCGGCGTAGCCGTCGGCAGTGGCCTCGTGCCGATGGCGCTCGGCAGCGACACCGGCGGCTCGGTACGCATTCCGGCCGCGCTGTGTGGGACGGTCGGTCTCAAGACGACCGTCGGACGGATCAGCCGCGCCGGTGTGTACCCGCTCTCGTGGACGCTTGACAGCGTGGGGCCACTCACCCGGTCCGTCGAGGACGCGGCGCTCGTGTATCAGGCGCTCCAGGGAGTCGATCTGGCCGACGAGACGACGCCGGGCGTCCCGCCCGACGACGTGTTGCCGACCTTGAAGGCCGGCGTCAGAGGGCTCCGGATCGCATTCGCCGAGACGATCTTCTTCGACGACGTCGATGCCGAGATCGTGACCGCCGTGAGGGAGACGGGCCGCGTGCTCCGTGGGCTGGGGGCGGCAGTCGACAGCATCGCGGTCCCCGAGGTTGCCGAGGCGATGGCGGAGCGGCGGCGCGCAAGCATGATCGCGGCCGAGGCGTTGGCCGTGAACGGCCGCTTCATCGATGCCGACTTCGACAAGCTCGATCCGGTCGTCGCCCACCGGATGAAGAATGGCCGCAGCCTCTCCGCCACCGATTACTTCAGCGTGCTGCGGCAGTGGGCGACGCTTCGACAGCGGGTGAAGCGGACGCTCGTCGACGTCGATACTCTGCTCGTTCCGACCACGATGATCCCGCCGCGGCCGATCGCGACCATCGACGCGAGCCTGGAGAGCTATGCCGATCACAACCAGCGATACCTCCGCAACACCGCGCTCGGCAACATCCTGGCGCTCTGTTCCGTCGTGCTGCCCTGCGGTTTCACTCGCGACGGCCTCCCGATCGGCCTGATGATCTACGCGAAATCCTTCGACGAGAAAATGGCGCTCCGAGTCGCGTGGGCCTACGAGCATGCGACCGAGTGGCATCGGCGCCGGGCGGACCTCCGCTGGGCGCGATAGGGGCAGAAAGCCGCAATGTCGAGCTTCTCGGGCGTCGAGGGAGGGGACGTCCTCTGAGCCTTCGCCAGCCAATACGTCATACCGATCTCGCAGTACATCGTGTCCGCGACCCTGATGCCTCACCCGATCGGGCTTGATCGCCATGCTCGCGATATACTGCCCAGGCCCGCATGGCACCGAGCAAGACGTGGCCGCATGCGCAGGTCTTCCGGGCGAGCGCAGCGCTAACGGCCGGTTACTCCGCCAGCGCGGACGAGGTAGTTCTTTGGGCCCAACCTTCTCGCGGATCGGTGCTGTACGCGTGGTGCTGGAGCCCAAGCCAGGCCCGCCCACCGATCCCAATAACCCGCGTGCCTTCATCGACATCTTCACGGACATCTCCCCGCTGTTCGTCATCAACAACGAGAGCGGCTGGTACGAGGGGTGGATGATCCACGACCTCGTGGTCCCCCCCATCGCGCCGCCACGCCCCGATGGCCGCGCGCAATTCGCAACGATCACCGAGCGCGATGCCGAGATGCTCAAGAAGATGGGCACGGGCAACAACGTGCCCGCCCACATCTTCACCGTCGACGGCAGGGCTCCGCACTTCCCCGGCGCCTCTGACCGGTTCCCCAACCGGCAAACCAATATTGTGCCGCTTCACGTGAGCATGGGTACCTACAACGCCATGCAACAAGCAGATGCCCACTCGTACTGGGAATTCAACTATCTCGGCACCAACTGGGTCCACCCGCCATACGAGCTGCCGTTCACAGGCGGGTTTCCAGATCAGTTCGGTCAAGCCCCAGACACCTTCCGGGACGGCGAGATCGGCAAGCTTCAGTCGATCGTCCCTGGCTCGGGGCCGGCGGGCATCCAAAACGACCCGAAAGTGTTCGGCGACAATCCCAGCCTCCCACGCGCGGCGCTCTTCACCGCTCTGAGCGGTCTCGAGAGCCAGTCCGGACCGCTGTCCGATCTGTTCCTCGGAAGGACCGACAATATCGACATCCGGTTCGCAGCCGCGATCGCGCTGCTGTTCAACGTGCTGATGGTCGTCGTCGCGATCATCGCCATCGCTCTGACCGTGCCCAGGGATGATCCCGGCGTTGGGCGCTGAACAAGTCCTTCAAACGCTCGCCGGATTCAAGGAGTATGCGACGACGGGCACGCTGCTCGTGCTCGAGCTGGTGGGCACGTTCGTCTTCGCCCTCAGCGGAGCGACGGCCGGGGTCAAACACCGGCTCGATCTCTTCGGTGTGCTGGTCGTCTCATTCGCGACGGCCACCGCGGGCGGCATCACGCGCGACGTCCTGATCGGTGCGGTTCCTCCGGCGGCACTCAGGGACTGGCGTTACCTCGTAATCTCGATGCTCGCCGGGTTGGTCGTATTTTTCTGGTCGCCCCGTCCCGAGCGCCAGCGCCCGCTTCGCAATCTCGTGCTCACGTTCGATGCGGCCGGTTTGGCGCTCTTTGCCGTATCCGGCACTCAAAAGGCACTCGCTTACGACCTCGACCCGGTGATGGCTGCGCTACTCGGCATGCTGACCGGCATCGGCGGCGGCATGCTGCGTGACGTGCTCGTCTCGGACATTCCCGCCGTGCTGCACTCCGATCTTTATGCTATCGCGGCGCTTGCCGGCGCAATCGTCGTCGTGGTTGGCGACGTCCTGAAGGCTCCGCTTGCGGCTTCGGCAGTCGCCGGAGCCGCATGTTGCTTCGGAATCCGCCTCGTGGCGTTATGGCGCGGTTGGCGGCTTCCCACCGCGGGCGAGCACGAGAAAGCGACGGAAGTCGCCGACAATGCGGGCGGCCGTCGTGATTGATGTGCGCTACCGCGCGAGGCCGCCGGCGAGCGGGCGGATAACGCGCATAACGATTCTCTTCAGGGCCAGCGCCGCGCGGGCGCGCCACCTCAATCTTGCGGGAGTGGACTGAGCCGCGCGGAACGACAAGCAAGCGCTTCCGCACGCTGGGTCGGGCAGCCAACGGGTCGCGCTGGGCTTCCGGCACGTGATTACCTTTTCGCCACCAGTTCGTGGTCACGCCTTCCTCCACAAACGCTCCCCAGAACGTTCTCGACTGTGATTGACACGATCCCGCGGACGTCCTAGATTGCGAGGCACCGTATCGGCCCTCGGCGCTTGGGGGCAGGAGAAGAACGCCCGATGGCGAGAATCGCGCCACTCCTGCAGGCCGACCTCGACGACGTCAACCCGTCTCTCACGCACGATCCGCGCTGGCGTGACTGACCTCGGCTCCGTGACGATCCGCGAGGCCTCGCGCCTCATGCGGGAGCGCAAGCTGTCGGCGGTCGAGTTGGTCGAGGCGACGCTGCGCCGGATCGACGAGACCGAGCCGGTGGTGCACGCCTACGTCCATGTGGCGGCCCAGCAGGCGCTGGCCGCGGCGCAACGCGCGGACGCAGAGGTGCCCCGCGGTCCGCTCCACGGGATCCCCATCGGGATCAAGGATGTGCTGGCGACGCGCGACGCGCGCACGGAGGCAGGCTCGCGCCTCTTGGCCGGCTTCACCACGTCGCACGACGCGACGGTGGTGCGGCGGCTCCGCGAGGCGGGCGCCGTCATCATCGGCAAGCAGGTCACGCACGAGTTCGCGTGCGGCCAGGACGTCCCGCCCACCTCCGGCACTACCCGGGCGGCTCGAGCGCGGGCGGGGGCGTGTCGGTCGCAGTGGGTTCGTCGCTCGGCGCGCTGGGGACCGACGCCGGTGGGTCCGTGCGCAAGCCGGCGGCCGTCACCGCCACCGTCGGCCTCAAGCCGACACACGGCCGGGTCAGCGGCTGGGGCACGATCCGCGCGGCATCGGCACCGTCGCTGGACCACGTGGGCACGTTCACCCGCTCCGTCGAGGACGCCGCGTTGCTGCTGCAAGCAGTCGCCGGCTACGACCCAGCCGACCGGCGCACGATCGACGAGCCGGTGCCCGACTACCTGGCCGACCTCGATCGAGGCGTTGCGGGCCTGCGGCTCGGCTTGGCGCCCGGCTACTTCGCGGGTCCCGAGCTGCACCCCGAGGTCGAGGCCCTGGTCGAGGGCGCGTTCAAGGAGCTGGAGCGCCTCGGTGCGACGCTGGTGCCGGTCGAGCTGCCCGCCTTCCGCTTCACGCTGCCGGCGGGCTTCGTCATCCTCATGGCCGAGGTGGCGCAGCCGCACCGCCGCTGGCTGGTCGAGCGGCCGAAGGACTACGTCCCCGGGACGCGACGCCTCATCGAGCTGGGCTCGCTCGTCCCCGCCGCGCACCTGCAGGCCGCGCATCGCGCGCGGATGGCGATGCGGGCCGAGGTGCAGGCGGCCTTCCGCCACGCGCGCCTCGACGCGATGGTGACGCCCACGCTGCCCATCACGTCGATGGCGCTGGACGAGATGGTCGTGGACCGCGACCTGCCACGCCTCATCCCCTTCACTCTGCCGTGGAACCTGACCGGGCTGCCCGCGCTCAGCGTCCCCTGCGGCTTCACACCCGCCGGGCTGCCGGCCGGCCTCCAGGTGGTTGGACGCCCGCTCGACGAGGCGACGATCCTCCGCATCGGCCATGCGTACGAGCCGCTGACAGGGAGGAGACCATGATCGACTCGAGTCGTCGCCAGTTCCTCGTGGGAAGCGCGGCCGCCGCCGCCACGCTCGCCTTGCCGGCTCCACACGTCCAGGCGCAGAAGAAGGGCGGCACGCTGCGCTTCATCCCTCACGCGGACCTCCGTGTCCTCGACGTGACGCGCTACACGGGATACATCACCAACCGCACCAATGGCTACCTGGTCTACGACACGCTCTTCTCGCTGGACGGCAACGGCCAGGTGAAGCCGCAGATGGTGGACAAGTGGTCGAGCAGCAAGGACGGCCGCAAGTGGAGCTTCACCCTGCGCGACGGCCTGAATTTCCACGACGGCCAGCCGGTGACCGCCGAGGACTGCGTGGTTTCCCTCAAGCGTTGGAGCCAGCGTGACCCGCTCGGCCAGTTCTTTATGGCGGCCACCGAGCGGTTGCAAGCGACCGACAAGAAGACGTTCGTGCTCGAGCTGGGCAAGCCCTTTGGCTTGGTGCTGCCGGCCCTGGCCAAGCCCTCCGCCGTCGTGCCCTTCGTCCTGCCCGCCCGCATCGCGGCCACGCCCGAGGAGGAGATGATCAAGGAGGCCATCGGGTCGGGGCCCTACAAGTTCGTGAAGGAGGAGTGGCAGCCCGGCCACCAGGTCGTCTACGTGCGCAACGCGGATTACGTCCCGCGCAACGAGCACCCGAGTGGCGCCGCCGGCGGCAAGCGCGTATACGTCGAGCGCCTGATCTGGCGTTACATCCCCGACCCGGCGACGGCCGCCGCCGCCCTCGAGGCCGGTGAGGTCGACATCTGGGAGCAGCCGCCGCTCGACTTCGTCCCGAAGATCGAGAAGAACCCGGACATCGCCATCGTCATGTACGACACTGTTGGCAACCAGGGCTGGATCCGCCCCAACCATCTCCAGCCACCATTCAGCAATAAGAAGGCGCGGCAGGCCCTGGTGTACATGGCGGACCAGCAGCAGTATCTGCAAGCTGCGGTCGGCCAGTCGAAGTACTTCCGGCAGAGCGGCGCGTATTTCGTGAGCAAAAGCGAGTACGGCTCGAGCGCCGGGGCGCCGGCCAAGCCGGACTTCGAGCGCGCGCGCCAGCTCATGAAGGAGGCCGGGTACGACGGCAAGCCGATCGTGGTGTTGGACCCGACGAACATCGCGATGCTCCACGCAGTCGCGCTCGTCACGGGCGACCTGCTGCAGAAGATCGGCTGCAAGGTCGACGTGCAGGCGATGGACTGGGGCACGCTGGTGGCACGCCGGGCCATGAAGACACCGGCGTCCGAGGGCGGGTGGAACATCCTGCACACCTGGTGGAGCGCGGCCGATATGGGATCGCCGGCACTGAACGCGGGCGTGGCCGGCGTGTGTGAGAAGGCGTTCTTCGGCTGGTACTGCAGCGAGCCGATGGAGAAGCTGCGGCGGGACTGGGTGGCGCAGACCGATCCCGCCAGGCGCAAGCAGCTCGCCGAGGAAATCCAGAAGTTCGCGTACGACGACGTGCCCTACGCGCTGTGGGGCGAGTTCGTCACGCCGGCAGCCACCCGGAAGAACGTCCGCGGCATGCTCGCGTTCGCGGCGCCGCTGCTCTGGAACATCTCGCTCGAGAGCTGATCGCCCGGTCGGAGGGGGCCGCGCGGCCCCCTCCGCGTCATTCTCAGACCGCCGGGCCGCCGAGCACCTCGCCCGCGATCCGCCGCGCGAGCCACCGGCCGTCCGAGGGGCTGCCGACCAGCCGGCCGTCCTCGACGATCACCTTGCCGCGCAGGAGGGTCATCACCGGATAACCCTGGCAGGTAAACCCTTCCCAGATGCTGTAGTCCGCGTCGGCGTGCAGGTCGCCCAGCGTGATCGTCTTCTTCAGCGCGGGGTCGATGAGCACGAGGTCGGCGTCGCTGCCCGGCTGGATCACGCCCTTCTGCGGATAGAGGCCGAGGATGCGGGCCGCATTCGCGGAGGTGATGTCCACGAATCGCGTCAGCGGCATGTTCCGCTCGACCACGAATTTGGTGAACGCCACGGGCAGGCGCGTTTCGATGCCGTTGTGGCCGCCACACACGGTCTCGATGGTGTCTCCGGCGAGCTTGTACGCCTTGTGCACCGTGTACTCATCGGTCGCGGTGGTGGCCAGCCGGCCGTCCATGAGGCCGGCGAGGAGCGCGGCGCGATCGTCGGCGAACTTGAGGGCGGGGTACGTGTGGATCGCGGTGCCGCCGGGTCTCCTGTAGTCGTCGCAGGTGAAGTGCAGATAGTTGTGCAGCGCCTCCCCGTACACCGGCTGCCCCAGGCTCCGGGCCTCGGCAATGGCCGCGACGCCTTCCTTGGCGGTGGTGTGCACAAAGTAGACGGCCGCGTCCGTGTGCCGCGCCAGGCGGATGACGTGGCGGAACGCCAGGTCCTCGGAGAGGTTGTTGTGGACGAGGTGGAGGTTGCAGCCCTGGGCCCGTCCCTCGCGCTTGAGGGTCTCGGTCATGTACGTGACGACGTCGTCCTCCTCCGCGTGCACGGCCATGATGCCGCCGTGCCGCGCTACCTGGGCGAAGATGCTCCAGAGGTGGCCGTACGGGACACGGATCGGCCGGAAGGTCGTGAAGATCTTGAAGCTCGCGATGCCTTCCTGGATCGCTTCGCCGATCTCGCCGACCGTCTCCGGCGCGACCTCGCCGGCCAGGATGTAGTGGAAGGCGAAGTCCGTGTAGGCGTGACCGCGGAAGACGGCGCGCCGCCGCTCGACCGCCTCGGCGATCGACACGCGCCGGGCGTGCGGATCAGGCGTGAGCGTCAGGTCACCGGCGAAGTCGACGATGGTGGTCACGCCCCCGAAGGCGGCCGCGCTGCTGGCCGCTGCCGGCGGCTGCGTCATGACCTCCGGACGACCGGTCCATTGCTCCGGGACCGGGATCGAGATGTGCGCATGCGGCTCGATCCCGCCGGGGACGACGATCTTGCCGTGGGCATCGACGACGCGGCCGGCATCCGCCGCCAGAGTGCCGGGCCAGCCCAGCGCGACGATCTTCTCGCCCTGCACGCCGACGTCGAGCGCAGCGACACCGTGGGGCATCACGACCTGTCCACCCTTGATCACGAGGTCGAGCATGGCGCACCTCCTGGTCCGTGGAGCCCGTGGCGCGCAGGCGGCCTCTCTCCACCGCGCGACGTGGGTCGGCCCGATACTAGCCGCTTCGGGAACGCGGGGGAACATCGACCGAATCGAAGACGTGAAGGGAGAGATCCTTCACCTTCGGTGGAGCCCTTGCGTCGGACCAGGAGGCTGTCTCAGCGTCGATTGGCTGCAGGGACCGCGTTGAATTGTGGACGTGACCTCTTACTTTCGACTTCCTATCGAACGATTCATCGACGAAACCAACTTGGCGGCCCCAACGGCACGTGATCGAACTTACATAATCAAGTCCGCGATTTCACTGCGCGCTGATTGATCTGGAGCGCAGGCATGCTCGTTCTAGTTGTGGTTGCGGGGGCCCGGCACTTACGGGTCGGCAAACAGGGCGCTTGAGTTTCTCGGGGTCACGACCCGAACCGGTGTTTGAGTCGCGACCACGTTTTCGCGGCGCTCCGCGAAACCGTCGACATCGCTGTCCAGCCTCACGCTAAGAGGCACCTCGTCTGGCCTCATCGGTGTTGGGCGACCTGGTCCCTCAAGAACCCGATAATGTCTTCACGGCTCAGCGTGCCGAGCGCGTGACCGTTCTCCATCACCGGGAGCTGATTGACGCCGTCACGATCCATCTTCTCCAACACGTCGCGCAGATCGGCGTCCTGCCTGGTGATGCGCATCTCAGCCTTGGGAATCATGACCTCCTCGGCCGTGACCACCGCCCACGACGGCCGGGGCTGCTTCGTGATCCGTTGCAGCGTCAGAAGACCCAGCACACGACCGTCGCGCTCGACCAGGAAGCTTCGCTGACCGTGGACGAGCACGTGTCCATCCACGAGTTCCTGGAGCGTTCGGCCCGCGGGAACGGACGCGTAGCCAGGACGCATGGCCTCGCGGACCTTGTGGCCCATCAATATCTCGAGGATCGCCTGGCCTTGAATCTCGCTCATGGCCGCATTCTCGAGGAACCAGCCAATGAAGCTGATCCAGATCCCGTTGATGAAGTTGCCGCCGAGGATCTGCCAGACGCCGAACAGGACGAAGAGATAGCCGACGACCCGACCGACGGTCCCGGCGACCCGCAGGGCTCGATGTGCGTCATGGGTCACGGCCCACACGATCGCCTTGAAGACGCGCCCGCCATCGAGGGGGAACCCGGGGATGAGATTGAAGAGTCCCAGCATGGCGTTGATGTACGCGAGGTACCTCAGCAGCGCGAGGGCCGGCGCCACGCCGACTGCAGCAGACTCAAAGACCCAGAAGAGCGCGGCGAGCAACAGGCTCGCCGCCGGACCTGCGGCAGCGATCAGGAATTCCCTCGTTGCACTCGTCGTTCCTCCTCCCAACTGGGATACACCCCCGAAGATGAAGAGCGTGATGCTCCGCACCGAGGTCCCGAACCGCCGCGCCACCAGCGAGTGACTCAGCTCGTGTAGAAGAACGCTGACGAAGAACATGGCAGCCGTCGCCGCGCCCATCACCCAGTACTCCCACGCGGGCCAGCCCTTGAACTCCGCCGGGTAGTAGCCGGCGGCCAGCGTCCACGTCACCAGCGCGAAGATGAGGAACCATGACGAATCGAGGCGGATCGGGATGCCCGCGATCCGACCGAGTGGAATCACGCGACCTGTCATGCGTATCCCCCTCCCCGGTTGCTGTCATGCCGACGACGTGAATGTCCACGCTGTCGATTCTGCGCGTCGGACCTCTGGCTCGCCAGGCGGCTCGGCCGCCGTGTGGGCCTCGACCTCTCAGGTGCTCGACCTGTCTGAGCTCGCGACTCAGCGCGCCGACCGTCTTTTCGCCCGTTAGAATCTGCTGGACCGTGTCCCGCTTGAATGCGGTGCTGAAGACCCGCCTGCCGTCTACCTTCCGTCTACGCTCGCCTATGGGCCTCCCGTCGCATCTTACGTCCCCAGGGTGAGGGATAACGACCGTGACGGCGACGTAAGCGCGCAGATCACACTACAAGACAGGAGGGCGGAGTGAGCGATGAACTTCCATACGGGCGGCCTCTATCGAAGAGGGTCAAGCCACCGGCGGAATGTAAGGTCAGCGCACCTCCCCGGCACGCAGACCGGCCGTGCAGAGCCTTCAACAGCCAGTTGACGCCGACTCTCTTTCAGCGGATCCTCGGGCGCATTGAGCGACGCGCGTGGCATCCGACCTGAACGAGGAGTCGGAGGCCGAGGACGCCGGCGAAAGCTGCGAGGAGGGCGGTCATGATACCTGGGCATTGCGGGATCTCGCGACGAGCGGTGTTGAAGATGATGGCTGCCGCTGGTGCCTCCACGGCGACCGTGAGCCAGTGGCCGCGAAGAGCGTCGTCCGCCTCCCGGCTGGTGGTCGGCGCGGCATACGTCGGGCCGAAGGACGACTATGGCTGGAACCAGGGGCACGCCCAGGGCGTCACCGCCGTCAAGAAAATCGACGGGGTCAAGGTGGTCGAAGAGGAGAACGTTCCCGAGACCGTCCAGGTTCAGAAGACCATGGAGAGCATGATCAGCCTGGACGGCGCGAGCCTGATCTTTGCGACCTCGTTCGGCTACTGGGAGCACATGCTGAAGGTGGCCGCGAAGTACCCCAAGGTCCAGTTCCTGCATGGCGGGCCGACCGTCTGGAAGGAGGGGATGCCGACCAACGCCGGAAGCTATAACGGCTTCATCGACGAGGCGCAGTACATCGCGGGCATCGTCGCAGGCTACACGTCGAAGACCGGCAAATTCGGCTTCGTGGGCGCCAAACCGTATCCCGCCTCGCTGCGCAACATCAACTCCTTTACGCTCGGCGCACGGACCGTGAACCCCAAGGCTATGACGCAGGTAATCTTCACCGGCGACTGGGTGCTACCCGTCAAGGAGGCGGAGGCCGTCAACAGCCTGGCCGACCAGGGAATTGACGTCGTCACATGCCACGTCGACAGTCCGAAGGTCGTGATCGAAACGGCTGAGAAGCGGGGCATCTTTTCGTCCGGCTACCACGTCAACCAGTCCACGCTCGCTCCGAAAGGGTACCTGACCGGTGCCGAGTGGAACTGGGAGAAGGTATATACCGACTACGTCAACTGGCTGCGAGACGGCAAGTCATGGCCTCACATGCGCAGGGGCGGACTGCGTGCAGGCATCGTTCGCAACGCGCCGTACGGACCCGCCGTCAGCGAGAAGGCTCGCAAGCAGGCCGACGACGCCAAGGCGAAGTTCACGGACGGTAGCTTCGTGATCTACAAAGGGCCCATGAAGGACAACACCGGCAAGACAGTGATCCCCGCTGGCAAGTCGTACGACGCCACGGACATCTGGCTTGAGTCGATGGACTGGCTGGTGGACGGCGTGAGGGGGTCGACCCGAAGCTGATGCGCCTGCTCGGTGGCAGTCCGCGAGGGGCCGCCGAGGCGTTGACCATCCCCGCGGGGGCTCTGGCAGTGTCCCTCATCCTTTTCGGGATCTTCGTGGCACTGGCCGGAGCCAACCCGCTCGGGGTGTACGAGACGATCTACAGCGGCGCCTTCGGAAGCTGGTTCTCCTGGCAGAACACGCTGCAACGGGCGACGCCGCTGATGCTCACCGCGCTCTGTACCGCCCTGCCGGCTCGGCTCGGGCTCGTCGTGATCGGCGCCGAGGGCGCCCTGATCATCGGAGCGCTCGCCACCGTCGCGATCGCGTCTGTCCTTCCGGGCGCTTCGCACTGGACGGTCATCACCGCGATGATGCTCGCTGGTATGTCGGCGGGCGGGCTCTGGGTCGGTCTCGCCGGCGGCCTGCGCTATTACCGGGGCGTCAACGAGACGATCAGCAGTCTTCTTCTCAACTATATCGCCATCGCCCTGATGAACCACCTCGTGGGCGGCCCAATGCGCGATCCGCTCGTCCTCCACCGACCGTCGAGCTGGCACGTGGGCGAGCGCAACATGATCGGTCTGATCCCAGGCATGGACGTCCACTGGGGCCTTGTCTTCGGCGTCGTCGGGTGCATCGTCACGTACGTGCTGATGCAGCACACGGTATTCGGGTTCGCAGCCAGGATCGTCGGTGGCAACGTGCGTGCCGCCCGCATGGCCGGCGTCCCAGTCGGCAGGCTGACGCTGGTCACGTGCTTGATCGCGGGGGCTGCAGCCGGTCTCGCCGGGACGACGGAGATCGCCGCCGTTCACGGCCGGGCCAGCACATCGCTCGTGGTCGGCTACGGTTACACCGGGATCCTCGTGGCCTTTCTCGCCAGGCAGAATCCTCTCGCAGTGATCCCGGTGGCTATCCTGCTCGGCGGCATCGACGCCGCCGGGGGCCTGCTGCAGCGGTGGCACGATTTGCCGGACGCGACGGTGCACGTGATGCGCGGCATCATCTTCCTGGTCATTCTCGCCAGCGAACCGGTGTATGGGCGGCTCCGCGTTTTCCAGCAGTCGGTCGTAGCGCCATCCAACGGGGTCGTGCCCCGCGAGGCCGCCTGAGGTGGAGGCGCTCGGGTGGTGGGGAGTCCCTCTCGCGGTTCTGGGCGGCGCCATCCGTGGCAGCACCCCGTTTCTCTTCGTCAGTCTCGGTGAGTGCCTGACCGAGAAGAGCGGCCGGATCAACCTCGGCCTCGAGGGTACGCTCGTGATGGGCGCAATGAGCGGCTACGGCGTTTCGTACCTGACCGGATCGCCGTGGCTCGGGGTGCTGGTGGCGGGGACGTGCGGCATGGTCCTTGGAGCCGTGCATGCCTCGATCTGCGCACGACCGCGCGTCAACGACATTGCGGTGGGCATCGCTCTGATGCTGTTCGGCCTCGGCCTCGCGTTCTACCTCGGCAAGCCGTTCATCCAGCCGAACGCCCCGCGCCTACCGGCAATACCGTTCGGATGGTGGAGTGAGAGCCCTCAGGTGCGCGCCGCGCTCGAGGTCAATGTGCTGTTCCTCATCGGCGCGGTGCTGGCCCCCGGACTGCTCTGGGCCCTCTACAACACGCGGTGGGGTCTCGCAATCCGCGCCGTCGGCGACAACGCCGACGCCGCCAGGACGATGGGTTATGCGGTGGACCGGGTGCGCTTGCTCGGCACGGTCGCGGGCGGCTTCCTCGCTGGGATCGGCGGATCGTTTCTCTCACTCTACTATCCGGGAAGCTGGAACGAGGCGATCTCGAGCGGCCAGGGTCTCATGGCGGTGGCGCTGGTGATCTTCGCGCGCTGGGACCCGCTGCTGTGCCTGTTCGCCGCACTGCTGTTCGGCGGCGCCGGCGCCCTCGGTCCAGCGCTGCAATCCGTGGGGATCACCTCGGGCTACTACCTGTTTAACGCCGCGCCCTACGTGCTAACCTTGCTGCTCATGATCGCGACCTCGTCGACGCAGCGGACGCTCAAAGGCGCGCCGAGCGAGTTGAGCGTGACGAAGTGATCGGGCGATGAAAGGGGAATCCCCATGACCGGATTAGGCGGGCTGAACAAGGCTCCTGATGGGGTGGTCATCGGGCTGGTGCAGCTACAGCTTCCCGTAGTGGCCACGCGGGCGGAGCTCGCGACGCAGGCGAACAGGATCTGCGCCATGGTCACCAAGGCGCGGAAAGGGATGCCGACTATGGACCTCGTCGTCTTCCCCGAATACTCGCTGCACGGCCTGTCGATGGACACTCGCCCCGAGATCATGTCCCGGCTCGACGGGCCCGAGGTCGCGGCCTTCAAAACGGCCTGCGCGGAGCAAAAGATCTGGGGGTGCTTCTCCCTCATGGAGTACAACCCGGGCGGAAACCCCTACAACAGCGGCGTCATCATCGACGACCGTGGTGCACTCCGGCTCTACTACCGGAAGATGCATCCTTGGACCCCGGTCGAGCCGTGGGAACCGGGTAACCTCGGAATCCCGGTCTGCGACGGCCCGAACGGCAGCAAGATCGCGCTGATCATCTGTCACGACGGGATGTTCCCGGAGATGGCCCGGGAGTCCGCATACAAGGGGGCCAACATCATGCTGCGGACCGCCGGCTACACGGCGCCCATCCGCCACTCCTGGCACGTGACCAACCAAGCCAACGCGTTCTGCAACTTGATGTACACCGCGAATGTCTGCATGTGCGGTAGCGACGGGCTGTTCAACTCGATGGGCGAAGGAATGATCGTCAACTTCGACGGAGCCCCGCTCGTCACGGGCAGCGGCGTGCCCGACGAGATCATCACGGCCGAGGTGCGGCCCAAGCTGGCAGAGGAGGCGCGTCGCATCTGGGGCGTCGAGAACAACATCTATCAGTTCGGCCACCGCGGCTTCGTGGCCGTGAAGGGTGGGGCGCAGGACTGCCCGTATACGTACATGCAGGATCTGGTGGCTGGCAAGTACCGGCTGCCGTGGGAGGACGAAGTGCAGGTGACGGACGGCACGAGCTGTGGTTTCCCCGAACCGAGCCGCACCTATCACGGCTAGCGTGATGTCGGGAGCGAATTATCCCGGCGTTCCTCGGAGCTGTCCAAGCGGGACACTCTAAGCCGAGAATCGCGATGAGCAGAACCCGGGGCCGTACCGATGGCGGCGGAGGGCAGCCTGACCGAGCAAGCGCCGACCGATTGCCGCCCGCCGCCCCGCCGCCTCGTGAACCCGCGCCGCCGCGTTTCGAGGTGGCTCGGCCCCGTCTCGAGAGCGCCCCACATTTCGGCGTCGCCTCGCCACCTCCCCAGGTCGCCCCACCGCGCCTCACGGTCGCCGGAATGACGAAGCGATTCGGCTCGCTGGTCGCTCTCGACGACGTCTCCTTGACCCTCGAGCCCGGCTCGTTTCACGCGCTGCTCGGCGAGAACGGCGCCGGGAAGAGTACCCTCGTCAAGTGCGTGATGGGCTACTACGCGTCCGATAAGGGCGCCGTGATCGTCGATGACGTCGAGCGCATCATCCGAAGCCCTCGCGACGCGCATGCTCACCGGATCGGGATGGTGTACCAGCATTTCACGCTTGTGCCGAGCATGTCGGTGGCCGAGAACTTCGCGCTGGCGCGCGCGGACCTTTCGCTCGTCGTCGACTGGCCCACCGAGCATCGCCGGTTGCACGAGTTCTTGAAGGACATGCCGTTCAAGGTCGATCTCGAGGCGCCGGTCAGCGCGCTGGCGGCCGGCCAGAAGCAAAAGATCGAGATCCTCAAGCAGCTCTATCTCGCCTCCCGCATCCTGATCCTCGACGAGCCGACGTCGGTGCTCACGCCGGGTGAGGCCGACGAGATCCTCGGCCTCCTGCACGAGATGGCGCGAGGGGGTCGGCTGTCCGTCCTCATGATCACGCACAAGCTCCGAGAAGTGGTCGCCTTCGCCGACGAGGTCACCGTGCTTCGACGCGGGCGGGTGGTCGGACGGGGACGGATGGAGAAGCTCACCGCGCAGAATCTCGCGGCGATGATGATCGGCGGAAGCGAGCTGCCGCCGCCGGCGCAGCGCATCGCCCACACCACGGGCCAGGTACGGCTCCGCCTCGACCACCTGTGCGTCGACGACGACAAGGGACACCAGGCCGTCGTGAACGTCTCGCTCTCCGTCCACGCCGGGGAGATCGTGGGGATCGCCGGCGTTTCCGGGAACGGCCAGGCCGAGATGGTCGAGGTCCTCGCCGGACAGCGCGAGGCTTCCGCGGGCACCATCACCGTTCACGGCGAGCCGTATCGGGCGACTCGGATGGAGATGCGGCGCCACAAGGTCTTCTGCCTCCCCGAGGAGCCCCTTCGCAACGCCTGTGTGTCCCGGATGAGCGTCGCCGAGAACCTCGCCTTCCGCGTCTTTGACGAGACGCGCTTCACGATCGCCCGCTGGGGCCTGAACCGGGCGGCCATGCGGCAGGCCGCCAGCGAGCTGATCGGCCGGTATCACATCAAGGCATCCTCGACCGACGCTCCGGTCAGCAGCCTCTCCGGGGGCAACGTGCAGCGCTTGGTGCTGGCGCGCGAGCTATCCGGCGACGTTGAAGTGCTGATCGCTGCCAACCCCTGTTTCGGTCTCGACATCGCGGCCATCGCGGAGATCCGCTCGCAGATGATGCGGGCCCGCAACCGCGGCGCGGCGATTCTCCTCGTCAGCGAGGATCTCGACGAGCTGTTCGAGCTGGCCGACCGCATGGTCGTCATGTTCAATGGCGAGCTCGTGTATGAGACGCCCATCGCCGACGCCGACCTCGCGATCGTGGGTCGCCACATGGCCGGACACTGAACCCTCTCCCGCCCCGCGCGCCGCGCGATCGGCGCATCCTTTCATAGACGGCCAAAGGGGCCAGCCGCGTTGCTCGGCCGACCCCTTTGGTTTTCGCTGCTTCCGTGGTTGCGGGGGCCCGCTTTGCACAGTACTACACGGTCCCCACCACCTACTGGGTCGAACTGGCAAGCGACGCTACTACCAGTAGGAAGTCGCAGCGTGCCGGGGACGTCACGGACTGAAGGCCGTGATCGAGAAACGCCTACTCCAGCCCGCGACAGCGGAGCCATCGCCGGTCTCCACGTCCACAGCCGAGCGGCCGGCACACGGAGCCGGGCGTGATCATGGGTCGGGTATCAGCATCAAGGCCGAGGCGGCCTGGGCCGCTGCCGCATCGGCCCGAAGGCTCTCGCCGTGTCGCGCTGGGGTCGGTGCGTCCGGGAGAGCTCGCGCTGGCGCGCCAGCTCCTTGATCCCCTGCTCCTTGTAGTCCGCGCTCGTGAGCGACGCGAGAAACGCCACGACGCCGTCGATATCGTCCTCGGTCAGCGCCAGCGGTTGGATGTCCTCGTCCAGGTAGGGATCCTGTAAGCCGTCGCCCTTGTTGTAGTGGTCCATCACGTCCCACAGCGTCTCCTGCGAGCCGTCATGGAAGTAGGGCCCCGTCACCAGCACATTCCTGAGATCCGGCGTCTTGAAGGCCGCGATATCACGCTCTCTCCTGGTGATGAGGAAGCGGCCGAGTGCCGATAGGTCCGTTTGGATGGCGGCACGGTCGATCTGCGACGTATCGCCCGACTTGATCGCTTGCTCGGCCTGACGGGCCAGCGCCACGACGTTGTGCCGGATGATGCCGATGCCGATGTTGTGGAAGTCGTTGTCGGTGAAGTAGGTGGCGTCCCGCTTCTGCTCGGTCAACGCATGACATTTGTTGCAGCGGGCGCGGGTGTTGAAGAGCGCCCAGCCGCGCTTGGCGGCGTCGTCGATGGCCGTCGAGTCACCCGCGATGAAGCGATCGAACGGGGAGTCGAACGACAGCTGCGTGCGTTCATAGGACGCGATGGCGCGCAGGAGATCGCGGGCGTTGGGCGGACCGCCGAAGACCTTTCTGAAGGCGTCCTGGTACTCCGTGATGGCGGCGATCCGGGCCACGGCGGCGTCGAGGCTCGGCTGGCCCATCTCGACGGGGTTGACGATCGGCAGCGCCGCCTGCTCCTCGAGCGTCTTCACCCGCCCGTCCCAGAACTGCGTCTTGTTG